>Ga0179593_1720029_pt1 | contig 10188 bp, 17 predicted proteins | sample CZODoug2_1_08_16_FD_185931 | JGI IMG/M metagenome (GOLD analysis project Ga0179593, IMG submission 185931) | Vadose zone soil fungal communities from Angelo Coast Range Reserve, California, USA - CZODoug2_1_08_16fungal (PacBio error correction) | ecosystem: Environmental > Terrestrial > Soil >...
TGCCGTCTTGGGAAATTAAAAGAAAGAAATCGCATAGAAAAGCGAGGAACTCCAAAAACGAAGAAGGGAAATCTGTTCGGCGAATTGAAGGGTCTGTGGCAAGGAGCGCCGGTTGAAGCAAAGAAAATAGCGTTGAAGGCACGGCCCAGGTCAGGAGACCCCGAGAAACGAAAGAATGGAACCAGGGGTAAAGGGATGCTAGCCCCCATCGGAAAGCTGAAGCAAACGGGGAAGAGTCCAAAAAGGTAAAGGGGAAGCCAAACCGGCTAAAAAGCACTAACATGAGGGTGAGCGGAGAGACGTCAACTGGGGGGTCGCCATTCTATCTCAAAACATTAAAAGAGACTCCTGAAGAATTGTGTCGAAAGGCAAGCCACGCAACTAGGAACTCGTCGCTGCGCACCGTCTTCTCAATGGAGGAGACGAAGGGGAGGAAGGGGTGCGCTGATGTCACGAGAAGTAAGTCTAAACAACTTTGCACGCGCCGAAGAACACGGATCCGGATAAGGAAAAAAGGGGGTCTGTCCTAATGGGGGGCGAGTAATGGCCGTGACCTCGGGGCGAAAGAAGGCCATCAGTATGATTCCATATCCATCGGTCACCCGGCCAGAGCAAAGGAATCTTGCCGTTACGAGGGTTCGAGGGGGTGAGCAACGATACAGAAAAAAAATCCTCGTACAACGAATCGGCCGTAGGGGCCGCAGGCAATTATCGCGGCGACTCCGAAGGTAAAAGGGGGCGGGGTTGGGGATCGAAATCCCACAAACCTAAAAATCATAGCGGGGAGATGCTGAGAAAGGGGAGCATTGCTCTACAAAGCTGCATTGCCGACAAAACCGGGGGTAAACCGCTGGGGGAGGGTGCGTAATACTGGCGATCGGAAGGGGGACCGGGAAGCGAAGGAATCGTACAAAAACTTCGGTTAAGCCAGAGAGACTACCCCCGGCACTACCTGCCTCTACTACAGGCCCAGGCGCAATCGGAACTGAAAGCTCCTTGTTGGGAGGAACAAAATTGATGAACGTCATGGACCCTGGTGTCGAGGGCGGAGGAGACGCGACCTCGCAATTACATAAGCATTTGTCCTTGCGAGCGGCGACGCATAGAAACAAAGCTCTTGGAGGGCAACAGGCCGGCGGGGAAGCATGGGTGCGATTTCGGCGAGTTACCTCGGAGCAGTTCCTCGAATCTTAGGCGGGAGGGGCGAGCGCCTCCAAAAGGTGGGCCGGGCCAAAGCGTCCGTTATTGAAGGCGTCGTGGGCGGGGAGGGAGGGATCGAACCGTGAATTCCGCAGAAAAAAAGCCTGACCGGGAAAACAGAATTACTGTGTTGGGCCTGATGAGAGAATTTTCCGGGATAAGAAAAAAAAAAGGAAAGAGACATCCGCAAACCCAGTCTAAAAACGCGACCAAAAGGCAGGGGGATGGGCCTAGGTTGGCGAAGACGCGGCAAGAAAAAGAAAGGGAAAAGGGAGCCTTCATCCCTCGGCCCCCTGGTCTTATCATAAGACAGGAATGCTTACCGCAAGCATCGCAGGACTGAAGTAGGGGGAACCGCAAGCAATTCAAGAATCACCTGCTGCGACAAAACGTCTGATCGTCAAAATCGGGTGAAAAACTAGCCGCGCTCAATATGCTTCAACCGCCGCTACTTCGCATCCTGCATTCGGCGGACCGCTTTAGGGGATGGAAAAAAGCTGTTGGGGGATATCGCGGCCTCAGCCGACCGCACGCGCGCAATTTTCCCGTATTCAGGGGAGGTGGTGGACGGCAAGCCTAGCGGCTGACGGGGCTGGTGACGAGCAACCCGTCCCCCTACCACATCTGTATAGCTAGGCTAAAAGGGGGAAGGGAAAACAGCGCTTCGGCAAACCGGCAGGCATGGGGCCGCCGAGTCCGAGGGGAAACACAGGGGCAAGGACATTTGGGTTTGTCTCGGCAAAGCAGCAAACAGAGGGACGAGTCTACCAACTTGGGTAATGCCCCTAGTCCAAAAGGAAAGCTGTAGTAGGCCTTGGCTATGTCGGACGAGGGTGCAAAAAACAATGTTTTGTGGGTGCGGCAGGAGCTGGGGGAGGAGCGTAAAGTTGCGGGAAAAACTCGCGGCGGCGGTGTAGTGGGAGAGGGAGGGAGGGGGAATTGAAGTCGGGCGCCCCGCCATAACGATACCAGAGAAGGACACCTGCCCCGGCTGCCCGGCGGCGCATGCCTGCGGGAGAAAGGAACCGAGATCGGGTCTGGCGCCTGCAAAAATGCATGCTTGGTGAGCCGAAAGTCGCGGTCCGCGCGGTCCCAGCTAAAATGTAGGAGAAAGGAGGCAGCGGAAAATAAATGGGCTCTCTGAAATCGTCAGCATAATCGGCATAGAGAGAACTATCGTGCAAAATGTAGGCCGTTGCCGATGCACATAGGGAAGAAGCAACCGGGTCCGGGCGCGTAAGAGCCGCCGGTAGAAGAGGGAAATAAAAGCGCGCACAGCGACTCCCCGCGCGCACAGCTCGAGAGATCTAGGAAAACACCACGGAGGAGGAGAGATAGAGAATATTCGATAATAGCTGTGCGCCGAGAAAAGTCTCGGGGGAGGAGGATGGAAGAAAAGGAAAAAAGGGAAAAAAAAAAAGACCCGGTGTGCTGAAAACCAAGGGCCGGGGGGGGTGCCGGACACGGCCCGATCGAGGCATATCAAGGGAGCTCTCCGATGCGCTGTGACCTGGGGGAGAAACGAAAAAAGAGGACAAGCCCTACGCAGTCGAAAGAGATTGGGGGATAGGGACGCGCGCGCGACTAAGAAAGGTGGAATGCATTCTCAAGAAAACCGATCGCCGCGGGGAAGTACGCACCGGTAACGCCGGAAATTTAGGGCAAACTCCGTGCATAAGCCATGTAGGGGCCTTCTCTTTTGAAAAAAAACCACAGCAAAAAGACAAAGAAAATAGACCTCGACCCCCCCGCAAGATCCTCAAACTAGGAAGAACACGAACCGTGCCGCAAAAAAAAAAAAGGATGGTCAGAGGGGACGAGGGGAAAAACCGCTCTACAGCCTACTTCCGGAAAACAAAGACAAAGGCGTTGGTCCAGTGGCGACGACGGGCAGCCGGATTGTGAATGTACGATGACCCACCCACTGCGGAATTAGGAATTAGGGACAAAAGGCTTCGGCCAATGCTCGGGCATGGAAGTGCGGGGCAAATATCGGCGAATTGTCGTCCTACGATACAGGACCGGAAGAGACAGGAACTGACTTTCAACGGTCAATCGAATAGAGACGCATCTTGAATAAACCAAGCAGGGTGGGGGCTTGCGAATGCATAGCCCTCGAAATACCACCAAGGTATTTAAAGCGGATAGACGAGACGAGCAAGTGAGCATCGGAGGAAAGGAAGGTATTGAAAACGCGCTGTTTCGCCACGAAGATTCCACTTCCGCGCGCGTGAGCAGAGAAGTCGGACGAAAAATAGGTTTTCACCTGCAGGGGAGAGAAACCGCATGAAGAGATCAAACAACAAAACGCAAGCGGGAAAGAGGGCTACGCAGGTAGGTTAAAGGATGGGGAGGGCATCCACTCCGAGGCGCCAAAATCTTCAAATAACGATAGCGGGAAAGGGTTCTGGAGACTATGAAAGGGCGGATCGGCGAAGGGGTAAAATACCTATCATATGTACGTCCGGAGCAAAATAAAAGGTATTGGAGACAGGCCATTGCAAGGGAGTGGGAAAGGATGGTCGAGCCAAGGAAACATGGTTCTGCCGCGGAAAAAGGGATACCAAGGACGGAAGGTGCGGGAGGAAAGAAGACCGAGTGGGGAAAAAGTAGAATGATGACCTCGCGAGTCACGTTTGCCGACATGACCTCGCATTGGCCAAGACGGGAAAGCAAAAAGCTGGCACAGGAAAATAGTGTTGGTCCAGGTTCGGGGCAACCAACCGAGGGAAAAAAAAAGGCCGGCGCCTAAAGGGAGAGCCAATGACACCTGGAGGGCTGTCAGGGAGCGACGAGGAATTACGTGAAAATCAATTGGTTCCGAACAAGTAGTGTCATGACGGCGGCGGATCAAAAAGACACTGAGCCGGGCCGTAGAGGTAAGTGGCCTGGGGTCGGGAGGACTCTGAAAAAAACGGATGGGGGGAGGTGACGGCGCGATGGCAAAGGCGGGTCCGGGGAAAGTCTGGAATCGATGCGATTACCAAATCCGGGTCACCTCGGTTGCGGCAGGAGCTTGTAAGGCAAAAGGATCTCAATAGATAGGCGATGGGCTTTCTGAAAAGCTGCGGAGAAGTAAGGGGGAATGCTACAAAAACTTCGACAGGAAAATACGTAAGAAGCGGAGACAAGCTTAAGCATCTTCTGACAACATACGGTCCGGGGGAGGGGGGTAGAAGAAGATGCCCATATCCGCGACGTGGGAAAAGCAAGGGAAATACGACAAGACTCTCAGGAATCATTGCGCAGCAAGTGGTCCAAAAGGATAAAAGAACCTGATTGAAATGGGAAAGAAGGGCACGTCAGGCTCGTCTGAGTTCAGCGTACAAGGAAAATACTAATTCGTAAAAGGTGGCCCGAAAAAAAGAGCCGGGGGGGGGTGCCGTCGACGTTTTTGTGACGCATCGGGGAAAGACATAGGGGAGCCGAAGAGGGGGGAGACGCCGTCAAGCGAGGGGGGGGGGGGGGTTGAGGAAGGTTCCGAAGGGGAGGGGTCTAGGGGGGGGCAACAGAGAAGAGAAAAACTAAAGGCAGGGGGACAGATTGCTTAATGAGGCCTCGGAGGAATTGCCAGAAACTTTTGAGACTAGGCGCGCTCAAAATCAGGTAAATTTGTTGAGAAGGGGGGGGCTGACGAGGAAAAAAAGGTTGATCTCTTCCCCTCGAGGAAGGGGGCATCGCCTCCAGGAAGAAGCGCATCAAAAAAGGAGTCGCCGGCACCGAATGGGCCGGGCTCTTTCAAGAAAAGACTATGACGGGGGGAGGGGGGAAGCGTCAGGGAAAAAAGCAAAGAAAAGGAAGAAAGATGCCGCTTTGCGGGAGTGGACGAGCGCGGATATATGCGCTTGAAGGCGGAGGGAGGCAATAGCAGCAAAAAAGAGAAAAGAGAGAGAATTGGTGTTAAGCCCGCCTCACCGCGTCAGAGCCCGACTCAGAAAAAAACGCACGAAGTCTTAGGGGAAAAAAGAAAAGCAACGCCGGTGAGCTTCTGCAAATCTGGAATAAGAGGCTTGTTGAAGAGACCAAAGGCAGTCCTCGGCTAACTGAAGGGGGCCCAATCGAGAGTATAAAGGAGGGAAAAAAAACAAAAAGGGGAAGAGGAAATCGGCCGAATCTTGCAGAGAAGTCCGACAAAAAAAAGAAGACAGGGGGGAAAAATCAGCGCGAACGGATAGTAGAAACATGGGAAAAAAAAAATTCGAGGGAGTCCTCAAGAATGGCAGAGGTCTGAAAACTGGGAGCCAAACACTTATGCAGCGCTGAGCCGAATCTCCAAGAAAGGGCTCCAAAGGATCTGGACGCGCACATAGGCAACAATTGCTCGGCCACGGAAACGGGAGTAAGAAAAAAAGGGTGGGCTTTTCCGAAGGTATCAGGGGGGAAAAAAGTCCCGAGTGAAAGGTTGGGACGCAATCAGTATTGGGCCATATTCCCAGGAAGGACACAAAGATCTAGGAAAAAAAAAGCTTATGATGCGAGCTTGAGTACAGAGGGGAGGTAAAAAAGGGGAAAATGAAGGAAATAGAAAACGGGCGGGCCTTCGTACCCAAAACGGAATGGGAGGGCATCTTGATGGCGCGCCTAAGCCGTGAAGGGCGCGCAGAGAAGCCGAGGAGGAGTGGCAGATCTTCCCTCCCTCCTCAGGCCCCTCTCCGAGACGTCGTCGAGTCAGAGCTGGAAATTTGGAAAAGCGCTTGCAGAAAATGTTAACCGCGGGGGGGGAAAAAGCGATGGGAAGGGAAGAAAAAGAGGGAAGGACGCGTGCCTTTCATAGCGAAGGCCGAACTCTGAAGGAAAAGGACAAAGGTCGGGGGGTCATAGCCAACACTTCCCCTGACTCTACTGACCGGCAGCAGTGAAAAGAGGAGGGCGCGAGGGTGAAAAAAGCATGTGGGGAGGGAAACAAATTTGTGATCACTTCATCGAAACCTGAGGCGGTGGAAATCGTCGCAAGAAAAAACTCGACGAAAGTCCGGTGGTCATTGGGGAGGAGTCGGATCGAAGAAGTTATCGAGGAAGAACAGGGCAACCCTCCTCTTCCGGTGAAGAACGAACGGCGTGGGGGGTAAATTCAAAGGGGCCATTGGAGAGGTTAATGTCGGCAAAAGAAAGGATAGAAGGTCACTCACGTCGATCAAACCGTAGCGCCGGCAATCAATGCGTCGGGCTGTAAATCCTGAAAGCCGCAAGAAAGGGCAAGGATCATCGGCGGGTCGAATCCGTTTAAAGCGAAAAAGGCGGGGGACAGCAATGCAGAAAAGCCTAGCGAGGGGTGGTGAGACAGGGGGAAAAAAGTAGGGGTTTCGAGCAAGAGAGTCATCCGCGTTCATACGGGTACCATCGCAAACCCTCCGTCGCCGCAAACCAGAAAGATGGAGGGGGTGGGCGCCAGCGCGGCGGGCCAAAGCCATCGGTCCCCATATCCGGACGAAAAAAAGGGCAAGTCGGCCCGTCTGGTAGAAATGAGGAATTAATGAGGGAAAGCCGAGGATTGGAAAGAGGGTCAGTCCGCGCTGAAAAAAGTCTGCCGGAAGCCAAAGAAGTCGAGGGGTCGCGAGAGTCGTTGAAACAGAAGGCTCTTCAACCATCTGCCTGCTGTCGAGCTTAGAGAACGGGAGCCTAAAGCCGAATCTGGTCGGGCTCGGGGGGCATCGCAAGTGAGACGGATGGCCATTATTGGGGCTCTTAAGTATGTCGAGGGAGGAAGGCAGGGGGTCGGGTCATGCCCCGTTGAATACCAACGCGTAATGGACAATTTCGAGCCGAGAGATCACGATATCGGCGTCTGGAGAAAATGAGCGCAGTGCCGAGACCACAGGCCGAGGAAGGTTGGGGGGCTAGCAATCCCTGGGCTGCCGGGAGGGAAACGGTACGGGGCGGGCCAGCGGGAAGCGGCAGGGGACTGTGCAAAGGGCAGGACTCGACCACCTGGTTTGTGGGCGGCAAAGGTCGCCGGAGGAGACTCGAAAATGGCGGCTCGGAAGAAAGCGTGGTGGGCAGGGTCGTAGAGCGCGGGAGGTGGGTCGACGCCGACAGCGAATCATGGGGGGGGTAGAGCACGGCGCGGACCAAGAGGCGGCGAAGGAGAGTGATCGGGAGCTTGCGTCCGGCAAAAAAAAGCGCGATCGGTTCGGGGCGAAAAGGCAGGGTAGGCTAAAGGACGCCAGGCACCATTCCTCACCACGCCGTCGACTGCGGGGGGGGAAGAAAGCGGGGTACGCTGATGGTCAGCAAAAAGCATCGGAGGAGATCCGATAGATCGTGCCAGGGGCCGTTGCCGAACAAAGGGAACCGGGGCAGGTCTCGCAGCCGGCCGTAGAAGAGGCCAGGGAGAGCCCAGGTACCGTGCGGAAAAATTCTCGCGAACAAAAAAAGAGAGGGTAGGAAGCAAGTGCTGTTCTGGAGTCGAGGGGGGGGGCCGGAAGGAAGATCGACGGCCGGCTGACGCGACGAAAAACCTGGGGAGCGCAAAGGGGGGATCGGCAACTTCCTCCTCGACAATATGATGGAATATCGGGAAAAAATAGATGCTGCGGGCTGACGCGGTTCAGGCGGGGAACGCGCATAAAAAATGCAGAAGAATCAAGCAACCGGGGGGGGAGAGTGGGGAAGCGTGGAGAGGCACGTTAGCGGCGTCGAGCCTTTAGACAAATGCGCACGAAAACGGGGGCAAAATGAGAAGATCTCTGATCAATCATATCGACTGAGGAGGGCCGGTCGCGGCTCTACAGCACGGATGCGGAGGGGGAATCAAAGATCAGCCCGCTCTCAAACAAGACCAAAGAAGAGAGCCTCTACAGGGAACGAAGTCCGCAACTGGGGCTAGGCAGCAGGGGCCACGGGGGACTTGAAACAGTTCTTTTAGCGGTGCACGGGAGTCATCAATCGCACGGCTAGAAAGCTGGAAGGGATGGGGCCTAAAGAGGCATGCCAGTGGCTAAAAGGCAGCAGAAGGGAGCTACTCACCCCAATGAGCGGACTGTTGAGGGGGCACTTAAGAAATGCGTCCATGACTGAGGCGAAGAAGTCCGGGGGAGACTTAGGTAAAAATTGTCGCTATCTATAAGTGTCTGGGGGGGAAAGAACGGGGGCATTACCCGACACGGCAGACTTTCGCCAAATAAAGAAGGCGAGCAAGGGAAGGCGCCTATCAAGGCTTGTCGGGAGGAACGAGTAAACTGAAGCTTACCAGCGGAGCTCACGCGTAGAAGAAAACCTACAGCGGAGAGCTTGAGTGAGCCAGGGTCTATCAACGACCGTCGGAGGAGGTTCTCCCGAAGAGCAGGATGCTTGAAAAAATCGAGGGCGTCTAAGTTCAAAAAAATTCCAGAAAAGAAAGAGTCACAGGGACCGGAGAAAAAAAACTCATCATTACGCTTTCTACCATACCAACGGGGACCGATTGTCCTTGAAGGCGGAACGTCTCGGGAGAAGGAGGGGGCATACCCCCGCGCGCGCGCTCCAAACTCTTCCATAAGACTTCCGGGGTCAGAGGGGGGGGAGCGACTGACTTGAAAATGAGGGGTATTGATCATTAAAAAAAACCGTATCATAAAGAAACTGGGTCAAGGGGGAGAGAGCTGCTCGGCTGGTGAGTGCAAGCGTAAGAAAGGTCGGAGGGGGGGGATTCAAGATTTCTATACTCTAGAGGGGAACCTTTAAAGGGCTGCACCGGCGGGAAAGTTAAAAACACGGCCCAGGCCCTCCCTCTTGGCAAGAGAAGAAAGGTAAGATTTAGCGACGTTATTACCGGGGGCTCGTATGGAAAGTTAACACATTACCTGATGGGAAAATACGGAAGAACACATAGGCGGGGAAGGGGAGGGTTCGTTGAGAACCTCCTAAAAAGGAGGATCGAGGCCAGGAAATGGGGGGGTCATTGTGGAGCGGAGCGACGAAGCAATAGAACATAAGAGGTTAAAGGGGGGGGGTTGAAAACAAGGAGGGGGTCTGACATCGCGCCTCAAGGGTCCCTCGATGCGGAAAGGAAAGGAATTAGAGACAGGGAAGGGGAAGGGTGAAGACATGGCGGCCAACCGTGGTCATGGACGAGGAGAGTTCAAGGGAAATCTGGGGTGAAAAACGAAACCGTCTTCCAGAGTTCGATGACCCAAAAGACACCTCGTGGGGAGGGAAGGGCAGCTTTGGCAAGACTCAAAGCGCGCAGCCGACGATGTTCTTTCTGAGCGGGAGGCGAAAGGGGGAGTTCGACCCCCCGGCCGCAAAAGGGGTGTACGGGCCGGAAGGCGATCACTCTTCTGGCAACTGCCTTACTCCTACGGAGGGGGTATGAGGGAATTCAAAGATCATAAGAGCTGGCTTCAACTATACTCCAAGACGAACTATTAAAGAAGCTGCAGAAATCCTCTCATACGGGTGACTCGATTGATGCATTCAGTTAGAGTGGGTCGGCAGGTGGTGTGGGGGGGACAGGAAAGAAGAATGAGGAACTCAAATTGGCCTCCTCGGCTTAGGGGGGGAATACCCGGTTTTGGGAAGTAGGGCCGACAGTGGGGGGGGGGGTAGAGTGCGCGTACAGAGCAGATTCTTCTTAGCTGGGGGGCCGATCGAGGAAGGGGGGGAACTCCGGAGGAGTGGAATTGAAGGGGTGGCGCTTTGCTTTCAACCGGGGTCAGAAAGAGAAGGCTTTGGGCATGAGGGAGACTGAGGGCCTCTAATGTCGCCAACTGTGGAAGGAAAACTAAAACGAAAAATGGGGAAAAATCAGCGATTTTTATCAGCGGTTTGGAACTTCGTGGGGAACAAAGCGACGAACGATTTGGATCTTCCCGGTGGGGACGCTTAGGGGAAAAAAAAGGGGCGTCCCACCATTTCCGTAGCAGGGGGGGAAGCCAGACACAGCGGGCTCTTCAAATATTACTGTATCGGTTGAGAAAAAAGAGAAAGGAGAGATAGGAAAAGCGACCTACAAAGAGCCGTGGAACTTTGTGCTGGGGAGTTCATAGGAAGGCGCTTAAAAGACGGCAG
>Ga0179593_1390570_pt1 | contig 10187 bp, 9 predicted proteins | sample CZODoug2_1_08_16_FD_185931 | JGI IMG/M metagenome (GOLD analysis project Ga0179593, IMG submission 185931) | Vadose zone soil fungal communities from Angelo Coast Range Reserve, California, USA - CZODoug2_1_08_16fungal (PacBio error correction) | ecosystem: Environmental > Terrestrial > Soil >...
TGGGGGGGCTGTAGTAGGAGCAGGATGTCCCCCCTGCATTAAAGAAAGAACGGAAAAAAAAACATACACGGTACCGAAGGAAAAACTCCAAAGTGAAATAGGTAGGACTAAAGAGGGGTACACAGAACGTATGGTCTTGAAATTAAGCGGGTGGAAGCTGGGACCAACCGGTCAAGGATCGTTAGGACAAATCCATAAGAATCTCTGTCTAGTACTTCTCGGTCCTTGCCATGGGGGGACGTCCGGATAAAAAAATGCGAAACTCTGAAACAAAGTAGAGATCAAAAAGTATGCCGCTCAAGAAAAGTCAGGGACAAACAATGCTAAAACACATGGAGGGGGGGCCGCGACGATGCGAACAAAAAGAGAGGGTTATCGAAGCAAACTTCTGAAGCAAAACGTAAATCAAGGTGTGGAGGACAGTTTCCATTTACCCATAAAGGGGGAAAAAGAACTTCCCAACGCAAGAACACATGATATTTTTGAACCCACTCGACTCTAAAAAAAGGAGACGTGCTAAGGAAACAAAGACAAAAAACCTTTTCATCGATTAGGGCGGGGGGGCTAATCAGAATCGGGGGGGTGCGAAGCAGAGGCACGACTTTACCAGAGGAAGAACAATTTTTCGCGGGTCGGAAGACGCGCTGTCTCAAACAATGAAGGGCCGAAGGTGACACATTTACTTAAGAGGATGGAACGCTGGAAAGGCAGTGAATCCAGATAAAGAACAATTGCCTCAACTGAAACGCCCGCGTAGCTCAAAAGAATTCAAGGTCGGTATCAATGAAGTTTGGAATGGGGCAAAAGGCAGAATCTAAGGTCAAGTAATAGAGCAGCAAAAAATAAGATGAGATCGCTGGCTAGAAAGCAGGAGAACGTGGGTCTTTGTTCGGGAATTCCCCGGGTCTGGGAGGTGAGATAGAAAAAAAGACAGACAAACATCCCCAACGCAAGGGAACCGAGTGCCGGGCAAGAAAGGCTGAAGGGCAAATAGCAAAAACGGAAAATATTGGGGGTAAAGAAAAACCATGGAAACCGTTTTAAGGAAAAATAGATCGCGGACTGAAACACGCCGACGGCATGAGGCTTCGAAGTCGGAATGAAATCACGTGGAAACCAGAGGTGGACGAAAACATGGTTTTGGGGGTAAGCAGGGAAAAATGCGGGGAGGACTGTCGAGGGGGGTGGGAAAATGAATAAAATTCAGGACGTGCCGTACAGCACAACGAAACGAAAAAAGCATCCGCACTGATTCGCAGGAGTTCTTCATCAAGACGCCAGTATACGTGAAAAGACAATGGGCTCGGAAGAAAGGAGTTGTTGTCCGTATCGGGGGGTGGGTCCCAATAGAAGACCGTCTACGGTCTTCAAAAACCGTGTACATCCAAGACTCTGCAAAACTCAACCGGACGAGAGGTCACGAACCTCTCTCGTCTTCACCCCGACGGTCTCAAAGTGGATGGAAGTGAAGCACAAGGGAGAACCTTTTGAAAGAAAGGTGCAAGGAACCGGGCGCGGGCTTAAATAAAAAAAAGGGGGCGAACTAATTTTAAGAGCGAAACCATATACCCTACGGCTATGTTTGACGAGCAAGTAAAAGTTGCGACGGAGAAAAAACACTACCATTGAGAAGAGGGGGGGGGGGTCAAACCATCTACATGGGGGTCAGGGTGGTTGAACCTGTTCCGAAGGGAAAGTAGGTCAAACAATACTTTCAAATACTTTCAATCGGAATGGAGGGAACGTCATAGCTGAACCACAGGGGGGCGAACAATCATCTCGGGGAGAACGACTTGACCGTTAGGCTGGCCGCCATGACGGGAAAAAGAGGGGGGGGGAGGGCTGGAGCGTGAACGACAGTGACAGCAGAACCTGGGGCTACGGATCAGCCTTCAATTGGGCTGATGGGTTAAACGAAGTTAGGATGTGTGAGCCTAGAAAGAGTGCAACAGATTGCCCATTGAACAACAACCGGAATTTCATCCAATGCTAGAAAGCAGAACAGAGAGAATCGTAAAGCCACAACTTCAGAGTCATGCTACGTATGAGACCGAGAAAACACAACCTGGAAGGAGAAGAGAGGATACAGGTTAAGGACTCTTCCATGGAGAGGGGAAGTCCGGTTCAGGGAGGAAAAAAAACAATTCCTTGGATGGTTGAATAGGGTTGTTGGTGTACTTGTGCATGTGCAGCTCTTTAGAGGGGAACAGAATTCGTGTAGCACGAGACGCAGCTAGCAAAAATTAAGGCGGATCCAGGACAAAGTAGAGAAGGGAAAACGGAAACTGTATTAACGTCGACACCGAGAAGGGGAAGGGAGGAGTCAATTGTAAGGCGTGAAACTTGTGGGGAAATGGGGGTTAGGCAATTAGTAGACACCCGTAAACATGACTGCTGAAGAAGGGGGGTTGAGGAAAAAAACCGGGAGCGGTCACTCAGGGACCGGAAACGGGGGGGAAAATAGCCGTGGGAAAAACCAAATTCTGCCAGGCCGGTGGGGGGGGCTAGACGGTGGTAGCATCTTACAGAGACTTGGGTTCGGGTGAGAGCTACACATTCACTGGACAACTGGGGTGAGATTTAGTTCCCCAATAAGCGAAATACTGGATGAAAAAAGTGGTGCTCCGTTCTACAAAGAGTGGGGAACGGGAGAGGGTTGAAAAGGAGAGCGTGTTCGGACTAGCCGAAAAGGGTTTTGAGGCGGCGGTACGAGTGGGAAACGGTATAGGGAGGAGTAAGTGGGGAGATCCAAACCTATTCGGGAAACAAGCAGTTGAACGGAAGGATGGAGTACTCAGGTTCGTCGAATCACGCAAGAAATACGGACGGAAGAGCAACATAGCAGGGGGTTGAAAGGGTCCGGCTACGCAGAATTTCAACAACGCAAAAAAATACCCGGGGTCCAAGAATCCAAAAAAAAAATTTCTGACTCGCGGGCAAGAAAAGTTCGGGGAAGGAAGAAAGAAACCGCAGAAGCGGGGATCGACGGGAGGCTGGGGAGGAAAGGTGGTTCAATGAGAAAAATAGAAGGTGGGGGAGTTAAATCGGACTCAGCATATTAAGGGACAGAGGGTGTCCTGCTGACTTGATTTTGAGGTTGCTCGTTTCGTGCCGTGCACAGGACGAAGGAAACGATAAAAAGATCCGCCGCCAAGCTAGGGCAGCACGACGCTTCAAACAGTGCACGCAAGAGAAAACTAGGAGAATACGGACGCATGTACGCAAAGTCACTCTCATTGCGGATAAAGACATGAAGATTGAGAAAGCACGGGCTTGGAAGGGAGGGGAGAGGATTTTGGGGGGGGGACCATGAAAAGGAGGAACTGATGCCGTCCGAATGCCCAATTGGTCGACAGGGAGTCACTGATAGAGGAGGCACGGCACAAGGACCAATACCCCTGGAGGACCGCTTGTCAAAAGCTATCAGGGGTGACCGAAGGCAGTCTAAAAAATCAAAAAACCCCCATTGACGCGGCAGTTAGGAGACCAGAAAGTCATGCAAGGGGGTAATTGACGGTATCAGAGGGAATTTGGGGTTGAAAATAATGGTTCGGAAGGGAAAGTTCGGGGGTAACCTTTATGGGCCAACGGAAACGGTACCAAAAAAATGAGTTCAAAAGGTGGCGAGAAAGTCACGGAAGAAAGAGGGAAACCACTAGATTGTAAGCCTCGCTTGCAGACAGTACGAAGGGGGGGGGAAGGCTCAGTTTGGACCCTGGGGGGGATTGAAAGAATAAGGTTGGAGTGAGGTTGAAAATACGGGTGGTGGAAGGGGAGTGGCACCACTGTCCGTGAAAACCGGAAGGGTTCTCCTTAGAAAGAACGAATTCAAGGAGGGAAGAAAAAAACGATCAGAAAGGGAACGCTCTCATCGAGAATGAAGACAAACTAATAAAGATCTTCAAAGGCGGGCCACGGGGTGACTACAAGGGAAAAAGGGGGGAGGCTGGGTTTAAAAAAGAAGGGAAAGGTAGCACCGGGGGTGGGAAAGTGTAATTGGGGGAATTTTGAAGGGGGTATCCTGGCTCCGACATCAAAGGGGAAAAGGCCAAAAGAAAAAAAAAAAACAACACAAAACGGGGGGGAGAAAGGAGATTTGGGGAAGGGATATCGGGAGGATTCCAGGGAGTAACCAAACGTAAGACAGAATGAAGAAACGGGGCATAAAAAAAAATTTGCTACACTCGTACAGGATGCACCCAGTCCTTCACCGGTAGATAGATGTGAAACGAAGAAAGGAATGTTGGGTGCTGTCAGCTGGAAGAGAAAATTAAGCGGTGGAAGACGGCGATCAGAGTTTTGAAAACAATCCAAAAAAAAGAAAGTCCTGGAGACGTAAGGCGAAAAAGTAAGGGGGGCCTGGGGGAAACGATCAGGAAACCCGCCGGATAGACCGCCATGAGAGAGCAGTAGGGCTCTCCGGAAAGAGAAGAAACAATCGATAAAAATGAGAATGGTCAGCAAAAAAGCGACATCGGGGTTAGATAGACGGGCCCCGGCGTGAAGAAAACCTTAGAAGTGTTGTATAAGTAGGGGGGGAAGCAAAAATAGGGGAAAAAGCCCTATCCCTGCCAGCAACATGAACCACGATAACGGGGGGGAAGGCAAAGCTCCTGACCGACGAAAGTGAAAATCTGTATGAGGTCTGTTCCTCAGCCAGCATAGGGAAAGTGGGAGGGGGGAACGAGCTGTCAAGGAAATAAGTTTTACCACGGAAGAAGGTGTGGGGAAAGAGGCTGACAGACGGAGGAGTCCATGCAAGTGAATGTAGACTGGCAAAACTGGGGGACGTAAGACATCTACACGCTTTAGTTCACACAACATGGATCAATTAAGCCTCAATAAACAGCCTGCTGCGGGCATAAAATCTTCGGCGTTACGGGGTGCATGAACGGTTGGGGGAAAAATCTGAGATTAAAAGAAGCGCAACTTCTGCGCGTAGAGTCGTAGGGGAGGAGGTCCGTTGTTTGAGTCGTAAAACCTGAAGGGGGAAAGGAACTGTACTAAAAAACACAACAAAAGAAGAAAGAGAAACCGAATGGGGGGTCTCTGTCAATGCTTAGGCAGCTACAAAAGGAAAATATGGAAAAGAACCGTGACTGAAGAGATATCGGAGCCACAATAATAGAATGCAGCTTCTCCGTCAGACTGCACCACGTTGTCACGAAAAATCGGAAATGGGTTTTTTGAGTTTGGAAACCGGGAGGGAGGAGGGGATCTGTGGAGGAAGAAATGTGAGGCGTATCAAGTTACATAAAACGACATTCGTGCGTAAGAATTTTGCGCAAAAAGGAAGGAGTAAAATCTTGAGGGAGGGGCGCGCCCATGCCACTGGTAAACATGCATCTAATGGGGTAAGGAATATAGGGGGGGAGGGTCTCCAAAATAGTACGGAGCTTCTGAAAACTCTGTGACCCGCCGAGAGAAAAAAAAAATGGAAAAGCATTAACGAAAAAAAACACCAGATAGTCGTCAAGACACCACAAAACTCACGTCCCAGAGGGAAAGGGGGAAGTGAGAACACCTAAAGTTTTACATCACGGAGGGAAGGACCGATCGCTTGCGGAAACGAGAAACTTCAGGGACGGTTCAGGGGGGTGAGTCCCACCATAGAAAACAGCCGGAAGATGTTGGAGGGAAATGCCGTACAACGTTCGAAAAACCCGACACGTGCACGTGCTTGGTTGTAACGCTCATAAAAAAAGTTTTGGACAGGTGTGTCAAGGGGCAAATGCCTTGAAACCGTGTGGAGGAACTTCAAAAAGTACTTTAAACAGCATTCAGGGACGGACTCGCTAACAAACGGAAAAAAAGTCAGAACAACTGGAGGCAAGTGAAAACGTTAAACTGCTGGCACAAGAAATTCGGACAAAATAGCGGACGCGACGTTTCAAGCAGGACAGGTCGAATGCAGAGAGATGGGGGGCCGTAGACTTAAGAATTTGGGCGAGCTGGCTGGGGGGGGATCGGCTCAACGACAGTTGGTGGAAGGCAAGCTCGGCAACATCTTGACATTCTACCAAAAAACAAATTCAATAAAGGAGAAGGGATGAAAATGCATAAGAAGTACCCAGCAACTGCGATAGAGGAAGTAGGAGCATAGAAACACAAACAGGAACCGAGGAGGGGGGATTAAAATGATATCAGGTGACTCGGAGGGGGATTTAACTGTCACGGAATTCATGCTGTAAAAAAGTGAAAAAAAAAAAAAAAGAGCGCGGCGTGATTAGGGTGGGTGTGGGAAGGGCAAAGAGTTTCCGCGAATAAGGACAAATCGGTAATATTCTTTTGAGCCAATGGAAGAGAGAGAAAAAAAAAATAAGGAGACGAGGACCAATCGAGTCGGTGGATGCTGACAATGTCGAGAAGCAACAGGAGAAAAGATGGAGGAAGAAAAGGGAAAGGGAGGTCGTACTTGGGTATGATGTGGCGGCGGAGAGAGAAAAAGAAATTAAATGAATGAAAGGAGGGGGGGGTGTAGCATTAAGAAAAGGGGTCAAGAGCAGGAAAACAGCCCCAGGTTCGACCGTTTGGAAAAAAAAAGAAAGGAGGGAACGTAAGGGGTTAGGGGAGCGCAACGTGGACGAGAACAAAGAAGGGGTGATCTGTTTGGTGGGGTTAGCACCAAGAAGGCGAAGGGCATGGTGGAAAAAACGCAAGAAGAGGTCCGACTACTATGGAAGTAGAAACGGGTTAGAAGAAATTAGGGGAAACCGTTTCGAGGGGGGACGAAGACGGTTTCGTGAACTGAGGGCGGGCCAGGGGGTGTTCTCAAGAGGCTAGGGGTGGAAGCCGTAGACGGAATGCGTGAGAGAAAAGATATTCCAAAAAATGAAGAGTTGGCTGGAAAGGGTCGCAGTGCAGCGCAAGTGGGACGCGCAGAAAAACAGCTCGAACTAACCAAAAGAGAAGCAGTTGAGGTTTCTCCGACTCGGGGGAGTGGAGAAGTCCAACCTAGAATCCAGCAGGGGTCCAAGAATGACAAAAATCATGGTCGCAGGAAGCAGAGGGGCCTCAAAAGGTCTTGGCCTGAAGGGAAAGCTGCAGAGAGATTTCATAATATAATGGTCAAGGGTTTCATTGAGAAAAAAGAGGTTTCTTGATGGACTTTGGGCCAATTCGCATATGACAGGAATAGGGGGAGATTCCAGTGGGGGAGGTAGGTAGTAAAAAAGTAAAACAGTCGCTCAGTGCGCATCAAACGTACAGCCCCTTTCACTAAAGAATAGTGCAATAGAGATATGTACTAAAAATGCAAATATACAGCGAGTGGGGGAAAGAAAAAAAAAAAAGGAGGGCAAAGAGAATAACCGACATGAATGATAGTTAGTCATAAAAATTATTTATAAGGAGTACGAATTTCTCATGAGCTGGAAGGAAGGGGGAGGATATAGCCGTCTCCGCGAAGAGAAGGTGCAGTCGACCTATTCAATTCGAGAATTGGGAACGCACAAGAAGAAAACCTGTCTTCCTCCGTGGAAAACATCTAGAGGCGACTCGATGTCGTCTGGAAAAAACTTGCGAGCTTGGTAAAGAACCAGCAAGGCATCGATGAAATGGTGCAGGGAGAAAGGCAGGAAAAGTGTTAAAGAGAAGGGAATTTCGTAGTCGTTCTTGAGAAAAAAAAAAATGGGCAATTATGGAAATCACGGAAAAGAGCAAAACCAGGATTGCACGCGGTGGCTATCAAAACTTGAAAACAGTGGAGGGAACCAACAAAATGGGAGCAGACGCTGAAGACATCGCAGTGGGACTAAAAGGGTTTGTCAAAAGGATTGCATGGGAGAGGGCATACGATAAGAGAATTGGCGCGACTGGGGTAAGGAAAGGAGGGTTTGAAGGACGTTGAAAAGGGCAAACAACGGACGGTTTAGAAATGAGAAAAAAAAGGAAAAAAAAAAAAAAAAGAACGATTCGTCGGATGGGAGAAAACCTCTGATCGGAGCCGTGAGACACGAAAAAGGAATACGGAAAACTTACAGCCCAAAATCCATAGCATTCGATGGAATAAAGATATGGGAAGAAGAGGAAAATGTGGGAGAGGGGGGGGAACGTGAGCACCGGTTGTGTTGTCGAGAGTCGGGGGGGTACGTTGCAGGGGGGGGGGGGGAAAATCACTCTGATCACGATAAAAAAGCTAACTCAAAAAAACAAAAAGGGGGGGGAAAAAAAGAGAGGTTGGCTTTAGAAGGGGGAGGGAAGGAGTCATTCCCCCCTCACAAGAGGGAAAAAACGGTCTAAAACCAGTACCTTATGAACACAAAGATAAAACGGGAAACACGTAGGGACATAGATGTAACCAGCGAAGAGAGGGGGGTTGGGAGACAGCGGGGAAGCATATTAAAGGCTTACCTCGAAGAAGGGTTTGAAACCAAAATCCAGAACACAGGGTTAATCCTGTTCTGAAAGGCTAACAAGTCCGTTGACAATTGGAGAGTCCGACCGGGGGAGGAACAGCACATTAGAGAGAAAGTATCTCCGGCAAGAATAAGGGCAAACAACTTGTCAAAAAAACCGGGATGGTGAGACGAGGTGCTAGACCTGCCGGTTTCGATTCAGGGACAGCACTGAAATTGCGGGAAGGTTGTCTCCTTGGACAGGTGGAAACAGAAAAGATTACTAAATCACACCAGCAACGAAGATGTTGACCACCTCTCCAAGCGACTGTCAGCAGAAACATTTGTAAAGAAGAAGGGAGGGTTCAAACAGCCTCGTAAAATTGTTCGAAGGGAAAAAGTAGAGGAAGCCAGAGAGGGGGACTGGTTAGGAAGGGTGGGACGCGGGTGACTCGGGGACTGCGGTAGGAAGAAGGGGGAACTGGGATAGTTAAAAGACGGCTTCGGACAGACTGCATGGAATCAGGGAAGCTCAAAAGGGAGAAGCCTCCCATGTACGAAAAAAAGTCCGTCAAACCGCGGAGTGCGCACTCTTAAGGGCGTGTAGCCTTGAAATGAGAGTTTTGGTACTGGGTGGGGCGGGGAAAGAGATGGCGAGTACTTCAAGACGTCGAACGAAACGAAAGTGAGATGCGAAGAGGATTATCTTTTCGTCTACCGTGGGGAGGAACTGGAAACCTGAAGAGGAGGGTCGAGTAAACTGCCGACACGAAAGCCAAAAAAAGGAATAGAAAAAAAGAGTTAAATGCATATGCCTTGTATTCAGACTACAATACAACTGCATATGGAAATAAAAAAGTTCCGGCAGAGCTATCAAAAAAAAAAAACTTCGGAAAAGGACAGCAGTACGGCAGGGTGGTCGCAAAGAGGAGAAAGGAAAAAGGGGGTGTTTGTGGATTCGGAACCTGCGACGGTAGTGTGAGAGGGGGCCACCATTCAGGTCGGGAATCCAGAAAAAAAAGAAGTCGGGAGCGGGGCGCGAACCTTGAAAAGCGGCGGAAAAGGGAACGCCGAACCGAACAATATAAACATGTCGCACAATAAGATGAATTGGGGAAGGATAGGGGTCGATCTCAAACGCAGAACGCCAGGATAATGATGAACAAACTGTGTACCCGAAGCTGACGCACTGCACAAGTCAAAGAACAAAGATCTCTTTACTGTCAACCAGGAGTCTCCAGGGACAGAAGAGGGAATGGGGTTAGACACGGGAAGAAGTTTACAAAGGAGGGCTGACAGGACAGAGTTCGGGAAATAAATCTAAACGTTGCAAGGACAAGGAACTGGATACGGGAAAGCACCAAGAACACCCAGGCTCTGTTTTGTTACGAGCGTAAAAACGTTCTCGGAACCAAAAAAAAAGGTAAACTTTCCGGACTGAGTGGTGGGGGAACGGACTCTAAAAGAGGGGGGTAGGGGTTGTGGAAGGGCAGAAGTTGACATGTGTAGGAAAAAATTGCCCACAAAAAAACTTCAAACATATTAAATGGAGGAGGAAGGATACGAAAAAGAAATCTCAAATGCCGAGAAACCGTGAAAAGAAGTCAACCGTACCGCGAGAGGAAAGTCGGAAAGAAAAGTGTTGCACCGAGGGGCAAGAAAAAGAGCTAATTGGATATATCACGCCTTATGGCTAATCTGTACTACGGAGAACGGGAATGTGTTAGTCACAGAGCGGCAAATCTTTGCCCATTTCCACCACAAAAAAACAGTTAAAAGAAAATGGGGCGAGGGAGGAAAAAAGGAATAAGAATGAACTCCATCACGGACCCGAGGCGGATTAGACGGGAG
>Ga0179593_1507615_pt1 | contig 10187 bp, 8 predicted proteins | sample CZODoug2_1_08_16_FD_185931 | JGI IMG/M metagenome (GOLD analysis project Ga0179593, IMG submission 185931) | Vadose zone soil fungal communities from Angelo Coast Range Reserve, California, USA - CZODoug2_1_08_16fungal (PacBio error correction) | ecosystem: Environmental > Terrestrial > Soil >...
CTCACCGTCGAAGTCGCACGCCAGAAAAGAACAATAAGGGAAGTTCCGCTGAGGCACTGAGGACCTCGTGTGGTTAAACAACTGGAGTTGCACGGTAGGGGAAGACGAGCAACTGCTCATTTACTCGGAAAGGTACCCCTTTTAGTCTTCTGAAACGAGGCGAGGAACGTTCATGAAAAGAAACCTAACCAAAATAAAAACCCAATGCTCAAAAAAGCCTTGGCAGTACCGGTTTAATTAGCAAGGAACTCCAGCACTCAAAGGTGGTAAGGCGTAAAAAATCAGCTCTACTCAAAAGATGGAAGGGAGATACGAAAAATTTGAGCACTGCCATAGGAGTCCATACTCGAGCCTAGATCTTGCCGGACTTTGGGACGGCAATTCCCCTGTTCGCACGCGGAAAACCGACTCGATCAATCCAACCACCCGGTGAATCAGGGATAAGCCTTCTCGGGCAGACTAACATAAGGCCGATAAAAAAGCATAAAAGGGGAAAAACATGGTGCCCCGGATGCTCCTCCTTGACATAGGGACCCGTACACTAACTCGCATTTATTAGAGGGGAATCTAGAAAAAAACGAGTAGGGGGGAGAGACTGATAAGACACTTAAGAGAGGGGAAAAACGTGTTTCAGGGGAAAACCAAAGGGAGCTGAACTTGAACTGTTCATTGGCCATCGTCCAAAAGGATCATCAGTCGGCTTGAATGCGCCTGTCAGGAGGCGGAAAGCAAAACTAAGGAGTATCAGGTCCCAGTGTCGGCCAGGGGAAGTGGAAAAATAATAGGAAGTGGGAGCAGGGGAGGGACTTGCAACCATTAAGAGAATCTAAGGCGAAGAAGGAGGAAGAAAAGATGTGGTGCAAATTCAGCCGCTCTTCGGTCCGAAGAGAAAAAAGAGGACAACGCGGGGAGGTTTATAAGAGACGCCGAGCTTCATCAAGGGGAAGGGCGTGAGGGAAAGGTTACCGGAAATGAAGGCTTAGAGAAGGGCTTCCTGCCTGTGCTGCGCTGGTGGGGGGGGGGGGAAGGTGCGTAAGAATAACTCCGGTCATAAAAAAATATACGAACCATTACTGCTCTGTACAATTCGGGCTGCGCAGAGGATGACCGAGTGCCGGGGGGGGACAACTGAAAGTAACATCTTCCGAAGTTTAACCATTAACTTAAGAGGCCGCTTATTGTCGTAAAGGGTGGAAAAAAGCGCAGAGGGGATGAAGCGACACTAAGAAAAAAAAAGACAATACTCCCTAAGGGAAAAAGTTTGGGCCAATGGAACAGAAACAAGCGAGGTACGTTCAGTCACAATAAAGGAGCGGTGCGTGGGTCCGTTCCACACTCACGTTGCTCGAGAGAGGACTTGTCTGAGATAGGGGCGAGAACGTGCCGAGCTGTTAGAAAGTCGGGATACTGACGACGAGCAACCCGCCCGGACACTCGCGCGTACTTGAGGCATGGGGGGGGGAAGAAAAACTTTGGGGGGGTTGCTAATAAAGCTGCTCCACTACCAGTGACCGGAGAAATATGGCCGCTGTGACTCGCCGGCGACACGGGGCAGTGGTCCGGTCCTGGGCCGTCTCGCGTCGACGAGTAAACTATCTGGGGAGAAGCGACTATTCAGTCATCCTCAAGGGGCCGACGGGTCAGCAGGACGTCGAGCGACTCGGGAGGCGAGTGGCTTCGCGGTCCTCTTTGGAAAGAGTCGGGCGAGGGGCCCGCTATGTACGGCTCCTTGCACCAAGAACCTATGACCGCGGGCCGATACACGACCACTCCCGGTCAAAGAGTGACCGCTCTTTAGTGAGGAGCACAACCACCTCTTGGTCCCTGCAGTGGTTGTGCAAGGACCCCCCAAGGAAGGGGTCCTAAAAGCGCGGGCACACCCTCAGTCCTTTGAACCATGCGCGATCGCCAAGTGCGTCACGCAAATCCGAAACGACCGCCGGGCCTAGAATTCGGTCTCAGTCACCTCCAAAAACTCAGTGGCAACGAGCGTGTCATGGATGGTGACTGGGGACCCAGTTCCACGGGCCATTGTGCTAGTCCTGACTCCTTCAGCAGATGTGCAACGCCTAGGGCAGGAAAGGAGTGCCATGAACAAGCGTACAGACGAGCCGAGGTAAGGCTTTTGTATTCCGCTGAAATGGAGGTGTCAAAAGGTAAAAGCGAGGAGGACAGGGAGCGAAAAAAAACAAGGGGCTGTCATGCAAGAGGATGTGACGGCAGAACACACATCAAGTTTCCATTTGGAAAACACGGGAGTTCGGGTGGCCAGGGAAAGGAAAAACCCTAGGTGGAGGAGCCCCTGAATGGAATTAAACTCCGTGGGACTAAAGCGGTGAGGAACAAAGTGAGGAAAGGAGGGAATAGGAGAGAACAGAAGAAGGACGGGGTGTGGTAATTACTCTTGGGGTTAAAGTCGGAGCCTAAGGATCCTCAGATAGTCGAAAGCAATTAAAAGAAAGGGGTCGACTGAAAATGTAAGCATAAAACTGGGAAACAAGATTAGAAAAATGGACGGGGAAAAGAGTACTTCGACAGACCGGATAGTGGAGATAAGCTTAGAGGGGGGGAGGAAAGAAGAAAGCGAATCGAGGGGGGAGGGACACTGAAAAAGACATCCAGCTTTGTACCCGGGGTGGAAAGGAGTCGGGGGACAGGAGCCTTGGGCAGGAAAGGAAAACATTTGGGGGGGGGCTAAAGATCAAAGATTATATTCGAGAGCCAATCCGAAAGGAGGGAAATAGAAAATCGTCTAAGACTAGGAAAGCTTCCAATATCTTTGCTTCATCGGGAACCTGGACGTTAAGCCTCCAGGGGAGGTATTGCGGTTCTAACATCAAATCGTACAGGGGGGGGAGAAGATGAAAAGCTCCCGCTCGAATTTGGTTGATGGGACTTTCACGGTAAACCTCACAGGGGAATGCCCTAAAATCAGGAAAGGGGAGACTTGGCGGGGTATGCGTTGTCCGCCATCTAGAGTTCTCGGGGGACAGGGGATGAAGGGGACAATCAAGTAGGACATTTATGATCCTAAAAGTGTTACGGCCGATCATCTGGAGTAATCAGAAATGGTATAAATTATTGCACACTATTAAAGCCGCCAATAAGCGGACCGGAAGGGGCGTCGAGCATAGGGTTGGGGAGGGGGGCAGAGGACTCGGTAAGGATAGGGATGGACTTTGATTAGGGCCCCGAAGCGAGGTAGCCGAAGGTCGAAAAGGAGAATAGAGGTTTGCGTGGTCTTAGGGGGGAGAGGGAGAGGGAGAGAGAATGTCTTCTAGATCCGGCTCCCCATTCGGGTGGCAGGGGGGGGGGGGAGAAAGCTCCTTATAACCGGGGGGAGTTAGCAGGAGGGGCAAAGATTAATTCGTGTTTTCAAGCGCCTGTTCCCGTGGTGAATCCGAGGAAAAACGACGAATTACCGAAAACCAGTGCAAAACCGCAAAACGGGAGGGGAAGGGCCCGAACTTGTGTTCGCGTATGGCCGGACCGGGGGTCCGTAGGGAGAGGGAAAGGATCGAACTGTTTTGGAACCCGCGGAGCAAGAGAGAATCGGTGGGGAGAAGCACGGCCACCACTGCATAACCGGTAGTCCCGATCTTGCGAGCAAATGCGAAAACGGGGAGGGGGACGGGAAGGGAGAGTAAAGACGGTCAGGGGGAAGCACAAAAGTGTGGAAGGGGAGATAAGGAGCCGAAACTTTCCGACTATCCAGCAGGGGACAAGCTGCTGGTAGGGGATTGCTGGCTCGGGCCAGGACAGAACAGGTCCATCTCGACTGCGAACTACAACCTTGCGTTCCGGGCGAACAAAACAACTGAGGAGGATGAAGGAGTGCTCTGAATCGGCGGTCTCGAGGTTGCCGCGAGCCTCGGCCATGTCCTGGGCCTAGAAAAAGACATCACCGGGAACAGAAGGCGTTGCCGGCGGTGGATACCAGTAGAAAGGTTCAGTCCCCCTTCACAACTGGAAAACGCTTGTTGGACAAAAAAGGGGGAAACTGAAAAAAGAGAAGAGAAAGAACAGAAAACGCCTAAACAAAGAGGGGTTCTGATTCCAACCTGTCAGTAGAACAGTCGGATAGGGGAACAAGGGGGGGCGTGCCTCTATGAAAAAGACAGAGGATTGGCGACGACGTTGGTTAGTCCACGAGGCGATCGCGACGAAAGACGGAAACCGTCCACCCTAAACGAAAAACAAGACGGAAAATCGAGCTCTCGGGGGGCCCGAGGGAGACGGTCAAAAAACAAAATGTCCGTGGGCGGCATCCGAGAAAAACTGAAAAACTTACCTCAAGAAACCACACACAAGGAAGAAAGCTTGTGAAGAACACAGGTAATACTACGACTCGTAGAAAGAGACGCAAAACGAAAAAGAACTGGCAAGTCCTGCGAGCCTAGTGCTCGGAGCCCGGAAAAAAATCCGCCAACTACAACTCGTCGCCGATAATGGGAGCTACATTAGGCAAAATAGGGACGGGGTTCAACTTCTCAATAGACCAAAGGATGGGACAACGCCTCTTTCTCTAACCGGATTGACGTCACGAGGGCGGCCTTAACCAATTTGGTCGTGCGTATCAAGTGAGCAGCCGAAAGTGATCAGCCATAATTGATTTTCGTTCATCCACGGGCACTCGACCCGCGAAATACAGGCCAAAAGACGAAACCAAGTGCAGGAGTGCTTTACTTTAAGCGGTTTACCGAAAGCGGCACACAACACCTTTGATGAGGCGGGGGCGCTCGCCACGCAGAACACCCCATCATGGTATGGAATTATAACTCCAGGAAAGCCTTTCTTAAGGCTGAACGGTAAATGGTGTCAAGCGAAAAAACGCCTCACTTGAAGAGGCAAAAGTAGAAGAGCTCTTCTTAACGGCTCTTGCCAACTATACTTACGTCCTGGCAGTCGAGACTATACGAGTGACAAGATCATGTCGACGACGTCAACGTAACCTCTGGCGGAAGAAGTAGTCATTTTGGTTTTGGGGTAATCCCGAAGCTCTAACTATTTCTAGACATTCCTCGACTAGGCTTGGAGCGGCGGAGCAGCGAAACAGCCGGGCTTTTGTTAAATGGTGTCATGTTAAAAATTTTTCTCTTGAAGAAGATGTGCCTTAATCCCGTGATGGATCGATCTGGAGCCAACTGAGGATCCTAGGCTAAACGCCACTTACGCCGATCCTCAAAAGACTGCGTCTTCTTCGAAAAGTCTCCTCCCGCACAAGGTCGGGTGGACCGAGTTGGCGAACCAGTGATGGGATCAGGGCATCACTTGGGCGGCGTACTGAACCAAGAAAACCTTACCGGGGGCTTCAAATGAAACAAGGAACGGGAACTGAAGGCCTCTCCGTCGGGCGATTGCACTAAAAAAGAGCGATGTTACCGAGTTCAAGAAAAAAGTCAAGGGATTCAACAAAGGCCTAATCGTCGCGTCGGCTGACATTGAAAGTCCTGACGCAGGACAGTTTACAATATGAGAGACGACTACCCTCAAATTATGTTCACGTTTGGAAACGGGGGAACACATGGATACATCGCATGGAAAAGTATTGGCGTCGACGAAGATCCTCATTAAATGGAACTGACTGTCCTATTTGTGCAAAAAGGAATGCGACGTTGGAACTTGCCTGCTGTAGTTTGTTCCACGCATGAGGAGGCTTGGGCCGCTCTTGGAGACGATGAACCTGCGTGGATCGTGAAAAGCCCTCGAGCCAACGCGTATTTGGTGGCAAGCATTCCGAAGACGGGGGTCAACGAGAAACCGGGTGGTTATTCTCGGGTGGATTCCGCGGGCGTCAGCCGAAGAGGTGCGATGCGGCAGAACATCTAAAAGATTCCGCCTAAGCACGCGACAGTCTCGACTCCTCTCATAGTCACGATGGGACAAACGCGGAGGCAATCAGGAGCATCAAGACCCGGTCGCCGCAGGAAACTTCCTTTAAATGCAACATAAGAGGTTGTCCAGGGCCTCGCGGAGACCCCGAGGCCAATTCTCCGGTAAAGGGAGCTTGAGCCTGGTCTCAGCGGATTCGAGAACAAACGGGGGGAGGAAACCAGCTACAAAAGAAGGAGGCCCTCGAAGGGCGTGTGGTACAGGGCGCTCCGTCGCGGATATACTCGATTGACGAAACTCGCGCCAGAGGAGCGTCAAACGAGAGACAACGAAAAGGCCGATAGAACTTCGCGGGGGTGGACCGCTGCCCGGAATGACTTTTGCGGCCTGGCCCGGCATGGGAAGTGACGGTGACCAAGTGGGTGCAAAATCCCGGAGATTGACTATTTCGTTTAGAAACCCTTGGAGGCGCCGCAGGGGCTCAAGCCTCTACAATACCTCAAGGGCCAATCCACCGGTCTTAACCTTATTCACATTGGGGGAACGGGGAAGGTATAGGAATAGAGTGTGCGAGATAACGATCGAAAACAGTCCCTGGGTCGAAACCTCTCTTCAATTTTAGTACCTCATGAGAGGAAGGAGAAGGGACGCACGGGGGGACAAAAAAAGAACAGAGAACCTTAACAAGGGACGACGCTCCATTGTAGGAAGCTTTTACCTTGGGCATGTATAGGGACAGAAGGAAAAGCAACAGCACATGCACCGGTGAAAGGAAAGATGACCAGTCTCTATCCAAACCCGATGGTGTTGATGTCCTTCTGTCCTCCCGGTCCTATCGAGAGGGGGGAATGTCACATGAGCCAAAGAAGCGCACGTAGATCTTAGGGGTTCCAGGGCGCCCTTGAACATGGCTGAGGGAAACAAGGGAGAGGAGAGCAGGGGCCGTCCGGGGGCCACTGGGAATCAAGTTTGGATCCCAGTCTCTGCGGTAGGGCCTCCATCTTGAGAAATCCAGCCTTCTTCACGGGGGTACGGTTAAGAAAAAATATTTACACGTGGGGGACACCTGTCCGCATTGGTCGAAAGACCAGCCTGGACCATTAACGGGCAAGTCGCTTGACGTCGAAATGAGGCCGGCAAGGAAAGACGTCCATATATCAAAAAAAAAAAAAAGAAGGGAGAGATATGACCGTGGGATCCTTTGGCAAGAGCGGTCAGCCTGAAGGCCCTTTCTGTCAAAAGAGGGGCGCGGGAAAACAGAATGCGGGACGACATGTTCCATCGTAATGTAGTAGCGAGAGATGGGCGCAAATGAAGCAAAGGGCAGAAAAGACGACGCCAGGGACAGGGGAGGAGGGAGAGAACTACACGGGAGGCGGATTGAGATGTGGGGAGCATCACGAGGAAGGGGGAACCGAATTTGCAAAAGGGGGACGTTAGACCCGTGGTTCCCTCGTCAAGATATAGGCGGGGCAGGGAGTACTATTGTAAAGAAGGGCAAGACGCCGCGGTTGTCAGGGACCAGCCCAGAAAAAAAAACCGACGGTGGCGTTCAAATCGCGAGCGTTAAAAAAGCATCAAAGGGGGGGAAAGGGGGGAATGGGGTCTTTAGAGGATGATTACCTGGGCAGAAACTTCTGACACTGGGAGCCGCCTTGCAGGGGAGGGCCGTGCTGGGTGGCAGTGCGTACATCGAAAATAGGCCGCGCAATAGGGTCGCGCCAATAAGGAGTTACCCGAGCGCGTGCGAAGGAAGGCGTCGGAAGGCCGGATGAAGATGGCCGGTAACAAAACGGGCCTAACGGGGAAGACAAGGAATCTGAAATGAAGGAGGGGTCGTCGGGGGGAGTCCAATCAGCGGGGGATAGGCACTAAATCGGCGGCACTCCGGAAGGAGGTACTTGCGTGGCCGACGCAGGCCGGGCAGGACTTTAAAAGGGAAGAGGGAGCGGGCAAAAAACAGGGGAGGGGAACAAACTTCAGTCTCGAGGCAATTTTCGCAGGGGAGGGTGCCGACGAAGCAACTCCGAGCTGGAGGAAATCGAGAGAGCGGGAAAAAGAAGGCCGCCACACTCAAGAAATCTCGGGGGGACATTACGGAGGGTGAGCATTGTCCGGTAACAAAATGTGACTAAAAAAGCCCGCTGGGGTTCACTGTCGTGGGCAGAGAGTTACCAGAGCCAGGGGCCGCGGTCTCCCCTAAACACAACCCTCAATGTTTTCCGGGGCCCTTGACAGTCCTGCGGAGGCGGTAGGGGTCGCATCTGCTCTCGCGTCGCAATAACGGGAATCGGGGGGTGAAATCGCGAGACGTCGAAGAACTCGGCGGACGGGGGGGGAGTGTCGGGGGGGGGGCTCTTTAAACCTCTCAGGAGGTCTCGGGGCCGAGATAAGGTCCGCTAGCAAGCAGCGGGACCGCGATAACGCAGGCCGATACCCGAACCAAAAAGTGAGACACGAGGGGGGGGGGAAAAGAGGAGTAAAAGACGTAATGATGTAAAACTCCCCGATCTCAGAAGAGCGGCTTGGGGCACTCCCCCGCGGTAGTTTGTTCCCTCCAGACGGCGTGTACTCACCCCTCAACGGCCAAACGACGATCGGAAGAAAGTGCGTCCACGGAGCAGCAAACTCTCCGCGTTCCAGAAAATTCGGGGCTTCGTCCGATCAATTGGCACCGATCGAAGAGGCCTGGATGGATAGGGTTTCCCCAACGGGTAAGGCTGTGCGGTGTGACTCGGAATCATCTTGCAACCCGATGGCTCGGATGCCGATGGAAGAAACCCGTCAGCAAAGGAAACGGAAGCCGATTTAGCCGGCGGGTTGAATTGTCCTACGCGTTCTTTATCACCCGCGTACAGGGGCGAAGGTAGCTGCCCTCATAAGAGAGTCCAATTCAGAAAGCTTGGAAACGAAAAAAAAGGCTCGCTAAAGTGAACAGGGTGGGTACCCTTAGTCGCCACCCCAAGCAGTCGAGTCCCTAAGGCATTGACACTCAAAGGGGCGACGAACAAAAGGAACGTAACACCTGGTGCGTGGGAGGTACTGACGGCGGGAGAATCGGTCCGTGGGGAGGAGATGGACGTCTGGGGGTTACAGGCGAGGCCTCATTGTAAGACCAGTCTTGGAAACTCCCGGGAGTAAGTGGCATCTCTTCCCGTTGAAATGGGGAACTTAAAAAGGGACCAAAAAGGAGAAAAGGTATTATCGTCGTGCGCAAGAGTCGAGGAATGCTTGAAGCTATGCATCAGGGAAGGCTCGTTCGTCATTAGAAGTCGGCCAGCAAGCAGGTTTGTACGCAAAGGGGGCGGTCCGACAGAAGCAATGGGACGCGAGTAGCCCATGCGATGATAGGTAGAGAAGGGCGGAAAAGTAGGGAAGAGACCGGGAGAAACTAATGCAAGCATAGCCTCAGTGAGCGGATGACCGTACCGGTCAGCTCCACGTCTCAGATGACGTTCACGGGAAAAGAGAGTCACGTGAGGGGGGAACTATAGCTGGATTTCGCCCGCTCACGAGAATGTTGGGAAGCCGCTTTAACCAAAGAGTAAGGACTCGGGCAAAGAAGCCTCGAGAGAACTTCTGGGTCTTCCTCACGCGGTCGCGTGCAGCGGATTATACCGCGGTCGATGGAACTACCCGTTTCTCCTATCACTTGTGGGGTTCAGAAATGTAGCAAGGTGCAGTTGGATGACTCCCCTCGGAGACCGTCAGGACGTGCTCGCCATAAGGTTTTTCGGTTCCGCCTCGGTAGGAACTGTGAGAAAGTGAAGAAACTGACCACTCAGATGTAGCGCCGTCGAGGTGAAAGTTGGGGGTCGTAGTGTTGTCTCGATAGCGAGCTGCCCATTGCGGGTACTCGCCTAATGAACCCCGGGGCAAGTTGTTAGAACGTACGAGACGAGTGACGGATCTTCGGAGACCATCATCGGGGTCCGAAGCAACGGGGTGAACAGTGACCGACAAAAAAGAGAGACAGCGGCAAGATCAGCGGAATGAGCAACGTGCCTTGGTGTCGAGTAGGGGAAAAAAAAGACCGGGCGTGAAAAATTCTGCTGCGATCTGACGCGGGTGACTAAACCGCGTAACGTCCTCGGACGAGAGCAGGCTCGAGGAAAAGAAATTCCCATAACGGGGGGGGAAAAAATCAGTTTGTTACCAAGAAGAAGACTCAGAGGTCGGGCCGGTCGTTCGGAAACGTCGAGCTTCTGGGGACATACCAGCGGTGTTGACGTGAGAAGGCAGTGCTAGAAGAAAAACGCCGACTTAATACCGGGACACCGCTGCTGGTGGTGTTCGGGGCCAGGAAATCTGAGGGGGCTCGCGGCGACTCACGCATGGCCGATTAAAAATGGAAA
>Ga0179593_1312163_pt1 | contig 10186 bp, 9 predicted proteins | sample CZODoug2_1_08_16_FD_185931 | JGI IMG/M metagenome (GOLD analysis project Ga0179593, IMG submission 185931) | Vadose zone soil fungal communities from Angelo Coast Range Reserve, California, USA - CZODoug2_1_08_16fungal (PacBio error correction) | ecosystem: Environmental > Terrestrial > Soil >...
ACATTTTCGTTGATTGGGGGTACCCTTGTTACACTCCTTCACAAGGAACTGAGGTGAAAGGAGGAGAAAGTGAAAAAAGAAAAATATGGGCAGAAGTCTCCCGATACGAGAAGAAGATTTAATCATGGGGTAAAGGTACACGCCCCAATGTACAAAACAAAATGGGCGTCTTTCGATCGCAAGGAAATGACGCCTAATTAGTTCTAAAGCCTATGGGGGGGAAAAAAGCACTGGTTGTTTGTACTTAAGCACAAGTAAAAGAAGGGGACGCAGAATCAGATGATGCGCCGAAATGTGAAAGTGGTCCCGGGGGAAGAACGGCGTATTATGAAAAAAGAGATGACGCGAAAAAGTTTGGGAGTATACGATAAAAGGAACAGACGTTAACGACTTGGGCGTCAGACGAAAAACAGGTCAGAGGAAAAAAAAAGAAGAAGTTTAGGGATTGAGAAAAAGTTATTAAAAGGACCGGGAGGGAATGCGGGGCATGAAGGAAAAACCTCGAAAGGAAAGATTGTCGAAAAGTTGTCTGGAAACGTACCCAGGAAACTTACGACAAAGGAAAAAGCAGATTAGAGGGTGAGGTAAAAGCAATCGGGATTGGATCTCGAATACTGCTAACGGGAAGGGAACAGTGGAGAAAAAAGTATTATGTCCACAGGAGGACTTTTAGGGGGTGCAGATTTTGTCATGACGTGGCAAACGTTTTCGCGAAAGTGGCAGGCAGGCTACATGAAAAAAGGTCCCAGGAAAGGGGCACAGATCGGTGGGAAAGAGAAGCCGGGGAGAGGAATCAGTGGGAGAAGGAAATGGGCGCTAGAATCCGTCATCGTGAAAAACAACTCCAGACATACACTCTACCTAGAAAAGGCGGGGAGGAAAAAGGGGGTGAGGTCTGGGGGAGCAGTATGTGGACGCAATATGGGAGGGAAATTTTAGGGGAAAATGAACGAGTACGACATGGAAGAATACACGACGACCTTCTGTGGAAGCGCAGACGCCTCCGACAAGGAAGGGCGCAATGCTTCAAAAGTACAAGGCAGTGGGGAAAAAAAAATATCAGAAAAAGGAAACAAAGAACGAAATCGGCCGTCAGGATTTCTGGAAGAAGACGATAGTCCGAATCTAAATTCGCGAAAAGCGTGAACTCAGAGGAATTCTTGGGCAATAAGTACGCCGCGCTGCGTGATCGATGAGGGGGTTGTTGCATCGAGGGGGAAGAACCGCGAAGACGATGAAAACTGGACGCTCGGGTGAAGGGAAATTCGATGGGAAGAAAAGGACGAAGCCTCTACAGAGGCAAAAAAATCGAGAAGAAAAGGAGGAAAATAGGGAAAGAGTCTCACGAGGCGGGAAGACAGTGCAACATAGCAACCTCCAGGGTCCTGTTCTGCAGGACGTGGGAAAACAGAGCCAAAAAAAACAAAAATAGAAACACCAGTCCTCAACTTTGTCATAAAAAAACCAGCTTTCGGGCAGAAGAAAAAAAAAAGCCGTGGCTTCGTTTAGGGGGACAGCGAGACTGGGCGACAATGAAAGGCCTGATCCAGCTTAAACGGGGGAGGGAGAGTTTGCGAGGCGACGAGGACTTGAGGATTGTGGAAAAGCTAAAAGTTGATGAGGCTTAATGGAAAACAAATCATCTTGAGAGAAAGCAGGAGACGCTGCTGCTGGGGGCTAAAGGGAAGCCACTCATGAAAAAAAGGGGTCGCTATTGAGGAGGAAAGAGTCACGAGAAAGATGCGATTATCCAAGAGCTGTGATGGTATGAAGGAGCAGGGACGCGATTGAATTGCGTTGGGCGGCTCTTACAGGAGAGGAAGAAAGCGCAAAGCAGGATGGTGGGTGGTTGAGGTATAAACGGGAGGGGGTGCACTAGACCAAGAAGCCCTTTGTTGGGAAGTGAAAGGTTTGCAGGAAACAACCTCATTTTTTGGCTAAGGGGAGACGGTTTAAAAGTCAGATCCAGAAGGGGGCGGGAGTCCGGGAAGTACCGGCAATACCGCATCAGGGAAAAGAGAACTACTGGCTTAAGATAATTAGAAATCCCGGAGGAGCACGCGTGAAAGTACCCTCTGTGGCCTAATGACCTCGAGAGGGATTCACTCGCGCAGGGAAAAATTGAGAAGCCAGTTAACTAGAAAAATGGGGGTCACTCTAAAAAACAGTAAACACATTAAGAAGTGGAACTGCAACCAAGGAGGAGGAGCGTATACCTTAGCCAACCGGGGTTTAAGGTTAATGAGAAAGTGGCGAAAGGGAGGACTAAAGAACCGTCCTGTGGGGATCAGGCTAGAAATGCACTGTTATTTTGGAATCTGGGGGGGGGGGCGTTGGTTGACGGGAAGAAAGACATTAGCTGAGAAAAAACAGGGACTAAAGAGGGGGGGGGATTACTGGACCTATTCGGGGATAAATCAAAACCCATCAATTCTTGATCAGGCACAGGGAGTAACATTAGGAGGGTTGACGGGGTGAAAAAAACAAAGGGTACGTATGAGAAAGTTTGAAAGGGAGGAAGCTAGGACTTCTCTAAAACAACAAAAGGAGTAACCACCCTTCGTGCAACATGCTCCCGGAATCGCGTCTCGAGATGGAAGAAAACCAGAAAAGAAGGAAACGCAGTTACATTGTAGAAAATGCAAAGGGGGATGGGAAGGAAAACTAATGTGAATGGCCCGGGGAGAGGTATATAACTGACGAGGTGTCTTCTCATGGCACACATTTATGGAAAGAGGAAAACAGGCAAGAGACCAATAATTTAAAGAGCAGAAGGAACGAAAAGATGAAGTGAGAGTTGTCGTTCAATGGTGGAAGAAGAGAATAAAAAACGGTGAGAGGGGATCGAGAGATATCAGTGTAAAAAAAAAAAAAAAGAAACTACTGACTTCCAAGAAGGCATAAGGATTGTGACTCATAGAGGGGGGGTGAAGCGATGGAGGAGACTAAATCGAAAAATAAAATCCAACATTCTGAAAACGGTGCTTGGGAAAAGCGCGTGTAAGGGGAATTCTTCATGTAGTGGTGAAGGTGGTAAAAACGGGAATAGGGGCATAAGGGACGGCTGAAGACGGATGACCTTTAGGAGGCCGTCCGGTAAACGAGAACATGAGGCATGCAAGGCAGAACCACGTCTACAGGTCCCGTAAAGGGCACGCCGTGGGGGGGGAAAACCGAGCCAAACATCAGTCGTCTCTTTAGGGGCGCGACGGAAAAAAAAGGGGGGCGAAAAACGAAAGGCCTCAAGCAGTGGCGTCTAGAGAAAAAATAAGCCGCCGGCTCCTCAGCAAAAGAGAAGGCTAGTAAAGGGCCCAGGAATCTCTACCCAGAGGAGAAAGGGCTGTGTCAACTGTAGCGCGCAATCAAGGCGTCTCAATGGCAGGCGAGAGAAAGATATAGGTCCATCCCGGTCAGCCAATGCGCCCTTAGCAAACCAAAGGCTTAAGGAAAAAAAAAATCACTGCCCAGACTCTGCATGCGACCTCGGGAAACATGCCAAACGGAACCGTAACCCTGCCCACAAATCCATGAGTTACTTATCCCTAATCAAGGAGGATGACAGGGGCCAGCGGACTGGCGTGCGAAGTGGGGGGCGGGTAAATTCTTGGAAAGGCTAGCCTTGGAAAAATGGTGGTGAGGGGAATCGCAGGTCCTAGCTGTAAAAAGCGCCGCGTTCACACGTTCGGGAGGGGAAGACGTAAGTTGGCAATCCCGCGAGATGGAAAACAGAAGGCTAGAGCGCTTCATGAAAATTATTCACCCTTCAGGGACCAGAGACATTTAACGAATCGGGAGTCAAAGCTAAACAAAAAGGGTGATATCAAACGGCTTGTCGCTCTTTAAGAGGCGGGGGGGGGGGTGGTTAGGGAACACAGAAATACTTCAAGAAATTATCAGGAAAAGAGTTAAAAGCTCTCCTAAAGGGGCAAAATAACGGCAAAGGAGAGCGACTGTCACACAAAATAATGGACTTCTAAGTAGTTTTCAAATAAGTGGCCGCGTGAGCGACTATACTTAGGGGGGGAAATTCCGGGCCGTGCGGGAGAAGGACGTCAAAAGCCACAAAAACGCATGGAAACGTTCAAGGAAAAACGCCACGCATCACGAAACTTGGAAATACAAGCCGGAGTCCACAAGCCAATTGGTGGGAAAACCCCGCGAGTTAGGGGGGGGAGTCGGAATGGCAATCAGTCGGACAAAGCCTGCCAATTCCTTCATTAAGGAATGGAAAAAATGCCGAGAGAGAACCGGAAAGTAAAGCCAGAAGGCAGGATGTCTTGGGGGAGAGAAAAGCGGGGCGCGCGGACGCCAATGATCTCTTGCAAAAGGGGAAAGGGAGGCACAATGGAGAACTGGTTACCGAATGAGCAAAGTTAAAAAAAAAAAAAAAAGGAAGATATAGAAAAAAGAGTCCCGCATGTTGGGAGAAAAAACTCGGAACAGGAGGGGAAAAGCGAAGGAAGGTGAGTGATAGTAATAAGAGACTTTCGAAACCTTTCGCGAAACCAAAGGGGCCGCCGCGCCCCGGGAGCAGCGGGTTAAAAACTGGTCGGGGGAAGAAGACGTCGCTTCTTTTGGAGCTGGCTTTTAGAGGAAAGGAGAGAAAAGATCATCGTGAATTACGGTCGAGCGGAAAGCTCTAACAAGGGGGTTGCTCCTTTGCTCATACCAAAAAGCAAGCATGGGAAGAGGAAACGATATCGAAAACCAGGCGTCAATAAAAAACACTGAATTAGTGGGGGGAGAATGAGGCCATGGGAAAAAAATCGGTCAAATATTCAGATTCGCCAAGAGCAATGCCCGGATCGTGAAAAACCCTGGCTAAGGTCTTCATATTTGAATCGTAAAGGGGAAGCCGTAGGATGAGGGATCAGGAGCAACGGATCAACTCCCGAGAGGTAACTGGGGTCCTTGAAACAAAAAACGGGGACCTAAAAAGGAAAAGTCCAAAGATACAAAAAAAAAAGGGTTAAAATAGAAGAGGGGAGATGCTTGAACAGCCGTGGATGGGGGGGAAACAATGCTGTGAAGACGGAGTAGGGATTCCGGCATAGGAATGAAAATCCTTGATCCTCAAGGGACAAGGGAGCTTAGAGAGGGTGATAAGGAAAACTAAGTACACCCAGGAGGGAAAAGGAAATGGCTGGTCAGGGAAGGGATGCGAAAGAAAACGCAAGGAATTAGGGATATCCTAATGGAGCAGCGTCTGGGAAACTTAACCTAATGAAACGCTATCGGCATGAAGAAGGATGGAAAGGGAAAAAAGGGGGGGGCGCTACAGGCTGAAAAAAAGCGAGGATAAAGATCTCGAAATTTACATAATACCTAAAGTAAGCGGAGAAACATCGCCAAAAACTTTTAAAGCAAAACTGAGGAAGTGAAAACTAGCGAATCCGTGGGAGGAAGGTCGTTCTTTAAGTATTCAGGGAGAAAGGGCGAGTGGCGGGCGGAGAAGGAAGAAAAAGCAGCGAGCGGAACCATTTCTAAAGGGAGGTTAGTCCTCCGAAGAACCTGCCTCGAAAGGGCTTAGCACTTGACGATCTGAAACCGTCAGCCAAAGAGAAAACATATTGGGAAGGGGTATGACATGGAGGAGACGAGAAAATGGAGACAGGAACGGGATATCAGCAGTACGAACCCGGGAAAATTGTTGCAAGAGGGGGAAATCCAATTGCGGCGGCGCCGTGGCAGCGAAAAGGAACTGCATGATGTGCAATACATCTATCAAAACAACGGTTAGAGGAGAGGGGGAGAGTACTTAATCATGCGAGAGCATTTAAACCGCGCCGCGCAGGACCGACGGACTCCAGCGACGCAAAGAAAATAAATCAGGAGCCCGGGACTGTAAAGTTACAAAACAAAAGAGGGTTAACGGAATGTGGAAAATCCGCAAGTAGAGATGCCCGGGTGGGGTTCTTGAACAGGGGGGACGAAGGCCGCAGCTTCGATGGAGCAACGGGCGTTAGCGGGGATCAGGAAACAGCCTGACGGGGGGAAACAACGACGGGGAAAGAGGAAGTCGCGGCGTCCAGGTAATTCAAAAAGAGAAGGAAATAGAACGAATTGCTGAGAGGTTTGGACAGTCTATCGGCTAGAATGAAGGGAAACGCAGAAAAAAAAACAAGAGGATGATTGGGGGGGGAGGAAAGAGCCGTCCTCGAAAGCCAAGCAAGGTCCAAGATGGGCGCACAACACAAAGAATAGAAGGACTTTTTTCGGTGGGAACTAAGAACTGGCCAAAAGAGGACGACAGGGCTAAATTCTTCTCTTTGGGGGGGGAAGGATGTATAGGGTAATAAAAGCAGCGTCTCGACGAAATACCAAGCGTGGACGATAAGGACATGAAATTTAACTCGACGGTCGCGAAGGACATGCGAATGCCCACCACACAGCGGAAATTGGTGCAGAAAGACAGAAGAAGAAAAAACGACTCACCCACCGACGTGGAATCTTACCGGGCTTGAAAACTTCAACCGTAAAAAGAAAGGTCCAAGGTAACATTGCTAGAGATGTAAATCTCTTAAAAAGGAAGTCCAATTTTGCTGAGAGCATGCTGCGAGGGGTGGAGGAGGCTGCCAATCAAGGCTTGTGAAAATATAAAGACAATTTGGGGAAAAAAAGGCTCTGGGGCGGGGAAAGTGGGGCCAGACAAGAAAGTTTATCGAAGGGGGAAGACCGAGCGGCCGGGAGGGGAGGGATACAAACCCCGCTCCGAGGGGGGGGGAAGTGAATTTCTCCCTGGGCGGGAAACACCAAAAGAAAACGAAAATCTGAGAAGAGAAACGAATCTGCGGACGTGTGATATCTTGAAACTGTGAATGATGCCTTTCGTGGCGTCGAGGGGTCGAAAAAACCGAGCGGGTGAAAAAGGATTCGATACCAAAGAGAGTACGGAAGCGGCCTGATGGGAACTTAGGGTTCTGAAAAAAACCAGGGTGCCGAGGAAGTTTAAAAAGGATACCAATGTGCTAGCCCTACGGGGACCGCAAACGGCGTGGTCAAATTCACAGCAGAAAGTCAAAAGAGTGAAAAAAACTACATTGAGGAAAAAGCTCTGGCCCGCCTGCGCTGCAAAAAGCAAAAACGCGCGGAGGGCAGAACGTGAAAAGAAAAAAAACAAAGACGTCACAAAAAGAAATTGAGAAACAGCGTCCTAACCTCCGGGAAGAGGATCCACAGGAATGAGGGTGAGACCAAGAAGCGCGTAAGGTCGTCATTAAAAAGTGTTGATTTAGGAGTCAGACTTTAAGAAGCGACTCCAAGAGCAGATCTTTAGTTGCAACTGAGAATGGGATTCGTTGGAAAAATGCTCTGGGGTATCGGTCAGGAAAAGGAAGGATGACCCGCGGCGGGAGAAAAAGAGGAAAGACGGGGAATTCATGAGATGTAGGAAATCAAAACAACGGTTTGCTAGGAAAACGGCAACGTGCTGGGATGGTTTTGAACCACCGGATTGGGGGGGGTGCCGACCAAAGACGAGAAAAATAAAAAGGGAGCATTAAGACCTGGTTCAAAAAAACGCTCTAAAAAAAAGTGAGAGATTCAGGAAAATTAAACTGCGCTAAAGGGCAAATGCATCCGGGGAAAGTTAAAGAGTCTAAAAAACAGCGACCAGAAACAAGCGTCAACTTTTGCATGTAGCCAAAAGAGGAGGGCCGGGGGGGGGATTGGTACTCCAAGAGGAAAGAAGACCAAGGGAAGGGGCCAGAGGGGAGGTAGAAGGAAGAGGGGTTTAAGGAAATCATTAACATGTAAAAGGGGGGGGGGGGGGGGACAAGGTCAAACAGCCAAACTCATCATGCACTACCTACGTAGAAGGGCTGTAGGCCTTCTTTGATATGAAGGGCGAAAGAAAAGTGCACTGAAAAAAAAAAAAAAACAAGGGAATGAGAATATCGCTAAAAAAAAAAGCAAATCTTCATTCATGTGGAACTGGAAGAAGAGGAGGACACCTTGTCAGGGGGGTAAGCGTCTTTATCGTGTTTGGAAACTGGTGCAAAAGGAGGGCCCCTGGTCCAGAAGAAAAAAGAAGGAACGAAAAACACAAACAAAAAAAAAAAAACAACGGGCAAGACACGAAAAAGGAGAGGAGGGAGTTACCTTCGTAATGGTAGGGTTGATCGTTGGGGTGGTGATCGACACCTTGGCATTCTGCAAAGAGGGCTACGGTCTGCAAACTACGTGTCCCGAAGAATTGGGAGACTTGAGGGGAATCAGCACACTTAGTGGGGAAAGGAAAAAAACGAACGTCGAACAAGAAGGTACGGGTTGCAGAGCACGGTGGGGGGGGAAAAAAGCAGCAAAAGGGGGAAACTGTTCCGAAAAAATCAGACAACGAAAGGGAAGAAATTGTGAGCGAAAGGGATAAGAACCACGTCACCCCTGAGAACTAAAAAGAGAGGCACGAAAGGGAAAAAAGAGGGCAGCAAAATCGGGCCCGGATGCGGCGACGGGATGTAAGGAAGCATAACGCGTCTGTCACTGCGGGCTATACGAGGATTAGTATGGGAAGAAACAATGCCTCATAAAACCGAAATTTGGCAAAAGAATGGCACCCTTCCGGAAGAAACAGAGCCGAGAGAGCATAATCGCCGTCCCACTAAACACGCTCCGCAAAAAGGTGAATCAGCACCTCAGAGCCCGAAGAACAACCCTGAGGACAGGTCGTGTTCCGGAGTCAAGAGGAAAGGTATTACTTTCTCGCCTGCGTGAGAGAAGGGGGGGGGGCGATCTCTTAGTCCCGATGGAGGAAAGACCGTTTGACGCCAAAAGCTTGGATAAAACATGGCTAAAAGGGGATACCGGTAAAAAAGAATCCGGCATCTTCCAGAGTTCTGGTCATCTTAGGAATCGATCAGTTCATGACAACTAATTGCAGGCACAACACGACATGTAGCCAGCCTCTTTTTCCCTGAGGGGGGGAGGAAAAAGAAGCAGTCCGGAAAAAAAAAGGAAAACGTGTACAAAGGGTCCCCCGAAAAAATGTTCGAGGGATGAAAAAAAGAAACTGACGCGACATTCCTTCAACATGCGGAAAGAGCGTGCCTGCCACTTGGGCCAAAAAAACTAATCGGATCGGGAGGAGTTTCTAAGATCTGGATGTGCACAACTGAAGTGCACGCTGAAGCGAGATTTCAACGGGGGGTGCGAAATACTTTTGCTGACGCGGGAAAAAAACGGTACGTGGAAAAGAAAAAGCATCGGCGGAGGAATCAAGGGGAAAAAAAAAACATGCCACGATCACTACTCTGAATACACAAAGAGAACACACGCGGGCTCCGTCTTTTGTACCGCAAACATCCCCGGTCGTACATGGGCTGATGGCGAAAAAAGTACGGAAAACGAGGGCACAGGAGAGACGCCGGGGAAGGAAACTGATTCACAAGATTCAACGAATCTGCGAAAAAGAGAAAGCACTCGAAATTATTTGACGCAAAACGAAGCAAAGGGGAGAGGGCACCGACGCCAGAGAGAAAAATAGTGGGACACCAAGAACGCGTCCTCGATGTGAAAGAGGAGTATGGACGCCAGTTTCCACACCCATAGGAAATTGAGTAAAAAGCAAAATTATAGGGAATGTCTAAGGGGGGGGGAGGACTGAGACAGAAAAAATAAAAGGAACGGGGGGAGAAGGAGTAACCCGCGGGGAGAGAAATACTTTCGGAAAAAAGGGGACGAAGCGATTGCACGCGTTCCTGCTACTGCCCCGCCACCCTCCAGTATACCCAGCTATCGACTAAAAAAATAGCCGCTTCTGGGGGGAGGGCTGGACCTTTAGAGTCTCGGCCTTTATCTCAAGACACGTTAGCGACGGGCGTCAACTGATGAAATCTCAATGTGCGCGATAAAAAAGAAGGGGTAAGCAAAAAAAAATCACGACTGTTCTCTCCAGGACCGGCACAACCACGGCGTCGAATCTGCTCTGGCGTCACCCTAGTGTAAGGGGGTTTGGGTGGAAAGGGCCAGCCATTTTGCTCTTTAAAAGTATAAAAAGGAGATTAGGGGGTAAAAAAGAGGACAAAAGCACTTGCCGGGAGAGGGGCCCCTGGGGCGTACCTATTCATGATTCCAGGATGCAAGGATAGGCCGTCTGGGCTGGAGTGAACGTCGAATTGGTGCGATGCAAAAAGAAAAAGAAAAAGAGTCCGGTAGAAGGAAAAAGAAACTGTAGAAAAACTCGTCAGCA
>Ga0179593_1361197_pt1 | contig 10186 bp, 10 predicted proteins | sample CZODoug2_1_08_16_FD_185931 | JGI IMG/M metagenome (GOLD analysis project Ga0179593, IMG submission 185931) | Vadose zone soil fungal communities from Angelo Coast Range Reserve, California, USA - CZODoug2_1_08_16fungal (PacBio error correction) | ecosystem: Environmental > Terrestrial > Soil >...
CAAATGACAGACGAAGCACTTAACTAAAGCGGGTGTGTAGGGAAGAGAGACAAAGGTGAAAAGGCCGCAGAGGTTACCAAAATCCTGTTGTGGGGGTAACGAAAAAAGGCACTCCCCGGCTAAAACAAGCTTGGGGAGGACCGATTCTCACCACTTCTGTGCTGGGGTGCTCGGGAAGAGTAGGTACTCAATAAGGTGAGAGTCGGAAGCAGGGGGGGGGAGGGAACAAAGACATTTCTATTGAGGCGAGTCGAATCGATCCGCAAGAGAAAGGGAGAGGGTGAAATGCTTGCCGCTTCGAAGTCAAAGGCCGATGTGGGTGGACCTAGACCCTCAACATGGGCTTCTTTAACTGTCGAGAGCCGGAAAGAGAGGCAAAAAAAAAAGGGTCCAAGAGGTGGTCATACCCAGGAGAGAAATCCAAGGCCCTCGTCTCCGCTAAGGTCACCGAGAAGGGGGGAAGCAAAAGTGGGCATCTCGCCCAATAAATGGAGGTTCGACGACCAGCCCTTGATAATCAGGAAAAAAGACAATTACCACACCGGGTAACCCAAGATCGCCGAAGAAGGAACGAAGCGACCTCGTAAAAAGTGGTTCAAAGGGGATACCTCGAGCCGTAGCCGAAGGAGACATCTAGCTAGAAAAAGACATGGGAAAGGGGCAAGGGAACCTGCCGCCGCGTGACTTCCGAAAAGGACGATAAGGGGATACGGCGTCGCTGTCGTGCTCATGCTCGGGAAAAACATCATCCAGGGGAAAAGGGGGACGAAGACCGACAAAAAAGGACGGGATTAAATAAGCCCGCTCCTAACTGAATCCTGACAGGTGAGGAACTACAAAAGTCACCTAAGGGGAGCGGAGGTTCTTCCGGTATGGGAAAAGAGGAATATTACTCCGGTACTATAAGGCTACCCTATGAAGGAGCCGGCCACAGGGGGAAAACGACCAAGTAGCTCGAAAACCAAAGGCGACAAATTCTCTAAGCCGATAGAAGGAGAACCGTGGAAATCCTGGGAAGAACAGAGGCGTCTTTCATGGGTCAGAGAGAAAGTAGCCCTCCTACGTCAGAGAGGAAAGGGGGGTTTATGACAGCGAGCCAACCTCGCAGACGGAAGGGAGAAAAGGTCAGAAAAAGAATCAAACTTACGACCTTCACTATTGAGAAATGCCGCGGGAAGACAAAAAAAAAAAAAGGACCTGTTTCGAGAAGAGCAAGGGTCTTGAAAGAGCGCTAAAGGGGCGTATCGTGAAGGGGGCGCTGGGGAGACGACTGACATGGAAGGGTTCAAATAATATTCGCTGAAGCCTACATCATAGAAAAAAAGAAAGACCAAATGAAAAGACCTTCTTGAAGGGGGGAACGGGGATGTGGGGGGGGCCGGGGGGTGCGCGTATTAAGCAGGGAAGATAAGAATCGGAAGTTGGACCAAAAAGCCTCTCCCTAGAGACATCTCAAGCTCGAAGGAAGGGGAAAGGTCGAACATCAATCACCATGCGGCGTCGACGGAGCGGAGGTGGAGAAGTTAGACAATGCGCCTCAGTCTGAACTCCTCGATCCGACAGACCGGTGCAGAGCCGGCACTTCGATATTCTGGGGAAGATGAAGGGTATCCTGAAACCCAAAACTTTCCAAGACACACGCAGGGGAAGGGATCTACCAGGGACGTACTGTCTGGGTCAGGGGCAGATGGTAAATACTTCGATGGGGGTGGAGGGGGTTTTGGGGGGATTCCGGCCCGAGAGAAAGAGAACCATGAATATAGAGAAAACAAACTTATGGAGGAGAAAAAAAATATAGTAGCATCTTCTCCCACAAAGGGTCAAACGAGGCATCACAAGACAGACACACGAGACGGGGACTGAGGGGATGGAACAGACCCCAAGGTCACGGCTCGAGGCAAATAGGAAAGTTAGGGGGAGTACAGGGGATAGACATCCTAGGAAAAAAGAGAGAACTGGGAAGTCTAGGAAAGGAGGGGGCAAAATTCTCCTGGATAGGGGAGCCGAAAGAGGAAGACCTGCAGGGTGATTCTAAAAGCAGAGAGCAAAACGGGACGCCTATTTGGGGTGAAGGTGCAATCCTGATTCATCGAAATGGGGCGGCCGGAGGGAGGTGAGGCCAGCAGGAAGGAAGACTCCGTCTCGATAACTCGGCGAAATAGGAGGGGGGGCGCAGAGGTAGAAACACCGGCAACCCAGACTTTCAGGGGTCACGACGGACGATGCAAGGGTTATTAATTCTTATGTTTTACCCGGAAAATCTACGGGGGATTGAACAGCCGAAAGTTCCCGGAGACGAAGGAACGGAAAGAAGCCCATGAAGGCAATATATGAAAAGCCCGTTAGAGGAGAAAGAAGTCGGGGGGGGGTTGCGAACAGAGAGGAAACTCGCCATGTAGACCTCGTGAAAAAAAAAAAAAAGGGGGTTGGAAAAAATCCTTCAGTGTTTCTGGAAAAAACTACTTCGAACGGAAGGGACTTGAAAACTCGTCATATCCTCACCAAGGGAGAAGCTAAGTCGGTCCGGAGGGGAGAGGGGACTCGTAACTTCACCTCTCAGGCCGATGAGGAACCGACCAAGGGGGGACTCATGGCGGGAGTCTATTTCGGCGACATGTCTCCCTTTGGGTAAACAGAGGAACCGGACGTCGAGTCAAGCGGAAGATACTACTAAGGGGGTTCTACTGCGAAGAAAGGAGGGAAAGAGACAAGCTCGCATCGTCCTGCACGAATTTCGGTGGGGGGGGGGGGGGGGGGGGGTTGTGGGCCGGAGCCGGGAAAAACCAATTCTCTGTAGGCTGGGCTTATACCACGGGGAGGAGATGCTTTAAAGGCTCTTCCGGTGTGGCGGGTCAGGAGGGGAGCCGGTTCAAAAAATATGATGGCTACCGAGCACTACAAACGCAAGACGATAGCTACGGTGATACATTCTGTCTCTCACGATTTTCTTACAAATCACGACGTGGGCATGGCGGGTAAACCGCGAGTGGGGTCAAACCTTTGTTTAGAGGAGAAAGAAGTCTCGGGACGGCGAAAAGAGGTCGCAACATGGGTCAGTACTAACGGGGAAGCTTTCGGTCACGGGGTCTGAAAACAAAAAAAAAGTGGTAAAAAACGGGATTGGACACGGGGCAATGGCGTCATGGGGTCCTGAAAAGTGATCAAACAAAAGGGGGATCAAAGAAATCTGGGGAGGGAGATGCTTGGAGGAAGTCCTGACGTGGGGGGCCGAGGCCAAAAGGGCGCCCTGCATATGAGACGTGGACGCGCGACCCGAAAGAGTTTATAACAAAAGTCGATGTAAGCATCGGAGGGGAAGTGGACCAGAAAAAGTTGAAACGGTCTCTTTAAGGGCAAAACAAAAACAGAGGAAAAAGGGCCGAGTGAAGGGAAAATAGCCTCATCAAAGGGGAGTATAGAAGCTCAGGGGGGACAACACCGATGTCGTGCCGAAGTCTCAAAGGGAGCATCTCTTATAGGTAGAAATAAGACATTGCAAAGATCCCAGACTAAGCGGCGCAAGAGGACGTCCGGAAACAAAGCAGGGGGAAATCACGACGAAGGGGGATCGCGGGGATCTCACAAAGAAAGAGGTGGAACCTGCAGTGTCCCATTTCGTCGGTAGACTGAGAAAACCACTTGGCCGGAGAGGATAGGAGGGGCGGTCAGAAAGGAGACGGACGTAGAGAAAAAACACTGAGATAGTAGGACCTGATTCTCCTGAAAGAAGGATCCGTTCAAAGCGGGCTTGGTGGGCCGAAGCTAAGAAAGGGTCCCAGATGGGAGTTCCACCGGCCAGGGGTTTGGAAAAGACTCAGGAGCTCCGGCGAAAAAAAGAAGGACTGGTCCAACTCCACGGAGGCCGTGCTGTTGAGCGCAAGGGAAGGTCTACAAGGTAAGAGGAGCGAGAGCGCAGGAAAACGACGAGGGAGGATTGGAGCCGTCTAGCAAGTCTAACTGACCGAAAAAATGCGAAAATGTGGGGACTCGGCCGCTGCAGAGAAGATTGGTGGGGGACTAAAAGAGCATGGTCGGCTGTCAGTCGCAGTATCCTTAAAATCGGGGAGGGGTGAGAAAACAAGGACACGAGGTGGCTCTCCGCCACGCCGATATGGGAGGGAGGGAAAACGTCTGCCAACACCTTGAGCTGAATCCAATCAGATCGCCCAGATCAATGTATCGACGACTCCCGTTCTTGATCAAGTGGTCGGACCATACACTTAAAGAAAAGAACAGGGGGGTAAAAACGGAGGGGAGAAGACCTGACGCTACAAATCAAAGTGGGGGGGGGGGGTCAAAGAGCCAAAGACGGCATGACGACGACAAGGGTCTCTAAACGGCAAGGGACAGCAGGTGAAGGCCGACCGCGGGAGGGTACCGAAAATCCAATAAAAACTTTGAGAAAAGGGGGTCGGTGCTAATGCAACAATAAATCAGCCCCGGGGCCCTCGAAGGAAGCCTCACCGGGGCCGAGCCGCGGAAAGAAGCCAAGACCGATACTCACAGAATATCCATTTTGCGAAGAAGGCCGGCCACGGACGAAAGTTCGCTGCGCCTGAACCCCTGGGGAGGGGAAATCTACTACAAGGGGGCTCCGTGGAAGAGGAAAAAGGAGAAACTTGTGAAAGCGACAGGGGAAAGGACAGTCTGGAACAAAGGGGGAGGAATGTGATAGGAATACCAAGAAGAAAGGGAAAAGGAGCCCTATCCTTGGTAACCGCAGCAAAGGACTCGGGGAATTCAAGAGAGCCATAGAGAAGGAAAATTCAATCGCGATATTAAAGTGGACGCGGTTACAAAAAAAAATCGCCGCAGTAGACTTCTCCAAACAAGGACCGCCAAATGCGAAGCCTAACTGAGTTCCTACATTGCAAGTAATGGGCGCGGTCAGAAAAAAATACAAGGACTATGTTAGAAAAAAGGCTTTAATCTCTTCAAAGGGGAGAAAATCGTATGCCTGCGGTGCAGGCGCTCAGGCCTTCCGGAGGGAAAAGTATGCCTAGATCTCCAGGCGCCGACATCATAAAGACAGAGTTAAAAAAGCAACAGAGAAAGAACCTTCTAACCAAAAGGGATGGGGGGGGGGGGGCCGGAACGGACCCTGCAGATCGGCTCGCCGAGATCCGAGAAGGTATCGGACTGGCCCGGCGCCCTCCAAAACTGCCAGCTCCAGAAGAAGGCAAGGTAGAAAAGAAAAAAAATCCCCGGAAGGACTCTACAGGCTCGCTTAGGTAGACGGGAGAACAATGCCCCATTCGGAGCGGAAAGGACGAAAAAAAAGGGGCCGATCGCAGCACCGGCGAAGATGCGGGAAAAAGGAGAGGTATCGCCCGATACAGACCACCTCCTCGTAGACGGCCCGCGAAGTGAAAAGGCTTGCCGGGGCAAGACCTGGAGGGGAATAAAACAAGGAGGCTGCTGGGCGGATTGGTTTATAAGTGACCCGAATGGGGAGAAATGAATGAATTACGAGCCCAAAAACCGGGAGGGAAAGGAGGGGGGGATTCAGGGAAAGGTAAAAAAAAATTTTCAAACGAGGCAAATAAAAGAACAAAAAAGATACGGGTCTTTTCCAGAAGGGGGGACAGAAAGGGAAGGTCGGCTGAGCGCACGAAAATTACGGGGTAGGACAGGGCGAGAACATCGGCAGAATAGAACTTGCCTGGCGATCGCCGGAGGGACGGGAGAGTGTGGCCAAGAGGAGGAAGAAATGAGGAGGGAAATGGAAGAAACGGCGTCGACATCAGATCGGAATCCATTGGTGTGAAGGTGCCGCCCTGCACTAGAGACTTGAAGCTTGGAAAACTGGTGTTCGCCGAGGAAGGGGGGGGCTCCCTGTCAACGAGAAGATGCTATCTAGCTGTCTGTCGCCATCACGCACCAATGCACCACAAGGGCCCTTGGGGTCTTACCGACGGCAAAACGTATGTTCAGGGAAGGAGGGGGATAGGAGTTTAAAGTCGATCATAGGAAATTGGGACCGGAAAGTGAAGGGAAAAAAGCAAAGGATGAACGAAAAAGAAAGTTCAACCTGCTTAAAAGGAAAACTTCTCTCCCTAACAAGGTCCTTGGTGGTGCTAGCCCAATGAAACGGCTGAAATGTCGAAAGAGGGTAAGTCAACGACAACGGGTGCATGCGCCCCTTCTCGACGACTAATGTTTCTTGTAGCAGCCTGAGTCTCGAACAGGGACCAACCCTCCGAGGCATCGTCGGCAAGGGGCGGACGGGCGCTAAGACCCTGCACCGACGGCCGCAGATGACTTCAGGGGGGGGCATCGGGTCTAAGCGGCGCTCTCGATCGTACATGTAGCAACTTTTGGACTCCAGTTATGTCCGTTCGAGGGAAAGTGAGGCTCTACTCCTTTTTCCGAAGGCGAGACGGCGAAAGGAATGAACAGGCTAAGGAGAGACTACGTTGGAGTGTCGTTATCCGGTGGAGAAATGGCTCGGGGACTGGGGAAGAAGTCGAATTAGAGAGGGGGGGGCTTCGTCTGAATCCGGTTCCAAGGGAGAGTGAGCAGAATCATAGAAAAACCGAACTAGGACTGTGCTCCGCTCAGTCGCGCGAAGTTCTACAAGTCAAGAGAAAGGCTGCATTGACGGGAAGGCAAAATCGTCAACGGGGGGCAGGGAAACTCGACAAGCGGCACTTCTCTGCGACGGGAGGTGGCCTCAAAATGATTGAAAATAAAACAAAGGGAAGATGGTCGCTTGCGGGACAGGGATTCAGAGCGTTGGTACCCCGGATTTACCTACAGGGAGCAAAGAAAAAAAAACTGACAATGATCACATTGCGGTCGTCGTACAAAACCTTGAGCTGTTACGCGGATGCTTTGGTCAAGCCAGGCACAGACTGTGGCAGCGGCAGCAGGGGGCACCTGGGAATAGCGACGTAGTGTCGCGACACAATCCGGGTACCTGTTTTAAGTCACACACTGGTAAGTCAGGAGAAGGTGTCGAGACAGCCCATGTGCGGTTGAAAAGAAGGGGAACACCAAAAAACACCTAGGCAGGAGTTAGACGTCTAGTGAAGGCACCAAGTAAGGAAAAAATGGGATAGCTGACGAGAATAAGATATACAATCGCGGTGCCGCGCTTCTATTACTCTGAAAGAAATATACCATTGTGCCCGAGCAAAAAAACAAAGATCAGATTCATCGGATGAAGGGGCACCAGCGTGAACTCAAGGGAGCGCCGGGCGTCACTCCCCAAATAGTTCGCGATTGCCGGCATTTCGTCGGTCGAGCGGAGGAAAAAACCCCCTTGGGCAGATCAGGAGCGTTCTGCGCAACAAAGGAAAAACAGATCGATATGACCAACAAAGGAGAAAGAGAGAGATCTGATCCGGATGACGGAAGAGAAGGCTCATCAACCAGCTGTGTTTTGGCGAAGCTCGACAGAAATGTACCCAGGCGAGTTGCCAAAAACCTGTTGTTTCGGAAAACCCAGCGAACCCCGAAGGGAACGGTGACGTCCTCCGAGAGTGGCGAAGCGCATCTGTTCTAGGCACTTTCTATTCAGACACGACTATCTAGGAGGAAGCGCGTACACAGGGGGGGGGAGTATCTGCAGAGGAGAGCAGCTCGAAGACCTTCCAGGGGAAGGCGCTGGTGTCAGTCGGAACCGCTGAAAAAAACCTTTAGTTTGGGGGGGGGGGCCTCAATCACCGCACATGGCTGAAGGGGTGCACTGGGACTCTAGCGGAAATCGAGGGGGGGTGAGCAGCCAGGTCAAAGGAGTGTCGACTCAGAACTAAGATGCCGGGGCGGGACGGAGCAGGGCGCCACCATCCGTTGAGGTCGCCTCAACAAAGTACACCACAAGGACGGGAAGACTCAATTTCTTGTCATGGTAGACCAAGAAAGGGAAAAAAAATCAAAGTAACAAAGCCCTACTAAGGGGCGACGGACATCGGCAAGGTTAAGTAGCGGCGACTCAGAAACGGCTACTACCGGGTCGAGAGAACTACACAACGAGTTGCGGCACCCGAAAGGAACTTGCTGTCAAGAAATCGGCCTCGAATAAGGTGATACGGCGAGGCGTGGACGATGATCAGGAAAAGAACCGTACCGGAGCAGCCGGACCCAACCCTAAATAAGCGCGCGGGGGACCCCTCCTCATCCAAGGGGGAAGGGAGGAAAGGGCTCAGCACCGTCCGTGACAGGAGCGACTGCGATGCAATCTCTGGCGCCAGCACACCGTACTCACGGGCGAAAAAAGGTAATAGACCGGAAAAAGGTTGTCATCTAAGAAAAAATCACAAAAGGACGAAAGGAGACACCCAATCCATCGATAAGCAAGGAATCACGATACCGGGAAAGGCAGAGGCTTGGGAGGTGTCAGGACCGAGTACAAGAAAAAAACTGCTACGGAAGACTTGAACTAATGCGCTATGACTGGTTGCGGATGGGGAAGAGCTGAGGAGAACCATAGAAGAGTCAGAAGGACTTGAAGAAAAAAGCCGCCGGGCTGACGAACGGCAAGAAGGGGGTGCGACGCCGCGGTGGGAGCAACTAAAAGGACATGTTCGGAGAAGCGGAAAAACTCGCTGACATTGGCTTCGTTTGATGACTGGGCGCTAAAGGACGGGAGGGCGGTAATACGAGAATCGACGGCTCAAAGCAAAACATGGGAATAGGGGCATCGCCGGAGGAATATGCTTTGGTGAAGGTGGTTCTCAAAATTCTACCGGGGGGGAGAGAGAGAAAAAAATATCGGAGAAGGAGAAGAAAGGCATACTGGACAGTCCTCACGAGAACGGCAGCGAAAGAGAGAGGATTAAAAAATTCTCAAAAGGACCATACAAAAATGGGCGGCGGACTTCTATGTTAGACGCGATTCAGGGGAGCCGCATTCTCTGAAATAATCGGCATAAAAAATAACTCCTTGGCGATCGAAGCAAAAAAGAGATACTTCCTATGGTAAGCTCAGGAAAGGTCCGACAAGATCTTCTGACGGAAAGCCGTGACAGTTCAAGGGGAGGTACAGGCTTTGAGAAAAAGGAGGGAGGAGGGGTTCGGGATTTGTTATCTCGTGGGACCAGTGGGAGAAAGATGAACGGGATATAGAAAAACAAAAAAAGTATTATGAGAAAAGAGGTAGATTCATGTGATATTCTCAACGTTGTCAAAAAGAGGCATCACAAATCACGAACAAAACGACTTGTCAGCAGTCCTTTACAAGTCAACAGGAAGGGAAAAGTCCTGCAGTAGGAAAGAAAAGGACGGTGGTCTAGGAATGGGAGAGAAGGAAGAAGCCGAAGGCTCTAAATGCGGGAGATGCCACGGCGGGACTTTAAAGGTTCATGCAAAAAAAGAGATTTATGCCTGACTGCTGCGAAGGTGAAATAGGAGTCCGACATAAGGGTAGAATTATACTCCGAAGGTGGATGGGGTGAAGTGCCAAAAGCGGGATGCGAAGGGAGCTGGCCTCTTCTCTCGGAGGACCAGGGCAGAGTCTCCTTCTTCGATCATCAAGAGATAGCTTCAAGTACGAGAAAAAGAAAAAACACCAATCCCTTCGGGAACCAGACGGCGAGGCCGAGTTGCAGTAATCGGGGGGGGTTGGAGGAGCCCGGAAAAGGTAGTCATTGAACGAAGGCAGGAGGGAAGAACATCTACCTTAACAAATAGCCAATTAATAAAGCTTCACAAGCCGTCAAGGCGGGGGAAAAAGAACAGTAAGGATGGTGTCTCAGTCCATGACCAGGGTAATGTCGACCAGGATTGAGGGCTTCAAAAAGGCGTTTTAGAGCATATTACTGAGAGCGAGGTCTGGCCTCAGCCGAAAAAATCCGCAGAAAAAGTCCGAGAGAATAAGGGCTGTTCCTATGCGCTAGTAACCTAATAAAAAGCCGGGATGTTCAACGTTGGAGAGTGCCTCTGGGGAAGCGCGCGGAGAGAGACAATTGAAAACAGGTGACGAGGGAAAGAATGAAGGGGATGGAAGGGAGGGGAGAAAAGAATCAAGGGAATGAACGGCGTAACACGGAGACATCGTCTGCTGTCCCTCATCTAAAAGTTCGGGGCCTGGGGGAAGAATTTGGGCACCCAATGGCGGAAGGCGAAGGGAGGACGTGAGGGCCCTGGAGTTCTCAGGCGAGGCGGTGTTGGTCTGATGAGGGAGACAGGGGGGAAAAAAAAGGGGATGAGGCGACAGAAAGATCAGAGACTACCCGAATGGGGT
>Ga0179593_1454195_pt1 | contig 10186 bp, 12 predicted proteins | sample CZODoug2_1_08_16_FD_185931 | JGI IMG/M metagenome (GOLD analysis project Ga0179593, IMG submission 185931) | Vadose zone soil fungal communities from Angelo Coast Range Reserve, California, USA - CZODoug2_1_08_16fungal (PacBio error correction) | ecosystem: Environmental > Terrestrial > Soil >...
CAAGAGCTATTGAAAAAGAGCTTTAATGGGGGGGGGGGGGGGGAATTTTTCCACACAGCTAGAGAGGAAATCGGCAGAGGAAATGGAAAAAGAGGTAGAGGGGGGTATCACCTTAAGGGGTAAAGAGCTAAAGGCTCCTTAAAGCGGAGTAATCAAAGAAAATGGGAGGTCATTTCTAAGACTACTAAAAGGGGAGTGCCTAAACCCTATTTAACTGGAATGAAAAAGGACCACGTCCTGATCAGGGGAAAGAGAGGAAAAGGATCAGACTTTAGGTAGAGGTGAGGAGTCGAAAGAGGCACTGAAGAGTAGAGGAGGCAAAACCCTGAAATCCTTTGTTACAGTTGAAAAAGACCCTGGGTGTCTTAGAAAGGGACGGTAAAGAAGGAAATGAGTGGCATTTGCTAATGAAAGGGGGACCTGGATGCACTCAAGGGAAGAAGGTGGGAACTCAAAAATATCAACTCTCAGGTTAGGATGGGCAAATTAATATAACTACAAGAGGGGGGGACAAGAATAAAGGGGGCTTGAAGCGGAAAGGGCATGGTGGCAATTTAAGGGTTAAGTCCCGAGGAGGAAATGGAAAAAAAAAGGAAAAAAGGGGAAGTTTTGGGACAGAGGACCCTGCCGTAGTACGTCCAATTGAGGAAGGCAAAGAGGGGGATAAAAAGCTTGTTCTGAAAGAAAGCCTCTGAGGGTGGGAGGCCCGATTAGACGGTATAAATATGGAAAAGGCAGAGTGGACACCTCCTGCTCAATGGTACAAAGAAAGGGAAAACTTCTTCGCAAAGCGAAGTTCGAGCGAGAAGGAACGAAGGCGCTTACACTACTGCAAAAAAACGGGATTAAACAAAAGGTATCGAGGGTATTGGGTCAGCAACTCCGATAGTGCTCAAAAGTTACAGCGAAGGAAGTAAAAATTTGCCGTACAGACGTGGAAGGATTGGAGATGCAAAGATCTCTCTGGGGCCCGGCAAGAATGGTAACACGGGGAACGTAAAAAAAACTCTATAGGTGGGGAGAAAAGGGGAGGCTCATTCAGGAGAGGGAGGGCACAAAGATTGGCAACTCAGAAGAATAAGGAGAAGAGAGGTCCCCCGCCGGAGGGATGTTGCTCCACCGTAAGAAGAAGGAACTTGGGAAGAGAAACCCGAAGTGGGAAAAGCGTGCCTTCGATACTCCACGCCAAGCCCGGAGGAACAAAAAACGGGGACTTGGTTCGTAGGAAAGGTAAAAAAGCGATTAACGTGAACGAACTCCAAGAAAAAGGTGACGAAAAACTGCCCAACAGAGTGAAAAATACAGGGAGAAGGCAAGCGAGTCTGAAGGGGGGGGGGGGAGGTGTTGGCAAAACTTGGAAACGCTCACACCTGCTACGAGGGGGTGAAAACCTGGGAGCCGGACTAAAAAAAAGGGAAAGAAAGATTCAGAAAGAAGAAGTCAAACTTAGAGGGCTTACCTCTTCTACCATCGGGAAGATGATAAGAATAAAACAGAGATGAAAACAACCTTGCAAACCCTGGAAAAACGAGACGCCTAAAAACACGTGAAACCGGTGGGCTGCTCGGGGAGGCGCCACGGTAGGAAAAAATTATTCGAGAAGAAAGAGGGGCGTACCCTCGTCCAACCCAACTGAGGACGACTTTATCAGAGAGAGCGGGAAACGCAAGAGGAAAGGCTACAAAGAGGAAAAAGAGTAAAACGCCCTGTTAAACAAAGGAAGAAAAACAGCAATGCCTTGGGGGAATGAGAAGAAGGGCACCGAAGTCATACATTTGACTGACAAACGAAGAGTTGACCGATTGGCTACGGACTGGGAATGTTCTAAAAAGGGAGATCGTTCATAAGAGGAATGGAAAATCTGGGCACAGCGACGGAAAAAAGACAGCAGACTACGAAAAGGAAAGAGTCAAGAGCTTCACCAAGTTACTCATTAGTAAGGGAGAGGGCCCGTTCATAACCTATTCCCGGCGTCAAAAAAGGGAGAAAAGGACAGATTCAAAAAAAAAAAGTCAGGAAAGGACAAAAAGTAAGAAATAAGTGATTGAATTCAATCGGCGATTGGAAGAGGGGATAAACTTACCGAAGACGAAAGTAAGTTCATCTACGTGTGGATGAATGCACCGATACGTGACAATTACTGTAAACCATTCACGTAAGAGTAGGCCACATAAAGAAAGGAGAATAAGAATGTTCTAGTTCAGCAGTAGATATAGGAAGGTTTCGGTCAGCAAGCGTTCCGGAAGGGCCGAAAAGGAGGCCAATGACGGAGCACTTGCACGGGATGAAGAAGGAGACCTTTCATGTTTCTTATGCTACCGGTGGGAAAGAGGGGGAGACAAAGGGATCACTGAAAAAAGAAAAGAAAAGAAAGCACGCTCTAAAATCTTCTCTTTCCTTACCTGGATCGTAATAGAAAGAAGAAAAAAAATACAGAGATAGAATAAAAAAAACATGGGGAAATAGGTATGCTAGCATAGAAAGTATCAGAGACTCAGCAAAAGAAGTACTTCAAAGAGAAAAAAGCAGAGGACTCAAAAATTATTTCCTTTCGTGGAGAAAAAGGGGGGGTTACAAAAAAAAATCTCGAAAATCATATGAAAATTTAAGAAAACAGAGCCGGTCAATGAAGAAAAGGATTAAAACAGAAAAAGGAAGGGCGGAAAAATGCCATATCTGGGTCCCTCTTGCATGAAAAAAGCCTAAAGATATAGACTTAAATCAATCGGATGGGGGGGGGGGGTGCGCTCAAAGGGAAGGGCAATCCTCTGCCAAGCAGGTCGGACTCCTTGTAAACCGAGGAGGAAAAAGTAAAAACGAAAAGGGACTAAGAAAGATTTCGGAAAGTGAGAACCTCTAAGAACTTCAAGAAGTCCTTGGCAAGAAAATGGTTTCATTGGGCATGAAGGGGCGCTAAGGTCCAAGGGACAGGGGCGAAGGGGGGGGGAATGGGGAACCAGAAATCCCTGAACCCGGAAGTAAAAGGAAAGAAAAACTTGAGGGGAGGAGGAAGACACCGTATTCTTTTATTGAGAGAAGGGTAAAAACGGCCAGTGAAGCGGAGTCCTCTTCACTGAGAAAAAGGAAAGACTTCATAAGAGACCAGCTTCATTGGGGGACGGAATGTCTTCAAAATGTTCCCTTCCCTAAAGCAAAGAATGTCAGAGGCGAAAGAAAGGTTTTTAACTCAAAAGGCCCTGACAGCTACTGCGGTTGTGGTAAGAGAAGCGAAGAAAAACAATTAGAGCCCGTGCGGGGACTCGTTCTCAGAATGCAAGGATAAGACCTGGGTCCTTGGCGAGGGGGCGAAACACTCCTCGCACGTGAAAACGGGACGAAAAGGGGGAGTCGGGAAAGGGACTCGGGGTCCTTTTCCTCTAAAGAGAGGGCGGATGAGATCAAGAAAAAACTTTGGGGAGAAAAATATTCACCAAAAGACATACTATACGGAAGGAAGAACGGTGGGGAAGTCTTAAGGAGTAAAGGAAACAAAAGCCGGGGCTGGCTATGTTGGTACTAGATGGGAAACTCTCAAAACCCAGAAGATGAGTAATAAGGCAGGAAAAAGGGGAACAAAAAAAAGGGGAAGGGTTCCTCACGCTTCGAAAAAGGTCTGGATCTCTGGGGATCACGAGGACCCCGTGACCAGGGGGAAAGGGACAGAACCAAAGTATTCAGCGCTGGGTCTTGTGGGAAAAAGGGGGAAAAATCGGGGTCAGGACGGGCGGTTTTCAAAAGGGGCAGAAGGAAATCTAACACAGCTAGGATGTTGAGGGAAAAGGGGGGAAGTGGGACGTTATAGGGGGCCTCTCGAGTAAGGAGAGGTGAGGGTCCCCAGAGGGGAAGACACTGGGAAGGAGGAAAGGTGTGTCAAATACAAGGGAAGGGGTTAACGGCAAGAGAACATGACGAAGAGAATAAGTGCCGTCAGAAGAAAGAAGACGTCAAGGTTCAGGCGGTCAAAAAAGCGAAAAAATAGAAAACATCTCTCATCTCCAGAAAAAAAAAAACTCACAAGGAAACACGAACCAGCCTGAAAAAAGAAATCGCTTTTGGAAACGAAAAAAGAAAAAACAGAAACTCAAAAGAAGGCCGAAACCGGAAGATTCCAAACTGGACATATCCTGGAAGAAAACAGAAAGACAAAACAACCCTTTAAGGGATGGGAAAAAGGGAAAAGCGCTTCTGAGAAAAGACGCAGCTACAGGACTGGGAATTTAAGACAAGAGACATCAGGGAAGGGTAACTGGCACAAGAGGAAAGAGGACACGAACGAGGCTCACGAATCCTGGTGGAAAAAAGGAGAAACAAAGAAAGACCCGATAAAGGGAAAACCAACACTAAAAAACGTAATCCTTCTAAAACCGAAAATTAGACAAGAATGTACATTCAGACGAAGAGGAGAAGGAAATCGGACGACGGGAGAAAAGCTTGGGGCTAGAGAAGAACCCTGTCAGAATCACGACGTGAGGGGGGGAGGGCTGTGCCAGGCGAAATCGTAGGAAAAGGGGGAGACAGGAAATGAACCGAAAAGTTCACAGAAGCGTCAAGCGGCCCAGAAATCCACGAAGAATACCGGAGGACGGTGGCTCCCCAAACTGGAGAAGGACTGAAAGGTTAAGTGGAATTCCTGACACAAAAAGCTTCAGCGCAGGTAGGACATGATGTTTCGAGGGGACAGGGGAGTTCTTCGAAAACTGCAGCTAGAAGAAGGAGCCAGGGGGGGCCGTCTCTTTCCCGGCTACTAAAGGGGGCGGGGGGGGCGTCGAAAAAAAAGGGGGCACGATTGGGACAGCCCGACTCACCGAGGGGGAAAAAGGGGAAAAGAAACGTACTGAGGGGAAAGCGGAAAGGTGTCAGAATTGTCATGAGAGATGGGGGATACCAGCTGAGGATCGGAAGCGAAGCGGCCAAATGGATCCCTCAGATGTTCAAGGGCGGGAAAAAAGCCGAGGGGGGGGGCAATGTGTTCACTCTACTAAGGACTACTTACTCCTCTGAGGGAAAACATCCGCGCTAATGTAAAAAAAAACAAACAACGTGGTTTTATGAAGAGAAGTGTCGGGGGGGAAAGATCTCGAGTACGGCCAACCTGGTCAAAAGACTTCAATGCGAAGCGCCAGGGGAACAGGGGGCCCAAGCTGTGGACGAAAAGCAGGGGCTGGCCTAGATCCGCCTTAGAGAGAAACAGAATAAGTTCAAGCAGGTAAGGGACTGTCCCGCAAGGAGGGCTCAGGAGAACAATAAAATTAGGAAAACAGCAGAGAAAAGCCATCCGAAGGGGGCGCTAGAGAGGAGTCATGGGTAGGGAGGGATCTTAAGGTGCAGAAGAGATAAGTACACTTCTACAGCTGGTCGTTCAGGGAGGAAGAAGGGGGCATTTATTAATACTACGATACCTGGAGAAAAAGGAAGACTGGATCAAGACGGCGGCTTCGTTTGCTGGGGTAGAAGGTGGAAGGTTAACATTTTCATTGTAAGAAAACATTGAAAATAAATGAGACTAGCGGCAGAAGACGACCGTCTAGGATAAGACAGTGGTAGATTCTAGCGCGCCAAGAATCCACTGAGGAAAAAGACGAGAAGGGGGGTATATTAGGTCGGGAGTGGCTAAAGTCGATGAATGGTGCAGACGGAGAAAGTGAAGGTTTTGGGGAAAGTTAACAAGAGGAACTTATAAGTAAACGTCGTCAAAAAAAAGGTGTAAGCAAGTGAATTAACTCAGTTTTTCGGGGGCTGGAAAAGGCCTCGGGGAGATTTGCGGAAAGAGCAAAGTGTAGAAACTGAGATTCAGAAAGGGAGGGGAGCACAGGTGGGAAAAGCGTCAAAACAATGGATACGAAGTCTGAGGAGGATACTTCTCTGTAACATGGAGGGTAAAACGAGGAAAAACAGGGGGAATTATCATTATCGGAGGGCGTACGGGGGAGGGTCAACTAGATAGTCTTACCAGTTACAAAGGGCAGGGGGACTGAGTGTGGCATTCAGTCAAGGGAGTGCCGGGGAGGAAAATGAAAAGATGGCCTCTCGGTAAAAAACGGAACATAAAAGGGAGGAAAACAGAAAAAGAGTCAAACAGAATACGTGAGTCAGTCGGGGGGAAGGGAGTTAGCAGCTGTAAGTAAGGGCGGTCAGGGGCACCAGCCGGGCGGAAAACAAAACAGAAATAAACTCGAGAAACTAGGTACGAGACCCAAGCTCATCTTGTTGATGAGACAGTCTCAGATTAACGTAAGAATCAAACAAAAGCAACGCTGGGATTGAGAGCGGCCTTGAGGAGACACCCTCGGCACTGCGAACAGTAAAAGACAAACGAGCTGGACTTGTCTGAGGGGGAAGGTCACCTTTATTCGAGGGGCGCTGAATAGAAGCAAGACACGGGGGGGTCTACGTTCTGAAAGACCAAAAGGGACCACGTCTACGGAGAAGCCCGCCGCAGGTGGGGTCGGGTGGGAAACCTTTGTCAAAGATACAAAATCGGAGGGGGGGGGGGGAGTCAGGTTATACTTGCTAAAAAAAGGAAAGACAAGAAGCATACACGGTCAAGGCTTTTCTCTACGGGGGGGAGGAGAAGTCGGAGACAGAGGAATCTTAATAACTAAAAATAAAAAGAAGGCATGGGACTGGGGGAGGGGGGACACAGGAAAAAAGAGAAGGTAGAGGCAGGACTAAAGGGAACCTGGGATGAGGAGGGGAGTTCTCTCAACTCTGAGAAAAGGGAACCACGAAAAAAGCTTGTGGAAACCACGCCAAAATAACGGAGAAGCTGAGCGGGGGCTTCTGCTGTACAAAAGAAAGAGAGTACCGAGCACAAAGGGGCTTTCTCGCAATGGGAAACCATATGTGATCTCGCCCTTGGAATGGGTAAAGGGGAAAACAAAGTCAGCATACGGAAAAAGTCCACATACTAAATTGGGATTACGCTTCGGTGGTAAATGGAGGAGAACGACGAAGGAGGGGGAAACTTCAAGGGGTAAACACAAACCTCGTCTCTCATCAAAGACAGGAAGGAAGAAGGAAGCCTATACCTAGCTGCAGGCCAGAACAGGAGTTACGGAGGAGGAAAGGTTGAATAACTGATTCAATCGTCACCCCAACATGGGATAAGAAGGCAGGCGCCCAGACATTACAGAAGAACCCGTCTGAAAGAAAAAGAAAAGGGCAATTGAAGGGGACTCAGGCTATGTGGAATACTTGTATAACTTCCTCAATCAGGGGAAGGCTGCCAGCTGCGTGGTTGGGGATAAATTACTACTCTCTGGGAGGGAGTAAAAGGACCAGAAACGCTGAGAGCCATCAAAGGACCTGCAAAGAACTGAACGAAAGGGGGGGAGGAGGGAGGGAAGCGAATAGTTGGGCGAGGGGGGGGGGGACGTTCAAGTAAGGAAAGACGGCCGCTCGGAGGAACTCCGGGGGGCTGACGGAAAAAAGGGGGGGAAGAACCTCCTCTGGGAATGGGACACCTTTCAGTAAAGGCTGAGAACCGGGAGGAAGGTCCAGTGTTTAACAAGGGGAAGGCAGCACGTCAAACCCCCAACAAAAAAGAAAAAAAATTTGAGCACGGATGCGCATGCGAAGTTAAGGAAGAGCCGCTAGGAGTAGAAAGGGAAGAAAAGAGAAATCGTATATACAAAAAATATGATATTAAAAGAGAGAGAGAGGGAGAGATTCAGGATCTCCTCCTCTCTGACGAGGAAGAAAAAAAAAAGTAAAGAAAACGAATGTTCTGGTCAAACCAAAGTTGATCGCCACATTTCTACCCAAAGAGAACCGGTATCAAAACAGAGACCGGGATGCAGCAAAGGAAAAGAAAGGGCAATTAATAAAAAAGAAACGCCCGAATTTCGAGGCAACTGACTTGACCGCTTGAAACACGAACCGCCCTCCGCAATCGCGTCTAAAGAGCCAAAGGTACTGAAAACAAAAGGAAGTGAGTCCTGATCAGAGAAAAAAGAAAGAGAAGGAAAACAATATTCACGGGCAAAAGGTAAACGAATTGTCTACGGAAAGCTTGAGGGGGGGGAAGGGGTGGAAGGCAAAATATTAAGAGGGAAGCTTGTAATCGGCAGGGGGGGAAGGTCAGCACTATTCTCCTACGTGGAAGAGAACAAAACTGACTGGAGGAACTGACTTTTCCAATGTAAAGAAAGCCAGGGACGGAGGAGAAAAAGTTCATCGCCCGGACCCACTGATCCATATGAAAGCAGGTGGAAAGGGGGAAGATAGACAAAGTAGTCTTTGGGATTAGCAGTAAAGCGAGAATATGGGAAGTTTCCAGGGGAGTAGGGCCTGTAGTGGGTCGAACCATGGGAAAGAAAGAACTCTGGTAAAATCATGGGAGACAAATCGTTAAGCATAAGGAAAAATCCGATGAAGAAGGCGGCGAGCCCAAGAAGGGTGGCCGAGGAGCAGCACCTGCAGAAGACAAGATCGTGCTTTTACAAAAAGCCAGAGAAGAGGGAGAGGACCGGGTCCGGCGCGGAATAAAAGGGAAGGAGAGACCTTTTGAGGACAGAGGGTCGAGCACCGAATCCGCAAGAATGACACACAGGTCCCTGAGGAGAAAAAAGCCAAATTCCCTCTGGGGAACGGGGAAGCTAGGGGCTTTGAGTATAGGAGGAAGAAAAAATGGGGGCCTATTCAAAAAAAAGGATTCAACATCCGGAAGTATGCAAATCGTTCGTTGTAGTACACCGTCGGAACCGGGAAACGCACTAGTGGGAGAGTACCCCTTGGGAGATACCACTCGTCAAACCCGCCTAGCTTAGAATTCGACCGGGGTAAAAACTAAAGGGGGTCCTTGGAAAGGAGAGAGAATATCCCCGTCCTGGAAAGAGAGGGCTATCAAAGAGAAGAGGCTTCCCTTGGAACTTTACTTCAACGGCAAAAGACGTCAATCTCTTTAGGGGAAGGTGTCATAGAAAGTTCAGGGCTGATGGAGTCTCGGAAGGACGCGAAGGAGGAAAGGAGCGGGTCAGAGGACAGGTTCTAGGGAGAATAATTATAAAAGAGAATGCTAAGGGAGAAGTGACCAATTGCCTCCTCTGATCTAAAAAGTTAACAGGGGGGAATGACAAAGAGAGAGGAACTCCTGAAAGAAAGCACATCACCGGATAGGGAAGTCCGGGGGCATTCAAAAAAAAAAAAAAAAAAACCCCACCAAACCCTTATTGACTGTTCAATAGACATGCCCAAAATCAGGGCCCGAATCCCAAGAAATAGGACGGAGACAAGAGAAAAACACAGCCAGGGAGAGACTGGCTCGGGGGAAAAGCCACGAGAAGAAGCAGAGTCCATCACAACCCTCTGGATTTCCTAAAAGGGAGAGAAACGGGGAAGTCCTCACCGGCGAAAAAACGAAAAAAAACTCAGATATCTTTCTCTTTAAAGGGAAACTGAGGGTGAGACACTCCGGACCAAGAAAGAGTAGTACCTTGAAAAATCATTTGAAAAGAGGGCCAGGGTAAGAAGTTCCCTAACCAAGCCGTTATCCCCTCTAACAAAGCGGAAAGACATGGGGACGAGATCATTTCCTAGAGGAAAAAAAAAAAACCAGTCACTGGGAAGGTTGGCCGTTCTAAAAGGAAGAAGGTAAAAGAAAGAAAATTGGACTTCACAAGCGAATGCAAACGCACTCACTTTTAAAAATTCTTGACACTGGACAGATATAAAAACGGGTTAAAGAGAATAGACTAGGGGAGAAGAAGTCATAGGGAAGACCGGGAGAAAGAATGCACAATGAAACAAAGGTCCCTTCAACAACGTCGCTCTCAACTACATTAAGAAGCTTAAGTCTTCATCAGAAAGAAGCCGTTCCAAGAGGAGCATGCAAAGGGGAAGGGCTTACAGGAGGGAAGGGCTGGGAAGCAGGTGGAGGGGGGGACTACTGACCACGAGGAGACGACATAAAACCGGATCAGGGAAAATAATGCGCAAGGAGACGCAAGGAGAAAAACGGACTTGGTTGAAGAGGACCCTTAACTAATGTTTCAGACGAAAAAAGGAGGCTAGTCCCGGCATTGAAAAGATGGAGGTAGAGCTGTCAATGCATCGGAGGGGGGTTACGCCCAGGAAGGGGAGACAAGCAACAGCGGGTTCCTAGGATCCATGGCAGGTCTTCTACTTGCCTCTTCGCGAGTGGGGGGGAACCCGGCTAAGATACTAACTCTCTCTTAAAAATTGGAGG
>Ga0179593_1525254_pt1 | contig 10186 bp, 13 predicted proteins | sample CZODoug2_1_08_16_FD_185931 | JGI IMG/M metagenome (GOLD analysis project Ga0179593, IMG submission 185931) | Vadose zone soil fungal communities from Angelo Coast Range Reserve, California, USA - CZODoug2_1_08_16fungal (PacBio error correction) | ecosystem: Environmental > Terrestrial > Soil >...
GGAGGGGGGGGGGAAAGGAAAAGATAGGAATTAGACGCTGTCCACGGTAAGAAAGGGAAGGGAAAAAAGCAGGGATTTGGTCGCCGGACGGGAAAGGCCGGAGTGTGGTGGGGGGGGGCTTCTTTACTTGTCTTCGGAAGAAAGGGGTAGAGGGGCGGTGAACGTGGAGCCGCGACGAAAAGAAGGGGTTTTGGGGTCTACTGCATACCACAAGCCTCATTTCAATGGGAAGACGGGAGAAAGTGGTTGCTGTCTGAGGGAAAAAAAAGGAGGGAAAAGGAAAGGAAAAGAGGGGAATATGGATAAGTAAGACCAAAGAAAGGGGGGCGTGCTTTTGGAAAAGGACGCAGTCACGGGAAGGGGGAAGATGGAAGTAGAAAGGACATCGGGGGATTTCACTACTAGGAGACGAATTGGGAAAAACGACGATGGTCCCCGGATGGAGGAGAGGGTCTACTCATCTTTTTCTTTCATGTCAACCAGGCAAGAAAGGGGTCATCCACGGGGGGGGCCGAATTTCCTATTGAGGGTGGAAAATCGGGGGTCTCCTTACTGCCATCATTTAGGAGGTCTAATCGACCCGGCGAAAAAAGGGGCGCAACTATTCAAGAAGGGAGGAGGAAGGGGGAAGAAAAAAGGGGAGCTGAAGATATGTTTACATCCGAAGGCAGTCTGACTTGTGACGTAGCGATTAGTCTTAGTGGGCTTCGAGGGTGTCAAAACGGGGTCGAAAGGATTCGCCGCTTCAGGCGTGGAATTAAGGAGGGGCGAATCTCGAGGATCGGAAAAGGGGAAGGGGGAAAGAAAGTCGAAAAAAAGAGTGCCGGTGCACGAAGGAAAGAGATATTATTTGCGGGTGTTCGACGGTAAAAGGGGGGAAAAGGCCAGGTCAGACGTAGCGGGAAAAAAACCGCGCACTTATTTCTCCTGCAAAGCAAGCGGAGGTGAAAGGGGGAGGTACTTTCACGTGCACAGGAAAGAGCCGTAGCAATGAGGGGGAAAGAGAAAAGGAAAAAAAGGGAGGTATGGGAACAACATTGATTTTGAATACGGAGACAGAGATGTAAAAAAAGAGAGCGGAGTCGATAAGGCGTCGAATACGGGAAGAAGGGTCCATGGTGCAGAGTTTCCTAACTAGGAAGGAGAAAATAGTGGGCTGCCGGGATAAAATGAGGGGATAAGACAGTTTTTATCCTGATTAACGAGGGAACAAACCATGGCTCGTGCGCATTGAGACGGAGGGGGGGGAAAAGAGGGTTAATGATTCTCCTTATCCTTTGCGAAGAAAAATGCGACGAAGTTGCCGGGAGGGGGAAAATGGATAAATTGTTGGCTTCATCGTCAAACCGGTCAAAGTGGGTTCTCTTAAGAAAGGGTTCCGGCAGGTTGCTTGAACTGATTCATAAAGAAGGACTGCGCGGGCCTGGAAAGGGACGAGTTTTCGCGCTGGCCAGCCAATTTCTCCGAGGGGAAAAAGAGCGGACAAGGGGGAAGAAAAAGATGGATTTTTCGCTGGGAGACGTGGGGATTGGGGGGCGAAAGGAAGGGCGCCGTCTGGCCACAAAGGAGAAAGAAATGCGATCGATCGTGAAGGGAGAAGGGGGGGAGGCTTGGGGAGACGATTGTGAAAACGCCTGGGAAGGAAAAGTCATCTCTCTCAAAAACCAAAAAAAAGGAGAGATGCCTTGTGGTAGAGTGGGGAAGGGGGAAAAATCAAAGCTCATTACAGACAATAGCCAGAAAAAAAATCGATCGCATCGGAAAGTAAGGGGCCGCCGGCAGCCAAGAAACAGGAAAAAGAAAGAAACAACTCCCATCTAAACTCCATCATCTGTCCGTTCAGGGGGGAAAAAAGGCCTCTTCAGCTCTCCGAGAAAGGGAAAAAGGCACAGTCCTTCTGGCCATCGCGAAGAAAAGGGGGAGAAGGAACCTGGAAGGCTCATCTAATCATAAATTGAAGAAGAAGACCTGCCTGAATCCCTGAATCACCAGGGGGAAAAAAAGCGCGTCGACCTTTGAGACAGGGGAGGAGAAAAAGGAGGGAACAGGGGAATCTACCTGGCAACCCGTACACAAAAAAAAAAGGGAGGGAATCTTCGCAAATGATCATGAGGAAAGAACCCGTCCCCCACCATCTCTCCCGGAGAAAGGAGGGAAAGAGGGGAAGAGTAAGCTCCTCCGTCCTTGTTCGGAATACACACAGCCAAAGAGAAAACGTCCGCTCAATTTCAGCAGGAAGAAAGGAAAACTAGAAAAAAAGGCCGGAGACTCCTTTCTACCCGCGAGATTCAGAGGCAAATGGAAAAAAAAAAAAAGAGAGTCCAATCAATTTGTTCAAAAAGGGCTTACGCTTGACTGCACCAGATGCCTCACAGGAAGGAGGGGAGAGGAAAGGGGCATGTAGGCAAGTCCCCGCCCCCCATCGGGCTCCCTCAAACGAAAAGGGGGAAAAAAAATCAGTTCGCGGTACTGGAAAAAAAAGAAAAGGAAATCAAACGAGTGCCGCCGGATAACGTGGAAAAAAAGGGTGCTGGGGTCTCCGTAGGGGGGGAAAAAAAAGGGGGTAGGAACCTAATGCGAAAGGGCCGCTCCGCGCGGAAGAGGGAAAAGAAGCTTAATCCACGAGATCGGCGCATAAAATCGCCAACAGAGGTAAGGGGGGGGAAAACTCGCCGAAAACTCAAAAGAGAAGGTCATCCACGTTCACAAGCAGAGGGAGGAGAAAGGGGAGGAGAGAAGTTTCATTTTCCTCTCTCTCTCCGTGAAATCAGAGGGGGGAAACCGGTTCTATTCGACACAACGAGAAAAAAAAAAAAGCGCACATTCGTATAGGCAACCAAGAAAAGGAAGGGAACCAAAAGTCTCCGGCATCACCCAGAGCTGGTGAAAAAAAAAAATATTGAAGCTATGAACCATACGCGAGAAGAAAGAGCTTTCAATTCGTCTCCTCGCGGTGAAGAAAAAAAAAGGAGGGGGATCGGGCCAAAAAAATCGCATAATCCCCGGGACCGGAAAAAGGAAAAAAAGATCTTAGACGTAAAATAGAAAGAGCCGCAATAACCACCCAACTATTCCCCGAGGCGGAGGCGAAGTAGGTTTAATCTGCAAAGGGGATGACGATAAACCGCTGTGCTAAGAGAGAGAGAATGCCCCCTTCTCTTGGAGATAAAGGATACGGAATGAGGGCGGCGGCGATCTTCCTCTTTTCTTAGAAAATTGAGGAAGGAATTTTCATTCGAGCAGTTTAGGGCGGAAAAAAGGGTCGACATAGGGAAACCCCGGGAAAAAGCTGGTCAATAACGAGAAGATAAGGTTATTCAGGACAGGCTAGATCAGCCAAAAAAAGAAGAAATGCCGTGGTTGGATCCCCTTCTCCTCTTTCAGGAAGTGTGCAGAGAGGAGTGGGAAGGGGCAACCTTTAACGCGCTTGTGTATGCCGTCGACACAAATCGGAGAAAAAAGAAAGGCTCCACGGGAAAAGCCAAAATCCTTCGTGGAAGAAGAAGCGGAAGGGACCGGAAGAAACCTTCCGCCAAGACCATCTGCGTCACTCGGAAGGAAAAAAAAAAAAAAAAAAAGAGTGAAAAGGAACTGAGTCGAATCCTTCCTTAGCTTAACGGCCAGCGTCGAATGCAGGGGAAGAAAGCGAACCATCCATCTCTCTCCAACAACCCAAGATGACGCGGGGGCGGCAGCCTATCGTATTCGAGCTGGCCGGAAAAGAAAAGGAAAGGTGACCGGGGGCGTCGTCTTTGTTTTGTTGTCGGAAGAAGGCAGAAGAGGGGGAGTGGCTTCGGGAGACGCGCAGTTGACGAAAAAAGAAAGTGGAGCCGCGCTTGTCCCGCCGGAAAGACGATTGTGGGGGGGAAACAAGAGGGCACATTTTCTAGCGGACGTGAACTCGGCTCCCTAGACGTCTGACGGGAGAACGAGAGGGACTACAGCGTCTTTGGAAAAAGGGAGCGGGAGACTCTCTATGGAGGTTTGTTTCCAAGAAAGGAAGCAACGTACGGGAGAAATTTCGGATGAAGGAAGAGGAGACAGCGGGGATTCACGAAGGAAAAAGTGGAAAGCGCGGGACCGGGAACCCTGGACGCTGATGGTCTATACGCGATGGGGCACCAGCTCGGGGGAAAAAGAGAAGGGGTGGGGATCCAGTGTGAAAAAGATGGGTTGCCAGAACAATGGAAAAAGGGACAGCCGTTTATCGTTCTGTCGAATCGAAAAAGAAAAAAAGGGGGGCTGCTGTGAAAAATGAGGAAGAAAGGAAGAAAAGGAAAGCGGGACTCCTATATTTGAAGCCGAAGGCACCGGGCTTGCTGAACGAAAGGTAGGCTATTGCGGAAAGGGGGTCAGTGCGGATCCCGGGAAAAGGGGGGTTATAGCTGCAGCTGGATTCACTCTTCATGATGGTTTCAAGAAAGACGTTTGAGGCGCATTATTTTCAAAAAAAAAAGAAGAGAAGTGCCGTGCCTACGTTGCAAAGGAGAAAAAAGAAGGGAGGGGGACGGTATCCGAGCACTCTTTTTGATTTTAAGGCCGGGCCGACGGAGCGGAGGAAAAGGGCAAAGCAATCGGTTTGAGTGAGACCGATGGGAGAGGGAGAAAAGAAAGTTGTACTTCCAGAACACTAAGTCAATCGTAATCAGAGCACCGGGAAAAGAAGGTGTGAATACGGAGCAGATATTTCCGGACCGTGAAGATGGGAAAAGGAACGTAAAGGAGACGCTTCTTTTCCAGGGAGTTATTTGTGGGGCAGAGGGCGGGCTGAACTTTCGCGGAAAAGGGGTGAGAATTGATATTCGGGTTCCGAAAAGGCGTCGGGAGGGGGGGAAGAAAACGCGGTACTTGTACGAACCGAAAAGGAAATGGGGCTGGTTGTCGGTTGTCAAGAAGGCGCCTGATCCTTTTGCGCAGAAAAAAGGATTGCGGACGAGTTGACGGGTCAGGGAAAAAGGGAGAAGTAAATTTCAGATTTGTGGGATTCGGCGATCAAAAAAAAAAAGCGGCGGTTGTGTATCGATAAGAAGGAGTCCGATTCCGGCAGGTGAGGGGGGAAAAAGGTGGCTCTCCTTGAGAGGGATATCGAGTTCAATGAGTGGCCATACTGCCGTTGCATGTCCAAGGGATTAGAGGGAAAGAAAAAGGGGGCGAAAAAACGGACCTCTTCTTGCTTTTTTTCTCGCTGGGAGAAAGGAAGGGGGAGGGGAGTTTTAAGTTTGCCTGGGAAAGGCACCGTTTCGTGCGAAGAATGCGAAGAGGGGGGGGGGGAGGGGGGGCCTGGGAAAGATAGTTGTTAACACGCTGGGAAAACAAGTCATCTCTCTCAACCCAAAAAAAAGAAGGAAGATTGCCTTGGTATCTGTGCCGGCCAAAAGCAGGGGGGGGAACAAAAAGGGAAAACAATAATCCACTTGCACGTCGATCGCATCTGCGGCACAGAAGAGCCGGCAAAAAAGAACAGCCATACCCACGAAAAAAAAAAAAAAAAAGCGGAAGGCTTCGCACTTGCGTCCGCTTCTTTCAGCCGCGGCCGAAAAAAAAAAAGTCTCGTCTGGCAAGCCGCGCTAAAAAAAAAAGGAAAAAGGTCCCACAGGAAAAGAGAGTTTGCCATCTCAAGAAAAGGGGAACCTGCCGTAAAATCCTTAATCCCAGGGGGAAAAACGCCTCCGGGAGAAGGGGGGAAAGAAAAAAAAAAAAAAAACAAAGAAAGGGAGGAAATCAATTTCCCAGGGCCAAAAGAGGGAGGAGGAAAAAGGAAGGGCGCAGGTCTCCAAGATGATCCTTCGCCTCATCAAAAGAAAAAAAACATCTCTCCTGCGCACTGCAAAGGGGAGAAAAACGGTTTCATCAGGATACAAACTCTGCAGAAGGGTAGCAACCTCATATCCCCGGCGTCAGACCGGGAAAAGACAGCATCAGCGATGAAAAAAATAAACTCGTATTAAACTCCTGCCCATGGACAAGACAGAAAGGAAAAAAGAACTAGAGAGTCTTCATAGTCAATGTCCTGAAATCTCTTCGAAGGGAGTCACTACCTCAGGGGGAGGAAAAGAAGAAGGGGAGTAGGTTCTGTACGTGAACCCAATAGGGAAGGGAAACGCAAAAGACGTATGTAGAAAAAAGTTTCTTTCCTTATCAATCAGTTGAGAGGGGAAAAAAAAAAAAAAAAAAAAAAAAAAAAAAAGAAGAAAAGACTAAACAGGGGTCCGCGGATAAAAAAAGGAGAAAGGTTCGCCTTTTTCCCTAGCAAGAGGAAGAGGGAAGGAAATACTTCGCCTCAAACGTCCGAGAAGAGGGAGAGAAAAAAAGGGAAGAGAAAGGACACTCCTTCATCTTCGCCATCAATCGCCCCGCGGAAGAAACCACTAAGCCTCTCGAGAGGGGAGAAAAAAGACTTCTTCTTAGAAAAGGAGAGAGAAGATTGGGGTGGCCTCTTCGCTCCTCGGAAGAGAACACAGGCTCGTGGAGGAAAAAAAAAGAAAAAAAAAACGCAACTGCTTTACGGAGAGAAAAAAAGTCCAACCCATCTTAAATCGAACCCCCCCGGGGCATCACCACAGGTAACTGGTGCCACTGTCCCTTCAAGAAGAACCTAGCATCCGGGTTAAAAATCCGGTGAGCGAAGGGAAAAAAGAAGGGGAGAAGAACGCTGAAGATTCCGGCTCTGCTTCATCAGCCAGGGGGGGAAAAATCCGCGATTGAAACAAACAAAATCTCAGAGAAAGGAAAAAGGGAAGGGTAATCATCCATATCAACTCTCTGTAGGAATAGGAAGAAGGAGATACGGGTTTCAAGGAAGAATCCACGTTTTCCAAGGATGCCGTAGGGGAAAAGGAACAGGAACAATGTTGAAAGCGCTTGTTGGTATTCCGTAAAAAAAGGAGAAAAAAGGTCGAGGGACCATCGCTGTCTCCACTTCACCGCCCCTTGAAAAGAAAAATCTTCCCCGACGCCAAGTCCGCAGCCATCCAAAAAGAGAAAGGAAGGAGAAAAAACCACTACAGCAGCGGGAAAAAAGGACGAAAAATCCTGCTGAGAGTCGTAAAAAAAAAAGGGTACTGAACTTCCGCTCGAAAGGGAAAAGAGCCACAGCGAACCGAAAGAAGAAAAAGGGGGGAGGGAAAGAGATGGGGCCCTTGTTCTCTGTTGTGCGGCAGCCGTCGACTCTTGCGTTAAGGAAAGAGGGAAGGCCGTGTACTACTATAAGGGGGAGAAGGGGACTGGAATCTCTTCGTTTGTTTGTGGATAAGGCACTCGATGGGAGGAGGGACTTTGGCTTCAAGGGAAAGGGGAAAGGACAATGTTTCTTTTAACGTTGAGCACAGAAGGAACCTACGTAAAGCGAGGGGGGAGGGGACGGCTAAGAAGGGGAAATGTCGATTCGTTACTTTGAACTACGTCTCCTTGGAAAAAAGAGTCTGGACGGAGAAAACCAGAGCGACCGGGGATGAAGAGAAGCGCGTTGATATGTAGAAGGAGCCGGGGATGGGGGGAAGAAAAAGGGGGTTGGTTCAATCTCGGACGCATTCCCGGGAAGGGGGCGTATTAAGGCCGATCCGTAATAGAAAATTACGAGGACGATTGAAGCGAGAGTAGTTTGAAAAAAAAAAAAGGGGGAGAGGGAGGAGGCTCGCTCATATTGGGAGGGAAGGGGGAGAGGGAAGGCGAATTTTGTGGATGCGTTTCCGGAAAGAAGGACGAGACGAATGGTGGGAGAAGGAAAAAGCAATCATTATTCTTTCTTTGTCGAATACGAACCGGCTGCAACTGATTCCCTTAGGAGGAAAAGGAAAGAAAGCAGGCGGAGCGCCGGATATTTCAGCCGAAGGCAAGAGGGAATTAACGTGAGCAACGCGAAACTTCCGGGGAAGGTACGTATACCTCTTTAGATTCGCCGAGGAGGGAGGTTTAAACAAGGGGGGTTGGTCTCTCTCTCATATCGTACTTGAATTATTTTCAACCACTGAGAAGGGGAAGTGCAGAACTTTACACTTCCGAACGTCGAGAAATGGAGGGGAGGGGAGGCGTCAACTCTTTGGGGGGAGGAAGGGAAGACGGAGCGGTACCAGGAAGTGGCTCCAGCACTCTATTTTTGCGTGGAGAACCGAGGGGACTTGCACGTGCACATGAACTAAGGAAATAAGGGGCATCTGGTGCCGCAAGCGGGGAAGAAAGAAAAGAAGGGGGGGGAAAGATATTTCCTTGCCCATTTCCTATGAAGAGCGCGGAGTCGGTAGGAGACTCTGAGGGGAAAAAAAAGGAATACTAGTTTTGGGTCTCGATGCCGAAAGTAGCTTCACCTTGTTGCTGCTGGGAAGGGGAAATATCGGGAAAAGGGAGTGAGGAAGTGGGTATCCTAGTAACGCTTTACGTGTTACGACCGAAGGATCAGGAGCTCTTGTGGGGGGAAGGGATCCTTTTGATTAGCTCCTGATCGCTTTTGGGCAGAAGACGGCGCCCAAGGATTGAGGGGGGACGAGTTTCCTTTCGATTTGGCACCTGGGGAGAGAAGGGGTGGGATTCACAGCGATCACCGGGAAAGGGGGGGGGTGGCGCTGCTGAACCGGGGGACGGATAAGGGCAGTTGTCTTGACCCTTATGCGATGAAGAGAGATCGCGGGGAGTGGGAAGGAGGAGGGGGGCGCTTTTCCCATACGGACCGGAAGGGAAGCGGCGCGCTGAATATCTACGCACTTTGTGACGAAAAGGAAGAGGGCTTTATTTTTCGCTGGTGGGGGGCGAGTTATTGAAGGGGGGGGGGAGGGGCGTCCGGCGGGAAATCCTTTTCTTGCGAAGAGAACTGTTCCATTGGATCTGATGGGAGGAAGGGGGGTGAAAAAAGCTGGCCGGCAAAGATCAAGGCATAAAAAAAAAAGGATTCGTACACATTAGATAGATGCCGGGAAACGGCCAGCTTTTCCACCACTCTCTCATGAAGGAATGGAAGGGGGAAACTGGGCCGATCTATCGCAATATTCGAAGAAAAGGGGGAAGTAATGCGACCCGTCAAATTAAAAGATAAACCCACGTCCCTCCAGCTAAAAGAAAAAGAAAAAGGTTAGAGCAACGTGGTCCGCTCCCGGAGAATATGACTACCTTCACCGGTCCGAAAAGGAGCATACACTCGAGGAAGAAACAGGCCCGCGCAGCGAAGCATAATGGAGGAAGATACCTCACCTTCCGGAATCAGGAAGAAAAACCGCCTCCTTCGAAGAAAGAATCGACATGTAATCTCAGTTTTGCACAAGAGAAAAGATCTCCTTTTGGGTGCTCAGGCGGCGCAAAAAAAAAAAGAAAAAAGGATGCACCGCCCAAAGAAAAAAAAAAGAAAGCAGCCAGGTCGTACCGTACCGGTGGGAAGAAGAAGGAGTATTAGGGATACCCTCGCATATCCACGGCAGCAAAAGTTCGCACCCGCAGAAAAGAAAGGACCCATGGACAACAGCGTCCCTGCCTTCGACGATGGAGAAGAAAAAGGAGGGGGACAGAAAAACTTACTTCACAAGCAAGTTGTTCACGAGGTCTGGCTTCCTCGTGCGGGGAATCCGGAGTAAGGTCTGTACTTAAAGGAAGCACGTGCAAGGAAAGAGGAATCTCCACGAAAAAGGGGAAAGAAAGCAAGTTCGCCGGGACAAAACGTAGGCAAAGCCTTAAACTCAACGAGTGACGCCGATAAAAGAGAGTCCGACTTTTCCCGGAAAAAAGAGGCTTCGCCTTTGGCAATAAAGAAAAAAGAAAAAGACAATAGCGAGAACATCATCCGCGTGAAGAAAAAAAACTGCAGCCGGAAAAGCCCGCGTTATCAGGCAAGGAAAAGCTCCTCCACTAAGCCGAAGAGGGGAAAGCACGTACAATGCAGCGGAAGAGGAAAAAGGGAGATCGCCGAGTTTCAATTGTGCCGTCTGCAAAAAAAAAAAAGTTGGGGGATCCACCGGCTCGTGTCGAACCGGTTAAGAGGAAAAGGGAAGTCCTTTCGACCATCCACATTCGTAGAGGAAAAAAAAAAAGAGAAAGCATCCCCACCCTGTCTTAAACTGCCCTCCCCAATATTAGCTATAGCCAAGAAAAAAAAAAAGGTAGCGCTTTCCAATTTCGGCTCACTAGTAAGGAAAAAGATCAAAAAAAAGGGGAGAGGGCAAACATCCGCCGATCCCCCCGTACCGTGAATGCCGGAAAACCGCCC
>Ga0179593_1562798_pt1 | contig 10186 bp, 9 predicted proteins | sample CZODoug2_1_08_16_FD_185931 | JGI IMG/M metagenome (GOLD analysis project Ga0179593, IMG submission 185931) | Vadose zone soil fungal communities from Angelo Coast Range Reserve, California, USA - CZODoug2_1_08_16fungal (PacBio error correction) | ecosystem: Environmental > Terrestrial > Soil >...
GTTGCGTTAAGTCAACACGGGTTTGATGGGTACGACGGAAAGAGCATGGAAAATTATATGCCCGAATCGACCATTTCGCCAGGGGAGTATTGTTTCACGATTGTGGGCGGGGCACGATAAGACTAGTCCGTGCAGAGGCTAGCCACTGGGGCGCTGTCGGACACAAATGACGGGAACCAAAGTTTTGGCTGGGAATCCGGTGGGGCAGATGAGGCGGCGCAGTGCGGAAACAAAGACTTCAAAAGTGCGGTGGTTGTCGGATCATCAGATCAAGGGACGGCAATGAGGGCCGCTTCGGGGGCGTCACTTGGCGAGGAAGGGATTCGAAAAAAAGAGAAGCGGGGAATAACGGTGGGTTAAGGCACCCAGCGAAGGATATTGGTGAAAAAGTAAAAAAAGAACTGACGGGAAGGTACAAATGATAAGAAAAAAAAAAAAAAGTCGAGATGTCAGGCCTGACCGAACCTCATCATGAAAGGAATCCTCGAACATAGGGGGGCTGAAAGCAAAATGCAGGAAAGAGGAGACGATGTAAGAACCGCTATAGTACACTGGTCAAAAGGATCAGTAAAAGAAGGGACCCTTGGGAAACAAGGGAAAAAGAAAACAGTAGGTAAAAGAAAGAAAAAGAAGATCAAAAGGACTCGTTAGGCTTAAAGGGCCAGCGCTGTTCAACGAAAGAATACCAAAGCTTGGCTAGTCTTGAAAAATGGAAAGAAAAAAAAAGGGACGAAAAAAAGTATATCGGGAGGGCAGACCTGAGAGAAAAGGGAAAAACAAAGAAAAAAAAGAAGGAGGGGGGGGGAATATTTCAGCAGCTCAAACGGGGAAAAAAAGGACATGGAAGGGGAAAAAAGAACGGGATTAGTAGTTTTTTGCCGGTGGAAAAGAAGAGAGGGGGTCAACCACGAAGTGGAAGAAAGGGGAAGGAGTGTGGAGATAAACTCCATGGTCTGACAAGGGCCCAAGGGGAGAGGATCCCTTCGAAAAGAGAGGAACGGAAGCAGAATGCATGAAAAGGTGTGGGGTGACCAGCGAAAGAATCTTTGAGCCAATAAGGGGAGAGCTTTGAGGAGGAGTGGAGAGCCAATTAAAAGTTGCCAAAGAAGTAATCAAAAAGGGAGGGTAACAGAGGGGATCTCGGTATAATAGGGAAGGAGGCATCTTCCAAGAAAGGCTCGTCAGGGGATGAAACCACATGAAGAGGGGAGGTTTGGTAACAAAAAACTACTGGGCTAATCTCTTTGGGAGGGAGGGGGAAAGACGGAATAACCAAAAAAGACAAATTCATCGCGATGCTAGGAAGGAGCATGTAGTGTTGTCAACACGTGCATAAGGAAGGGATGCGCAAAGAAAGAGCAAAAATCGAAAATTGTTAGCCATTAGTTGATATCTCTACGAACGAAAAGGGGTAGGACATTCCCTGCAGACTCAGGGGGGAAAAGGAGGATCCTGAACGCGTTCGGAAAGGCCAGACCAGAGGGAGCCGGACCAGATCCCGGAGAGAATTAATGCATGCCAAGACACTGTGCAGGAATCGCAGGGAGTGGAGTCCGGGCACATACATTAGATCTGATCCGCATTCAAAAAAGAGGGCGTTTGAGATCACGTTTCTCCGAAATGAGTGGCTGGGGGAAGAGGCTGGTGGGAAAAGAGTGAAAAGAGAAAGAGAGAAAAAGGGAAAAAAGAGAGGCTCACGTAAGGAAGTCCAGGAGGGGAAGAAACGCAAAGTCATTAAAGGGTCCAGTCTCTTTGACTACCTTAACCAAAGGGGGTCCAGGAGCAATATTCACAATGTCGAACCCCTTTCCGCCTCAAAAAAAAGGGGACGCTGTGGAACGACGTTGAACTGTAAAGATGGGGGAATGGTCGAAAATGGAAGAAAGGAGCATCTTCAAATCTCTACAAATCCCGGCACGAAAGGGAAAGAGGGGGATTGGGACTCCGTAAGGGGAAGCGTAAATAAGGAGCAATCGAATGAGAGGGGTCAAGTAGCAGGAAAAACAAAAAGAGGGGATCGCTTGAAAACCTAGAGAGGCAAAAGTCAAAAAAAAAAAGAGGTTTAAGAGAGGGGGAGTCTGCAGATGGGGGGCCTGATGCAGACGGCAATATTTCAAAAGCAAACCAAGGGGCTGAGCTCGATAGAAGCGGCAGGGGGGGCAATTTTCCGGGAAAAGGAGAAGAAAGGGAAAGAGGACGGGAAGTTTAGCACGAGCATAAAGAATTTTGGAATAAATAGGTGGTCGTCGGTTGACCACGCCACCAACGGGCCGGGAGAAGAAACCGAAGAGCGATGTACACAAACAAAGTCAAAAAGATAAGGAGGAACGAGAGAGAAAAAAATAGACATAAACGGAACAGAAGTAGTCGCTACTTCTCCCTTTGGAATACAAGGCGAGAAAGAGAAATATAGATACTCAAAAAAAAAGGGGAAGGAGGGAAAAGAGCGAAGGGAGAGGCACTGGGGAGGAAAAAGGGTAGAAGGAGAAAACAGACTCCTGACGAAGAGGGGAGAGAAGAAGTGTGGTGAGTGGCGGTCGGGGGGTGACGGCAGCTCGAGAGAGGAGGACTGGAAGACGACTGCGGGGCATAGTCAAAAAGGGGAGGAAAAAACGCAAGACCACAGAAGGGGAATGAAGTCGCAGGTTACATGATAAACTACCAAGGAGACTCGTCATCAGTTGGAAAAATGCGAACGAAAATGGTACTCTCTAGGAGAAAAGAGCGAGCAAAAACTTGGTGGGGAAAGTACGCGCCGCAAACTCAGGACCTCAGCCACGAGGGAAGGAAAAAGAACTTGTTTGAACTTGGGCTGGCTAAATCTTCGTTAAAAAAAAGAGGTGAGGGGTCAATTCCGCTTCAAATAGGGAAGGAGACTGGGCTAAGTCGCCTTGAGACTCATTCCGAAGGATTTCACAAATCCAGTATAAATCAGGACAGTTAACGGGAAGAAGAGTGGAATCAGCGGGCGAAGCTCGGGGACGCTAAACGTTGGAGGGTTCCATCTTGAAAGGTCAACGGCTACCGACTCAGGAAGGGAAAGAGTAACTGAAAGGACAGACAAACATTGTGAATATGTAAGAAGCGGAACCAAAGGGTTGTGGTCCGGTAGTAAAAAGTCAAAATCCACCGGTACGAATGGCAGTTTTACAAAAAGTAAAGTGATCCATAAGGGTCCAGAACAACTGCGGCCGGAGATCTGAAGCGTCAAACGCTGGAAAAAAAACGCTAGGAAAAGATAAGTAAAAGCGGCACCGGCGCCGTGAGAAGAAAACACCTATGGGGCGATGGGATCGAGGAGATGTTGGGAAGAATACGGATGCAAGGGGGATCTGCTGCATAACAATAATGAAGGGGAACCAGGGGGACGAGGGCTCAGGCCGGAAATGGAGGAAGGCTCTGCAGGAAACGGGGGGCGCCAAGGATGGAGGAAGCGGGAACTGCGCTGAACAGGTAGTCGAGCAGGAAAAAGGCTGATTGGCAGATCGGTCATCCAGGGGAGAAAGACACCCAAAGTCAGAACAGAGAGAACAGCCGTATGGGGAGGTGTGTTTGGGGCAAGGAGTAGAGGACCATCAAGAACGAAAGAATCGGGGGCGGCCCAAATAACCTTCCATGTGGGATTCCTTCCAACTCGTCCCGGTCGCCCAAAACAAACACTCCTCGATAGAGGGACATAAGAAAGAACAAAAGTAACTCGGCCGGTCGAGCTGTTGCTTAACCAAGGTTAGAAGCTACCAATGCAGAAGCTTCCGGGATTGAGAACAGGCTGGGGGAAGATGCCAAAAAAAAACTCATGCCTGAGGAAGGGCAGGAGGCTGGGCGAGGTAAAGGGGCATCGACGGGAACCTGGCTGCTGGTGTTGAAGGGTTAAGAACAGGAGCTCAAAGAGGAGGGACCTGCCCGATCGGGTAAGGGAACCAAAATGCTCGTCGGGAAAAGGGCAACGCCAGATCGAAGTACAACGCGCTCCAGGGAGGAGGATGTGGCACAACGTTGGACTGCTTGAAATATAAGAGAAAATTCGGGGGGACAGAGCGCGAGCGGAGGTCAGTTAAATCCAGAAAAAGTCCGCGGGAGGGACTCAGTGGGGAGCGGTCCTTCTATAACCATAGTCGCGTGCGTGCTCGGGGCGAAGAGGTTCGGGAGATCACAGATTACTAGAGGGGTCGGGGTCAGACTAGGTCGCAGGCTGGTTAATGTCTCGGGGAGGAGGCAGTCAGACCAGAAGATAAAGTGGGGGGTCTGAGCTTGAATTCGGCGTTCGAAAAAGACTCGGACCCGCTGACCGGTGGAACACACTGAGCAAAGCTCCGGCGGGTGTATTACGAAGAGGTCGTCTGAGGTGGAAGGTACTAAGAAGTATCAGGAGACTGGAATGGCTTAAATCGAAGATGTCGTTACTTCTTATTCGGTGAAGGAGGCTGGATAGATAAGTCGGGGGAAAAGAAAGCTTAGACAGTAAGCTAGAAAAAAATCTACCGGTTAGTGAAAAGGGCCATGGGGTCCGTTACAAGGGAACGACATGGATCGCCTCTTTTGTTCAGGGGAGGGAAGGTTGGTCCGCTCTTTAACTGAGACTGCCCATCCCATGGTGTGGGCGTGAGGTCAGAACATGGCAACAGTGGATTCATGAGACAAACGCCGGGCCGACGCAAGTTCCTAAGAGTAACCTCGGGACGGGGTTCAAACCGTGAAGGGACTCAAAAAAAAAAAAACAGAAGTGCACATCTCAGCTTCAACTGATCGATGTCGGAATAAACCACGTCCGCACACGTTAGCGTGGACCTCTCAAAAGAATCAGGACCTCAAACAATAAAACCAAAGTCTCAGGTAGACAACACGCCATGGGAGGGCAATAGTCTATGAAATCAATGCCGCTTGCGCTGTCCTCTACAGGCACGGTCTGCCGCCGAAAAAAAGTTGAAACTAAGGACCACGAAAGTCTGCCGCCAATCCTATCGTTAAATAAAGAAAAAAATCAACCGACTGCGAAGGGCTCGATTAATCCGTGCATAATTGGTATAGTAAGAGACATGACCTGCGGGGACTGACACGGTTACCCGAAATTCGTTCCAATTGACCCAAAAAAATCGCCTAAGGGGCATGAATCGTAAAAGCACAGGGATACTTGATCCTAAAGGGACTGGTAATAGATCTGACAGGAAAGGGTCTTAACATCCGCTTCACCAGACCGGGCGGGAAAAGGGGGCCGGTTTTTTAAGCAGACATCGTCCAAAACAAAACGCCATCCTCGGAACTTAGCCGACATTGCTACGTTGCTTTCACTGGGGCGCGGGGGAAGGGGGTATCGTCGGAAGGAGTTGTTGGCACAGAGCACTGCGTAAAGCCAGGGACGGTTTTCCAACGAGGGGGGCGAGGAAGTTGTTAACGTACGCTCCATCCTAATACGAAGAGAAAAACTCCGGGCAACATTTGAAAACGGGAGAAAGAAGCGTTGGGAGTCAGAGTCCCGGATCACCGCAATCATGCAAGCAGGATGTGCTCTGTTACGCAAAATTCTCCCGCCCAAGGCCGTGAGGATCCTAACTTGTGAGGAGGACATAGGGGGGGACCAAATTTCTTCAGAAAGCTCGCGCCAGCAGCCTGCCGAAGAAGGGTATTAGGACAGAGTTGGTCTTCACCAACGCCCTGCAGCACAATACTATTAGAGGAGTACAGAGAAGTCAGTGTCTGGGGGCGGATGGATCAAAAGCGCGAGTGTACACTACGTCATGAATTGTGGGGTCGAGGAGTCCTACACGCAGCATGGTTCTGAACACTTCAGAAAGGTGGTCTACGCGGGGGGTTCACCCTTTTTCCGACGAAGCATGGGCTGGGCGCCATGCGCCGGGTGAGCACTGTTGAAGAAAACACCACTGTCGGGGTGGAAAAGGGGCTGTGATGAGGGATCCGACAGGAGGTGTGAAGGGGAATCAAAGGATTGAATACGTCGCGGGCGTATAAACGGTCGCAGAATTTGAGGAAACGAACATAAGATAGCGAGATTCAAATCTTGCTGCCAGTCAACAATTTGAACCGCCCAAGATCATCAACAACGGAAAAAAAGAGAAAAGATCTGTGGCGTCTCAAAGGAGGGGCGGACGTGGAGCCTCAGACGTCTCTGGACGACGCCTTACGATTGGATCTTTGGGACTTCGGAATTGGATCTACCGCACCAGCGACGGAGGCAACCGTGGAGGTCAAGCAACCTCCCGAAAAAAGGGGCACAACAAAAGCCGATCAATAAGACACCTTGGTCCACCACCCAATCAAGAGACACATGGGTGATCAGAAGATCTCAAACGGGAAGGCGCAGGCTTCCGCGATGAAAAAAAAGGAAGTACCCTGATGCAACCCAGAAATGTGCATCGAAAAACATGCAGGCGAGAAACAAAAGGGGGGAGCTCGAAACAAACAACTTGACTGAAAGGAGTGGTACAAAAACCGGCTGCTGTTGAAAAAAGAATCCGAACAACGTCTGTCGGGGGGTGGTGGAGGATGGGACCACGCGGGAGGGGAAATCAGGCAAGACAAGGAGGCGCAGGGATTGGCGATGGGCGAGCTTAGGGGGGGGCAAACAATGCGAACAGTGGTGGTCTCCGAGGTTATGGGGGGTAACCATCACAGGATGAAAGACGGCCGGAAACTGGCGGAGGGGATTGCGTAAAAAAGCACATGGGCCGCTGCGCATGTGGGAAGGGATTCCGGCCCCGACGACCAAAGGGTGACCTTCAACACAACTAGGTCTGAGCAATCGAACACCACCAGCCGGGGCCCCGAGGGGTGGGGATAACGCACGGAGAAAATGCGCGGGAGGGGAAAAAAACGTTCCTCGCAACGCAAGGGAATGAACTGGATAACCGCGAGGGAAAAAGACAGGGAGAATACGGACCGTGGACAGGTGTTTTGGGAAAAAAACAACAATTCCTCGACGAAAGGCACGCCAAAGCCGAAAGCAACTTTCGGAATGCGTCGGATGCTGACAAAATCTGGTGTTGGGGCGACTGTGGTCAGATAGCCGGAGGTCAACGGATCGGTGAGCGGACCGCAGAAAAGGGGGGACTGAGCACGATGCGATTAGTCACAAGGAAAACTTGGACAAGCGAGTCGGGCAGGATTCAATTGCAAGCAAAGACGTCACAGACAGGGTCCGCGGGCGAGTGGGGGGGTGGCCAAGGAGAACGAGGACGGATCGGGAAGGTCCACGTTGGGGGGAAGCAAAAGCGGCAAGTCATGGCCGTCGACGGGGGCAGAAGGGGGGGGCAAGGGGACATGGGTGTTGACCAGATGGAAGAGAAACATGGCAAAGTCCGCAGTCGGTTGTATGGGAGAGGATTTCATTACACGAGAAGAAGTTGGGGGGCTGGCCAGAGTTTGCCGGCTTGGAAGTAGGAGCCTGGGGGCGGGCTGCTGCACATCCACTGGGGGAACTGACGAAGGACAGCGAAGGCGGTGAAATTGCAATATGAACAATTGACTAACAAAAGGGGAGGTTGCTTGAATCGACGAGCCTGGAACGGAGGGGGGAGTTGGGGGTGGAAGTTAGACAATTGGCGGGAGGCAAGGGCTGCCGCCCGACTGCACGTGGGCGGACGTGTGGGTCCAGTCCAAAGAAAGAGTGGGGGGGACGCGGACGAAAATGATGAGCCAGTCGTGTTGCGGGCAGGGACGGTTGTGGCGAAAGACGAACAAAAAATAGGGAACTGGCAGGTCTGCGCAGGATCGCAGTGATCTGGGCAATGTGGAAGAAAACCAATGGGGGGGGGGGGGGATGTAGCGATCAGGAACGGCAGACTTTAGTGCAAAGGGGCGGGAAAACAGCGGAGGGAAGAACAAACAACCCAAGGCGACACTCAACAAACGCATCGCCGACCTGAAACCGGGTTGAAACAACGCGGTCCCTCAGCATTATACAATTACCTGTCCTGAAACGATTACTAAAAACATGTACCAGATTTAAGTGAGCAGAAATACCATAGTCCAAAAAGTTACGTACGTGCACAGCGACAGCAAAACTGGCTAGAGTGAGACGTCGGTACAAGAACAATAAGCTAGAGGAGGGAGTCTGTGTTAGACAAACAAAAAAACGGAAGCACGGTGAAACTCATGTTTTTCAAGAAAACAGGAAAGGAAGGGCAAGGATGAGTCACGATCAAAGGAACGAAAAAAAAAAAATTCACATCGTCGTGTAATCGAAAGTCAGGGGAAGGGCCGGAAATTGTAAAAAAGGGGAGTTCACACAAAACTAGACAGCCTTTGATCGGAGGCGAACTGATATTAGGGTAGATTTTAAGGGGCCCCCAAATCGACGACAGCCAGAAAAAAAGAGAAGTGTAAGACGGGGAGGTAACATCACGGGGCGCGAAACAGTTCGCACTCAAAGTGTTCCTGCTCGATTTAAAACACACAACGCGGGGGGCAAAAGAAAAAGGATGGAGCATGGGGACCGAAACCTTAAAAACGATGGGCCCGGCGGGGGCGAATTATAATCCAAGAGGGGGGTTGTAAAAAAAAAAGGGTGTTGGGCCAGGACAGGTCACTGCAGGCTCCCACAATTGAAAAAACTCACAAAAACGAGACTGGTCAGTATTAAGGGGAGCCGCAAGGTCAAGGAAAGGGAATCTCGTTTTTTTGGGGGGGTGAAGCGCGATCTGATAAAGCCTACGATAGCTTGGGAAGGAAAGGGGGGTAGCTGAGAAGGGAATTCCGACTCCAAACGAAAAACCGCCTGTGGGACCGACTGCCGAGTTAAGGGATCCGGAGGGCGCGAATATAGGGGGAAGGGAGAAAAACGAGGGGACCGGAAAGAGGGATCGGAGGAGAGGAAACCGGGGCAATCGGCAGTGGCACCAACGCTTGCTTGATCGGTAGTGCTGGGAAAAAAGGCTCAAAACCTGAAAAAAACCAATAACCAACCTCGTCGAAATACGGCTGCGAGGAGAACCCCAAGGTAAAAATGCACAATGAGAATTCGGAAAAGAATATGACGCTGAAAACGAGAATGGGATGAGCCATGAAAGGACATGTTCAGAGCCGTGCAAACGGACATTCCGGGGGGAGCTCCCAGTACTCACAGGAAGAAACGGTGGCGCTTATCGTTGAGGGCCGGCAAACCCCGAGGGTGTGAGGGACCAGGGGGGAGGACATCGAAAAGTTACCCCAAGACATTATGAGGGCGAGACCAAAAGTAATCGACCGGAGAATGCCGGTCCATTCGACTGAATAACGCAATGCACTCGAGAGTGGGGGGGGAAAACAAAGGGGGTCATCCGGAAAAGGAAATATCCTCACGAAGTGTTGGTTGCAAGAAGGAGGTGCGAAAGTCAAAACAGAAGAAAAAGAGAAAAGGTCGAGACAACCGTACGGGGTAATCTCCGGAGAATAGTAGGACACAGGAGGACAGGGTTGAATGTAATGGGCTCGGGGGGGCTAAAAAAGGTTCGCGGGTAGACTTCCACAAGGTCGCCAAAAAACAGTTAAAAACTCAAAAAAAAAAAAGAAACTTAAAGGGAGCTGTAAAAAAAATTTGTTGATGGAAAAGATGGAAAGAGGGGGGGTTCGCGCACCTGTCAGAGCTTCGCAGCGGACCACGGCAAACAAGGAAAAGGAGTGGGGACACCCTAAAAAACAGAAGTATCTGTTGGTGGAAAACAATCCGAATGCGTGAAATCGGGGCACAAATGAAGACGGGGCGGAAAAGTCGAATCAAAAAAGAGGCAGGGGGAAAAAAACGACCATCGAGTTGACAAAACACACACAGTTAAAAAAATTAAAAAAAAAAAAAAAAAAAAAAGCCAGCTAAAAGATCAAAAGCCGAGTGTTCATCACGAAACACTCGTTTGGGGAGAGGGCCTGATAGGGGGCAAATCGCGGAGTGGGGGGGAGGGGATAAAAAAAAAACCGAGGGGGGGATCAAAAAGCCTCGACGGGCATTGAAGGAAGGCAGAAGGGCTGAAATTGGATATATGGTTCGGGGGCACGGGGGGGAGGGAGGAATTGCATAAATGAGGGCAAGGTAGGATTGGTATGCAGACCGAGACCAGCTGCGAGCGGACCGACCACCGCAGACGATGGCACAAAGCAATAAGGCCGAGAAGAGGAAAGAAATGGGGGGTCCGGGGCCACTAAACCGGGAGCATGGAGTAGTTCAACAGACTGAGATAATGGGAAGACCCGGCAAAAT
>Ga0179593_1258071_pt1 | contig 10185 bp, 9 predicted proteins | sample CZODoug2_1_08_16_FD_185931 | JGI IMG/M metagenome (GOLD analysis project Ga0179593, IMG submission 185931) | Vadose zone soil fungal communities from Angelo Coast Range Reserve, California, USA - CZODoug2_1_08_16fungal (PacBio error correction) | ecosystem: Environmental > Terrestrial > Soil >...
GGCGGAGGGAGTTGAGGCAACCGGACAGTCGCGGATAACATCATGGGGCGTTTAAAGAAAGAAACCACGAAGACTGTGCAAGAGGCTCGTCGGCAAGATTAAATCGGAGAGAAACAACAAAAAGGAGGATGAATGTAAACAGAGAGAGATGCAAAGGTCAGGAAAGCTCACAGGATCTGAGTGCTGGAAACCACCATGAGGTGTCAGACGGGGGAAGAAAAGAGTTCCATAAGCGTCGCCATGCGGTATCGAGAGAGGGGGAAATCTCGAGAGACGGCCTAAATGTTGCAGCTCAGGAAAAAGAGAAGTTGAGGCGGGGAGGGTCGGCAAAGGTTGAACGCCATACCCGTAAGAATATCACCGGGAGAAAACTGCTCTTATCAACTCTTCGGAGGGAAGGGGTCGAAGAGGGGAAGGGGGCACGACTTGCGTCAAGGAGGGAGGCTTGGTCTGCGAATTGCAGGAAAGAAACTGCGTCTTCCATACCTCGTAGACTGATCAAACGAACTTGAGGGAAACAAAGAGGGGTACTGTAAAGTACACGCTGATGTCGAAAATCAAGAAGAAGAAAACGCAGGGCTCGAAGCGAGAAATCTTACGGATAGCTGGGACGAAGAAAAGGGGTGTTACAGGACGCAACAGGGAGGCAGAAATCCGAACTAAATACCAAAACGAAAAGAAGATGGCAAAGTCGTATTTACGTCTGGGAATCCCCAATAAGGGACATCTTCTCCTTTAGAATCATGCATGACATCGGGGAAGGAAAGGACGGGCAAAGAGGCGAGAGAAAATTGTCCGGAAGGACAACAGGGACGCTTTGAGGGGCATGCGGTTTCTCTTCCGAGAAAGGCGAAGACCTAGGGCAGTACAGGACCGGGGGAAAGGAGAAATGCGTTCTATAGCTTGCTAAAGGCCTTGGACAATAGATAGGAAAAATCGATGGCCACTACCGCCGGGGGAAATCGAGGGGGCGGAGCATCAAGGCGCGGGCATCTGGGGCGATAATATAAAAAAGAGACGTCGGTTGTCGCGTGGCTTACATCCCCAAGAAAGTCGACACAAGCATGAAAAAGAAACAATGAGATTAGCGCGCGAAAAAGAGCACACTCGGTCGAACAAATCCACCCTTACGGCTAAACGACGCGATTTTATGGCGGAAAGAATCGTCCCAGAATAGGGCCTTTTATCGGGGGGGGATCTAGCCTTCTGCACAATAGATACTATCAATCTGCAGGGGGGTATAATGACGGGGGGGAAGCGAATTAAAGATCCAGACCTGCTGGCGTACTGGGCAAGCATGAAGACGTCCATTTGGATCGAACTAGGAGGTGAAGTTAGGGAAAAGAAGGCCAGCTCCTGGTAGAATCGGGTGTAAGAAAGAGGACAAGCTCACACATTACCTTACATGCACCGGCGCCGCAGGGACTTCAGTATACGAAAAAGAGTAAGCGGAAAAACAATGAGGGGAGGGCAAAGTCAGTTCTCCGGGGGAAGGCCGGAGGGTATACCGCAACGACCAGTTGGTCCACGAAAACGGGACAGATTAAAACGTATGGGGTCACGAGGACTGACAGTAGAAGGGAAAAAGCGGAACGTGCTTGACCCGTGGGACACCGGTTTCGGAAAAAGAGCAGGCAAAGCAAAGGGACGTGGGAAAAGTCATCTAATCTGGCAAATTCGGACGGCACCGGACACCAAAAAAAAAAAATGCAAGAAACCGAATGAAACGGCCTGCAAATACAGAAGGGAGTGAGTCGGAGTAGTCCCTCTACCGCAGAAAATAAAGTCTGACGAGCAGTACACCCAGCAAGGGAGAAGGGGAAGGGTAACCTATTTCCACTTCGCGTGATGCCACGGAGCCAAAAAAAGGACGAAGCAAAAAAGGGCGGCAGGCTGGGGATGGCAGGAAAGCAGGGACATTCGCTGTACGTTGGAGTATAGGTTCTGGGGAGAAAGTTGTACGGGGCGGTCCCGTTAAAAAATGGGAGGGGGGTCATCTATGGCTTTCTATCGACCTGGGGGGGAAGAAAGGAGCACGTATTGAGATGTAAAAGGGATTAGAAAAATACAGAACTCAAAACAACAAAAATTCCTGAGGGAGACAAAGCCCAAGGTCCCGATGCACAATCAAGCTTCGGACGCTCCAGGACGACATAAGAATACTATAATGAACAATAAGCTACTCAGGAGAGGCCGAGAAAACAGGAAGCGGGATTCTCTGGTTCGACAGAGCAGGGGAAAGAGCGGTCCCGAGGAAGAGGGGACCCGCTCGGGCACGAGGGAGAGGGAAAGATGGATGCCGCTTGAACGGGAACGGAAATTGGTTAAAGGGAGTTGCAAAGATTAAAAAAAAGATCGCGAAAAAAAATCTGTATTGATGGCGAAAAGAGGGCGGAAGGCGTGAAGGAAAAAAACAAATATAACAGAAGAAGAGGGCTGACAGATCGCAAGGGAGTCAAGAAAGTCGGGAAGTAGTCCGACTTCGATGATATTCGAATATCTGAACCACGGTTAGACACGTAGTGAAAGATGGGCCAACCAGTCACGTTGAGTCCGGATGCACAGCCAGATGAAGCACTGGGGAATAGGCGGTAAAAAAAAAAATGTGGGGCATCGATGCACTTCCCCAGCTCAGCTGAGAACAACAACAACTATGTATGAGATAAGGAGCTGGGGAAAGTGCCCAGAGATCCCTCTGGAAGAAATGAAAACAGGGGGGGAATCGCAGGCTGGTCAACTCGGAAGGAAAAGGGATGTGTGGATACATGGAGACGAGAAAGAACAACGTTTGAATCTATTTCGATATTAAAAATAACGACTACGTCGATCACCGGACTTAATATCGGCGATCATCGAACGGGATGACGGGACTGTGGCAGACGTCAAAAGAAGGGGGAAAAGGAAGCATCAAGAAAGGCTGTCGCGTAGAGCGGTAGATTTAGGGTTGAAAACCTCAAAGTTTAACCAATCTAAGGGGCATTCCCGCGAAAGGGGGAAATTGCAGAAAAAGACTTCCAAAGAGATGGGAACCGAGTGAAGGGAACGGAGGGACCAAAGAGGAACTCCTATGAAAAGGGCAACTCTAAAGACAGCACAACTTCTGGCAAGGAGCGGCAAAAAAGAAGCACGCTCGATGATTTGCAAGAAATCAAAGATCGAAAGGGCGCAATCGCATCCGTCAAACGAGCGGCGAGGTAATGATTAGAGGGAAGGGGTTGCTCACTCAAGGATTTGCGGGGGTGAAAGGGGGCGACTTAATCGGAGATCAATAGGGGCTCAAGGGTCCCTTCAGACCTGGGGAGAGATCCCAGAAAGAAGAAGCAAAAATGACAAGGGGTAAACGGTCCGCAGGAACAATCCAATCCCAAAAACGTACTACCATTGGGGGGAACCGGTTAACTGTTAATTAAGACGTCAGCACCAAAGTCGGAAAAAAAAAAAAAGAGGTTGGCAAGCCCGAAGCTGGGGTTTTGGTCCAGCGCGACATGGGGGTGGACAAAAAAAGAAATAATTTTCCATGGGGGGTAACGCGTTTTTGGGATTGCGGTAGCGTTAAGGTACGGGGTAAGGTAAGGGACACAATCACTTAAGGGATTTCAGAGAGAAGGATTGCCTTAAAATTGGGGAGGTCTGTGGCCGGTGCCGTGAAGGCCATGGGTGAAGGGGTATCAGTAATAACCGGTGGGAAACATTGAATAAATTGGACCTAAAACCTTTGTCCCAAAGGGTTCAATAAGGGCAGGAAAGGGGAAGTAAGAATTAGAACTATTCACGTCCGAGGGGGAACAAATTCAGGGGAAAAAAACTCAGTTCAGAGAAAGAGTCCAAAACAAGAACGTTGCGAGGAGAACCACCTCCGCCGGCAGGAGGTGGCGAAGGAAAACCAAAATATTGGTGTTTGAGGGGAAAACGAAATCGTGGTCGGAAGGAAGTCCCTAGTAGCAAACCAGGGGGTGACTTCAAGGAATGGTAGCTTTTGGGAGCAGTGTCGATGAAAAAACGAGAACGAACCAGGGTGCTAATTGAAGCCATTTTCAACACAAGACAAGAGGCGAGAGAGCAAAGGGATATTCATATGATCAACGTGGACATGCAACCCAGGTCGAGCAGAAGCTTGAGAGCTTACCAGATAGCTGAACTTTGATCTAATCGAAGGAATGAGGGGGACGACTAATCCAACTAGCAAAATGAAAAGAGGGGGGCGAGTGCATATCAAAAAAGGGGAGTGTCAACTCCGGGGCAATTATGCAGACTGAAGGTTGGGGGAACTAAATTGAAATCTATTGCATCAGGGGTCGCAGCATCTCATTGGACGACTTCATTCCGCATCAGGATGTCAGGGCTAAGCAGTCTAAACCTACTCGAAACAAGGGACGTAAAGAATACTCTAGGACCACGCTTTCCAATCACGAACTAGAGGAAACAGCAATTTTTCAAACGTGGGAAATCGCGGGGAAGGGGATTGATTGGCACCAGTCCCGTTCGACAAGAGAAACACAAGGACTCTGGCAGGAGAAAAAAATCTTTCTTTACGGGCAGAGGCTCTGCCGTGATCGGAAAGAAAAAAATAAAAAAGTCCACATATCTGCCCGTGGGCGCAAAAATTTATAAGCGCACTCAGGTGGGTAGGAGTAGAATTGAAACTGTGTGAAGGATTGCAAAAAATTATTCCGAGGGGGGAAGAGGGGGGGGGATCACGCCTTCCATCTGACTTGAAGGGGAAAATATTGAGGGTGGGAGGCTTCTGGATTCAATGACTAAGGCTCGTTCAGTGTAAACACACACCATCTCCCACAGAGGAAAAATCTCACTTATGAAGCTTAAGACTAAACTGAAGGGGAAACTCGGGCAAGGGTGAATGGCTTCATCTAGACGTGTTTTGACGATCAAAATGTCATCTAAGGGGGTCAAGGGCAATTCCAGGCTGTGGTGATCATTTGCTACGATGGAGGGAAAGAAGGGAGGGGTGAGAACAAAATTGGAAATCACATCCGCAATAGGAAAACAAAAATCAAGTCGAAGAAGAACTATCGCTCTAAAGCGTATCTCGCAAGAGAGAGGGGAAGAGCTCCTGGTCTCGCTCACAAAGTTTCAGGGAAAATCAAGAAACATCAGTTAAGGAAGAACCGAGGACTTCTCGAAATTAGAAAAAGAAAAGCTGGAAAAAGCGACCGGAATGCAGGATAGGATGATGGAAAGGACTGGAGCAAAAGGAGAAACAAGAAAAATTGGGACTTTGACATCACAGACGATCCTGTTGCAATGCGGGCTCCTGCAAGAGTCAAAAAAATCCTGGGAATTGTATTGAAAGAGAATAGGGGCTTCTGGGAGCGAATGCAATGATCTGGGATGGGAGGTAAATCCAAGGAAGGAAGAGAAGAAAGACCAGCGCTTTCCCATAAGCCGTCTAACTCAAGGTGGTCGTGTCCATAAGCTTGGGATAAAAAGACATCGGTCTGTGAAGAAAAGGGGAGGCTAGAAAGTGCCGTAAAAGGCGCCGACTTCAAAGATAGGGCGCACCGCGTCTTCGTATATTCGTCGAAAGAGACAGGGGAGATGTGAACAGGGAAAAAAGGCGGCTTGGCAGGACATGCGATTGCGTCAGCAACGGTAAAACCGAGTAGCAAGAAAAAGAAAAGGACAAACTTGAATTGAGAACCCATCGGGGTTACTTGATCTTTGTCCAACATGTAACGAACTCTCACTTACCAATTCACGAGGGAATAGAAAAAGAGGGAAATCGTAATAAAGATTGCTCTATGGGCGACTAGGTTGGAGGAAAGGGGAGCGCGAGGGATTTGCATCACCCGACTCAAATAAACTCCAGATGGAAGCAAGGAGTGTAAGGCGTGAAACCAGGCGGCATCGGCTCAAGGAGAAATCAAGGAGGAAGAATTCCCGAAGAAGTGGCGCAATGGTCGGGGAGAGGGAGAAGGGAGACGGAAATGGGGGACAAGTCTTTCGGAATGGGGGGGGTTCAAAAAAAAAAAAAAGAACGGCGATCACGCTTTCGGAGAAATGAGCGCATGCTTGTCGGCGCTTCGAGGAAAGGGGACATCAAGTATGAGAAACAAGAGGGATGTTTCCAAAAGACCGACGGAGTCCAAAGAAGGACATCCAGGAAGAGCATCTTGGAGGAGGGGAATGCAGGGCGCAATAGAATTCGGTGAGATTCATGAAAATAGGGGTAGAAGCAAGGTCTCAAAAAGGTAATTATCGCGGACGAAGGGTGGATCGTAAGTCGACAACCGAAGAAGGGGAAGAGAAAGCGCGATTTGTTACGAGCAACAGACTCTACCCGGGGGTATTGGGAGGGGGAACAAGCATGCAAGAGCTATATAAGAGGCAGGAGACGAGGTCACGAGAAGAGAGGAGCTTCTTGAGAGGAATTGCAGGAGGAAAAAAAGGAAAATTTAATCGCGCTCGCATGTCGTTGATTGCCAAGGAAATCAAAAGGGAAAGAGCACGGTCGTATAGAACGTGCAAAGAGGCCACCCCTACCTAGCAACCAGGGCTGCTCAGGTGACTTCAGGAAGAAAAACTAGGAACAAAGCAAAAAAAAGTACGGCTTGGCTATAAGTGGAGAAGGGAAGCCGTCGCGGGTGGAGGGCGAAAAAAAATGTCAATCTTTCTCGTTGCACTACTTTTGCCAAAAAATAAGGGGGTCACCTATGAAGGGCATCGGGAAAAGGATAACTGCCCCGGGAGTTTGAACCGGGGGGGACACCGGTTATTAAAGAAGAATAAAAAGCAGGGTTGAAGTGATACCAAGTCAAATCTAATAGAGTACACCGTGCAAAACATCCGCCACCAGGCAAGAAGTCAATGGGGGAGGGAACAAAAATAAGGAGGAAAAAAATTACGTGGCCCTCTACCGCCAACACAAATCGCGAAAATTACAAACCAAAAAAGTTAGGCGGAGGGTTTAGGGGGGAAAGGGGGGATATATGTCCCCATTCAGGAAGTTACCAACGGCGTCTTCCACTTACAAACTATAAGAGAAAGCTGGCAGGTCATAATTAAAATGGCAATCCGCGGAATTGATTTAGTGGGATTGCTTGGGATTTTACTTGGTCTTACTGTGGCCCTGGGGATGGGAACGAGGTCGTAAGATCTACATGAGTGAATTGAAAGAGGAAAATGAGAGTCACAGCTATCGAACAACCCAAAGCCTCAATTCATAGGGAGCAACAGAAAATCACAGACCGGGCACGGAGAAAGCTTCCGGACGATGAAAAAGTCAAAACAACGATCCTCATCCAGACATCATAGAGACGGAGTAAAGAAGAGCCACAGTTGTGACTCAGGCTAAGCGTGGGTCGGGGACTACAGGGGGTTCAAAAAGCTCGTTGGAAAAAGAAGCGGTAAAAATCTCTTTGGGACGAGGTCAACTGGAGCAAAAGGTGAATGCAACAGAGAGTGGGTGTAAATGGAGGGAAGAAAAAGCTCTACGCGACCGCCTCGTGTGATTCGCACGCCGGCGGCATAGGGCACCCAAGGAGAAAACGAGCCTAGGCGGAGGAAGAAGGAAGGGTCAATCGTGATAGACAGGAGGGGGGACGAAGAATGATAGCTTCACCAAAGGGAGTCCCGGGTGGGAGGGTTAGAAAAAAAAACACTGGCTGCCTATTCCCCTCAGCAGCGATGAACTGGAAAATTCATGTTCCCAGAGGGGGAGAGAGGAAAGTTCAAAACCCATCTCATTTAGCTATCTAAAAACACACTGAGGAGGAGGGGGGGGGAGAAGGTGAGCGTTATCTTCAACACAGCGACTGGCAGGCCCTGCATAGGAACGCGTGCTTCTCCCGTGGAGGGGGGGGAACGGAAATGGAGGGGAGAAATATTTCCACTCTGTGCGCGACAAACGTGGGAGAGGGAGAAAAGGAACATCAGAAACTACATCCCTTTCTATAGAGGGAAATGGGGATAGAGGAGCAAACATCTTTCTACTTGCGGGTTTCCGAATCAGCCGCCAAGTTAGCACACCAAATTCGGTCGCAAAAATGAGTGGTTGGGGAACTGCGCCATTGAAACCATAATAAGTGAAATTACGACCGGGCCGAAACTGGCAAGAGGGATGGGGAAAAGCTGACCTTCACGCGGGAACAGCGGAAAAAAAAAATGTCTAACTCAGAAAAACTAGAAGATACAAGGGGGAAAGGAAGTCGCATTACGGCAGGAAGAAAGCAGTGATTGGGCGTGCTGCTTATAGTGCTGTCGCAGCGACGAGAAGAGCAGAAGCTTTCGCTGTAACGTTCTGGTGAAGGTGACTGGGGGAAAAAAAAAAGGATGGGAGGGCGAATCCTCGGAAATAACTGCCAGAATAAAGAGGAAACGGACGTCTCCCGTCGAACGAAGCTCCTCCCCTAACGAACACAAGGCGGACACGAAACGAGGCCAGTCCAAGCAAGAGATAAAACTTACAAGTGAAGGATGCCCGGGTTCATGAGAAGAAGCAAACAGCCGGCTCCATCGTTGTAAGGGGAAGAGAGGAAGCGGGGGGGAAAAGAGAAAATAGGTTTAAAAGGAAAAGTTGAACAAGCAGTAAAGGGGGAAAGGGGAACTGACGAACCGATATGGTATTTGGGAGCGTGGGAGGGTAGCTGACATTACGAGCTAAGAAAAATCAATCCAGTATGGTAGAAGGAAGATGAGGTGTGGGGGGCGGCTGTGGAAGGTGCGGAGATTGGTGACCCGATTAATGGAAGTTGAGGAAAAAAAAAGGTTGAAGCGGGGAAGCAGAATCTGGGCAACCGGGGTCCGCCCCCACCGAAATCAAGGGGAGGAGGGGAGGGATCACTCTAGAATTAAGGCCTCAGTTTAAAAATGAGGAATCTTGCCATGCATCTAGGCCAATTTGTAGTCGAGAAACACATACTCCTTAGGGCTGCTGTAATGTAGCCAAGGCCGTGGTTTAAGAGTAACGTTACTGCCTTCCTGATCGGAAGTGATCTTTCCGGCAGGGTGGGAAGATTGGGTTTGTTCAAAGAAGTCGGATTGAAAAACGAGAGGAAAAGGCTCATTGGCATACTTGGGCAAGAACTACCATCACTCTAAAATAAAAACAGGGGAGATACTGGTCTTGCTGAAGGACTCAAATCCCAGGAGTTCGTGAGAGGGAGAGCGAGGGGGACTAAAACTGCTTGATCGTTCTCGTTGACATGCAAGAGAAGCCCCGAATACGGAAAATCGGGGGGGGAATGCTGGTTATCGCAAAACCGCGAGGGTCCGATAAGGATGGAGCTTCAGGGGGAGCGTGAACCGCGATGGCAAGGAAGAGCGGGCGAATAAAACCATGGAGAGGCTTACGAGCCGATCGTTCTGGTTGGATAAGAAGAGAACCGCTTTTCGCAAAGAAGAAAAAAAAAGAAGATGAGAGCCTTCTTGCCATCCGCAGACCATAGGAATGAAGACGTTCAAAGGAAATCGCTGCGCCGGAGGCTAGTGAGTCCAAGGAAAAGCGAAGCCTACACCGCCAGGGCGCGGTCAGCCCATCGTCGATTAGATGGAGAAAGACGCGGTCCGAAACAGCTCAAGAAACTGAGCTGGTCCTTGGGAGGAAGACGCGCACGACCATTGTTGAAAATTCTTATAAGGGGGAACTTTTCATGAAAATGTCAAATTGGCGACGAGACGTAATTGGGGGGGGGAGGAAAAAAGTCCATAAGGATGGCAGAGTATTGCAGGGGGAGGGGGAGGAAGGCATTGCAATCAGAGCGCGTAGGGGACAACCTACCAATTACGGCAGAAGGACAGATTCTCGAGCGCGAGGATCAAGTGTCCGAAAGATCATGAGAGAAAAACGTGCAAAGATCAAAGTCATTGTGGCAGTTCATGGGGACAAGATTGTGGCAGAGGGAACAGACAGAAGTGTATGTACACGCAAGTACGACTGAATCAAGAAGGAGCCGGTTCAGAATTTCGCTTTCCGAATACTACCGCAAAAAAAGGCGCTGCAATAGCGGAGGACGGTGAAGGACGGACAGGGGGGACGGACAACTTTCCGACAAAAACAAACCAAAGTTTCTTCAACTAGGGGACGGGGAAAGGAGAAAAAAAGATCAAGCAACGGATGGAAGAGCGACCAGAAGGAGAAGGAGGGGATGCGCAACGCCGCTGACGAGACAACAGAAAAGATTTTCGGCCTGAAAAAGCGAAGAAGGGGCAACTTCACGAAACGCTGAC
>Ga0179593_1261474_pt1 | contig 10185 bp, 10 predicted proteins | sample CZODoug2_1_08_16_FD_185931 | JGI IMG/M metagenome (GOLD analysis project Ga0179593, IMG submission 185931) | Vadose zone soil fungal communities from Angelo Coast Range Reserve, California, USA - CZODoug2_1_08_16fungal (PacBio error correction) | ecosystem: Environmental > Terrestrial > Soil >...
TAAACAAGAATGCGTTTGGTGGGGGACAACCTGCACAAATCGTGTCCTGCTAGAGCACAATCTGAAAGCTCGTCGGGAATGCTAGGAATAGACCGAGCGGTTGAGGAGGGGGACATGTTGGGACAACCTATGGGTACCGAGACTTCTAGTCAAGAAGGAGAGGCGGTGCTGTACTGCTTGTAAGATGGAAACCACAATCGTTCTTCAGGGAATAGCGAAGAGATGAAAAGAAAGCTCCCAATAAAAGAGGGTAAGTAGGCGATCCCTTGCATCCAAACAAACTGACTCCTGCGAGGCGTCCGCAACCACGAAAATCGACCACTACTTTGGGCACCCTCGACAGTGGTGGGGAATAAGGGAATTAGGAGAACGCACGTGAAGCGGCAAATCTGACGCGGGGGAAAAAGACATGCGCGAAGACGTCTTCAAAGGACGTCGAAAACGTCCCCTGAACAAAAAACCAAAGAGAAATCTGCGCGGCGGGAAGAGACGCTCGGAGCATCTCCGCGACGCCCCACCTAAACGCATGAAACGGAATACCGGTTGGCCAGGGCCGGGGGCAAAAAACCACTAGCACGACAAAGACGACAAAATCAAGGGATGGGCACGGAAATGCACTCAAAAAAAGGGGGTCTCCGTCGGCACTTGATAAAAAAGAAAAGTTCAACGGAACCTCCATAGTCCCTAATCTGGGGATGAGAAAAAAAGCGGAAGGGGAGACTGCCCTAAGCTTGACGAAAAGGCTCGGAACTTTTGCACACTTCGCCCGGCAGCAGCCCGATGAGATCTTCAGGGGGGGAAAAAACAAAAAACAACCACTGAGTAATAGGGGGGGAAAAGTCCGAGAGAATCCTTCGGGCAAAACATGCAAAAAACTGAAAGACGAAGGTACTGCCGATGAAGGGGGGTTGGTCAGCCTGTGACAGGGGCGGAAGGCGGCGCATGCTTCAATCAAAAACCGGAAGCGGGAATGGGACAAACACTTTTAACTTCTCGCAGCCAACTTGGCCGCACTGGAGAATGAGCACTGAAAGCAAAAAAGGAGGGGGGGGGGAACCCAGTGGTCGTGAATCAGTGGGGAGGGGACGTGTGGGAAGGACCGTGGACACAACCTTTATAAGGGACACAGGGTCCTTTTGTGAAAAGCGCTAAGCTGCTCAAGGGCGCAGTTTCGCGCAGACAGGGAAGGGGCAACAGAATCTCGTGTTTTACTGGTGACGTAAGGAAGGTCATCGGTATTTCGAGGACAGGAAATGCAGGAACCAACCCCCTCGAGGGGGGGGGGAAGGACCTCAGAACGTGGAAAAATCAGGAAAAGGAAAAGGCGAACTGTGAAAGTTCACTTCGATTTGTTTGTGCGATTGCAGGGAAGCCACGGCAGTACTTACGCTGAGACGGGCGAGGAAGACGCTAAATCAGGGGCAACGCGTTGAACCTCGATCTGGACGCGTACTGTACAGTGTGTGATGTTCGAAGGCGGCTAAATCACGACGCCCCGTACAATGTCCCTCACCGCCGTGCTGGGAGGAAAGGGCATCCAGTACGATGCAATGCGGAGCGAAGAAACAACGGGGAAGGTGGGCCATAAACAAAAAACGTCCTTCACTCTCCGCGTATAGGCTAATTAAGGCGGCGTTTGAACGGGGCGAACACCGAAAAAACTACAAAAAGGGAACGTGAAATTTAAAAAGGATCTGGAAAGCTTTTCATCAGAGGCAACCCGGGCAGGAACCTTGAGTTAATCCGACCTTGCCACAGACGGCTGCGCTGGAGGATGAGCCGGGGGCTAAACGTCCACACCAGCGTTCTCGTCTGTGGGAGAATCTCAAGGCAAGGATCCACGGCGGCGCAAATTAACATGGGAGCCAGTGGGGGTGGGTCGGCCGTGCCAAGCGGCGGAGTGTTCTGCCCGGGGAGTGCTCTCGCATAAGTGTCAAAAACGGCTTTCCAAAAAAAGAAAACAGAATAACGGGGCCGAGAGAGATGTGGAGTGTGTCTCCGCAGCATACCGGGAACCCAGTGCACAGGGCTTGCAAAAAAAAAAGCGATGGTAAGAGAGACCGTTTCTCGAAACCCATTGGGGCGGCAAAAATAAAGGGTGCGTTCGCGTCGAAGGGAAGGTTAGACAGTAATCCCGCATCTCGCTCCTACTGAGCCGGGTGTCTTAGTATATTGACAACGGGCCAACGAAAGATCTGGTCGACGAGTCACTTGTCCGGAGCAGTTTACGTTACGGCACTGGATACCACCTTAGAAGACCGACCAGGGTTAGACTTTTTAGGGTCGAAGGTTTTCATGGTGAGGGAAGTGTGTGTGTTCTCAGTGCCGGGTTCTATGAGGTAATTCACATTACATGACACGACCTAAACCGGACATGTGTAAACAGAGGACAGTAAGAAAAATGAAGTACAGTAATGATTGGATTCTGTAACACACCCCAAGTCAAGACACGGTAGTGAAGGTGGGGGGTGGATCTGAAATCGCCCGGAGGACTTTACTCGACGAAGAAATACAGATAATCTTCTTATTTTCCTCATCCGAGTGGTCCAGAGAGAAGAAAACATGGTGAAAAGTGGTTGGCGGGTTATCATAGTTTTCACCTCGCGTCAAGGGTTGCCTTCACTCACGCGTTTAGTGTATGGGCCGTGTGAATTGTATCCGCGTGGTAGCTTCTGTGGCGTGAATGACGTCCTCCCAGTTAGTCGGGCGTGGCTTTAAAATTAAGAGTTCGCCGTACTCGTTACCCGAAACTGTGCCTTCGTCTCTAGCGGTGGTCGTTCCCTTACCTCGTTATTTCGGGACGTATTTAACGGGATTGCTCACTGTGGGACTTGAGGTAAACAGCTGTGGAAGTGAAGGGTGAGCTGGGCATGAGAAGAATAGGCTTCAAACCGTGGAAGCTATCCGGAGTAGGGAAAAGCTGTGTCAATCAATCGGGGTGTCTCTTCTCAGCCTGTGGGGGGTAGGCCCGGGCTCAAAGGTCGTAGTCCAGGTGGGTCTGGGGCGTGGCGTTGCGCTCAGGATATCGGCGCGGTAAGCCCCTAGAGAGCATATTGAGCTGAGGGGAGTGGGCATCGGTCGACTGGTGGGTAACACGGGGATAAGCGTTTGGGACGTGGATTGACACGTCACGTTTCTTGCGGTGTAGGGGGGGGGGGCGCGGGAACCCTTTCAGGGTGGACCCAGGTCTGGCGGGGACCAAAGATAAAAGGGACTACACTAGACTTGGGTTCATCTGGAAAGAAAAAATCCGGGAAAACGTGGGCATGTTGAGGGATGGAGCAGCGGCGTCAAGACGGTGATGAGGCTGGACACAATCTGCTAAAAGGGGAAAAGGCAGTCAGAGAATCTCGATAAGAGGGGGTACAACAGGGAGGACACGGAGAAGGGGTTAGGTCGTCACACTATAGTCCTAGGCACAAAAACTCTCGGAATCCAGAAACGCTTTCAAAAAAAAGAGTAAAGCTTTTGGAAAGTAGGCAACACTACGAGGCCGAAAAGTCAGGGAAAGACAAAACAAAATAAAAGTGGGGATCTACAGTTCTTCCGGTGAAAGAAAAGAATAAGTGAGGAATCGTACGAAGAGGAATCCTCAGTAAAAAGAAGGGGGGCAGATGAATACTCCTGCATCCGACAACAATAAAATCAACAAAACACTGGGGATTATGAGGGCAAGGAATATATATAAAGTGAAAAGATCAGGAAACGCGTGGGCGGCTTCGAAATAAATTTCCACGGAAGGTCGAAGGGGAAGAAACAGCCAACGGAAGAAATCCCCACGAACCTTGAGGCACAGCCGGCATGGTGCCCACACCAAGCGTCGTGGCCAAGAGCGCAGAAAACGCTGAGTAAGGAGTGGCAAACCGAACGGTGACGTACCGACCGCATTTTCCGTCCTACCCTATACAACGGTGGGGGAGGTCATAGGAGGATGTCTCGAACCAATCTCGGCGATGAGGGAAGGTCGCAAAAATAATCAGGATGCCGTCAAGAAGGGGATTATTCATAGACGGGGATGGAAAGAGCAACGCTGCTTGCGACCAAATGGGCTTTTTTGGTGACACAAAACGTGGACCCCCGAAGAAACCACACCGTTTTTGTCTCTGATGAGGCCGTTGAAAAGCCCGCAAGAGGGGGGGGGTCAGGACCTGGAAAAAAGGGATAAAGATCCGGCAGTTTTCCGCCCCGCCAGCACACGAAAAAAAAAGCCGTGACGACCTAAAATCCGCCTTCAGCCGGGTACAGGAGGGTAGGAAGACTACCCGAGGATGGTTGAGACGAAACAGGCACTTGGATGCATGAATTTTTAAAATGTCAGGGCCGGGTGTGTTTGAGAGGGGGGGGGGGACCAAGCCCCCCCCACAAAATCCTCTAAATTTAAACTACCTTTCTCTCCCGTCAGACTCCACTGTCAACTGAAATGTTCGGGCGTCTGTCAATTGTGTATCAAAGCAAAAACTACTCCCTAGAAGGGGGGACAGAGACGTTAGTCCGTAGAACTGCAGGGTCTTCTCCTCCTTTGTGATCTTCCGGGAGAGGGAAAGGGGCAAATCTGGGGAGACAAATCTCCTCGAAGTCCCCAGATAGAAACTCCGCACCTTTAAATCTAAGCCAGCCTTAGGGAGTCTCCGTATCTGTGAAACTCAATCACGGAACCCTCCGATTCAGAAGAAGGGAAGGACCAGGGGTCGTAGAGAAAAAAGGAGCGAAGAGGCCCAGGGAAGCCCCGACTCAACGTAGGCAAGTTCCGTGCCCCGCCCAGCTCCAATGAGGGAGAACCCGTCGGGGAAAGAGTTTTACGGACGAAGACTAGCCGAAGCGGACCGAAAAAAATTTTTTGGCACGAATAAGTCCAAGAAATCTACACCCCCGTTCACACCAAATGCCACTCTGGGGGGTAGAGTGCGGGCGGACAAAAGGACGGGAAAAAAAAGACAGAGAAAAAAAGGGGGGGACTGGGGTTGAGGAATTGGAGGGGAAACAAGATCGCCAACATCCTTCTGTTTGCACACGGCGAGGGAAACTACCAGGGGAAGACCGGGTTGAAGCGGACAAACAGTTCAGATAATAAGGAACAAAGGTCGTGTTGTCAAGACCATCCAAATCAACAGACACTGCACTCGTCGAAGACAGGAAAAAAGAAAAAAGAAAAAATAGCGTAGGGGGGGGTGGGGGGTGTTTGGTGGTTTTTTTGGTGAGACAACAGGGGGGGAAAAAAGCCGTTCCAACCAATGCTCTGGAAAAAAGCAGCATCACGGAAAAAGACAAAAAAAGCGGGGAGACGAAAGGGGCCAAATAGCTGTAAATCAACTAGGGGCCAATGCAAACCAAGGGGAGGGCCTACTAGCCGGCCTATAATAGTAACTCTGAAAGTATAAATTAGGGGGGTCGCCTGGACATACAGACGGGAAAATGGGATCCGAGGAGAAAAGGGAACAAAAAAAAAAAAAAACACCCCCACCAACCAAGCAACACAAAGACACAAACCAAAAAAAAAAACAATGCAGACACCAAGAAGCCCTTTGAAAGTGCAGTCCAGGGCACATCCTCTTCAGGGATCAATCGAAAGCAGGGAAACCTTACGAGAAAAAAGGACGCCGCCGCCCCAGATGAGGGAAACTTCGAACGTCCCGCAAAAAGGGAAAATCTTCGGCCGTCGGCGCTGGGGTGGGTCAAACAGGGCGCGAGCAGCGGGGAGAATCCGCGGCCCGAAAAACAAATGTCCCTGATACAGGGACCCCAATACCTGCAACCTGAAAAAAAGCTAGGACGCACAAGCACCGGAAAAGGGGGAAAATCTCGCTAATCAAATGGATCTCCGACGTAAGAGGGTGCTTGCTATACTTCAACAGGGCGACGCCCTCAACTAATAAGGTTTGGGGGTTGATAGCAAGAATGTAATCCGTCCGAGCTGACGAAACCCACAAAGGAAACTGTACACCCTTGGAAAAGGCCGTGGCATAAGGCGCCATATATGGTCGAGGAAAAAAAACAAACCAATACAATCGGGGGAGGAGGAAAAATATATATACCTCCCTGGAAAAAAAAAAAAAAAAAGACTGCAGGGTGACCCGCCGCGTCAGTTAACGTAAGCTTCGGAGGGGACTTCGCTGCATCATCAACCTAGGAGGGGTAATGGAGTAAAAACCCCATGGGGTGCGTAAAAAGGACTCTCAGCACGGAAAAGGAAAGTACATTTATCTCTTAAATCCATGCACGGGGGGGAGTTAGAGCACGGACAACGGGGTGGGGAAAAAAGGGGAGAAAAAAGTAGAACGGGACCATTGCCTGTGGCAGAACGAAAAATGACTGGAATCGGAAGGCCGCTCCTACGCTCAAAAAAAAAAAAAAAAACACATCTCGGTTGGCGGGGGGGGAAACGGAGGAAAGGAAAACAGGGGCGCGGGGCGTAAGGTGGAAGCGCGGAGAAAAAAAGGTTCCTACCCCCTATCCGTAAGTACAACGATAGGGTCGGCCGGGAAGGGGGAGGAAAAAAGTTGGTCGATCGAAATGCGTGAAAAGTCGCCAGGGGAGGTCCGGCTTAAAGACTCAACCTCGACTCCAGTGTGCCCTTATGGTGATAGCACGAGCAGGAGGGGGGGGAGTCCAGAAAGGGGGGGGAAATGTCTGGGGTCCACTACAGGGAGAATGGCCGTTAAGGAATACTATACAAGACTTCAGGAAAAAGCCAATTCAAACTAAATGACTTCTCGATCAGAAAGCTGGGGTCCCGGGGAGAAAAGAAATTCTCGGCCGCACGGACTGACCAAAAAAAACCCCTGAAAAGGACTCTGCTGTGACTTGAGACACGGTACTGACGTACGATGTGGGCGTATCAGAAAGCTTGCGCAAAGCGGGGAAAAAAACTCAAAACGGACGTAGTTTCAAGGAGCCGTTACCAACAAGAAAAGAGTCGCCCTCGGAGAAGTCTAAAAAACAAAAAACAACAGGGTTCGAGTTCAGGTGGACTCTCAGGAGGGGGTCCCAAGCCCAACATCTAAAACAAGGTAAAACTGTTTCCCATTGTAGTCAAAGAAGGCGGAAGGGTGGGGGCCGAAACGCCGGCACGGGACGGACCGTCGGCTTCCATAGTCAAAAAGAAGAACAAAAATAACCACATCAGAACTTTTGTCGGTGAAAAAGAGGGTGGTGAATAAATGTTCTTGTTTGGCGGATGCCCGACGGGGGCCTGAAAACTTTGTCGGCGGTGTGCCATAGGCAGGTAACGGTTGATCGGGCCGTTTCAAGAGGGTACGACAAAAGGGGACAGGAGGGGGGGGGGGAAAAAAAGATTCCAGTAGTACAGAACGGGGCGTCTGAAGAGCCGGAGCGAAAAATGGCGGAAAGAAACGGCTGGCTGGTGGCCCAGCTCACGGGGGGAGGGATTCGGAGTGGAACGCAGTGCTTGTGACTTCTTGGGGCAGCTGGCCTACGTTCTACACTTAAACAGAAGACCAGCTTAAATAAAGAAAACGGCCAAAAAGAGAAAAACTAGCATGGGGGTAACGGGAGGAAAAGGTCTCACTTGGCTGGGATGAGGTTTATTGTTTATGGCCCTTCTGCTCCGTTTGTTGACTTTGCTGACTGTACTGGACCGAGCAGGGTCGTGACTATCACCAACATCAGCCGCTATACCTCGAAGAAATGGTATTTTCGGGGGGCTTTTTTCTGCTCAGAAACAGGAAAAAAGAGAAATGGGGGGCCTCCAGGTCTAAGAACAGTCAATGTTTTGAGGGGTGCTCCCTGCCGATGATCGGGCCGTTCTACCACTTTATTTTTCGAAATCGCCGGCCGCTCGGGGGGTGCTTGCAACTCAATGTAACGGGGGGGATACACATGTCTTTAACGTCTGACGGCCCCCCTACTATCTTTCTGTTCCGCAGGGAAATGGACGGTCCACTGGCGCGGCCCTGGGGAAAGGGGACAAGCCAATGTTTTTTTTTGGGCAAGCGGGTTGCCCTTGAAAGGACCACACAAAAACGAAATAAAATGGTTGGCTCAATGAAAAAAAAAAAAGAGGGAAAGGTGTAAGGGTCATTTTTATGAGTCCGGGGGATTCTGGACGAGGAGAAATCGCTGCCATAGGGGGGGAGCTTCAAATCGGGGGCCCGAGGGGGGGGGGGGGGGGGGGGGAGGGGGGGGGGGGGTGGGGGGGGGGGGGGGGGGGTGGTGGAGGCTCCTCTCGGAGAACATTAAGTACTTAACCTTTAGACAAAGTGGTCGAAAAAGCGGGTAGTGACAACTTCCATCACATTATAGGTGCGTCGCGAAAAGGCAGTCTGAGCAAAAGACTGGGTTCGCAGACAAAATCGAAATTACAGGCAGAAAAATATGACAGGCGACTCCCGACTTCTTGGGGGGAAAATGGAGTCATAGAGGGTGGGGGGGGAAGGAGGGGTGACGATAGGAAGAAAAGAAGAAGGACTCAGACCTGGGGGTCTTCAGAAGGAAGGACTATGATAAAACATAAACAAAAAAAGGGAGAAGGAGTAAATAGAGAGATGAAAAGCGGGAAACAATGTTGGGGCGGAACTGTAGAAGGTACTTTTCCTCCAGGTACTTCCAAAACCTCCACAAGCCTAACGAACCGATGATAAAAAGGAAAACGTCGGAGTCGAAGAAAACAAGGACGCCACGGAATAAGTGGGAGTGAAAAACTCGGGAGACGCTTTAGCGCAGGGGAGGAGTGGTGAAAGAAAAGAAAAAACAGAGGAACGACACCTGGTACAAAAGAAGCGGGAGGGACTGTCCTGACCCGCTTACGGGAAAGAGGTGGTATCACTAGAAAAATCAGCTAGAACCAAAATCGGCCCTAGAAAGCAGTCATCCAGAAGGAAAAAAATACAGAAGAAAAAAAATGCACTTTGTGCCTCTTGGGGCATAACACAGATAAAAAAAGAGTTGCTGCATGGCAACTGTCAGGAAGCAGCAGCTGTGGGGGGGCGAACAACTGCAGGGGGGAAGACCCGAACAGGCCCGCGGTTCAAGGCTGGGGCGCCAACGGCAGGGGGTAAGCAGGGACCATACTAGATCGCCATTCCAAGGGGAAGAGGGGGCCCCGTTTCTCATGGGGCGTCAGGGAGTGGTTCCAGCTCAAAAACGCAAGGAGATGCTTCGGGAATTGACGGGGGAGGCTGAGGGGAGGGGGTACGATCCAAATGATAGTATTTATTAATAAAGAAAGGCGAGAGCAGCGCCAGGTCCCAAGAGTCCAGCGGAGGGTAAGCAAGCAAACCGAACCTCCGGCGCGCAGGGGTCGCCCTCCAGCCAGCACGGGGCGTCCAACTTGCTTTGCCCTGGGGGGGTGAGCAAGAAACAAAAGAGGGGGGGAGGGGACCGCCTGAGGGAAAGGAGGAATCAAACAACTAACCAGAGCGCCGATCACCCGAACGCAGTTGAGACGTCCTGCCCCAATCCGGTTCGTGACAAAAAGGTTAAAAGAGAAGGTCAGGGTAACTAATCGGTGAAAGTACGGGGTATCAAAAGCTAGAACGTATTTTGGCAAATGGATCCAAGAACTATCAACTGGTACGGGAGGGAAGAATATCTCAGTCGTTTCGGCCCTAGAGAACCGTAGCCGGTAAGGTAGTGCTGGGCTGAGGCATACGCATACAATCTTCAAAATATAATAAAAAAAAAACGGGAGGGCCACAACCTACACCGGTTCTGGTTACAGGGGTGTAAAACGGACGCATACGCGCAGCCGGAAACAGGAAAAAGGCCGAACGGAACAGAGCCTACACACTCACCGCTGGACCGAACAACATGGCAAAAGGTTAAAAAAATACGCGTTGACACCTCCGCCCCTTGGAAAAAGGGAGCACGTCCATAAGAGAAAACTGGTGCGGGGGGCAAGACTGATCATCGAACAAAAAAAAGCCAGGGCGGGGAAACTGCGAGAAGCTTAACACCAGTCTTCCAGGGAACTTGGAAAAGTTTGCCTGTCAAAACTGACGAAAGAACTTTCCACAAGAAAGTGGGCGGCACACACCGAAAACAGCGTACGGCAGGTGGGAGGGAAAGGGGGAACGAAGCCGGCGTAAGAAGAAGCGCGCGGAAAAGGCCAAAAATTGAAGGTTGGGGAAAAAGCAACCACCGGAACCAGGGGATGAATTCGAAAACATCGTCACGGGAAAGCGCCAGAGGGGAAACGGGGTTGAGTACGACCGGGTCCAGACGGGTAAA
>Ga0179593_1266311_pt1 | contig 10185 bp, 9 predicted proteins | sample CZODoug2_1_08_16_FD_185931 | JGI IMG/M metagenome (GOLD analysis project Ga0179593, IMG submission 185931) | Vadose zone soil fungal communities from Angelo Coast Range Reserve, California, USA - CZODoug2_1_08_16fungal (PacBio error correction) | ecosystem: Environmental > Terrestrial > Soil >...
CCAAGGGATAGAAAGGGGGAGCCACTGAGTGGGAGAAGGGACAGTAAGGGGGGTGAGTGGGGGGGGGGGGTCTGGGGGGAACCAAAAAAGAAGGGATGACGGCCACGAACACACACAAAGAACCACAAGGGGGCGCGGGAGCACATATTTGAAAGTTCTCCTAAAGGCGGGCGGGGAAAGACAATGAACACGTCCCCACGAGTTGCAGAGAGGGTCAGTAACTTCTCTCTTGGGAAGTAACATGGAGGAGGTATAAGGGGGGGGTCAAAGGTTATTCCGGGGGGCCAAAAAAAGAAGAGAGAGTGCGAAGGGGAGCAGGCCATTGTTAGTGGGAACGGAAACAGACGGCCTCTATTTACGAATCTGATCGAATCTGACCTCGAAACAGCCAAAAAAAAAACCCCACCCAATCTTCAGGGAAAGCCGAGAAATTCCCACCCCGACCACGCCTAACTAACTATCCATCTTGAACATCAACACTCCCAACCGCAGACAGGATAGGCTCAGAGAAAACCTCGAAAAAGGGCTCATCAAACTAAGGACAAAAGACAAAAAAGGGGGGAAAGAACCAATAAAAATAGACAGCGAAGCTAACAAACAAAACAACACACAGGTCCTTGGGTCGAAGACGGGGGCACAAAAACGAATGCAAGGACCAAGGGACAAAAACATCCGGGGGGATGAGGAAAACCCTCAAGTGAGTAAGGGCCAATTGGTAGGACGAAAGGTTACAGACCACAACGCAAAACAGAAAGCAGCAAGAGAGGTAGAGAGAAACCGAAGGAGTAAGCAACTTCTTCAAAAGAACCATGTGTCTTTAACGTTTTCCTTACCTGGAGATGCGGTCAATAAAGGACGAGAGAAGAGGCAGGTCAGAGAGGCAACTGGCACCAACGCGAACGGGACGAGGCCGTCGTTCTAAAGAGAACAAAAGCCGACCCGACAGCGCTATAGAACAGCAAAGGACCGGAACCATCAAGGCCGCAGTAGAACTCTGGAGTCCCTACACCAAATCGCATGAGAGTCAACGGGCAAATGATCTCTCAACAAAAAAAGGGGCGAGAGAGATGGGGGAAAGGCTGACGAACATGCGGAAGGGGTGTAGGGGGAAGGAAAAGGAGGGTGGCAGGAGAGGCGAACGGTGAAGGTGAGGTTATTCCTACAGCTAATGGCGGAAAAGGATGTTTGAGAAGGTGAAGCGTAGCGACGACTAGGGGAAGGCTCTATTTGTGGCGGGAGGAAAAAAGTTTCACCTACGAGATCAGGGAAAAAGAGGGCCCGACCTCAAAAGACGCAGAAACTTACACCGACATTGGTTATTATTGGAAGGTTTTAAGACAAACTGACGGATGAGAGGGAGAAAGGGGGGTATTTGTGGGGGGTGGGGAACCGGGAAAGCCGAAGGGATCAGCAAACTTGGGTCAAAGGTGCCCTATTCCTGGGGGGAAAGCCAACAAGGAGGGGATATGGAGAGGGGGGAGCATTGGCCTGAAAAATGGGGGGGGAAAAGGGGAAGAAAAGTAAAGGGGGACCTTTGTTGTTTGATGCTTCTCTCACTGTTTGGTGAATGGGGGCCCAAAGGGGGGAGGGGCGATAGAGGGAACGGGAGGGGGTGAGCGCTGAAGAAAGAAATCGGAAGGGTGGAGGGGAAAACCGAAGATTGTAAGGAAGGCCTTATGTTTTTAACTGAAAATTTGACGAAGAGGGCGGGAAGGGATTTTGGGGGGGAATGAAAGGGAGGGTCGACTTGAGAGATCTTCATTCCGTCAATAATTTCTTAACTAACGAGTCAAACGTTAACATGAGAGCAAGCAGAACAGGTGTGTGGTAAGAAAAGAAAAGAAGGAAGACAGAACGAAGCCTCAAGATCACAAAAAACAATCACGCCTCAAAGCGGACTGTTTTAGCCCCCACGGCGACGTTTGAAGAGGGGAAGAAAGAAAGCCGTGGGTAGGGAAAAAACAAAAATATTTTGAACAGCCCCGCCTGAAGGATGCTGACGCTGTGAATTATGCTTGGCGGAGGGCGCTCTAATAAAGCGAAGTGTCCCAGAAACCACAAAAATACAAAAAATGACTGCAAAAAAACAGAAAGAGAGAAACAGGCAAGCACAAAGGATCAAGAAGAGATGGGCATAAAAAGAAGCACCAATGGCAACCCAGGAAAAGCGTAATCCTGCTAACAGCCCAATAAATATAGAAGGACAAAGGGACATCGTCAGGAAACTAAGTCAGTGAGTGACAACACCCGACTTGGTCCAACACAAGTATCACCGGGGGCAACTTTACCCATACTACGGAAAAAATGAACGGGAAACTGAAAAACCCAAACAAGAGAGGCACAAAGCTATCTTTCCCTCTCTGCATTGTGCGGAATATTAAGAAGGTAAGAAGGGCATCCAAAAATATGGGGGGGAGGTGGGAGGGGAGAGAGAAGAGGGGACAGAAGGGCTCGGATCGTGTCCTAATTTTTGAAAAACTCCATCAGCGGAGGTCCAGGGAACCGACGTGGTCTTAAAAGACCGACGGAAGTTTTTGCGCAATACCTCTTCACCACACAAACCATAAAAGGGTCTCCTCACAGTGTGGGGTGTGGATAGAGCCAGAATGAACAAAGTGGGAGAGTCGGGAGTGAAGGGAGGTGGCATAAGAAGCTTAGTCAGAAGGTGAACGGAAACAACTCTAATGGGGGGCATTCAGTGATAAGAGGTTAGGCAAAAAAAGACGGGGAGTAATGAGAATTTGAGCGGAGGGGCAGTACTGCTGATAAAAAACAAATGGCCCAAATTTCTTGGGGGAACCTCTTCCGGATTCGTCTAAAAAAAGAAAAACAACGAAATATTGAAAAGAGATAATACCACACGGAAATTGCAACGCAAGGGGGCAGGGAAGCAGAAGAAGAGCGCACTATCAGATAAAGAAACTCTGGGCCCAATCCCATGTCTCATAGGACCACACCAGTAGCGGGTAAACAGCAGAAACAGAAAAACGAAGGAAAAAAAGGGGAAGAATAATAGAGGTAAAGTCGCTTAAAAGTGGGAGCTAGATATGACCGCCCAGAACAGGGGGAGGGGAGAAAAAAAAGGTTCATATTTGTTGGGGTGATAAAAGATAGTTAAAAAGAAAAAAATCCAGTCAAAAAGGAATAGAACGAAATCGTCCAGGGTAACGGCCGCAGCGCTAAAAATAACGCGTCCAAACGGTAACTTAGAAAGAAAGAGCCTGGAGGGGGGAAAAAGACTCAAGATCTACCATGCACCTCACATCCACCACGCGGGGGGGAAGAAGGCCTGAAAAAAGACGGGACTAAAGGCACAAAAAAAAAATAAAATTCATGAAGACGGGCAGAGATCTTTTTGTCAATTTGCTGGGGATGAAGTGAAGAGGGTAGAAGGGACCTTTGCAGGGCGGGACCGGGGGGGTGACAGGCTGACTAGTTGTTTTAAATGCGATTGGGGTAAAAAAATCAAAGGCCTTTGACATGGGGCAAAACGAGTCATCGGGGGACAAAGTAATGATAGGTATTGGAATATGATGAAGCAACGATTTTAAAATTGTCCTTTTTGGGGGGCTGAAAAGGGGGTGGGACGATTGAACCTACCCCAAGAGCGAACGTTACACTGGGGGCGAAGGGGGGAGTCTTTTGGACAGGAAAGTGGGGGGAGGGGGGGGCTGGTGGGGAAACCGCAAGGGGTCGAAGGCACGACGAGAAACGAAAAAAGGGCAGACGAAGCGTCAGAAAGGCCATAAAGTTGAAAACAATAGGGAGGGTCCCACCTGCGTGAGGACCAGAACAACAGTTCGAGGGGGCAGTATAATCCGCTTTGGGAGGGAGGAGGCCAGGAGAGTGAGAAGAGGGTCAATCTCGGATGAATTTGGGGAGGTCTGCACCAACTCCTCGTCTTATGGAGCAGGCATTTTGGTTGGGAAAAACGGACTCGGAAAGAGACCTTAGGCAGAGGGAAGGCGCCTCGACTGCGACAAAGAACAAAAACGAAAAAAAGAAAAACAATCTTCGTCCACGTCATCGATGAAGGGTCCACAACCCTAAGCAGCACTCTTCGAAACCCATATTCTGAATCCAAGAAAAGAAAAGGAAGAAGGAGAGAATACCAAAGCTCAAAAAATGCAAAATCGCCACCACCAACCGTGAAATCACCACAAACCTTAGAAGAGAACTAAAAAAAAGGCAAAAAAAAAAAGGAAAGCGTGACATGGAAAGGGGGATCAAAAAAGCACAAAACAATGACAATGACAAAGATCGAATCTAATCATACTGGTTGGGTTGAGGAAGCCCCACGGAAAGCAAAGTGAAAACCCATGTTGGGAGAAGAGGAGGGCAGGGGGACCAAAAAAAACAACAGGCCAACACCCACAGCAGCAAAGAAGTTAAGAGAGGACACGAATCTTAAAATCTCTCAGAAATCATTATACCCATGTCGAGGGGCGTTTGATTGAGGAGTAGCTGCGGAAAGACAGTAACCGAGACATGCAGGGGGTAAAAGAGGGAATGTCACCAACGCGGGATAATACGCGCCTAGACTTCAAGGGTAGAAGAAAAAAAAAAGCACGGCAACAGAGAGGCAAGAAATCAAAAATCAAGGGGGCGAACAGAAACTCTTTTACTTCTCCAACGAAAAACAAAATCCCAATGGACCACAGCCTGGGAACAAAGAGAGGATCAAACAACACAAAGGGGAGGAGGAAAGAGAAAAGGGGAAGCTTGACTCATCAATCTGGGAGAGGGGTGTAGGGTGCGTCAACTGTCGGAGATGATACCGGTGAGGGGTGAAGGGGAATACACTAGCGGTGTAACGGGGGGGGAGGTTTATTAAAACATTTAGTAGTAGGAGAATGGACTAGTCAGCTTCGTTTTTAATGGTAAGGACGAGAACTAAAAAAAAAACGTGACGGCCTCAAGACTCAGAGAAATGAAGCAAGGACAGAAGGAAAAAAACGACCAAAAACCACATGATGAAGAGGGAAAGAGGTAAAAAACTACGTCGGGGATACGAACCTTTGAAGTTCTCAGGGGGTGGTGGGGTGGGTGGGGGGAGAAATGTGCAAGAACAGCATCAAAACTGGGTACAAGGTGCAACAAAACAGGTGGAGGTCCCGAATCCCACAGGGTACTCGAAATCGCGAAAGGTACTCATTTGCCTGCGGTGTTGGGGGAAAGGGAAAGAAGAGGGTCCATTTGGTGGTGGGGAGGGGCTGCGACGTGTTGTTATGGGTAACCGGGCGGTGTGTGAAAAAGAGGAGAGCCACGGGATGGGGAGTGGTATAGGAAAAACGAAATCAAGGGAGTTGTATTTATAAGAGGGAAGAAGAAAGGGATGGAAGGGGAGAACAGAGGGACGTGCCGAAGGGGGGGAGTCAAAGGGGGTTGATTTTCGATAAAAAAGACAGCTTGCGTTCCGGCAATAAGGATTCGCCGAGGCCAAGTGAAACAACAAAGGGGGATGGCGCCCTCCGAAAATAATGGTTCCAAAGATCACTCCAATTAAAGCGAAAGAAAAAGATAACCTCCTCCCTGGCCTCCGCCTCTACACAACAAAAAAAAACGGGACGTTATCCTACACGACGACAGCGTGTGCTTTGCATCTGGAGCCGTTAGGAAGAACCCGACAATATTGTAAAAAGAACCTCCGGGGATGGCCGGAATGCCTAAGAAGGGGAGAATCGGGGGAAAAGCGTGGCCGGCCGACTCCCTTCGTCGAAAAGGGTTCCCAGAAACAAACAAAAACCTAACCCCCCACCGTGTCGCCACAAAGAGCCCCACGTCACAACTCCAAGGGGAGAAATCGAGAAACGGGACGTTCAATAGCAACCAATGCACCAAAAAAAGGAAAAAAGAAGCAAATCGTACCTGTTGGGAAAAAGAACCCATACTCTAAGAAACTGTCATCGGCACGGAACCCTCGTCCTGGAAAAAAAGGGAAAGGGACCTGACTTTGACTACCCCCGGCCTGTGGTCACACCAGATACATCTTAACCTGACAACTAAAAAAAGCGCTAGGGCGGTGCGCAGGTGGACAGGGGGGGTGGGGGACCTTTCTGACGTTGACTCCCCAAGAGGACAACAACGTCTCAGGAAAGCAGGGAAGGGGAGAGGTGGCTAGAAGGAGATGTCGCATAAGGAGGTTCTCCAAACATAGGAGCGGGCATGGGGGGGGGGGAGCTGACTACTTGGCACAGAAAGTCTACGGGATCGTGGACAAGAAACGTGGGGGAACGGGAAGCGTGGGAGAGTAGTACGTTAAAGTTACGTAGGAAGTTAGGGGACTTATTTTTTCATGAAAATAAAGATACTCACCACAACAAAAGAATTGCACTAAAAAGGGGGTTAATATCATAGAGTACAAATTTAAGAGTATGTATGGAAGTACGGCGGTGAGAAAAGAAAAAAAAGAGGAGAAAAAAAACGAACTTCTCCGGGTGTGTTGAATAAGAAATGGTCTTGGAAGCTAGTGATTGTTTTATCGGACTGTAGGCTCTCAAAAACCTCCAACAGAAAGTGTCTGGTGGTTGTAAGTGCAGCGGACTTGACCGGTATCCACAACAAAGTATTCTTATAAATAACACGGCAGCTCACTGGGGCAAAAACAAAGGGGGGTGGCGTTGGTGGAAAAAGTCATCAGATCAAACAAGGGGCCATAAAGAGAACATAGTACCTAAAAATCCCATTTAGCCATCGGTCCAGAAAGCAAAAGAAAGGGGGACCCGGATAAAGAAATGAATGCATAATAAATCAAGCCTCCTCCACCAGAAAGTTTTACGTATTTAATAGGCACCAACCAGGGAGCGAAACACGTAATGAACCAAAGGGTTTGTTATTACGAGGAAGCAAACTTCCTTCTTAGTCGGAAAAAAGGGAGGGTACTAAAGGGCAAAAAGCTCACTCAACGGCCGGGTCAATGAGGTGAACGACCGAGTCAGGGAGTTAAACAGGACTAGCTTAAAATGAAAAGAAACCACCGTGGTGGGGGTGGGATCATTCTAAAAACGTCTCGCTAATAACTACCCCTACCAGTGCAGAGCGGGAAGAAAAGAGGTTGGGACTACTCGTGGGAGGGGGGGGGGAGCAATGTGGTATTGTTGGCGGCGGGTGCTGGCCGTTCCTACCGGTGTAAGGGCTGGTTGGACAAGGGACGTTCTGGGGGGGGAAAAAAATAAAGTGAATTGCAAATGTTTGGCAAAACGAGGCAACGGACGACAGTTATAAGGTATGTGGGATCTTATATCAAAGGGAAGATTTTTGGTCATTTGAAGGGGGGGGGGTGCGACAGGGGGGTGTTGACGAGGGAACGGCCAGATTGAACTCAGATTTGTGCGACGCGAATGTCTTTGGAATTGGTGGGGGGGTGTGGTGGGTAGGTTTTGGGGGGGGGTTGCTGGAAAAAGCGAAAGAAAAAGGGAAGTAAGAGTCAAAAACGAGAAGGAAAAAAAAGTCAGCATAGTCAACACAAACCCCAAAAAGGAGGGACGGGAGCAACTTGGGAGGTGAATAGAATAACATTGAGAGCAAACGATGGAAAAAAGAAAAAGAGTGGGTCATGAAAATGCCGCTTTGGGAGGCATAAAGGAGGAGATAGGAGAGGTAGTGCCCGTCTGATGAATTCGGGTTGTCGGCAACACGACTCAGGCTGAGTGAGGAGGGGAGGGAGGAATTGGGGTAGGGTGGAAAGGGGAAAGCGGGAAAAAATAGTATGACGAGAAGAAGAGAAGAGACAAGATCATCACAAAACCGCAACCCAACCATCTGAGGGACAAGACTAATAAAAGGAACCCACACCCCATCCGACTTAGATCGGACACTCTGCATCCCAACACTCATGCAGAAATCTCTGCTAACCCCTAACTAAACTAACTTGAAAACTCATCTCGCCACAACGCCAAGGGGTAAAAATCAAACAGAAAAAAAGGAAAGAAACCAACAAACAATTGCTCGTTACTTCTGCCTCGCTCGGCACAACCTAAGTTCACATGGAGAAAAACTAGGAAGATTACCATACGGGGGGGGGAGGAGGAACAAGAAGTGGTCACTTAAACATTTTGGAAGAAAAGTATGCTTAAGACCACAACTAACACACATCAGCAGCAGAAACGCGATATCCGTCAACCTTCAGAACCCTATATAACCATGTGCTGGGAAAGGGGCGGAGGATTAGCATAGCATCCTCGGAAAAGGGATGAGGAAGAGAGTAAAAAACACCAGACTCGGTACAGTCGCTATCAGTTATGAAGCACAAAAAACACGCCGAACTCCCTAGTGGAGAAAACTTCAACAGACAAAGAGAGTAGACTGTTTGACTCTCCCACTACACACCTCCAGCATATGATCCACGCCCTTGGCAAATCAGCTACAAAAACAAAAACGAAGAGGAAAGAAAGAGAGAGGGGGAAAGAGGGGGACTCACATAGGGAGGGGGGTGATAAACGTACAGAGTTTTCCGGAGAATGCGGCAGGGATGGGAGTGGATTAATAAAATCGATAGGGAGAGGGAGGGGAGAATACCGGAAGGAGTGGCGACGACTAGGAGAAAGCCTCGAGGGGACAGTTCAGGCCCGTTCTTCCTCTCCGGACCAGAATGCCGCAAGCAGCGTAAAAACACATTTTAGAATGAAAAGGGGGAAAAGAAGGGGACAGACGACTTCAGGATAAGAAATGGCAAGGGAAAATGATGGTGTTTGTAAAGTTGTACCTTTCAAGCCTAAGGCTCAAAAAAGGGGAAAAGTGTCAAACTAACTGCGGGCTGTTAAGGGGGGAAAAAGAAACCAGACTGGGCGCGTCGAGAGGGGTACGGGAAATTTGGTGAGCGGGAAGAAAAGTAATCCCGTGGGTTGGGGGGGAATTTGGGTAGCGGCGGGTGGAGAAAACGGGGGTAGTGGGTGAGGGGGGCCCCAGGGGAGGTTGTCAAGAGGAGCACGTAGAGAGGGGGTGAGGCAGCACCGAACTGGGCTGAACGGGGGGGGGGTGGGATGGGAAGAGACAGGATGGAGATTAGTGAACGGTCTCGGATGGACAGACGCAGGCGGGGGAGGCTTGGGGGGGTTGCGGTTTTGCCGGAAGAGTCGACTAACTTCTTCAGAATAACTCTTAACGAGGAAAATCAATCCCCAAAGGCCTGCCCACCGAAGAGAAAAGGGAGTTGTTGCCAACCACAAATAGTCCACAGGGCCTCCTCCTCCATACCAGCCGCCCTGGGCCTCGCCGCAAGACGGTTATAAGAAAAACATAGACTCGACGTGTACTCAATCAATAACGCCGGGGTATTAACAACACTTGTGAGCAAAAAAGAATGGGCTGAAAATGGGACGGAAGGTTTCTGTGCTGTTGGGTCCCATCGCGTAGGGAAGCGAAGAATCACGAGAACGGACCAGCACCCACACCCCTAACCCCCCAAAAGGTAAGTCCACATATCGAAAAAGGTCAAGGAAAAAGGGGCTCACGTGACGGGAGACATCCGGGACAAAGGGGAAGGACAAACCATGCATAACCCCAAAAAGAAAGGAACATCTTACCTTGCTGAATCAGAATCCCCAGAATGATACATACTTGGGAGAACGAAAGGGAAAAGAGGGACTTGGGAACAAAAAGAAAAAGAAAGGGCTGGTGACCCCAAGAATCCTGTCAAACAAAGTAGTACTAGCACCGTACCTGTCAAGAGCCATCACAGTCACGAGACACAAGTAAAAGGGAAAAGGAAGAAAAAGGGAAAACTAAAACTCAAGAGGACAAAAGCATCGGCAAAAATTATTGGGAAAGTTGAGAGCGGAACTTCCAAAACAATAGGGGGGAGGGATGGGAAGGGAGAGAGAGACATGGGTACCGGGAATACTAGTAATAGTGTAAAGAAAATGTACCAGGACAATCGTATAGGAGAGGACTCCCGACTACAGAAGGGGATCCAGAACGACGCGATTGGAATTCTAGTACTCCAACAACAATGTTCGCCTCCGTGGGGGTGTGTGAATATCCAAATAGTCCAAAGGGAGAGAATGGAGGGGGGAAAAAGGTACGATGACGGTGTCGAAGAAAAAAAGTATACGCCAAGATGAGCTGTGTGCTAAGGAACGTTATTGGGAAAGAGAAGGAACGGCGGAGAGGGGAACTGGGGAGAGCTTGCGGCAGCGAGAAACCACAGCCACAGGCGGTGGGGGTTCCTGAAAAGAAAAATGGTTT
>Ga0179593_1320392_pt1 | contig 10185 bp, 14 predicted proteins | sample CZODoug2_1_08_16_FD_185931 | JGI IMG/M metagenome (GOLD analysis project Ga0179593, IMG submission 185931) | Vadose zone soil fungal communities from Angelo Coast Range Reserve, California, USA - CZODoug2_1_08_16fungal (PacBio error correction) | ecosystem: Environmental > Terrestrial > Soil >...
CGACGCGCGGGGGGAACGCGAACTTTCGCGGGGAGGGGGGAAGAGATGTCCGAATGACGGAGAAGAGTCTCCGCCGCCGCGTGTGTGAAGACCAGAGACGAATTACATTGACCGGCGGCGGAACGCAGGAGCAGGGGGTTATCTCCTAAGGTTTGCAAAAACGCAAAAAAATAAAGCGGGACTGTTGGGAACAATCTGGCCAAAGAAACATGCGCGTCAAAAAGAAGGCTAAGGGGTAAACACAAAGAAGATCCCTCGTCGAGAAATCGCCCGCAGCAAGGGGACTCACTACGCCGCTTTGGGTGGGGTGTAAATAAAATCGATGTTTGAGAGAGGAGAAAGAGGAGGGAAATCATCAGGAGTTTATTATGGCTCGACTCTCTGCGGTATCTTCGCTGCGGCGCGGCCTTGCGAAGCTGTCTGGGACTTTTCAGCGCAGATGTTCACCCCCCAAGAAAGGGGGTGCGATGTTCTCCTAAACGAGAGAGGGCCGGGGCGGATGAGCCCCGGCCGGTGAGGAAATTGGCGTAAATTCCGTACGATTTCGAAGAATGTTGTGGGCGAAAGAAGGGGAGTGCTTTTCAATCCAGATTGGGCAGCAAAAGCCAAAAGGGAAAAAGAGGGGAAGGGAACTTTTGCACTTGTCGTTGTGAAAAAGTGGAACTCATGGAAAAAAAAGGACCCCACGAATGCCGGTCGGCGGCGGCGGCGGAAGAGGGGGTCTGAGTTCCGCCTTTTGGGAAAGGACGATGGCCCCCGGCGATACGCGCGAGCGAGACGAATCCGGAGGAAGGACTTGTCCCACCAAAAAACGAAAGCCTGGAGGACGGGGAAGTTGGTGGGTGGTTGTAGAAGAAGGGAAGGGCCATCTTTTAGCGTGTTAGCGTGCAACCATCGATCGCGACAAAAGAACAAACCTTAATGCCAAGCTTTTTTCAAAGCCCCAGATTGCTTAGGTCCGCCTACCGGGAGGGCTAAGGAATTGCATCAAAAGAAAATGCATTGCCGGAAGAAAATAAATGCCTTTAAGAGTTCGTTAAAGATAAGATTTTTACCAAAGACTGTTCATTAAAAAAGGGGAAGTGCACACCGGGAGATCTTCGACTTTAGGAATCGAAGCAGCGGTTTTCGATTATTGGAACGCTTCCCGGGAGGAGGTAGAAAAAAACGTCAAACGACCTCGGCGCTGAAATTAAAAACAAACAAAAGGGGGGGGAGAAACACGAAGGCGAGTGGAAGCATTTTCATTAGAATTCCTAGAGGCTGAAGACCCGGCATATTAAGTCGCGCACACGCGTTTATCGCTTCAAGGAGGGAAAATTAAAATCGGCGCGTCGTTCTAAGGGGGTGTTGTCGGGGGGGGGGGGTCTTGTGCAAGGGGAGGGACGCCTGAAATAGTGGATAGTGGATTGGGTACCATCCGCTGCAGTAAATGGCAGGCAAATGAAGGAATCACAAACATGCACGGGAGTGCCAGAAACCACGAAGCGAAGTTCATGACCAAAATTATGTTGAAGCCGCTTTTTCGACGTAGAGAGCGCGGTGGGTCAAAGGGGGAGGGGGGAGTTGGTCAGTTCCTGGGCGGGTTGTGCCCGGAGGCCGGGACTTCGTCGGTTTCTTTCGAAAACTAGCAGGGGGGGATCATAGCGACTGTGCGGAAAGTCGGCTCGAGCAGTGGCAAGCTTGACGTGCACGTTAAGGTCAGGCGTTGGGCTCTGCTGATGAAGTTTGGTCAAAATGCTGGCGGAAAAAGGAACTAGTGTGTTTGCCGCGATGGAGGCGGGTGTCGGGTGTCAGTTCTGTACGGGGTGCCCTTGGAGTTTAATCCTTGGTCATCAAGAGGGGAGATGAGAGGAAAAATAAACAGATCGTGCGGTACGGGTCCGCGGTCTGGGGAAAGTCGGGGCGGCTTTGCATAAACAAGGGGGAAGAGGTAGGCCTAATGCGGCCAAAAAAAGTAACAGTTCGTAGTGGTGGCGGGAGAGCGAAATGTAAGGGAGGGAGCGAATTGGAAACGGATAGACTACCTTTATTATTCCAGGGGGGGGGAATAACAGGGAAAAAAGGGCTGTTACCGGTTAGTGGGGTCTCTGCCGTGCAAGGGATCTATTGTTCAAAAAGTCGTTAAAGGGTTGGGGGGGGGGGGTAAAAAGGAATATTTCGCCGGAAAGAAAGATGTCAAATCCGTGCGAGGGGGACATTCTTACGGGGTTTTTTCGTATGGGGCCTGGCAAAACCTTCCGTCCATCTATGCGGGGGGGGGTGGACAGGTGACTCGTTTTTCAGAAAGCGCGCACAGTGCGGGCTGGACGATTCGGAAAAAACAATAATTGGTTGAGTTGCCGACGTAGTAATGTTGAACAGGGGGGATGAGCCAGTGAGAAAAGGGGCGCGAGAGATGTCGAAAGGGAGAGGGGGCGTTAACATCGTCTGTGTGGGACTTGCTGCTCGGAGGAAAAAGGGAATGACGATCGGGAAGGGCGTTGTTTGAGGGTGGCTTTGACCGCCCCGAAAACCTGAACGAGCTTATCAGCTTCAGTAAAGGGCCCAGTAAAGGAGTGCCCAGGGGGCGGCTGGGTTTCTGCTTGGGGTCCCCAGTACCAGACGCGTCAGTGAGGGGAGAGAAAGACAACTTCACGAGAAGGAAAGGGGGGAGAGAGTGTCATTTGTCGGACCTTATGCAGAACCGCAAACTCTACAGATTAGGAAAAGAGAAAAAAGTGCAAGGGGAAATGAACTCCACGACACTTAGACGGAGACATGGAATTTTGGGGGGCTTAGGAGGGGGGGTCCGATTGAAAAGAGAAGGTCCAATAACTTGGGGGGGGGGAAGGGGGGGGTGGTGTCAGGGCAATGCTGGGGGAGTGTGGTCAAGAACGAAAAGCGGTGGCTATTTACAGTTGAGAAAAAAAGGATAGGGGGGGAACCTAGGGAGTCTCCAAGGAAAACACTATAAATCCATGCAAAGTGAAAGAGTCAATCGCTTTTATTCAGGCCTCGCCATGGTGGGACCGAACTTGAAGTGAAGGCGCTTGACCGAAGAAAAGAGAGGGCAACATACGCAAGCCCTGAAAAGCTCATGGCAACCGCCTGTTACTAAAAACAGTGCATGGTAGGGGAAAATACTCCAAAAAAAACGAAAGGGGGGGGGGATCAGAGATCAACATCGCCAGTTTCGAACACGTCTTCGTGTGAAGGAGTTCTAAGTGGCCAGGGGCGTTAACGTAAGGATGTAGGGAATCCATTTTCACGAGGGCGGTCCAAATTATTGGGCAAGATGTCGGAAGAGCGGGATATGACTCCTGGGGGAAAAAAAGGGGAGTTTTTGCGGGGAGAATCAAGTATGCCTATCCGGGGGGGATAAAATGTCAATCGCAACCCTTCTTCGGAAAAGACCAATCTAAAAGGGGAAAACCCATCGAAAGGTTTAGGCGGCTGTGGACAAATCAATTATGACCCCATGCCCTCCCCAAGAACAAGGGCTATCGGAGAGCCGTGGTGCAGGGGGGGGAAAGGGGGGGAATTAAAGAATTCCTTCGAAGGGGGCTCGCTGGGGAGGGGCCTATTCAGAAAAAAAAGGGGCACAGCGAAGCTTCTAACCTTCAGGAACGCGGGGGGGGGGGGGAAGGTCACGCATGAATTCTGGAAAAATCATTAAAGTGCAGAAACAAAAACAAGGGGTCAGGCGACCGGCAAAGAAAAAAAAACTGAGGGTAAAGCTACGGAGAATGACGCATGAGCTCTACAAATCCAACGACAGCAGAACGGAAAGATCGTCGCGAGGAAAGGAAAAGGACTGAAAAAAAGACGAAATTTTTTAAAACTTAAAGGAGAAATGTGCGCCGGCGATTCAACAGGATCAGACCAAAAGCGTTCTTGTAAAAGTAAGGAAACATCAAAAGGGTAAGGGGGGATACCATTAAGCTGGACTAATTCAGGGGGAAAGGAGAGAAAGTTTGCGCCATGACACGCGTACGTTTCACAAAACAACCGAAGCAGGAGGGCGCTGGAGAGAAAAAGGCCCTCTCCAAAGCCACGCGGGGGTAAAAGTGGGGCCCAAGAACCATCAAAAGGAAGGGAGAAGGGCTGCACTGCACAAACGGACAGAAGGTGAAAACTTACCAATAGGACGAAAACATCAAGCCACAGGAAGAAGTCAAGACCAAAGAAACGGGGTAATAGGAAAAGGCACTCCGAATACCTTAAAACAATAAAGATCAAGGGTTGAGGGGAAGTCTCCTGGGACAGAATCAGAAATTTAAACTCGTTCTCTCTCAACCAACGAAAATGGGGTAACGGGAGGGCAAGTCCGTCTTTCTTCTCCGGGATGCCAGCAATTTTACTAAGTACTACCCCATCACCTAAAAACGATAAAAGAAGTATTGTGGGCTAACCCGGAAGACACATTATGGCCAGAACCTTTCAACCGGGAGAAAGAAACGTACTAACTTCGCACAAACAAACAGAAGAGTCATCAGCGAAACTTATAAAGGAAAAAAAGGAAAAAGGACCAAAGAGAGAAAAACGCATATCAATAAAGCCCAGGGAAATCGGGGGTCGGAAACTCAATCAAAGTGAGTGCAGAAGAAGAAATGATCACATTCTCGCCCTTAGATATCAACTGGAAGAAACTAACACGCAACCACCCCCGGAAAAAAAAAAAAATCCCAGATTACTCGAAAAAACTCAACACACCAGCTGGTTCTACTTTATAAAGAGAAAGGAGAACTCATGCGGGAGAGGGAAGGGGAACTTACGAAGTGGGTTTGCACTTTGAGTCCTATAAAAAGTATCTGTGGTTCAGAGAAGAAATTAACGGCAGAATGGAGTGGGAAAAATAACGCCACTGAAAGGAGAGACATAACCGCACAAGACCACAAATACACACAAAAATAAAGAAGCCGTAGGTTTAATTTCTACGGGAAAAGGAGGAATTTCGAACGGGACGAAAGAGAGAGGGAAAGCTTGTGTGGGACAAAAACCTGATGTAAAATGAACCGAGACAGGGGCCAAACTCTCTCTCTTACGGTTCTCGCAACGATCTGGGGCAGGGAGTCAGCCGCGGTGTTTGAGGAAGGAGCGGCCAGGCAGCAAGGAAGGGCCTCAGAAACACCCGCCGGTAGAGAGGGGGAAACTGAACTGAGCAAGGGGAGGGAAGAAGTGTTTTAAATAAAGAATTGGTGTTGGTCAAAAAGAGAAGGGACGAATCGTTACCGCATCTTAGTTGAAAGACGGCCAAACAGTCAACCTTCGTCAATCGTCAGAGAAAGGAAGGGGTACGCTCCGGAAAATCTGAAAGGGGGTGAAAAAAAGCTGTCATTGGAAGGTGTCTCTGTCTTTAATCGAGGGGGGGCGGTTTTCAAAAAGGCTGAACCAGAAATATCTTCCGTACGGAATGACAAAGGGGAGCAGAAAATTAAATCGAAGGCTGGGAAAAAAAAAAAAGGGATTGGGGGCAAACGTGATTTAAAGATCAAGAGAAAAGATGGTCGCGATCGAAAAAGACTTATTTCTGCGAGGTGCTTGAAAAAAAAAAAGAGGGAGGGAACCATTCCAGAAGAAAAAAAAGCAAAATACAGACGACGCGTCGTAAGGGGGGGGGGTGAAGAGGGAACTTACTGGAAACGGAAAAAATGGGAACCCCCCTAAAAAAACGGTAAAGAGGGCGTGAGGTCGGAGACTGAAAAGGGAGGGAAAACGAACGACGCCGAGGGAAAAAAACATGAGGGACACAATTCTTCACAAGAAGCCCATTAGAAAGGAAAGGAAGGCAAGAGGCTCAGAAAGAGGAAATGGGATAGTACTGTATCTGGACAAAAACAAATTGCAGGAGGGGGGGAACAAAATGGACTTAAAGTCGGTCCTCGGACCAAAATGCCCTCCTATTCAAAAAGAAGAAAAAAAGAAAACAAGAAGGCCAAAAGGTAAACTACAAGGACTAATTGTAAAGGAGGCAGAAAAAAATAGAATTGGGGGGAAAAGGAGAAAAGGGGAGATTCCTGCGGTGCTTCCGGGGGGCGATTGCGAGGAAAAGATGGAGCTTTTTGGACGTGCTACAGCCAGGAATCGTATTCTCTCAGGAGAAAGAGCGACGGAAAAATGTGGGAAAGGAAAAGGACGGCCTCGTTTGGCGTTTTAAACAAACTGAACGACGCAGGTATAAAGCTAATGCGTTTTTGTCAAAAGGGAACGAAACGTGTCCGAGGGGACTAAGGGGAGGAAGCCAAAGAGGGGGGGCCCCACGCGTTCGGCGGAAGAAAAAAATGAACAATCAAAACGGGTCAGCAGCCGAAGGAGACTCAAAAGCGCGCCTAGCAGGCGGAGATAGAACAAACCCAACGTTCGAAAGGGGTCTCGCAAGGGAGAGGGCGGGGGGAGAATTGGGAGAGGGGGAGGAGGGAAGGCAACGTCTAAAAAACTCCGCCGCCGAAGGAAGCGATGGGGCGATCCCAGTCCGCACTTTTTCAAAAGGTCATTGAAAGGAATCCTCCTGGAAGGAGTGGGACAAAAAACAACGGAAATAAAAACAAAGAAAGGGGAAATCAATCCAGGGGAAAAGAAAAACTCGGTTGAACAAGAGTGGCCGTCAATAGCTAACAGAAAGCGAATCCGCCTTGAGGAGAGGAGGAAAGAGGGAAACCAAAGAAAAGAAAGGGTTCAATAAATGGAACGAGGAAACAAGGTTCTAAATACGGCCTTTCGCATAAGAAGAAAACCCACCAGAGGGGTTGGAAGAAGAAGAGTCGACAGGGAGAGGGGGAGGTCTAGTGGAAAAATATGGCCCGGGGAGAGAGGGTCTGCTTGGCACTATCTTCAGAAAGAAAATGGCGTACGACAGGCTTTTCTGTGGTTCAAGAGGGAAGGGGGCCCGAAAGGAAAACGGGGTGTTTAAAAAACGTGTCTCCAGGTACGAGAAAAGAGGAAGAGTGAGGCGGCATCAGCTCCGTTATTCGAAGGAGTTGCCGGGAGGAAACTTGGTCGAATTTGGTTGTGAAACAGGAGGAGGGGGGGGACTTTTCGGGGATGCATAGTTTTAAGAGGGGGAAGAAAACGCAGTGACTGGGTGGGAAATCGTTGGGGGGCCAATGGTTGGAGGGGGCAAAAGGACAAAACTCTTCAAAAAGTGGAAAAACGAAAAGACGTGAATTGTCGGATTACGGCTGAAAGAGAATGGTTTTCTATTCAGGTCATACTTTGTAAAAACACAAAAAGAAAGCAAATAAAAGAGGAGAGTAGTCTGCGGGACCTCAAAAGGGGGAGAAAGGCCTCATCGAGTAGTAGACAGTGGAAAAAAAGATTACCTTGAGGTGAGAAGGTGAATTGGGGAAAAGGGTAGTGGGTGCTGATACGTTTCCGGGTACATATCCTTTACTGGGGGGTTTTTACGAAGGGGATTTCGCGTGAAGGACCATAAAAGCTCGACACCAGCCCTTCAAGGGCAAAGCGGGGGTTGTGGAAAACAAGCCACCTTGTGGTGGGGTGGGGTCAACGAAGGGACCGTTCAGGGAGTGAGTCAAGACGTGGCGGCGGCAGTTTAGAACTACGAAGGAAGGGTACTAGGGGTCTTTCCTCGTCCCCAAAAAAAAAAAAAAAGGGAACAAAGGAAAGGGTTCGGGAAAAAAACCTGTTCTTAACAGTGAAAGGAGGAGGACAAGAGAAGGGGAAGTAGACCTGCAAAGGTTGAAGTTTTAAAAGGGGGGAGAGGCACGTGCGTTGCTGGGAGAAGAGTAAGGAAGTCAGGGGCTGGGGGGGATTCCCAGGAATACACGAATCGGGGGCGAAGAAACTCGCGAGAGCGTGAAGGGAAAGTCATTGATTCTCAATCCTGGGAAGAACAACAGATTGGGAGGTGGGTCGCAAAGACCCAAAAAAAGGGTGGTGGAAGGAAAAAACGGACAAAAATTAAAATAAAAGGGAGCGTCCGTTCTATTGGGGGGGATTGGCGTTAGGGTGCGTCATTGGAGCAGTTCTGAAAGTGAGGACGGGGGGTGGAAAGGGGGGGGTGGGCTAAGGTATGGAAGGAAAGGAAAAACCGAAAAACGAGGGCTAAGGTGCGTCAGGGAAACGGGCAACCATATGAATTGGGGAAGAAAGCACATGATTGACGCAGGGCTTTGAAATTATCTCCCGTCTGCAAGAGAGAGGTGCCTTGGGCGGACGAGGGAGGGGTTCAGAAGGTTGGGGTTTTGGAGTCGGAAACTGTCAGGGGGGGTCGGCTTGGGGGCTGGGCGACCGTTATCCTATCGGGAGAGTAAAACTGGAAGGGTGGGAAAAGGGTGTACTTCGAGAGAAAGGTGCACGGTCAGTTTACTTTCGAACCCGAACAAAACTTATGAAAGTTCTCTCAGGGCATGGTAGTAATAGGCCCGGATTGAAGGGCCCTACGAGCTGAAGCAAGGGGGGTTTTAAGAAGATGTACTCTTGTTTGTGACTGCAGACAGTTCGTTAGGGGGTCTGGGGATCACTTGGTGGGAAAGGGGTCCTGAATAGGTAGTTAGAGGAGATTTAAACGATATCTTCGGGAAAGGGTAGGGGCGTAAAGGTACTTATTCCAAATGGTGAGAAGAAGAAGGACGAGGGGAGTCAGCACGCGAAAGACGAAGACATGAATTGAAAAGGTACGTGGTGGGAATCTGCAGCTTAAATTTGGAAGGGGAAAGGGAAGGGGAAAGCGGACAATTCTCCTTACCAGGGGAAAAAAAACAAAACCAGGAAAAAATGGGGGAGTGCAAACATGGGGGGGGATGGGCCGGTTTGAAACGGATTGGCTTCCTTTCTAGGGGGGAGGCGAGGGGAAGAAAAAACACTTTCTGTTAATGGGAAGACGGCGGAGCAGAAAAAATATTACAGCAGGGGGGGGTTTCGACTAGGACATGGGGGTTGTGGGAGTTGGGGGGGAGAAGAGGAATTGGCCACCTGCAGAACTCAGCCCCAATCTCTAAGGAGGGGGGTCGGGTAGGAACTGGATTTTTAGATCAAGGGAGAAAAAGGGACAGGAAAAAAGGGAAAGATTAAACTGACAAGGTTGACCTCAGATGTTGCAAGACGCACACTATAGCAGGGGGAAAGTTTGGTTATCCAGTTCGAAAATGGGGAAGAGTCAAGGGGTCCATTCGGAGCGAAAGGAAGGAAAAGTTAAAAAGGGGTCGGGGGGGAGGGGGAAAAGGGCGGGAGGGGGAAGTTAAGGGGACAGGGAAATATCTTTCCGTTGAGTGTGGGTGGATGGGTACCTAAACATGCCGAACGAACGGAGCTTGAAAACGTCTGTTCAGAAAAAGAGGAGAAGAGGGGACAGGAAAAGGTGACCTGTGAATAAGTTGGTCAACAGGGGGGGCCATAAGGAGTGCGCGTCAAAAAAAAAAGAAGGGAGAAGAGGGGGCTTAGAGTCTATGGTGGGGGGCAAAGGGGGGGTGGGTAAGAAAAAAGGGGGATAACACTCGGTCTATCTTCCGGATGAAGATCTGACAGAATTAAAAGAAAACATAGAAGAGTAAGTGGGGGGTCAATTAAATATTTTAAAGATAGGGAAGGTCGCAATGTGGGGTGGGTTTACTCATAGGGGGCGGGGGGAGTGTAAACCACGAATGGGGGACAAACTGAAAGTTGGACGGGGGGGGACAAAACACAGTGGATGAAGAAAGTGTAGGAAGAGCAAACCCTATCCATACAAGGTACCTGCAAAAAAGGAGGAGTAAGGAATCGCAATAAATTTTTGGGGGGAAAACAAAGGGGAGAAAAGGGTGCTAGAAAAGAAAGAAAAGGCAAAAAAAAACTGAAAACTTAGCACTCTCATTCAACCAGAAGGTTACGAACATGGCGAGCTGGGTGTATCTCTACGAAAAACAAGGAGAAGGGGGGGGAGGAAGGAAGGGAGTAAAAAGAGGACAGTGGACGGAACGCGGTGGGTACATGAAGGGGGATCCTGGGGAACAGGGGATTTTACGGGAGGAGTGACGGAAAAGGAGGGACATTGAAGAGTTGAAAAAGTTATTGGGGGGGCTATGTCAGTCAGGACTCTGAGAAGGGGGGGGAATGGGAGGTGAATGGTTTTTAAAAAAAATCCAATACTGATGGGGAGTAGACTTTTGGATGACAATGTCAGAGACAAAGTCAGGACTGTTAACCCCTCTCGGCAGAAAAAGGTCCCAGAGGGACTTCTTTCAAAAGGAGGAAAAAGAAACTCCA
>Ga0179593_1370155_pt1 | contig 10185 bp, 12 predicted proteins | sample CZODoug2_1_08_16_FD_185931 | JGI IMG/M metagenome (GOLD analysis project Ga0179593, IMG submission 185931) | Vadose zone soil fungal communities from Angelo Coast Range Reserve, California, USA - CZODoug2_1_08_16fungal (PacBio error correction) | ecosystem: Environmental > Terrestrial > Soil >...
GGAAAACTCCGGGGGAAAAAAGACAAAAAAAAAAAGGAACATCGCCGGAGAACCGCAACCAGCTGTTTCCGGGATAGATATCGCACCCATGTAACGAGGGGGGGACGTTAGCCGGGATCCCCTCCCGGGCAAACAGATTCCCATCGGACTCCAATCTTCCGCAGGAAATGGGGGGGAGGGGACCTGAAAAAAAAGAACCAGAGAGAGAGAGAAGGGGCAACCTCTCTACAAACATAACAAAAAAAGACATGTGGGTGTGGAATGTTAAAAATCGGGAGGCTACCTCTCATCAGAGGAGACCAAGCCAAGAGCGCTCAATGCGGTAGAAACGTAGACGCTCAGGCAAGCTAGCAGGGCGGTACGGAGATGAGGAATAACACGGAGGAAATGGAAGGGATCGCCTGCCCGAGGCCTTCAATTGCGCGCGCGCCACGAACACATAGACAACAAAGCGAGGGAGGGTCTTGCGGAAAAAAAAAAGAGATGCTGCATGCGAAACCTAACAAAGGAGACACAAGCATAGGGAAGGGCGTCTCCTATCACCAACATCAAATCGGCGTCCAGGGAGAAAAAGACTGCATGACAAGAAAAACCGCGGGGTTGTCCAGAAATCCGTGCGAGCGGCGGTGAGGCGACTAAAAAGACGCCAAAGAGAATCAAAAACCGAGCATAACACTTCAAGAATTCCTAAGGGGGTGATCTCAGTGTGGAGAAAAAAGCAGGGCTACGACAAGTATACAACACTCTAAGAACACAGATGAGGGAGAGAAAGAAGGCAACGGATCACAAATCGATTCACGACAAAAAGGCGCCATGGAAACATGCGGAAAGCAGGGGACGTATGTGAGAGGAAGGGGAACCAAAGTCTTTAATTCAATTTCAGAACGAAGGGCGCAGGGAGGAAGGAAAACATCCGTTCAAGACTGGAAAGGAGAAACGGAGGGGGAACGAGAGACTGTCCTGGAGAGCTATTACGTCATGGCCTGACGTTAAGGAGGCGGGGTTTCCAAGTGACTCAGCGGGAGGAAGCGCTAGCAATCAACAGTCTTGGGGAAAAATGCGTACATCGAAGACCCATTTAAGTTAAGGAAGAGCCTCGATAGAGGTAAGCAGATCAGAGGAGTTTGCCACCTTTCTCTTAAGCAGGGAGTACATTCGACCGATCGGAACTGAGAAAAGCTGCTCGACGAGAAGGCACAACGATTGAGTCGCAAAAGAATGATAAGCTCGGGGCCGCCCGAAAACGTGAAAAGACCCAAAGGCCAACCAAGAAAAGGGGGAGATACGCATAGGGGGCGCCGCCCCAAAAAGTAAACAAACGGTAAAGGCACTGCGGCGTCCGAAAGGGAAAAAAAAAGGAGAGAAAAAGATTGGCAAGAACATTCGAAAGGGGGTAAATACAACTCGACAAAAACCTGGGGAAATTGAATTAAAAGTGAAAAAAGACATTCGGTAAGGAAGAGAAAAGGAAGAGAAACAGAGAAATCCTTGAAAAACAATGTCACTTCATGACAAAAAATCTAGAAAATTGGCAGAGGAAACGAAGGACCGATTAAAAACAAGCGGAGCGACGGGGAGGACTGGACAACGAGGGAAAAGGCGCAAAGTCGCAACTTTTAGGGGAAAAAACAGGCAAACTATGCAACACGTAAACGAGGGAAGAGGAGACCTCACGAAAACAACGATATAAGAGAAGAGGAGAAGTTGCGCAAAGGGGGGGAAAGAAGGAGCTTCATTCGCGGGGGAATCCGAAAGATTAGGGACCAGGTCGGGCCAAGTCATGCTCGGATAGAAAAAGAAACGCGGAACATCCAGCAAAAAATAACCGGGGAGAAAAAAGCGTGCGACAAGCGACGGTTCGTTATCCACCGCTTAGAAACAACTCTTTCACAACTTCCGGTAGTTCAAAATGGAAAGAAAACAACGGGAACAGGGGGAGGACGCGACCCCAAGGGAGTGACAAAGGCTAATCTCCACTAACATAAAAAAACGGACATAAAAATGTCCAGGACGCCAATTAAAAGATGAGGAGAGAGAAAGTCCTGGACGCCGTCGAGGCGCCACATAATCATTAATCAAAAGCTACTGAACATATAGCAAAAAAGAACGTCAAAACTCCGACGTCCACAAAACTAAGGGTCGTAAAATCGGAGGAATCCAAATAAAAATAGAGGTCCTGAAGCCACCCGTGACTCAGTCTGTCGTACCGGTCGCCGAGAGAGTCCGCCAGTCAAATATGCAACTAAAAAACTCGGCGAAGCAAAAAACTCCAGGAGTCCTAACACAAAAGATGGAAGATCCGAAAAAAAAAAGCCGAGAGATCGGCGAGGTTAGAAGGGTCGGAAGAATCAAGAGAAAACATTTGCAGGCGCAAAGAAACCTATCGATCAAGGAACCAGTTTTGTCCGGGGAGAAGAGGGGGAAGGGTAACGGGCCGATAAAAGACCAGAAACAGGGGGGGGGGTTGTGGGGAAAAAAAAAACGGGGGCAAGTGAAGAAAAATGAACAACGAGGAGGGAAGAAAAGAAGAAGCTCTCTTCCGTAAGCCCGAGCGCGGGCAGTTCAAGACAAAAGCCGACGCACCAAAAACCGCAAAAAGCAGCGCGTGGCGGCGAGGGTCAAACAACCAAAAGGGCCGAATGGGTCTTAGGGGGAAAAGAAAACAACACTAAAAAGGACACCGGCGTGCGGCAGGACTGGAAAAAAAAAGCGGTGGGTCCTTAAGGCCAAGAGCCTCAAAAAAAAAATCCTTTAAAGGGGGGGGAGCGACACTACAGACCAACTCCTCTGGGCGAAGGCGATCGCTTAAAAAGGGGGCGCAAAAAAAAAACAACCCAAAAAACGGAGCAGGTTTTCGGTGCCTGGAAAGGTGGTATTCAGGCCGCGCGCAGGAAGGGCTGGTCCCAAACAAAGCGCGGAAAAGACTATTGACGTCGGAATAGAGAAAACAATGGCGAAAAAAACACAAAACCACCAACCAACCTGGGACCGGGCGGAACAAGGTCGCTTACAAAAAATCACGCTACGGTACTAGGGAAAATTAAAAAAAACAGGAACACAAGCTCCACGAACCATGGAAACGAGCTCAAAAAAAACTTGCTCGAAGAAGGTCACGACGTCGTGGGGTACAAAAGAGATTCACGGCGGTGATCAAAAAAGGAAAAGGCGGAGCCGCCCGAACAGTAAAAAAAGATCGCAACCATCATGATCGGAAACGATTCGAAATGCGCGCAGCGGAAAGCACTCGCAAAGCGAGGAAATAAGAGGGAACTGGAGGAAAAAAAAGTCGGACCGAAGCCCAGGTTCTTGGGAAAAAGTCATAAAATAAACGTCCTCTGGACGCCGAGAGGGGGAGCCATGCAAACGACCAAAGGGGAGAGCGCGGGTTTCAACCGGAACGCGGAGCATTAAGAAAAGGAAACGAGCAGAAGAAGGCTTGCAATGTGGGATGCACGGCGATAACTAGAAGTACGCACGGGAGCGGGACCACGGGGGGGTGCCGATACACCAGGAAACATCGCTATGGGCAGGAGGGTCTTTCGTAGAGATCGGAACGGGGCCGTAGAAATGTCGAAAAAAATCCAGTCAAAAGGTAGGATTACCGTATTATCGATTTCAAGGAAAATTGAAAGCGTATGGCGGGGAGGAAGAAGGCGTCGAGGCAAACAAGAAGTGGGACAGGAAGAAAAACAGGGTTACGAGCTGCCCAGCGAGTAGGTGACAGAGGGCGGGCTAAAAACGTACAAACGGGGTTGGCGCATCGCCTACACCTCATCGAATAGCGATCAGGAACCGCATGGACACGACGCAACCGGGAAAACAGAAAACCACTACGAACAAAGCAGAGTCGTAGGGGAAGGCATGATTAATACGTGTATAAATCTTAAACATATTTATCTGGGACAAAAAAAATGCTTTCAGAAAAACGCCAGCAGCAGGGGGGGGACGAGGGGTTGCAATCAACGAAAAAAAAAAAACCTCCGCAGAACACAAAAAACGGAACAAAAAGCTAATGACCAGCACGCAAAAAACGAGCTTAGAGGAATTGATTCACATCGGTGTAATCCTCCGAAGCGAAATCGTAGAAATGGGGGGCAGGGAAATGAGAAGAACTCGGGAAGTCACTGGGAAAAGGAGGGCGATGAAGGGGACAGTTTCCAGATGGAAAAGCATTAACACGTTCATAAAGAGGGAACAGGGCCGGGGATCCCAGCAATCGTGTCGGAGTGGCGTTTCTTAGCGTCAGAGGGAAAAGCAAGGAGCCAACTTCAGTGAATGGAATTGGTCTATAAAATGTCTGCTTGGAAAGGGTGAAATCGAAAACCGGCCCGCGGAAAAAAAAGGGAAGGGGAGAAAAAGGGCGAACCCACAGGAAGAAGTCATGGGACGGTCGCCAAAACAAGGGTGGGGTAATTATCGGCTCTCCGAAAAGAAATTGACGGGCTGTGAGGGGAGCTGGGTCGCCCCGAGGAAGGTAGGGACAGATCAAGGCCGAAAAACGAGTTTGGAGAGTACGGGCGACACAAGGAACAACTTCGGTCATTGCAGAGAGGAAACACGCGTTTGGGGGTTCCGAACAGGCAAAAAACGGCGGAAATGACTGCGAAAAAAAAAGGCGAAAAAGACGGAGTAGGGGAAGACTGGTCTTATTCGAGGTCACGCGAGAAAAAAATGAAAACCATGGGTGAGGGGTGAGAGGGGGAGGAGCGGCCAGTAAAAAAAGCGTGCGGGCGCGGGGGGAATTAGAAAGGAAGCACGACGCGAAACGGAACCATCAATGGTTTGATGAGTCGTAAAGGGTGCTGGAGGGGCGATAAATCAAAAAAGGACGGGAAGGGGGGGCTCTAAAAAGCAACATGTAAGAGGGTGGAAGGATATCCAAAGAACGTCCGGGGAGGGGGAGCGTGCTTGAAAGGTTTCGAAAAGACGGCTTCAAATCAACACAAATAGGAGGGGAAGGGAAAGGCTACGCGAGTCATATGCCCACACGAAACCCTAAAAAGTCTAGCCGTATAGTACAAGCACAATCTGTTTAAGATAGGAAAAAGGGGGAAAAAGTTACGAAGTGGGGGGGGGGACGTGTATCGGTCCTCAAAGGCCGCAGTGAAAATTGACTACTCGGTCTAAAACAGGGACTGAGCGTTGCGAACTTGCGAGCGATCCAGGTCGCAAAACTGACTCGAACAGCCTCTCTACAAACCAAAAAAAAAGTGTTAAAACAGCAGGGGGATTCGAAGGCGACCTAAAAAAGGGGAGGGAGAAACGAAAAAAGTATAGAAGCTCGTTCTGGGCTAACAAAAACTTCCAGACAAATCGAAAAAAAAAAGGAATTCAGGAAGCAAAGAGAAACAACGAAGAAGGCCTGAGTCGGAAGCAGAGAGGCATGTGCGCGATAAAGCATCAAATACCTCTCACGACGGAGGCGTAAGCTGTAGAGAACCGATATCAGTAAAGAACCGATCACAGAAGCAGCAACGAAAAAGCCCTGCGAATCCGGGATACCGGGAAAATACATCAATCGATGATTTCCGGTCTACACCGATAGAAAGAAACAGACCAAGCGTGGTGGGGGAAAGAAATTCACAACCGAAGTTAGAAGGGGCCGGGGGTTCGCTCCAAACACGCAAGCGCAAAGACTCAAGCAACGAAATAAGAGATGCCGCAGGGGGCAGGGGGGAGGAGAAGCCAGGAATACAGACGCCAGCACGAGAACTCAAGATGAGGGGGCTAGAGGAGGCACCTGGACTCTCGGTTAACGATCGGGACAATGGGCGCCACGGAAGGGCAACGGAATGGGACGAACGCAGGGAAATAAAAAGGGGATACGGGATAGGGGGGCGGAAACTCAAGAGGGCTTATTAATTTCCACAGAAAAAAAGGTCTAACGATACTGCGGTACGGGTTACATCATGTTAGGAGAAAGGCAAGATCCCGAGAAGAAGGCGATATGGTAAAAAACATGGGGGCTATTTCATAATTAAAGGTCTTGGGATGACGTATTGAATGGGGCGGTGGGGGAACAGTGATCAAAAGAGACGCTACGCAAACTGCGCTCTATAACGCATAAGCTTTAAAGGCATCTTCCGGATGAGCCCGGGGACTATGCATAAGCGCCAGCGATCGCGCCGGCAGCTGTTAGTGTCGGCGTGACCCGTAAAAGTACTCATCAAATGGGAACCGAAGTTCGATAGAACTGCTAGGCGGAGAAAAAAGAGTGGGGAAAAGGAGAAGCATGCCCGCACTTTGAACTCATCAACTCCAAGAACGGGTTTTAAGGCGACAGAAAGGAAGCCGGCAGAGGAGGGCGAGGAAGGAAGACGGGGGTCAGCACGCAAAACAAGCGGTAACTGAAAAAGGACCTAAAAAGAGATCTTCGGCGCGAAAGACCGGGGGGGATGGAAGAACATCTACGCATAACCCGAAAAAAAGGACGGAAGAAAAAACGAGAATCGGAGAGTTCAGGGGGCAAAGGGCACCAACAAGTTGAAAGAAGAGCGCTAAAAAGGGGGGGGGGGGGGGAGCATAGAAAGAGGACGGAACAGCTGAAAAAGGGGGAAGCGTCAAGGAGGGCGACGCGATCTTTGTTACTTATGCAGAAAAAACGAAAGTGAAAAAAAGGGGGATCAAAGGGCGGCGGTCGGACAACCGAAATCTCGGCTTAAGCCCGACGGGACTGCTTGATGTCGGACTGAATCAAGAAGGACTCCTCCGGTCGCCGTCATCTGTAGAGCAAAAAGACACAAGGATACGCAGCGGGGCTAGTAAAGCAACGAAAAGAAAGGAGAGAAATAGTCGAGGAAAAAGAAGGAATGTGTTCGATGCTGGTGGCACGGGACTCGGCAAGATCAGGGAACCAGCTGGAAAACAAGGGGAAAGCAAAGGATACGTCTTTGCAAGCGGCAACAAAGAGCAACGAGGGAGGAAGCAAGCGAGACTCGGCAAAATGGAGCAAAGCGTTCGGGGGAGCCGAAAAAACATGCCGATACCCGCCTCTCTATTCCATGAGGACGAAAAGAGTAAATAATCGGAAAGGCCCTTCAAGAAGACATCTGCGAGGAGAAGGCAAAGACTTTTCAGCGCCCGTCGCTGAGCAACCGACGAGGCATAAGAACGGCAACTATATCAAAAACAAGAACGGCCATAAACAGGCAAACGCCGAACGGGCGCATCGGGAAGCACAAAAAAGGAGAAAAGCGAAGGGAAGGGAACCGGGAGGGTGGAAGAAAAAAAAAGGGGGGGGGGTGGGGGGGGGGGAAAAAATGGCGTAAATCCTGTCTCCTAGATCGCCAAAGCAAGGGAAACCATACGAAAGAGTACGCCGGACGGCGACAAAGCAAAGCCAGAAAAAAAAAGAAAGAGAGAAAAGACGTCGGGCCACCGCCAAGAAGAGGACGGGCTGAAACTTTGAAAGGACGCCAGAGGCGAGACAGACAATTTGCTGGCGACACTCAAACCATCTAATCCGCCCGAGACGAAGCGAGGTGTCCGTGGTCACCCGATGTGACGGAACTCCAAGCAAAAAGGAGAAGAACGGAAGGCGAGAGAAAAAAAAAAAAAGGAGAAATAGAGAGATCTAGGAAAAAAGGATAAGGGACAGAAATCACCCGGAACCCACTTCAAAAACCAATAAGGGAAGAGCAGAGGAGGAGGCTTCATGGTGGGGGAACGTGGATGACAAAAAAAAGGGTAAAAAAAAATGCTCAGGATAGGGACGGCGATCAAAAAAACACTTCGCCGATCTTAAAAGGAGGGTGGAACGATCTTAAGAAGAGGAACTAAAGCCTGGGCTACTTCGAACTAAAAGAAACAGACTCGAAGGGTCACTGACGGCCGACTCGCGAGGAAAACAGAGCCTCGTGAGCGGGAGGGGGAAAGTGGAGAACAGGGGGGATGCTTGCAAGACGATGCGCCCCAGGCGTAAGGAAAGGTGGAGTCCATTGACTTGGGGGTAGTCGGATGTGCCGCGCACGGAAGGATGAAAGCCGAACGAACCTTAACATAGAGTGGACGTCGGCCTCGGGGAAAAAAATCGGGCGCTGGGCAAGAGGGAAGTCTTTGGAGGACGATGAGGAACCCGGGAGGGTCAGAATTTCTGCGCCTCACTCAATGAGAAAGGTCTCAGACATGGGGCAAGCGGAAACAAAAGACCGCCTGAACCAAGTTGCCTAGCGTTAATTGCGCTCGAAGCAGGGGAGAAAGATCGGTGCGCCGCCAGAAAGCGTTTAGAACGAGGTGCGGAGGACCATCGGCAAAAGCGAGAAAAATCGCAACAAGAACAGTGGAAAGATCCAACAGAATACAAAACTAAAGGAAGAGAAAAAAGGATGGGCCGAGAAGGAGGAGTTCTGCTAAACTCCGACAAAGAGAGGTCATAAAGGGGGGTTGGGGACTTGAGGAGATAGAGATGACTGAGACTCTGCTGGGAAAAAGATACAAAGGCTATGGCAAGACCATAAAGAGCCGTCGGATGACCGCGAAAGATTGGCTCGAAGGGGCACGAATCACCGAGACCTCTTTTTCAACTAGGAACGGCTTTGGAATCGCCGAAAAAGGCCAAGGGATAAGACCGGCCCGGAAAAACTGCCAAGGGTGGGGAAGAGTGTCACGCGAAGAGAATTAAAAGTGCGAGAACTTCATTCTTGAAAAAAAGAAGGGGGCAACGAGGGCACCACCAGAAAAACATCGAGACGAGGGAGAGGGGCTTGCAGGGAACTCTGATCGGCGATGCCTAGGGGGGCTCCCCGACCAGCCAGTTATACTTCAAAAAAGAAGAAGAGATTGGCTGATCTTTACCCGCGGGGGCAAAGGGGGGGGTGGGTCGGCCCCGAGGAGTCATCGCCATAATACGGTTTTCCAAAAATGGATGCGCTGCAACAAAAGGCTCGGGGGAAGGAGAGGGGAAATAGGAGGGGGAAGGCATTTCTGCCTTCCACCGTGTTAAAGAGGACTCTGCTGCATCCTCGCCAGGAGGCGGGTAAAAAAAAAAAAACCATCACTAAGCGAAGTACAGAGAAAGGGGCAAGAAGCCACGAACTCTGCTTGACCTCAGAGAAGAAGCGCACAAAACTACTTCAAGTCGGAGAAGGAAATGGCAGACTGCATCTGAAATGGCTGGCTAGAGCAACAGGTGGGGGGCTTCAGCGATCGCTGGGTGACATCACTAAAAAATCCAATTACGCAAGGCAGTCCACCGAAAGAGAATCTGAAATCGAAAAGGAAGACTAGAAAAGAGGGGCAAGAAGAGGGAGCATTGAAATGCTGAAAAAATGATTTAATAGTCCAGAAACGAAAATCGGGAGAATTTTGGGGGTCAGTGGAAACTTAATAAGAAACTCGGTTTCAAAGAATAGCAAGAAAAGGACCGAGTAGCGCATGCGTGGGCCCTTCGGCAAGAAAAGATCGGTCTAGTACCGCTTCCTAGACAATTCATCGGAAAAAGGCGGAGGGAGGTGCTAAGTGAAGGTGCTAGTCCTGCAGCTGACCTGCCAGGATCAACCCTGGGGCAAGGCGAGTTCGGTGCTTATCGCGTGCCGAGAGGCTGGGCAGATGGGTGTGGTCAGCGGAAAGAATGGAAGAGCGAAAAGGGATGGGCGCGGAAACACCGCTGGTTGAGAACGGCTGGGAGGGGCGGGGCGACAAACGACGAAGGGGGGAAAGTGGGATGGGCCCAGGTAGCGCGATCAAGAGAGAGTGCGAGGACGGGGCAGGGAGTGGAGAGGGTCGACACAAGAGAGTTACGCCAAATGAAAAGCCACGGTGTAGGGTGGCTGTCGACAAAAGCGAAAAGGGAAGGCCCTCGTTGCTTCACGATCATTAAAAGGGGTTCTCGATAATCGCCGAAGCAACTGCAGGCAGCTTGTCTGTCGCGAGAAAAAAAAAGCCAAAAAAAACTTTCTCGGAAAATAAGAGCGAGTGTCGCCGGAGAAAAAAACCAGAGGACACGCATGTTGTGTGGGGGGGTGAAGGTAGGCGGAATTCTCGCGTACGCGCTGGAATCGAGCGCAGGCCGCGGAATCGCTCACGGCAAAAAAGAAGGTTTTCAGCGGGGGAGGGCCTCGGTGCATTTCCTTTAGACGATCACGTCCAAACAGTCGGAACAGGTTGCGCTCTGGAAAGACGGGGAAAAAAGGAAAAGGTGGGCGAAAAGCGACGAGAGCCGTCCTTTGCGGAGGGGAGAGTGAGGGG
>Ga0179593_1476838_pt1 | contig 10185 bp, 11 predicted proteins | sample CZODoug2_1_08_16_FD_185931 | JGI IMG/M metagenome (GOLD analysis project Ga0179593, IMG submission 185931) | Vadose zone soil fungal communities from Angelo Coast Range Reserve, California, USA - CZODoug2_1_08_16fungal (PacBio error correction) | ecosystem: Environmental > Terrestrial > Soil >...
CAGAGAGGACTCTTTTTCAAGAAAATCCTTCGGACTCAGCCCTCTCTCGTTGGCAGGGGGAAACCATAGAGGTGGGACCGGGGGGAAGTCAAGGGAGCGTTGAGAGGGAACTCTTCTGCTCTTAAGACGTTCCTTTGGCTCTCTCCTCAGGTGGCCTGAGAATTGGAGGGCGAGGTTGGCGCGGGTACGCAGCTTGAGAAGGGGCTTTTCTGGGGACTGCCTTCAACTCCGTAAAGGATGGAAATCGGGAGGCGCGACGTGAAAAAAAGGGGCCAAGAACGGGGATCATTATCGGGAAGGGCGTTGCCGGCATCGGTGGTCAGGCATCGTGTCGGTTGAGGATATCAAGGATGTAAGAAATTAGGGTGAAAAAAGGGGGGGGGAGAGGGGACCCGTTTTCAGGGCGGGCGGAAATCAAGACACTTTACATGGGGTCTAGGCCGAATCTGTTTCAAGCGGGAGTATATAGTAGGAGGAGGGAGGGGAGGACGGAGAGGGATAGATGCAACGCCGATGACTCGCGAAAGCGACGCGTCAGAAGGGGTCCGGAGATTGGCTGGGAACGAACGGCTGGAAAAATTGGACTCGGTTCAAAAAGGGTCTACAACCTATGAGCGAAGTTTGGGGGGGGGGAGGGAACATCAGGGAATGAGAGGGGAGGGGTAGGGTATAAAATAAGCCCTATATAGGCAAAAATTCCCGTCACAAACTCCTTGTAGCCGCGGACTGAAGCGCGACCCCCAACGACCGGACCGGGATGGAGCCTGACTGGCATCAGGGGTTATAAGGAGAAGAGCGTCAAAGAAATGCCCAGGAGGGTGTTCTCGAGGACATAGAGACAACGCAGCGTCCCATAGAGACACATTGAATGAGCTGTGCTATCACAAATATTGTGTGGAGCGCATACTGGTAAGAGTTACAGGCAGGACCGAAGATTGCAGTAGGGCTGGGAAAAGGGGCAAGAAAGGTCCCAAAGCGGAGAAGGGAAGGAAAGAGGGCCTTTGGCAGGTGATTAGTAACGTGGACCTTTGGCTAGCCGCTGACATTGCCGTGCACGGCATTCGAAAGGGCCCGGGCACTCAAAAAGTCGGGGCCAGATATGTTCCATTTAGGCTTCAGAAGAAAGGGCATGAAGCTACGAAAGGGAATGGAGATATAGAGAGGAATGAAATAAGAAGAGCACCACGTAGATCTTCCTGTGAAAGACGCAACAAGGAGATCGCGAAAGAAGGAAAAAGTCAAGGCTCGGTGGGGGAACGAAGGGGCGGGGAGACCGACTAGAAGGGAACGGCAACTCCGATTGTGCTTTTGGGGCAACAAGGAAAGGGGGGGGAGAAATGGGAAGTAGGGGGGCCATAAAAGTCTAACCAAAAAAAGAAAATCCGGCAGTGAGATTGCTTGCTTTAAAATGGCTGCGACCAAGTTTGGAGCTGCAAAAACAGGGGAGATCATATGGGGGGGGGTTTGGGGGACGAACAAAGGATAACGAAAGGGGTTTCCCCAAAATAGGAAAGCAACTGCCAAGAGTCAAATAGGGGAGGACCGTCAAGAAACCATAGTCAGGTTTGCATTTCAATAGGTAGAAGATCTCAAGATGGAGGGACCAGACGGTCGGGGACTAAGAAAGAATATTGAAAAAGGCAGAATCTTGGCCATCCTTCTAAAAAGTGGTACAGTCGTCTCCGTTAGGGTCAGAGAGGTTGAAAAAAAGTGCCTAGGGCGTTTGAAGACAGAATAACGAACAAAAGAAATGCAAAAAATCGGGTTATACTTCAGTAAATGGTTTCGAAGAGAAATGACGAAAAAAGGAAAGAGGGTAAAGGAAGAAAGAGAATGATCTCAAAGACAAGGTGGGAGATGGAAAAATGAAGTGTCTCCCACTTTAGGGGGGAGGGGTTGGTCGACTCGCGAAGCGAACGAAAAAGATCTGAGGAGGGACCAGAAACTATTTTCAATGTCGTTCTCAGGTCGAGCATACACGGGGGGTTGGAAAAACTTGGGAACTACGAAACTAGGAGCGTACGCACTGACCAAGAGCTAGAAAGGATTACGGGCTAAGATGCTAGCATACTCTTCGGCACCGAACGGGAGAAGGACAACGAAATGCAGGACAAGCGAGCCAAGCAGAACTATTACCAACAACAAGTGGTGAACGGAGAAAGAGAACTTGGGGGGGCTGGCAGCGACATTTGGAGCAGTCCTAGGGGGGGGGGGGGGGAGTGTGGGGGAAAATTGAGAAGGACTGAATTCCACCAGCAGAGGGGGATCACTGAGTTCGTGACGACTGCAATGAGAAATCACAAAGCGGAGGGGGGGATCACAGTGGAATCCAGAAGCAATGAAGCGCTGGTTAAATTCGCCTCTGAGACGATGGGCCATGCCGAAAAAAAAATAGTAAGGGCTAACACGACCGGAAATCGCGCCGGGGATCATCATCGGGACGAGAAAACAGGAAAGGAAAGGGCGCGCAGAAGGGGAAGAAATCCTTCAAATTAGGGGTCGGCTAGGCGACTATGCAAAAAGAGGGATAGTCGGAAGGCGATGCGAGAAGAGGGCAGGAAAAGGAGAACGGCACTAGGGCATTGAAGTGATCCAGCATTGCCATAATGAAAAAAAGGCAACCATGAGGGCTATTGAAAAGCAAGGGAGGAGAAAGGCAAATTTTAAAGCAAAGTATAATTCTAAAGGCGTCAAGTCCTCGGGGGGAGCCGGTAGTTTAAATAAAGGTGCAATGGAGCAAAACAATTGGGGTCAAATCATGGGGGGACGGTCACCAAGGGCAGCATGAAGCGGAAGAGGGCGGAGGAGAGGGGGGAAGGAGCCGGGGAGGGATGAGAAACCCTGAATTCCATGAAAACAGCGGGGTGGACGACAGCAAGAGCCAAGCACTGGGTCTCCATTACGGCAATTGCAAAACAACCCCACGCAGAAATACAGTAAGTTCCCGACGTAAAAAACCAGTTCATTCTATCGCATTTACGTCGTGGGTGGGGAATGCAAACTTCCCTATAGAATGCATAATCACCGGGGGAGGACATGGCATTACCAGGTATGCACTATTATTCAACAGCAAAAATAAGAAAAGAGCGGACAGGTGCAAGAAAAGACGCAAAGACCAAAAGGTCAAAAAATTATCTTAAGATATGACTAGGGGAAGACTATATCGAGCTTAGATTAGCCCATCGATACAAAAAACCGCCGAAGGGAAACATTGGAAGGGCTAAACAGAGAGTGAAGAGGGAAACTGGTAAAAGCCCCTATGCCCCTAGGGATCCCAGAGGGACAAAAATTTAAGGCAACCTTCCAATTTATGAACGTCCAATAAGTCCTCGAAAGGAAGCGAAAGAGATAGAAAAAGACAGGGGACTACGGATACTTACTTAATGTACGCCAAAAATCCAAAGGGCACCTCCAAGGAGGGCGTTTAAAACGCGCGAAAAAATCAGGCAGGAATGCGGAAAGAGCCGTAAAGTCCAGGGGTTCATCTCCACCAAAGCTCAAATACGTGCCTCATGAGAAACGCGCAAACAAAGAAAGGCACTGCTCCAAGCCGGTGTGAAGGAGAAGAAAACGAAAGGAGAACCGCGGAAGAACGGATACTAACTGTAAGTCACCCCTTCAAGTATTGTCCCCTCCAAATCCTTTCGTGAGGGGCCATGGCCTATAGAACAGGAAAAAGGAAAGTCGGTATCGGTCTAAGAATTCAGAAATATGGGCTGCCTACAAAGGTGAGGTTTAGTCTTAGGGAGCAGAAAAGTGAGAAGAGAAAGAGCACAAAGAAGGGGCAAGTTGAAAGGCTAGTTGCGAGGGCTTAACTCAGAGTCGGGTCTTGCAAAGAACGAAAGCAGCGATGGAAAGATCAGCAACCGGAAACGAGAATATGTGGCACGCAGTGTACAGCGGGGAAGATGGGGGGGGGCGCGGGAAAAACGAAAAGAACAAAAAGCCGGACATAAGTTGAGGCTCGTCGAATGTTTAAACCGTGGATCGGCGGAGAGGAATTAAGGGGTTGAAGGAAGTCTAAAAAAGAGAAGGGTGAGATCTCTGAAACGCTGTACTGGGGGAACGGGAAATCCCGAGACTCGCGGACGTGAGGCCCGAGCCGGCAAGGACTGGTGCGGCACCAATTCCAAAAATTCAATGGCGCCTGCGGACAAACGGGCAATACTGACAAGCCGGTAGATCTTAAAAAAGGGGGGGGACAATGAATGAAAGAGAGGACTTGTAGCACGGCGCCGCGCACAAAAACGAATTTTCTCCTTGAAAGGACCGTAAAGATTAACGTGCGTGGAAAGGGGGGGAGAAGAAGAGTCCAGGAAGGAGCTCCGAATCTGCACGAACCCAAATAACCCGGGATAGGAAAGTGGGTTCAGGAAAGAAGTGAACTAGTTCCCGACAAACCTGAAAGCTCTCGGGTTTTCGGAAGAACCGACAGCCGTATTATAAATCGTGTGAATTCATTACGCAATTTCCCAAATTGAAAATGAAATAGAGATAAGTAAACCGAGGTCTTAGGTAATCTATGTCTGGGGGGCTATCTCCCTTCAGCAATCGAAGGGAAGAGAAGATAGGGGGGAATGCTGATGGTAGGAAGTCGCGTCAGCTACTTGTATTTAGAAAGACGAAGAAGAAGCCGCTGAGAGAATAATGAAGGGCGAAGACAAGAAATTCAACTGAAGCCCCGGCACGAACCACGCGCAAAAAACTAACAGGAAATGACGTTTGAAATGACAAACATCATTTCAAGGATGGGCGAGGGCGAGGCACGTTCTCGCTATTAAAATAAGAGTCTCTTGGAACAGAAGGAAAAAACAAGATAAGGAGACGCGGAAAGAAATAGAAGTATTACGTATACTGCACATCACTTTGGGAATCGCCAAAATGCCGGACTTGGCGGCCAAAACAGTTATTTACAACTACGTAGCGAAAGATTGCTAAGGATCAGGGGGGAGGTGAATGAAGGTTAGTAAAGGGAAGGAAACACCTTAAAAAGGAACATTCCCTATTAAGGACGAAAAGATCGATCGACAGAGAGGTTGGAGAAAAAAACCGAACGATGCTGAAGTGTCAAAAAATATAGGAAAAGTAAATGGATTGGAGAGGGGTGACCCAAAAGGGGGTGGTTGGAGGCCAACGAGGAAGGGGGAAAAGAAAACAATTGGAAATATGGGAGTCACTTAGACATTCGGCCGGTAAAAATGGAAAGGCAAGGAGATCAAAAAAAGGGCGGAAAAAGAGAAAAGGTTTGGGCCGTGGACCAGTGAGAGCTGTTATCGAAAGGAACGACCGAAAAATATTGGGGGAGGGGGATTCACCATCAAGGGGAAAAAACAACAAAAAGGTTGGGGGTTACCACTAGCTCAACGCAGCCAGAAGAAAGACCATTTTAAGACGACTTACAAAAGCGCGAGTGTCGAGGGGTTGGAGAGAAGGTTTTCGTCGAGGGGGGTAGCAATATAGTAAATGCCAAATTGTCAGAGGTCCGGGAAAAATGCCGGGGGCACCTTAAAACAAAGGGGATACTACAAATCTTTCCGAAAGGGGCGCAACCGGCGCAAGCTGCAAGGAGAACAGTCGGGGAAAGCGGAAACGTTTACTCACGACCATCAATGGGAGGGCAGGGGGAAAGGGGGATTCAAGATGAAATTCCTTGAAACGCGAGGAGATTCTGAAGTAGGAGTTAGTTGGAGATTCCACTCTATAGAAAAAGGGCGAGGCATGAGACTAGGAAGAGCAAGCAGGGGAAGGGAACGGATTTTTTAAGTCCGTCCAGCAAAGGGCGAATTCAGTGGTGTGGAAGGAGTCGGAAGCGATTAAGCTGAGAAAAAGTATGATAGATGCAGGCTTCGACAGGGAAACGTAGACGAGCGGCAGTCGGGAAAAGGAAAAAACATAGCAAAAAACAAGATAAGGCAGACCTCGGAGAGAGGTAAGGAGATCGGGACTTACTAAAAAGAACACGAAATTAGACCTAGTGGCGAGGAGTGGCAAATCACTCGGGGCAGAAAGGGGGAGAAACCTTGGGAAGGACCATTGGGTAAACAGACGCTTGACTTTCGAAAAAGACACGAAAAAATGAAAAGTGCGATGCAGCGGCTACGGCACGTCCGTGTACACAAAATCAGAAAAGAAACACGAGAGTCTAAGGCGGGGAAAGAAGCTTCGGAGCGTAAAAGCCGGGAGGTGACAGCCTTCCTCGCCGGGACCGAGACGGCCGGTCTGCGAGAAAAAAAAAACATAGAAAAACGTGTGGGCTGAAAGAGGGGGTGAAGCAGGGCGAACACGCGGCCTAGAGACCTTCAAGGGCCTGGGTCCGGAAAACTCCCTGTCATGCTAGGAGAAAGATATGGTTCCAATGGCGAAGAACGCAAACGCGCGACGGAGTTAATCCTTCTATCGCTTCAATTGCAAGTGTCTTAATTCGGAAAGAACCGGAATTGTGAGGAAGAGGGGGCCTTAACACAACCCCGTTAATAGGGGGACGCCACGGACAACCGTAGACAAATGCTCCAGGGCAGAAAATAATAGGGTCGAACGGCGAAGAAGCGAACGAAGCACCAAGCGAACGCGGAACAAGAATCGTAAACAGCGCACCGAAACCTATAAGCATGAGTTTCGCCGGTAGATCAATACGCCTGCATTCGAGTTGAAAGGGGAGACAGCGACATCGCTGGCAGGCGGAACAACGGCATGAAAACGGAAAAGGCGCCAGATCTAGTACGAGCACCAGCGGGCTCTTGATCAACGACAAGTAAAACCTATGAAAGCAGAGAAAGACTCCCTGGAATAGAAACGACGCAACGCCTGTCTCTAGCAAAGAAAGGGGGGGGGGGGGGGGGGGGGGGGGGGGGGGGGGGGCGTGTAACAGAATTTCCGGGGGGGGGAATGAGGGCTCGGCTACGGTCTCGGCACGAAAATAACTTTTCCTAGCCATCACCGATTGGGGGACCTGCAGGTGACGTAGCCCGTTTCTTGAGCGGGCGCGGAGAGGGAAGCTTTCTAAGTCGTCAGCGCCCAGGGAGGACGGGCGGCAGATAAAAAGAAGAAGAAAAATGGTTCATGATCGACCGGGAGTCGAGGGCCCAGCAGGGGATCAGGGGGAGGGAAGGGCTGCCCGAACTCAAGAAAACTTTCGTTTCCGGGGCGAAAAAACCTGGACGATTACTGAGGAGAAAGGGCGAGGGACAGGGGGCCAATTGGGAAGGGGATTACAAAACTTGAATAGGCTAAGGGAAAAGAAAGAGGTTTAGCCGGGCGGAAGGAAAAAATATGGTGTAGGGTCGGGATCAGATGAGGCTGCTCAGTCCGAAACGAAATCGCAAAGAAAATGAACTAATCGCAGTAACGTCCTCTCTTAACGAAACTGTCTTCAAGGCAAGACCTTAGAGAGTCAGTGGAAAGGTAGTCGAAAGTCCTCGCGTCAAGAATTGGGGGGCGGGGGAGGGGACATCGAATGGCCAACGGGGTAAAAAGGATGAAATGATAAAGGATAGGGACCTTGTCCGGAAGATAATGCGGAACTTGGTCGGGGGGCGCGGCTTTACAGGCGCCGGACATCATAGTCGTCGAACCTGCTAGACGGGGGGGAAGAGGCAAGACAGGTGGAGAAAAAAAATAAGGTGGGAATATATCTCTTCACAAAGAAATGGACGGAAAGTTGGGTCGACATAGACAAAGGGAAAAAATTCCTCCGAAGGTGAAGCTCTAATAATACATACGTGGGTTGAAGAGCGAGGAGGGATGTCTGTGTTGTTCGTAAGAGAGAGCGGGGGGCGAAGGAACACGAAAAGCGTGTAGGGTGAAGGGCAGAAAGCTAGAGGCAGAGACGGGCATGCATGTGAAGGAGACGCACTGCAAGGTTTCGATAATGCGGTAAGGCTTAGAAACCCTTGAAACACCGCAGACCACAGTGCAAAGGTCCAGCCGTTATAAAAAAGGACCAAAATTCTAAAGAATAAAGCACCGAATTTCAATGGCCGTAGGATGGAAGGCCGCTCGAATCGAAAAATAAAGAGCTTAAAAGGTCCCCGTAAGGCGAAAACAGCGGACAGCACGCCTCGACGCTGGTGAACCCGGGCTTGAGGAGAGAGAGTGAAATTGTAAACTGAGAATATCCTGCGTTGCTTGGGTTCTTGACAATTCCTGAAGGTGAGTAACCGCTCGAAACTCAATCCGCGGGTGGAAGGATTGATGAAAAAGGCATGTCCTAGGCGCATGCGGAGGAAAACGCAGAAATGTAGGAAATGGGTGGGTTTGGAATCGAAGATACCGTGATGGAACGAGAAGTCCAATCAAAAGAAGTTATGAAAATCAGAAAAACATTCAATCAGTCCAAAATCGGGGACGTGCATATCGATGATAGCGGTCTCTCGAAAAGGAAAACATTCGAAAAAAAACGGGAGCAACAGATGAAGGCTGCTAGCTGCACTCGAGCATCAGCCGGCGACTCGCGTGGTCCAGGAGACTGATATATTTGAGAGACCGGCGTTCAAAAATTTTGCCGTAGAAGCGGTTAAGTAGCCGACAAAGAGGCTGCTAAAGTTGTAGGGGAACACGGTGTAGGAAATTGTCAAAACCACCAAATACCCGAAACAGGACGTGTGAAAGGGTACTCAGATCAACACCCGAGGAGGAACAGAGATAGAATGAATGTGGGAAGTAGGGGGGACCAGCAGGACAATTTGGTTGGATAGTTTGGCAAAGAATAATAAGACATGACAAATGGAAACTGCTAGGGGGACTCCAGGCGTCTTGGGGGGGTCGGAATACCAAAAGAAGGGTGAAAAAAAAACGAGGGAAATCACAAGTAGAAGGTTACGCCCTGAACAAGGAGATAGACCCAAGGGGCAGGAGGGATAAGCTGGGACTTATAAGAGAAACCCGACGGATCGAAACCAGACCATGCATTGGCTCTCCCCTCTATCAAGCAAGAAAGGATGCCAACCCGCATCTTTAGGATAACGAGAAAAAGCCTGGGTGGCTTAAGGCTATGCCTGGGCGGGCAGATCGGGAAAAAACATCTAGTAGATGAAAAAATCGCAAGGATGCGAAGTGAGCGGCAAACCAAACAGCACACGCTGCGGGGCCCGCCCTTCAGAAAATCCGTCCACGACCGGATTGAAAGGGTGGGGGGATAGGAATTGGGAACTGATCCGGATTGAAGGCCGCAACAAAAAGAAAAAAGCGTCCGCGAAGAAGGCTTACATCAGGAGTGAGAAAAAGATCGAGGGAAGAAGCTTTCGCTACAGATCAAGTACAAAACTCGAGGAAAAAGGCGCAGCTCTACGGCATGGGGCGTCGGACGACTTCTCATCGCCTAAGAGGAGAATCGGGGGGTTAGGTAAGATTCAGAAAAGCACAGGAAACTACCGGCTAACCGCGGGCAAGGCGGGAAGAGCGGAGGCCAAGGCGTGATGCGGAGTTCCTGCCTAAACTAAGTCCCCAATGGGGCAAGCCAACATGAAGCATTGGACGGAGTCACGGGGACACGTCGGCGCCCAGTTCTCCTCCTGGAAATGCTTGTCATTAGCCAAAATGTAACCAAAGGGATATTTAAAAAAGATTCGCTACTCGCGCTCGAAAAAGGGCCAGTCTATGAGCTCTCCTTCTGGGAAAAAAGGTACTTCAGGAAACCTGGTGGACGCCATGAGGAGGGCCTCACTCGCCCAGACTATGCGTCGGAAAAAGTTCCTCGAAAGCAACTTAAATCAAAAACATAGTACAGGGTTCCGCACTTCACCAAAAAAAAGTTTCAATAAAGCCACCGAGCAAGGGCCAATATAAAGGAGAGGAGAACGACCAGCTACCGGAGGGCCCTTCGATGAAACAACGCGCCAAAGAGAAGACACACTGACCCGATAAAGTAGGTGCGAACACACACCAAAGTCAAGCCAAGGGCGAAGAAATTCTGAATAAGCGAATTGACTAGTTGCAATGAGCGCTGCTCACTATAAGAAGACGATATAATAAAACCAACTAACAGAGAGAAAAAGCCTATTTCGGAGCCCTATGCCAAGTAAGCAGGTCCCGCAACTGGTTCCCATGGAAGAGGGAAACCCAAAAAGAGAATAATCTATCCAAGTAAAAACGACGTGACAAGAAACGAAAACAGACAAGTAACGAGGAGTCGAGGCCGAATTATTATCAAGCGCCCAAGGACCTGATCCAAGTGTCGGTTCGAAAGAG
>Ga0179593_1493783_pt1 | contig 10185 bp, 17 predicted proteins | sample CZODoug2_1_08_16_FD_185931 | JGI IMG/M metagenome (GOLD analysis project Ga0179593, IMG submission 185931) | Vadose zone soil fungal communities from Angelo Coast Range Reserve, California, USA - CZODoug2_1_08_16fungal (PacBio error correction) | ecosystem: Environmental > Terrestrial > Soil >...
CAAATCGAAAAGAGCAGCCGATGGAGGACGTAAAAAAAGCGGAAAGGAAAGGGGGACCGATCGCTCGGAAATTGTGCGCGAAAAGAAAAAACAAAGGGGGGCCGTCTCTGGGGGGGGGTCGCGTCATTTAAGACAACTCTGGGCCTGTGAAAATCAAAGTTAAAAAAGGGGGGAGTAGGGAGGAGAAATCAAAAGAAAAAGGACAGGAAAAGGAGAGAAGGATGGAGGGGGAGGGGAGCGGGGGAAACAACTTCACGGAAGGGGCAGTTCATTTCCAAAATTGAAAGAAAGGGAATCTGTTACAAGGAGGACAAACGCCGAGGAGAGGAGGGGTAAACAGTGTATACTGCAGTCGTCGAAGCACCAGAAAAGTCAAAGGACGCTGCTAGCGGCTGTAGGGGAGTAAAGGGGGGGGACGTGCGCATTCCGAGTTTATTAAAAAGAAGCTTTAGTGTAGTCCAAATCAAGGGGCCTCAAACAGCGTGGACGAGACAAAGGGGCACAAAATGTCAAGAAGGCCACCAAATTTGGAGGGAGAACAGGACGAAGCCATCCGGGGGAAAAAAGCCAAGAAAAAGTCCCCAGAAACCATAAGGGGGGGCGGAAAAAGGATGGTTAAGTTGCGTACCAACACAAAAGAGGTAAGCCTGCGCAGTAAAAGGGAGTCCGATACGGGTCTTGAGAGTGGGTGTGAGAAAGACGTTGGAAGGTCTAATTTCTAAGAAGGGGAAAAAAGGAATAAAGGGGCCAAACAAGAACCCACGAAAGCAGGCGTCAAGGGGGGGAACATTGGGGAAACGGGGACCAAGAGAAACGGCGCTCAGTAGTGTAGATTCCCGCATAGTTCAAGATGAGCGCGCGGTGATGCGGATCGAATAGGCAATCTATGCTGTGAAAGGGGGGGAAAAGTCACGGACGGAATCCTCTGCTGTGTTTTCTAGGGGAAGGAGGAGATCCGGCGAGGAAAAAAAACACGATGGAGGTCACGGCGGAGATACTAAAATACCGGGGAAAGCCAATAGAAAGGAAAGTTCCGCTCGGACTCAGGTCGGCTTGTTCCAGGTGAATCGAATGGGAAAGAAAAAATCCCCCCCTTATTGATTGCATTGAAGCCACGTACTCAAAGAACCCTAAAAAAAACACAATAACGAGAAGGGGGAGGGAAAGAAAAGGATATCGGGGGAAGAGGGGGCAACCGGGGTGACGGGGAATTAATCGCGATTCAAAGGGAAAAAAAAAAAATGAGTGAATAAGGGGAACGAGTTAGTTTGGAGCCCTGACAGGGGGAACAGAGCAGGGAAAAAAAGGGACATCTGGGGGGGAGAGTAATCAGGCGCCGGATCTCAACACAAATGAAAAAACAGCAGTCTATTTCCCAAACCGGGTTGCGAAAAAGGCACAAAGATTCGATAGCTAACACCTGGGGTCTAAGAAAAGGGGTTTTCGAGGACGGGGAATTCCAAGGACCTGGGGGCAGAGGTAACTGGGAGAAAAGGGCTGCCCGGAAAGAATGTGCCCAAGGAACTTGGGTGTCGTTTTTAAGCCCGCTTTATGGGTCAAGGCAAGCGTTTCGTATTCACGGATATTGACCCTCAAGTAAGAACTTAAAGGAGTTGGAAGAGGGGGGGGGGGGGGGGGGGGTTGGGGGTGGGGGGTGGGGGGGGGGGGGGGGGGGGGGGGGGGGGGGGGGGGGGGGGGGTGTGGCAGGTGTGGGGTGTGTTTTGGAAGGGTGGGTGGTTGGAAAGGGGCGAGGAGGGGAGAGGAGAGGGGTGGGGTGTTTGGGGTGGTAGGGGTGTTTGTGTGCCTGACGTCCGACGTGGACTCCGAATCGCCTCTTAATTGGGGAAGAGAAGCTCACTTCCACAATAAGAGCCTGTAAGGAAAGTGATTTGGGGAAGGAGTTCTGGATTTGGGGGGGGGGAGCGGACACCGGGTTAGGAAGCAAGAAAAAGGGGGAAAAGGGAAGGGGACCTCAGTGTGGCCGGCGGGTGTCGTGACCCCCTGACATAGGGGGGAGGAAATCAAAGGAAGCGGCAGGATCTTGGAAGATCACGAAGAGGCGAGAAGAGTCATAGAAATAATCGGTTTTTCCTCCAAGAAAAAGCCAGGGACCAAAATTTCTGCTGTGAAGTGCGGGCGGGACTCAGAAACGCGGTCGTAAGGGGAAGGTTTTAATATGCGCACATTTTTGGAAAATTAAGGGGGGGAGGGATGAGCTTGTGTTACCACTCTCGCACACGTAACTAACAGAAGGGAGGCCTGGTTTAGGACAGAGTTGAAGGAGCAATAATTAACGACGTGAGAGGAGGGGTTGAAAGGGGAACCGTGCGATTTGCCAGGGAAACACATTGGAAAACTAAAGAGACGTACGCTAAAAAAAAGGGGCTTTCGCTCCGATCACGCCGCCAATGAGGGAAGAGACACTGGGGCGATGATGAAAAATGATGGGGTCTTATATATAAGGATGTCGAAAAAAAACAACAACAGTTATTGATGGGGAGATATCGGGATGAGAGAAATCTAGAGACCAGGGAGGATATCCTCGGAAAAAAGAGTCAAAGAGTGAAACTGGTGCTCTTGGATGAGAGAACAGGACACAGGAACGAGCTTTGCAGGATATGGAGTTGGCTCCAAAAGAGGGGGAACCTTGAAGAGACTTAGGAAGGCGGAACTTGACGGTCTCCGGTCAACAGCATCGAAGGAACAAGAGGGAAAAGGCTCCGAAAAAAGTCCGGGAGCGTTTCAAAACAAAGTTCCTGACAAAGGGAAGTGGGGTCATGGGTTGAAATGGAAGGAGGGATCTGGGTAATACGTAATCAACGCGGCCGGAGGAGGGGGGCCCAACTGTATACGTCAGGGGCTTTAAAAAGAAAAATCCTCCTGGAAGATGGACGGGGGTATGGAATGGTAAAACGAGAAAGAAAATCAAAAATCTCAGTTCGTGCTTGGGAAAAGAGGTCCTATCTCGGCCAGCGTCTATAATAAGGACTGGCTCAGCGGGCACCAAAAAGAGGCAAAGCCACTTCCACCAGGCGGAACTCGTTAAGGGGGGGACTCCAGGGAGTGAGAATCGGGTAAATAAGAAGAAAAGGCAAAAAAAAATGTGTCTTTACCTTAAATGAGGGGGGTTAGACTTCGCGTAGCCACGCAACCGGAGAAAGGGCGGGGGAGGAAACTTCGGGACCGTAAGGAGGGGTTCTTGAAAAGGGGGGGACCAAGAAGGAACGGGTGAAAATCGAACGTGCTAAGCTGAAAAAATAAAAGTCCACCCACGAAACAAAAAGCTTTCGGGGGGGGGGAACATTAGGAACCAGGCCTCACCTTCGGAGGAGGCACTGAAGTAAAAAGCCAACCCATAAGGGGAAGCATCGGAGTAGCAGGGCATCTCTTCTGAGGAATTGGTAAAGATTCAGAGAAAGCAAGACTGAGGGTCGGTTAGCCGGGGGATCGGGGGAGTTAGGAGTACTAAAGGTTTCCGGGCGCGGAGCGAGCTCGCCAATAAAAGGCTCATTCTGACTGTGGATCGGCATGCATTTTAGCTCAGGATGCAAACGTAATTCTGGCAGGATTGAGAAAAAAAGTCCCTCAAAGGAAAGAGAAAAGAAAAAAACAAGAAAACACACGGATGTAGGGGGGATGAAAAGAGATAAAAGATATGTGGGGGAAAAAATTGGACACTGAACAGAATACGGGGGTTACGTTCAGCTGACTGAAAGAACAAGCAAGAAAAGGGGAAATTGAAGAGTATAGTGGATCCTAAAGGAGGGGAGGCCTCAGAGGAAAAAAATTACACTCTTGGGTCAAGGGGATCGGGGAAACTACTATTCCTTAGAAAAGGAGGCTGCGTGAGGGGGGATGCGAAAAGAGAGATTAAAAAAAAAAACTATCAAGAAAAGGGGGATCTGGGTCAAATTATCTGGGGGTTTGGGTCCTCCATTTACTCTCTACTTGGATTTGGAATTGGGCGAGGTCGTCAAGGGACCCAAATTTGGAAGAAATCTTAAGGGGTGGAAGGGTGGGAAAGCGGTATGACGGGAGGCAAACAGTGGAAAAAAACTGCGGGAAAGAATGGAACATGATAAAAAAGAACACTTCCTACTATGGAAAAAAAGAGGAAAGAAGACAGTTGGGGGCTTGGCTACGCGCACGGCATAGATAGGGGGATTTTTTCTTGCGGGAGGTTTCAGTACTTGGATGGCAAGGGGGGGGGTCGGAGCAACTTGGGGAAAAGAAAAGTGGAAAGAGGGGGAAGTGCGGGGACAAGAACCGCGTAGAAGAGGAGAGGGGGAAAGTCGAAAAATGGCCAAGGCACGGGGATCGGGGGGGACAAAACTCCGATGAACAAGGGAAGAGGAAGGAGCGGGTTTCAATCCAATCACAAGCCCGCAGGCGTCAAAAAGATCTTGGGAAACGCCTGTATACAAAGGGGTCCAAAGAATCCTTACGAGTCAGGGTATTAGGGGGGAAGAGAAAAGGTTAACAGGTTTGATTCCGCAATTGAAACTGGTTCACGCTCCGCTAAGATCTCTGTAAGCCGGGGGGGGGAATCTAAGACGTTTCCAAAAGCTTAGACTTCTTTTGAGGCTTAATTCAAAGGGGGGGGAAAGGGGAAAAAATAACTCTGCAAAAAAAAAAGAACTTCCCAAAGGGGGGGGGAGCGATCCACTCAGGCCAAGGCACGATTAATATCTACTGTTGGGGGAAAGGTAACATCACGATTATTGCTGGAGTCGGCTATTGAAAAAAAAACTTAGGAGGGAAAGAGAACAAAAGCGCTCCGAGCCCGGGAGGCCAAGGACAAGTGTCGAGAGTCCAGAGGAAACTTGCGAGGGGGGAAAAGAGAGAAAATAACAAAAGGGGGACGTAAGGAGAAGCGGGTTCACCGGGGTGCCGCAAAACTCAAAAACCAAGAAGCAGGAACGTAGCCTCCGAGGAACGGGAGTAGGAAGTGAAACCGCAAGAAAAGGGGAGTGCGAGCCTATGTTTCGGCGGGGAGCGTGTCAAGAAATCAAAGGAAAAGGGGGAGTTGTTGCCGCGGAGAAAGTAATAAAGGCAGTAGGGAGGGGGCCAGTGTAAGGAGGGAAATAAAGGAGAAGTCATCCTCAGAGGGGGGAGGAGGGGGCTTTGGGGGAAAGACTGGGAAAAAGGACTGGAGGGGGAGCTTTGGCGAAAAGTCTTTGGGAGAAAAATTCAAAGAAAAATGAGGTGGCTCTTAGAGATCCGATGCGGGCAAGAAAAAAGGGCCACCTCGGTAAGCGTGCAGGGGAAGTTGCGCAAAGAACAAACCGGGAAAGTCACAGTCCGAACGCCGTCCCAAAAGAGGGTATGAACTTATCTTTTTTAGACTGGAGGAAGAGGCGAGGGAGTCAGTTCCGTAGTCCGTTGGGAGGGAATAAGTGGGGACCTGGAGAAAGCGGAAAAAGGCCCGCGTCATACAACTGGCTACAAAAAAAAAAAAAAGGGAATCAAAGGTGGAAGAAAGGGGCAGAAGACGTTCAGGAAAGACAGAGGACCAGACGTCAAAGGGGGGGGTCAGGCATCAAAGGAAAAAAGCATGGGACCAAAAGAAAAAGCGGCTATGATCGAATATCTAAAGGAAAAGTAGGGCACATCACTCGCCGGAATCCGAGGAGTCTGTTTCTAAAGAAAAGAAAGTTAGATCCCACTGTCAGGAGGGGGGGGACGATGAAAAGGGAAGAAAACGCCAATGAAGGGAAAAATTCAGCATGCGAAAGAAGTGATCGGCGTGTTCCAGTTGAATTCAAAGGGGGGCAGTTAGGAACGGAAGACCGCGTGACCAAGGAAGGCTCTCAAAAAAAAGGGGGGGGGGAGAAAGTAAATTTCACGCTGGGGGGGGAGTCAGCCAAGGTGAAGAATGACACTGAACCCGCCGAAAAAATGAAGGGGAAAAAGAACGGGGGATCGGACAATTCCTTTGATAGCAAAAACGGACATCGTGGGACCTCAGGAAGAGAAGATCAAAAGGGAAGCAGAGGAGTCGGAGGCGTGAAGGGGTGGACATTCAACGAAAAGGGGGGGAAAAACAATCAAAACTGAGAATAGAAGAGGGGGCAAATCAGGGGGGAACTGAGGAAGCTCCAAGGGGAAAAGAGGGAATGAGGGAGGAACTGGGGAAAAAAGAGTCGGGAAGGGAAAAAATTGCAAGAGGGGGTGGTGGGGGGGTAAAAAATTGTATTACGGAGGGAAAGGGAGTGCAACGAAGGCACACGTGAAGGGATATGGACCCCCGCTGGTAAGACCAGAAAGGAAGCCCATCACCAGGCATAAGGAGGGGGGTGGGGGGATAAAGTCAAAAAGAATATACTAAATCCCAATTGGGGGTCGGGGAGGACGTGGGGCTACCGGATGCGTAAAACTAAGGAAAAAAAGGGGAATTTCCCTGAAGGGGTTGGGGGTGAGGGGAAAAGATTGTGGCAGCGGAACGTATCTCGTACAAAGGGGTCCGAGCAAGGGGATCGGGGACGGATACCCGCATTCGAAATTGAAAAAAAAAGGGAAGTGTAGGAGGGTTTTCTAACTCCAAGACAAAAATGCCAGGAACAAGGGCGGAATCCGTATACAAGGACCAATCCAGAAGAAAGAGGGGTGAGGGGGAGCCAGAAGCGCACATTGTTTGGGAAAGGAAGGGGATTCTCAAGGAAAGAGGGTGTCAACGCGCGTCTCGGGGAAGGGGAGCTAGTCGTGCTCAGGAAAAGAAAGTCTAAAGGAGGGGGGGGGTTAAGCACCTGGGTCCCAATTCCCTAAAATTAAGGAGCTCGAAAAGAGAGTATGAAAAAAAAGAGGGGCGTAGGGAAAGGATCATCAAGTGGGGGGCTCAAACGGGGGGGGGGAAGATTGCGAAAGCAAAAGGGCTACTCGGATAGAGGATCTGTTTCAAGAAGAAAAGAGTATTATGAAAATGAAAGAGATCGAGAAAGAGAATCTCTAAGCCAGTAGTCGCATCTCCCAAAAGTGCGCGGAAAAGACTGGCGCGTGGCTTCTAAAAAAAAAAAAAAGTGGTAAAGAGGATTCTTGAAAAGAGCATGCAAGGTATGCCGAAGGAGGCCCGACAACGGAGGAAAGGACAAAAGCCGGCGGAAAGGAAACTCCGAAAAAAAGCATCGGCATAAACGGCTAATGCCGCGAAGGCTGTGAAGGGAAAAAATTCCAGGAAGCAAAAAATTTAAGGTTACAGGGGGGGAAAAAGGGTAAAAAGGGGGAGCAGAATAAAAAAACAAAGGCGAAGGGGGGGGGGTCCAAACGACTGTGAAAAAAAAAAACCAACGCCAGTCCACAGGAAAGCCGCTGCTCTGCGGCTGCTTGGAAAAATGGACGGGAAAGCTTGGGGCGCAGCGGCGGGGGGTCGGAACTAAAAAACCTAGGCCAAAGGGGATAGGAAAGAAAAAGAGGAACGGTGCACCAGTCCCGCACGGCACCATAAAGGGAGAGGGAGTTGAAAAGGGAGTAAGGAACCCAAAAAAACCAAGGCCGACGACCGACCCCATAAACTGGGTCGCTGAAGTCTTAGGGGAAGAAGAGCTTAAAACACGCAAAACTCAAGGAAAATAAGGGGCTTCCATTTCTTCAAAGTATCCGGGGAGGGGGAGGAACGGTGGAAGGAAAAAAGAAGTTCAAAGAGGGACGTTGTCATAACAGGGGCAGAGGAATCAATAGAGGAAAAACCAAAAACACAAGGGGACGGCAAATTTGGAAAAAGACAAGAGAAAGAAGGGGATAACTTTGAGAGCAGTCAACATTGCCAAAAAAAAAAAAGAGTGACAAAAGAGGGGGAGGATTAAGCGAAGGATCGAGGGGGGTCTCAGGCTTCGGGGAAAAGGATCAAAAGACGAAAGAAATGGGGTGATCCGATCATCGTGAGAAAAAAAAAAGAGAGCCAATGTCAAGTGGTCTGCGGAAAGAGGAACATGGAAGAAAAGCCAGGAAAAAGGAAAAGCGACGATCGAGGGGAAAAACTTTGAATCGGAAGCGGACAAGGACCCTGAGACGGCGGGATCAAAACATAACATCTTACCCGATATCTCTCTACACTGGGGAAGAGAACGGGGGAAGCTGATGTCCTGGGAAAAGCCTAACAAAGGAAACCGGAAAAAAGACGGGAAAAACACTGGAAGTAAGGAGAAAGGGAAGGATTTTAGGAGAAAGGGGTCCAAACGCACTGCAGTGGGATCGTAAGCCGCCCATCAAGAAAAGAACAAGAAGGAGGAGTAAGGGCTGGGGAGTTACGGTGGGTAGGAGGAACCGAGAAAAGCTAAGGGAGTCAACCGGGAAAAAGCTCGATGTCCGGGGAACTAGAGGGGTCAGAACAAATTGACGAGGAGGAAGGGGGGGAAGGGACGCGCTTCGGAAAAGGGTCCGAAAAAAAAAAGGGATTTGGGGGGGAGGGGAAAGGGGGGGGACGAAGGGGGAACCTGCAAAAGGGAAAGAAACTTGAGGAAATTGACAACATCTGAGACCCGGAAAGGGGGAAGACAGTACCCTGGAAAAGGGACATCGGGGGGAGGCCAAGGAGAATACCCAATTTATTGTTTCTGGGATGGGAAGGGGGGGTAAGGGGGGATTCAATAAGGGGCGAAAGAAAAATTCAAGAAAGGTGGCCGTAAAAAAGAGGGGGGAACACTCGCGGATCTCGGATCTCCACGATGAACGGGAGAAAGAGGGTAAAGATTCTTCACAATTCGCAAGCTGACTCCCGAGGACATTGCGACAATACAATTCCCTCAACTCCGAAGGCCTGAAAGAAAAAAAGACCAATCCTCCGGACGTCTGTCAAGGAAAAAAAGCGGAAAATGGGTTGTAAAATTAAACGGGGGGAAAAAGGGGGCAATTCTCAATTTAGGGGAAGGCTCACGCCTGAAAACTGGATTATAAGGGGGAAAGGGGATCTTTTGAAAAGGAAAGGACCTAATCTCTACTGGAGGCGTTTTATAACAGGGGCCGAGGGGGGGGGGGGAAAGTCATAAAAAGGGAAAATGTCTCTGCAAGGAAGGGAAAATGTGACTGGAGACCTGGGAAGAAAAGAGAAAGGTTTCACAGAGAAGGGGGGAGACTGAAAACGCATCCATACTCAAATGGAAAAGGGGACTGAATCTAGAAAGATCACAACAAAAAGGAAGGAGATGAAAAGGGGAAGAGGAATAGTAGCTCAGAGAAGTCAGAAGCCTCGACGAAAAGGAAAAGTTTGCTAGAAAATTGAGAAGGGGGGGGGAGCTAATAAACAATCTGTGGGGAAGGGGAGTCTCCGGCGGAGCTTAAAAAAAATGGGCAAAAACTTGTAGGGACAAAATGGGGAAAAAAGGCCATAAACACCTCAAGAAGTATCGCCTTCGGTGAAACAGGAACAAAAAACTCAGGGGGCCAGTCCACAATGGGAGCGCCTGATTGTGAGAGGGAGGTTACCCCACGGAGACAAAGACAAGTTGGAGGTTCCAAAAAGGGGGGCGGAGGGAGAAGGTTAGGAAAAGCCGGAAACGGAGGATGGGAAAAGGTTATACAAAAAAGGACTGAAAGCAAAAGGATGAGACCGAGGGAGGGGAGTTCATGGAAACTCTTTTTAAATCCAGGAGGGGGGTCACTTGCAGAAAGGGGGGGGGTAGTAAGAAAGGCGGACATGAGTGCGTGGAGGAAGGGAGGGGCGGGGGGGGTGAACGAAGGGGCCAAGGAAAATGGCACCAATGAGGAGCCAAAAGGGATCCAAAAAAACCCAAGGGACTTTACCTTGGATTTTTAGACGGCGAGGACTTGGCCTGGACAGGGGCGGCAAAAGATTATAGGGAATACGGGTGGAAGCAACGAACGGGGGGGGTCGAAAATAAGCATGGGAAGCGGCATCACAGAATTCCACAAAAAAAAAAGTAGCGGTGGAAAACATGACAGGGGGGAGACGTGTCGGAAGGGAAACGCAGAGAGGAAGGATGAAATCATCAGTAAACAAAAAAAAGGTGAACCAGCAAGGAAGTAAAAGAGATAAGAGGTGCATCAGCGGAGGAGGAGTACAAGAAAATCAGAAAGGAGGTTTCTCCGATCATGACGGGGAAGAATCGAGAAAAGGGGGCAATCGCGAGAAAAGGAATGGGAGACGAAAACCCTTCTAGAGATAGGAAAACGGGGTTCGCAGTGAATCGCAGCTTCAAAAAAATTCCAGGGAGGGACTGGAAGAAAACCGAT
>Ga0179593_1503169_pt1 | contig 10185 bp, 10 predicted proteins | sample CZODoug2_1_08_16_FD_185931 | JGI IMG/M metagenome (GOLD analysis project Ga0179593, IMG submission 185931) | Vadose zone soil fungal communities from Angelo Coast Range Reserve, California, USA - CZODoug2_1_08_16fungal (PacBio error correction) | ecosystem: Environmental > Terrestrial > Soil >...
GGGGGACAGGGGAAAGGGAGGGAACAGAGAACCGTTAGTCGTGTGAGGGAGAAGCAGTGGCAGGATGGGGGCAGTGGGAAGAAACCACGGGACAGAAGAGGGGGGAAGGATCTCGTCGGGTACACTAAGCACTGAAGACATCCCCTAGCATCTTTAGGAACACTGGGAGGCGGAAGATGTTGTGGTGAGAGGGGCAAGAGGACCCGGGAAAATACAGAGATGAAAAAAGAGTGCGGCGTGGTGCATCACCTTGAACAAAATGGGGGGCATTCCAAAAGGATCCCTTTGGGCGATTTAGTCTAGTAAGCCTGGAGAAAAGAAGGCGAGTACTAGATCTCACCCTCATGGGTGTGACCGGGGGACAGCACGAGTCACCGGAGAAGACAAGTTGAGAGAAGGGGAAATCCAATGAGTACGAAAGAGGACGTCATGCTTGCGGGGGAGAGAGTGAATAGTGCCAAAACTAGTGACATATAGTTATTACCATACATGAGTGGATAAAAGGTTAAAAAGGGGAAAGACATCCGAAAAGGAAGTTTCGAAAACGTTAAGAATCTGGGGAGGTTTAACTTGATGGAGGAACTACTCTCGTGCAGGCTTCAACAAGAGGAAGGAAACACCCTCGGTTTAACTGTAGAAAGGAGAAAAAGTTACCAGACAGAGGGTGTAACAAAGGCCGCTTCGGGGAGGAAGCCCCAGGAGAAACAAGCAAACTTGGTGGGCTCGAGCTAATCCACGGTCTGTGACTATCCGTGGGAAAAATGGAAGCGAAAGAACCTGCTATTTGGTGAGAGAATGAAGAGGGGGGAATTTCGGGGGTTCAAAAAAAATTAAAAGCGCGTGGTACTCCTTTTGGACGTAGAGCAATCAGGGAAGTGGAAAGGGCACGGAAGAAGGATGGGGAGCAAACGTCTACTGGCCGGAGGATAAGGGAAAAGGGGAATGCCCCTTTATTTAGGATCGTTTCAGGGCGGAGGCAGGAGGGCCGTATTGCTGTCTTACAGTAAAAAAAAAGAAGCCTGCAAAAGATCGGGGACCAAATAACGTCGACGCCTACCCGCTATCGGCGTACTCATGACGCTTTGTATGCACTTTAGAATTTGGTACGTGTCATCGAACTATTCACGGGGTTACTTCGCGGCAAAATCTCGAAGAGAGTAATGAGGAAAGTGGGGTGATGTGTCGTAAGGAAATGGCGCTGGGGAGGGAAAACCGCATGTTTGCAACTGTCAAAAAGGACACCTCATTGTCTCCACATTGAAATCAGTCAAGATCACACGGCCCAAGCCGACGAATCAGGACCGAAGATGGCGGTGAGTACAAGGGACCGTACAGGCGGATAGAAATTCGGAAGTAACGATTGCGGAAAGGCTGACAGCCGAAGTCTGGAAGCATTTCAGGAAATCAAGCAACTTAGTGCGCGGGTGGGGGAGGGACTTATCCAGACGGGAGGGGGGAAATACACTAAGAGAGGAAAGGTCATATAAACAAACCAGAAGGGGGAAAGAGAACCTAGAAAAAGTAAACGGCTCCCGAGGGAAAGAGTGATTTGGAAGAAGGGGATGGGGTTTTTGGTAAACAGAGGAACTGGGAATAGGTACCAAAACTCATGTCTGTGCCGAGGAAGCAAGGGGGAGTACCCATCACAGAGAATCCGGGAGGAAGGCAGTGGAGAAGCATGGCCGGGTAATTCCTGAGGCGAGCGTTTGCATATCTGAATTCTCTAAAGCGTTCAGGAGGGAGGAACAAGGAGGGGCACAGAGGGCGTAAAAATCGGTGGGTTGAAGACTGATGTGGACCGAGGTGAGGGGGGGCGACTCTCTGGGCATGGGGTAAATGGCGGCGCCAAAGTAATACTCCTTTCAGAAAAGGAGCAAATCTCGGAACTTGAGGAAGGACCATCCCTCAGAAAGGCGAGTCATTTAGAGGGGGAGCGGAGAAACAACAACAAAGGAAAAGGGATAAAGCCTACATAGGGAGAGCATGGATTCGGATGTTCGCGGGAAAAGGAGAGAAGTTGTGCATTATGCAGTTGCAGAAGAACTCGAAGAGAGCAAACGACATCAAACGAGAGGCCAGTCGGTATTCAGCGGCAAATCAAACATTGCAGAAGATTGCACGAAGTTGGAGAGGTGATCCAGGCGAGGCGAAGGCGAGTGGGTCAGGACGACCGAAAAAGCCGCTTCATCTCCGGCAGCAGACAGGAAAATCGGTTCTACACTTCCAAATAAAGCAATGAGGAGGGGGGGTTTGGGGGAGACGCTGAAAAAGAGAAGGGGGGACCAGAGGAACCGAAGGGAAGGAAAGGGATCGAAAAAAAAAGGCAACAATAAACTAACAGCACCATAATGGGTGGCAGAGGAGCGCTCGTCGCAAGGGGAGCAGGGGGGGGGGGGTGGGCATAGAACCGGACCGCTAGTTAGTGTTAAAACCCGGACACGTCGGGTTGTGAAAAGCGTAAATGCAACCGTCCGTGCGGAGAGGGAAGATGATGCCTACTTCCGGCTGATACAAGGGGGGCCCAGATTGGAGATGAAATATAAACGAGAATAACGCTTACGTCCACTTGACTAAACCTGAGTACTAAGAGGAGAGTGAGGGGGGAATCATGAGGAGCGAGGGAGTAGGGGGACAGAGTGTTTCCTGTCCCAGAGTCGCAAATCTTGAGGGAAAAGACAGCGCCTTAAGGACGCAAGAAAGAAAAACTTTTTCAGACATAAGAGCATCGGGGTGGGGGGGGAACTGAGGACTATCAACTTGCTACCCGGTATAGAGGAAGGAACCCGTCACTTGGCTGCCAGGAAGTGAGATGCGCAAGTTGTTAAGAGGTAGCAGTCCGGCGACCAATCCAGAAAACAGTGCTTTTCTTTTCTTAAGCCTCAGAATCCTTTATGTCGCTCCCGTACACAAAACATCCTAAAGGGGGGTAAACATCACCAGGCCAGAGGATTCTCAGTCCAAAGCAATAGGTTAAAGGAAAAAAATAAGGAATCCTGGGAAGGGGAATATTCGACCCCTGGAGGTATGGGAGCTCGACGACACAAGGAGAGAAGCTTCCTGATGAGCGAACGGGTAGCATACGTGATCTCATAGAGGGGGGGAATGGGGATGAAGGACAAGGACAAGGGATCTTCACGAACGGGATTGATGCTCAGTTACCAAGCTCGCAAGCTGAAAGGGAGAACGGTCGGGTATGAGGACAAGACAAGCGCAAAAATTCGCGGGGAAACAACCCTGGCAAGCCTTTTAATCAAGGAAGAGGGAAGCCCACAAGGGGGTAGGGGGGTAAAACGATTGAAGGGGAAAAGCCCAGAGAGCCGCCTCCAAAGGTGGGTTCGGAAGCAACTCCTTCACTGGGTTTTCAACCCATCTACAGCGGGGTGAGGGACCTTCGAAATTCAAAAGAAGGTTAGGGTACATAACGAAGAAAGGAAAATCCCGCTATAGAAATCAGAGCAAACTCACTTGAATTTCCGGAGGGCCATCGGAGCGAGGAGGGAAGTCCCGAAGGAAGAGTAGATGGAAACAAAAAAGAGGGGAGGGGGGTTTCGATCGAGTCCTCTTTATAAAGGAATTCATCTACCAAATCTCAAATGTGGATCAGTTGGAAGACCTCAAACATTTTTTTGCCGGGGGCAAATTCGCGGTGCAAACGACATCGCCCAATAGGCGGGAACTCGTGCACCCTAGGAGTCGTAAAAAATCTCCGAAACGAGACCGGGCCGCGGGAGGACATCCAGAAGTGTAAGAACATGCTGTAAAGTCGGTCTATGAGCGTCAGATATTTTGAAAAACTTCCACCCGTCACTGCGACTGGGGAATTCACAGGCTGAACCCCAGATGGGAGAAAGGGGTTAAAAAAAGTTGACTCGACGTTCAGCTGTTCACCGCCTCAAGTCCGAAAAGATTCGAGAAGAAGAAGAGGAAGATTTGTTGACAGGAGAGTGGGTATCATGAGGGGGGGGGGGGCAGCATGGAGAAAAAACGTAAAAATTAATCCTCCTGTCCATTTTGTCTGGCGAGGAAGCGGAAGAGACCGAGGAAAACTCGGTTCGGTTCAGGAACATACTGGATGGAAAGGGGGAGGAGGGAAGTCAGAGGCAAGCTTCGTCGATGCGATCAAAAATCGATGGGAACATTGGAAGAATGCAAGAGAAGCATTAGGAAGGGGGGGGGAAAAGAAGAAAATCCGACAATCCCTAGGATTGCCATGCTTCCGTGGTGGCGACAAGACGGGGTGGTCTAGTTGGAAAACGGCACGGCGTGGGGCACCGAGACGTCACTATCTGGCCGAACAAGCAAGTGTTGCCAAAGCAAAAAAGCTGGGTGATCCCTCAACAGGAGGAAAGTACTGTTGACCTGGCTGATTATAACCACAAAGGACATTGCTGGAAACCTGAGAGCTAAATGAAATTCGTTGTTGACCTGTAACACCTGAAAAGGGGATCGTGGGAGGAAGAATACTAGGGCTTTGGTGGTGCCAAAAGCAACGGGCCATCTCGGAACGAAAGCTGTTGGCAGTTGTTGGGGGGGTGTGGAGGCAAACGCATAATCAAACAACACACTTTTTCCCGAGACTGGTCCCAGATCTTTGGTCTCTGCCCAAATTTCTCGTCAGACAAAAAAAAAGAAAAGGGGAGGGGGGGAGGTCCCCCTCCACGAGACCGGGAGGGTTGGAAAAAAATCGAAAACGTCACTCTTGACAGGAGGGTGGGGACGTTTGCGTATGGTTGGTGAGACACCAAACAACTGAAAACAAAGACGGAAGAGCGGGGACGTTTAGGTGGGCAAAAGAAGAAGTGTGGATGCTCACGAGCAAGTGGGAGGAGGGGCAGAGAGCAAAGCACAGAAGTCATCGGATAGGGGAAAGAAACTGCTGTTCAGGTTGGTGAGCCGAATAAAACAAGAAAAAAAGGGGGGGGGAAATTCATCTGGAGTGAAAAAGGCGAGTGTGGGAGGCAAAGGGGTGGAGGGAGCGGACCGATATTTTCCAAGGATTCGGGGGGGGGGGGCCAAAAAGACGGAAATAGACCACCCATCGGTCGAAAAAAACAGAGGCCGCCCCTTATGAGAATATTTTTAGTTATATTTTTGACTAGAGACTCTAAGAAGGGGAGACCGTTGCTTAAATCCATGGGGGGAAGAGGAAATCGGGACTAGAAGATAAATATGTCAAGCATCTCCCTTTTGTAAAAGTGTTGTCTCATGAAGACAAATTTTTGTAAACGGGGGGCGAACTTAAGCCGACATAACTCAATTGACATGCAACAGGATTACTGGGGGATTGTGGGGGCTAGAAATTGTATCAACCTATTAACAACCAATATAGGAAAAAAGAAAAAGAAGCGTCATCCAAGTCGAGAGATAAAATTTTAGGGCAATGGTCGAACAAGTATACAGTAGGAACCTTTTTGACGGTAGAAACAGTGACAAAGCGATTGGCAGTGTGGTAGACCAAGTGGGGGGAGGAGCTGGGTGGGAAAAAAGAGCTACCTCTCAGAGAGCATCTGTCCTATAAATGTAGAAAATTATTCATGGGCCGCAGGAAACTGTTGGGTAGGGGAAGGGGGAAAGGAAAGCCTAGTTTCAATCTATATGAGGTCCTAGGGCAGCGGGGAAAACACGGAAGTCCTGGCAAGCACAAACACGGGGGTTGAAAGGGAAAAACGAGCACAGTGGCGATTTCGTTAAACTTAAGCAGAGACCGCGGCGGGGTAAACGGCCCCTCGTGGGGTACAGTCCCAGCGACGACGAGCGAAAAATTACCTTCGAGCGGTGAAATCCAAGGGGACTCCTGCTAGAAAGAGTTGGGGGGAGAGCTGCAGATAGGGCCGTCGTAATAGTTATGACCTCAGTTTGAATTGGGGGCTGTCACAACATCCCGAGGAATGTACTCAAAACTTGACGAAGCGTGGGATGTAAACCTTTCAATGGAGGCCCGGCTTCGGTGGCAAGTCCTTGGACTGTACAAGACCACCTGGGGGGTTCGAGCAGGTATCACAGTATGCCAATGGTTGAAGCACTGGGAAACAATCATAAGGGGGGAAATTGGGGTCACGTAAGCGCTGAGTTAAGAAAAATCAGCGAGCAGTGGTGGGGATGATCAACACATCCAGAGCTGGGTTGCGGGAAAAAATGGCGGGGCCCTGACGAAAGAAAAAAACTGGTATCTCTTTCGCTTTGGGGTACGTTCAGGGTGTAAAGAAGGGAGCTTCGGACCTCATTGGAGTAGAGCGTCAATCAGCGGGGGGCGGAAGGAAGGCACGCAAGGATGAGGTGACTTCTTCCTGGTCTTAATGGGAAGCTTGAGGGAGGGGAAAATAAAAACTCTTAGAGGAAATTAGGCGATGGCTCCAGGCTTTCGCTGAGAAAAGGGACAGAAAGAACCGCAAGCTGCCGGACAGCGGAAGCTAACGCTTACAACGTAATTCTATCTTTTCCAGTGGGGGAAGTTCGCGAGTGTTGAGAGGGCCTAAAGCGATCAGGGATAAAGTGAGAGAGCAAAAAATCGGAGAGGATGTAGAGTGTGTTCAAAATTTAATTGGGGGGGAGCTTGAGCGGAACATCATAATTTTGCGAAGAGGGGGTCACAGACAAAGTGACCCACATGGAAGAAAGCCAGCGAGCAGCCTTGACATAAGTCACTCTAAGCAGGCAGACCTGCCTTGAGGAGTGGGTAGGAAATCAGGGCGGACGTAGGGGAGAGGAAGAGCAAAAGAAGGGAAAACTGTGAGGGGGGCCGAAGCAGGCATCTAAGAATCAAAAGAAAGGTAGTCGTTTTTGTACTAAACCGGCGGGGAAGAACAAGGAGTAAATTTAATCTTCCACAAAAAGAAGGGTGCCCAGCTAAAAAGAGAACAGAGCCCACTCTTGCCAATGGGGGGAAAGAGAGAGGTGATGGGTTTCATTGGAAAAGCTCTGCCATGCATATCAAGCGCAGGAGGAGTTGCGAGGAAAGGACACCAATCAAAAGAAATCAGTAGGAGGGGGAGTGGAGATAGAGTAGGTGATGCCGCGAGCTTGGCTGGGAAAGAGGAGATAGAAGCTTGTATCATAAACACGGTAGGAAAAAACTGACAGGGAGGTTACTCTTATGCCTTGGAAAGAGGGGCGGAAGAAAGCTGGGCGAATGGCGTCTTCTATAGGCGAAAGGAAAGCGGATCGCTCTCTGATGCATGGCGCAGGACAGCAGAAAGAAAAGAGGACAATATGGGAAAGGCATTTGTGAAGAGCACTCCAACAAAGGAGGAGGGAAGGGAAGGAGAAGAGATACAAGCTAAATGAGGAGGAGAAGGGATTGCACGTGGTCTTGCGCATGACGAGATGGGCGTATTTGCATGGGTCGTAAAACTGACGCAATGACTAAGCGCAAAATCGACGGGACCAAAGGACTCAACTCTAAAGATTTGCAACTGCAAAGGGAGATTGAGACCGGTCGTCTCTCTTGGAGGAGATCATCTAAAAAAAAAAAGGGAGATCGGAGCCAAAAAAAGAGAGAGAGAAACTAGCCTAATCATCTCTTTTCTGGGCTTTTTGCGAGCGAGGGAAGGTGTCAAGAAATGGAAACCTCCGGGGAAGGGGCGGAATCAACAAAGGAGAAGAAAATCCTATTTTTCATGAGGAGCGCTGAAAGTTGAGAGGGAAGCTGGTGTTTTCAAAAATGGAAAATCCAGGGGGTAGAAAAACCGCCAGTTTCGGGTTGACGAAAAGAAACATCCGAACGTAATTCTTGGGGAAAGAAGGGAAGGCAGAGGACTGTAAGGGGGAAAAGAACGTTTCCAATTGAGTCCGGTCGAAAAAGCAACAATGTATCCAAAGGGGACACGAGGGAGAGGACCTCGTTAGGTATTGGGGAGCATTTAGCTCTAGGGGTGAGTAAAGGGGGGGTCCACTAGGTGTCCTTAAACCCATCAGTCGCAAAATGAAGCTAAAAAATCATAGAACGCTCAAACTAAAAAATTTCCCAGAAAAGAGCATCTATGGGTTAACTGAAAAGGCTCAAAGTTTATCGTTGAACCTGACAAAGGGGCGGGACAAAGCGGCAATATTGAGAAGAGAAAAAGTGGTGATGGGGAGGTCCGTTCTGAGCCCTTGCAGGGGTAGGTTACTGAAAGTCCTCTCCGAAAAAAAGCCTGGACAATCGCAACAAAAAAATGCCGAACGGGGCATCCTGACAGAGGGAGAATCATCTTAATAAGTGATCAACTCTTGAGTCCGGGGACTGCCTGAAAGAAAACCTGAGAAAGCGAAGAAAACACCGAAGGAAAAGACGCTATTTAACCAACAATGAAATGGGGAAGAACGCAGGGGGGGATTCAGCAATGGAGTGAAATGACACGGGGGGGGGATGTGTATGCTCAGCCCAAAGGCGAAACTCTCCTCGGATCACGCTCTTATCTCCAAGCCAACGCCGGGGTCATTTTTCCAAAGGAAAACGCTGGACTACAGGGGTACAAGATTCGAAAAAAAGGGTCTCTCTTGAAAGAAGCCGCAAGAGGAGGGAATTAAATAATTTGGTTCAAAAATCACTCACAGATTCGTCACTGGTGGGCACCCATCTAACGAGGATGGGGGTTGCCTAGAAACAAGCAAAATCCTTTTAGGGACCTAACGATCTGGAAAAGAGACGGAAAATATAATGGGTCCTCTGCAATAGCGGAGGACGGCAGAAGGGAGGCCCCTTTTATTCAAGGTCGCTCAGGAAAGGGAATCGCGCAGGAAAAATAAGATGGAATACCCACTAGGGGTGACGGAGAGGCCTGAGCTCGAGAGGACTTCCTCGAACGAATCTCAATGGAGTTCCGTTGGAAGAATCAAATGGGGTGCACTGCCTCGGAGTGTCCTGTAACGTGGGCACTCGTCTGGAAGAGATATTCTGGACAACCTCGGAACTCGGTCAAAACATCTACTAAAAAGTGCTCGGCCATGGCAAATTGGATACCGCGCGCGGGAACAAGCTTGATTCGGCTGCGGAGACAGAGTTGGTCTTCACCCCCGACTACCATGCCTGGGGGTATTAAAAAACTTAACACAGTCGCGGGGCAGACAGAAGAAAAAGTCCTAGAACTGCTAAAGTGAAGCACCAGCAGGAAAAGCTTCTTCGAAATTGGAAACTCACTCGACAAGGCAGAGGGGGCAAATATTTTTGTTGCACTTCTTCAGCGTGTGAAAAAGTACCTGGAGCAAAGAAAAAGGATCCGCAGGTCCATTTTGTCTTTCAGAAACTGAAAGGAATCGCATCCAAAGGGCCAAAGGGGGGGGGGGGGGGGGGGGCGGAGGGACTGGGGGGGGGTGGGAGTGTGGGGGGTGGGAGGGGGGGGGGGGGAAGGGGCCGCGGCGGGCGTAATGGTGCGTTGAAAGGGACTGCGGGGAAGTGAAGATTGTCGGCGAATCCACGAGAGAAACAGGCTTGTCAGAACGGGTCACGCAGGAGATGGGAGGAAATCTTACACTACCGACAAAAGAAGGACCATGGTTGGGAAAGGGTGGTAGGGGGAAAACGCCGGGGGTCTTTGGGAGAAAACGTCCCTTCGGTGTGCCAGAATAAGGGATTCAGAATGGGCCTCTCAACAGCAACGTTGCCAGCTCCCCACATCTCCTGGACTTACCATCCCCTCGGCCAGTCAAGGGGATGGCGTGGGGGTCGGAGCACCATCAACGAAAATGGGCGGCACCTTCGGCTGGAAGGAGTTTTCCGCGGAGTAAGCACATCCTTACGGTCTTAGTGAGCAAAGTGAGATTTTTGCCACACCGCAAAAAAAGGGAAACGAGACGCCGCTTGTTTTCAAAGTTGTGGGGGGGTCTTAAAAAGCCCGCAAAACAAACGAAGTTCCAAAGGAAAAGAAACCCATCAGGGGGGAGCCCATCGGGGGGCAACAAAAAAACCACGAGGAAGGGAGGGAAAGAATTAGAGATGACCTCATTTGGGGGGGAAGCGAAAAAATAGGGGAAAGTCTTCGGTGGGGCAGTTTTTGTTCGGCAGTGAGGAGGGTGGGGACGAAACAACTTCAAAAGAGTCAGGAGGCACGTTTTTCAGTGGGGTCCCACAAGGGAGAGTGAAGGGCACGCACGAGCCTTTGGGGGGGAAGGGGGAAAAGTTGGTACAGGAAAGAACCGCAGGGATGAGTGGAGGTGTAAGAAAGGCTCACATATTTTTCCCTAGAAGAGAATAAGGGAACAAGCCAG
>Ga0179593_1585228_pt1 | contig 10185 bp, 16 predicted proteins | sample CZODoug2_1_08_16_FD_185931 | JGI IMG/M metagenome (GOLD analysis project Ga0179593, IMG submission 185931) | Vadose zone soil fungal communities from Angelo Coast Range Reserve, California, USA - CZODoug2_1_08_16fungal (PacBio error correction) | ecosystem: Environmental > Terrestrial > Soil >...
AAGCTTCTGGTCCCGACGTTGCCGTCTTCCATACGTGAACAGAGTTTGGCACAACGGCCATGCAATCCGACATTTTCCAAAAGAGGGAAAATGAGGGAGGAAAAAAAGGAAAGGGGGGGGGAAACTACGTATTAAGAGAGGGGGGGGGGGGGGGGGGGGGGGGTGTTCTTCCCGTGCCGTATTCGGAAGGGAGGAGAAAAAGAAAAAGGGGGGGGGGGAGGGAAGAAGTTGCTAAAGGAAAGAGGGAAAGCAGGCCGATTCGGTCGAATCCTTGTTTGAGTTCACGTGGATGTCGGATGGGGAAGAAAAAAAAAGGAAGGGGGGAGAGGGGTGTATCCAGAAGGAGGGAGATGAAGACAAGGTGAAACTTACCCGTTTGAGAGAGAGGGGGGGGGGGGAGGGAAAAAGGGGAAAAAAGGCCAAATAGGAAGGAAAAAAAGAAAGAAGAAAAGGGACACGAACACGTTAAACGTGTTACGCATATCTTATTATTCTTGAACTTGGGGCTCTCCCATTCGGCGCAATTTGTTGCTCGAAAAGAGGGGGGGGAAGGAAAAAGAAGAAAGAGAAAAAAAAGGGGTCGCGTTTCATAAAAGGGAAAAAGGGGGGGGGAAAGAAGGGATCACATCTCCCATGCATCGCGTTAGCATTCCAACTCCGAATCCACCTTGAACTTCCAAACCCCGGCTCGCCCCCAGAAAACAAAGGAAAAGAAGAAAAAAAGAAAAAAGAGGGAGGGGCAAACGAGAAAAAGAGAAGGAACGAAATCGGCCACGGGCTCACTCACCCTCTTTTATAATAACGGACGGAAAAAAGAGGGGGAGGAGAAGAGTCAAAGGAAAGAACGTTAAATATTTCTTATTTCATTTCCTTTGTTGCCAAACTAAGGTGAAAAAAAAAAGTGAAGGAATTCAGAGGAAAAAGGGGGGCGGGGTATATCCTTCATCCTCCCTGGAAAAGGAAAGGAAGAGGGGGGGAAGAAGCCTAACAAATCGTGACGCGGTTTCCGCTCCTCTACGCGGGGGGAAAAGGGAAAAAGAAAAAGGAGAAAAGGAACTTCCTGTGAAAAAGGGGGAGACTCATCGCCCTCGATTCGTCTGTTGGATTTCCTGGTCCCTGCTCGATTTGTACGAGTCTCCCCAGGGGGGAAAGGGGGGAGGAAAGAAAAAAAGAGAAAGGGGGGAAATGCCCAGTGAGGGGGAAAAGGGGGGAAGGGGAAGGAAAGAGGATGAGTTACTGAAGTTCTTCTCCTTCTCCTCGGACCTGCTCCCTCTTCGCCTCATTAATCGGGTAGCGTTCGGGGGAGGGGGGGGGAAAAAAAGAAAGAGAGTCATCACGGGGGGAAGAAAAAAAAAGGAAAAAAAAAGAGTGGAAAAATAAGCCGCCGCACAAATCGGCTTTGTCGCCACATAGAAATCTTTTCGCTGGATGCCCTCACAATCGGCACCAAGGCGTAGTCCCTGTGCATAAGAAAAAAAGGGGAAAGGGAGGGAAAAAAGCAAAGGACCTCCTAGATAAAAAAAAAGAGGGGGGGGGGGGGAGAGGAATGGGGCTTTCTCGTTGGCTCTTTCCCTCTCTGCCTTCCGTTTCGCTTCCATCAGGCGGTTCACACAAGCCCGTCGCAAGAAAGAGGGGAGGAAAGAGAAAATCTTGGAAAAAGAAAAAGGAGGAAAAAGGGAGTGCCCGCGCGTGCACTTCCCTTTCGGTTCCTGTTCACCGCATAGCTACTCTCGACTGTGATAGCCGCAACGACCGACAGTGAGAAAGAGGAAAGAGAGAAAAAAAAAGGAGAGGGAGTTTGCGAGAGGAAAGAGGAGAGGAGGTGGAACAGACCCGAAAAGTTAAAGTGCAACTCTCACTAATACTTTGCTACTTACTACTCGCGCCGGACACGAAGTAGTTGGGAGGAGGAAAGGGGGGAAGCCTTATGGGGGGGAAAAAGGGGGGGGAGAAAGTAGGGAAAAGAGAAACCTAGACATCACCATTAAACCTCTTTCAAATTACCCTTTACGGGGGGAGGGGAGGGAGAAAGTTTCGGGGGGGGGGGGGGGAAAGCAACTCCACTCCATCGACAAAAGAGAGGGGGGGGGGGGCAGAAGACACTCCTTTTTTTCCTATTGTTGTGGAGAAAAAGGAAAAAGGGGGGGGGGGAGGGGAAGTCAAAATATTGGGGGGGGGGGAGGGAAAGGGGGAAGAGATAAAAGGTCGGTCCATTTTCTATTTTACTTATCAAGACTCCACCATCGACCACGAACGCTACAAAAGAGAGGAAAGGGAAAGAAAAAGGGGGGGGGAGTCATTAAAGAGGGAAAAGAGAACTGCACATCTCCTAAAGCTCGAAGCCAAGCACGGAGGGGGGAAAGAAGGGGAAGGGACTCCTTATGAAAAAAAAAAGAAAGGGCAACGAGACTCGTACAAATCTAGTCATTACCAGAACTCCAACAGCGCCGGAGAGGGAAGAAGGAGAAGGCCGACTTAACTTCCTATTCCTTCCACCTTCCCTTTATGGCTTGCGTTCAAAGCTGAGAGCGGAAAAGAGGAAAGGGGGAAAGGGGAAAAAAGGGGGAGCTGTCTGCTAGACAAAGGAAAAAAAGAAAAGAAAAAAGGGGAAGGGAAGTATTCGCAGACTTAAAATATTTTTTTCAACAACTTCCAATGCTCGCAGAGGGAAAAGAAAAAAAGAGGAGAAAAAAAAGAAAAAAAAGGGGGGGGATAACGTCTTCTTAAGGAAAGAAAGGAGGGGGATGAGGAAGGTATGAGGCCGAATATCGTTTTTCTTTTAAGAACTCCTTGTTTGACTGCGTTCCGAGTGTTGCTATTCAAGGACAAGCGACGGAAAAAAAAAAGGAGATGAAAAAGAAAACACCCTGGGAGAGGGGAAAGGGGGAAAAAAAAGAAGAATTGAGCTGACAATGGTTTAACCTGACCCTCTTTGTCTCGAGGCGGTTATGGATTATGCGAGGAATTGAAAGAAGAGAGGAAAGGGAAAGGGGAGGGAAAAAAAAAGGGGAGGAGCTCCATGGAAAAAAAAGGGAAAGGGGGGGAAGGAGATCTTATATTCTTGAAAGCTTGTGCTTCTCTCCAGTTCGGCTCAATTTTTTCGATCTCAACGCTTGTGCAGGGAGGAGGAGGAAAAGAGGGGGGGGGAAAGAGAAGGAAGGATTTGGGAAAAAGGGGAGAGAATCTCCCCGGTGCATCGCTTCAGCATTCAAAAAAGAAAAAAAGAAAAAAAAAAAGGCTAGAAAAAGAAGAGGGAAGGGGGGAATGAGAGAAAGAAAAAGAGAAAAAGATCCAAAAAAAAAGGAGGCAGGGCAAAGACGCCAAACTATATTCCTGCCTCATACATTCAGGAGAAAGAAAAGGGAGGAAAAAGAGGGGGGAGGGGGTACTGCCCTGTGGAAGAAAAGGGGAGGAAGGGAAACAAAGAAATTGCCGACCGTGAACTAATTTCTTCTTGCATTTTCCGTTGTTGCCAAACTCTGTTCCCAGGGAGGGAAAGGAAAGAAGGAGAAAGTAAAGAGGGAGAAAAAGAAGGGGCAGGTAATGGCTTCCAGGTGAGCCGCCGAACAAATCTTGACGCTGTTCCGCTCCTTCCTCACGAGGGGGGGAAAAAAAAAAGAAAAGAAGGTTCCTGAAAAGAGATAAAGAGAAACGATGCGCTGTTGGATTTTCTGTTCCTTCTCGATTTGTACGAGTCTCGTGCCAATGGTGTCCGAAGGAGGGAAGGGAAAAAAAAAAAAAGGAAAGAAAGGAGGGATAAAGCTCTTGGAAGAGAGGAGGAGAGGGAAGGGAAAAATGGAAGGCGTCGAACTTCGCCTCGCCTTCTCCCTCTTCGCCTCATTAATCGTTTATCGTTCGTGGGAGAGGGGGGGAGAAGGGAAGGAAAAGCGAGGAAGGTTCAGCGGAAAGAAAACAAAAAGAGTGGGAAAGAAGAAGCACAAAACGGCTTTGTCGACCCACATAGAAATCTTTTGCGCTGTATTCCCCAAAATCTGCACCACGGAGGAGGAAAGGGGAGAAAAGGGGAAAGGGAAGAAAAGGAGGAGGAAAAAAAGAGATCCTGCGAGAAAGGGATGGGGGGAAAGGGGGGGGAGGAAGGGGGGGTGGACGGTCTCGTTGTCTCTTGCCCTACCTTCTTCCTTTTCTCTTGTCCAATCAGGCGTTAAAAAAAAAAAAAAGAGGGGAAGCGCGATACAAGAAAAAAAAGGAGGGGGAGGGGAAGTGAAATTTCGGGTCGTCACCGCATAATCTACGACTCTCTACTGTGTATGAGCGCAACCTCCCCATTGCGAAGCTCGGTGCGGAGAGAAGAAAAAAAAAAGAAAGGGGGGGGGACAAAGAGAATCGACTTATCTATGCGGGGAAAAAAAAAAGGGAAGGGGAAAGGAGAAGAAGACGGGCGACTGGACTATCGCGCGCCGTACACGAATTCTTTTTTACTATTTCAGAAAAGGTTCTGCCGTAGTGCCCGGATGTGGGTTGACAAAAGGGAAAAAAAGTACCGCTGGAAAAAGGTACTTGGCTGTGCTAGTCCAGGATCTCGGCGGGAATCATTGGGGGAGGGGAGAAGAAGAAGACAGCAGAAAAAGGAAGGGGGAAAAGGTGGAATTGATGCCAGGACTACGCCTTGTTGTCGATTTTTTTTTCATCCATCTAAAAATCTTCTATGTGGGCGACAAAGCCGGAGGGAAGGGGGGGGGGGGGAAAAGGAAGAAAAGACTAGAAGAAGAAAAGGGGTACGGAAGCAAGACTCTCACCATCTCCGCACTAACCTCTACACGATTAGAAGGAAAGGGGAGGGGGGAAGGAGAGGGGGGGGGGAGGAAAGGGGCTAAATCTCTAGAGAAGAGAAAAGGGAGGGGGAAGGGAAGAGAGGGGGAAGAAAAAAGAAGACGGATCAATCGCGTCTAAGTATACAACCTTGCAACGAGACTCGTAAATCGAGCAGGAACGAACTCCAAAAAGGAAAGGAAAAGAGAGGGAAAGGAAGCCTATTCCACTGAAAAAGGCACAGGTGGGAGCGTGCTTTCATCTTATTATGCTACCGCGTCAAGATGTGGAGGCGGCTTCACCTTTAAGCATGAAGACCTGATAAAAAAAGGAAGGGCAGGAGGACAACTTCTATAATGCTTCCTGTCCCGGACGGGGAGGGGAAAAGGGAAAAAGGGGGGGAAGAAAGTTTCAAGAAAAAAAAAAAGGGGAAAGAGAATCGTCCAGTTCCTTATAAAGCATTTCATTCCACGCCAAACTATTTGGATAATACTCACATTGAAAAAAAGAGGGGGAAAGGGGGGGGAAAGTAGGGGGGCTTGGGGGGAAAAGTGGGACGGCTTCCCCTAGTGTTTGCGGGGAAAAAAAAGGGAATTCACGGGGGGGGGAAAAAAGGGGGGGCAGGCAGGAACGCGATGCCCTGGGAGATGTTATTCACTGATCTTGTTTACCAAATCCGGCCCTTGGAAAGAGAAGGGAGGGGGGGGAGGAAAGGGTGGAGGGAGAAGGGAGGGGGAAAGTGACGAGAGCCGTTGCGCAACGCCTCCACCTATTCCTCCCCCACCTGTGCTCGCAGAGGGGAAGGAAAAGGGGAGAGGGGGGGAAAAGGGGGGAAAGCCCATTTCGGCAAGGGGGGGAGAAAAAAAAAGAGTTGAGAAGTAGGCAAGTCCTCGCATAATCCTCCACGCCTGCGAAAACGCTTTCCCTTTTCATCACATTTTCACCCTTGTTTTCAGCTAAAGGGAAAAGGGGGGAGAGAGGGAGGAGGGGGGAAAGGAAACGACCTCCCAAGGGGAGGGAAAAAAAAAGGAGAGAAGAGCACCCCCGGCCTTGATTCCGTCCGCTTTCCTTTAATAGCAACACTCGGAAGCCGTCAAACCGGCGTCTTACAAGCAAAAAAGAGGGAAAAAAGGGGAAAGAGGGGGGGAAAGAAAAAAAGGAAGGGAGAAAATCTTGGAGGAGGGGCCAAGTGGGCTCCATTAACTGGCTATACCTTCACCATATTGCCGACCGTGAAAGAAGGAAGGGGGGGGAAAAAAGGTGTTTCCCAACTCTTGAAAAGGGGGGGGGAAGCCTGCAAAAGGACCCCAGGGGGGGGAAAAGGAAACCTTCTCTCATTTTTAGCCGCAGATAGAGAGGGGGGGAAGGAGGGCCCAGGGGGGAGGAGAAAGCCAAAACAAAATCTTTACTCTTTTCTCTCCTTCCGCTTTGGGGAAAAAGAAAAAAGAAAAAAGAAAGGGAAAGGGGGAATCCTACTTGCTATATAAAAAAAGGGAGGGGGAGTGAGAGGTCCTTCTCTATTTTTACTATTCTCGTTTGCCATGTGTCTCCTTAGGGAGGGGAAAAGAAAGAGGGGGGGGAAAAAAAAAAGGGGAGAGAAGAGGAAAAAGAGGTGCAGTCGCTAGGAGAGGGGGGGGAGGAGAATGAGAATAGGGGACAGAGAAATCTTCTCCTCATTAATCTTTTATCGTTCTTGGTCTATGGTGAAGTCTTGCTTCCGTAAAATCGCATCAGGAAAGATAGGACGTCATGAAAAAAGGAAACCAATCTTTTGATATCGCCGCACAAAATTCGGCTTTGTCTACCCACATAGAAAGCTTTTAGCTGATGCCCAAGAGAAAAAGAGAAAGAAGGAGGGAAGAGGAGAGGGGGGGGGAGGGAACCACTCCAACAGGGAGGAAAAGAGGATACCGAAAGAAAAGTAAGGTGTAATTTTCATCTTTAATGTGCTGTTCCTCGGTGGCTCTTGCACGACGGAGGGGGGGGAAAAAAGAAGGAAAACGGGAAAAGGAACAGGCCGATCCCTTTTCCTTGAATCGGTCACAAACGACTTCGTGTCGGCGAGAGAAGGAAAAAAAAAGAAGGAAAAGGGAGAGAGAAGGGAGAAAGAGCCCCATTGAAGAGGAAGAGAGAGAAAAAAAAAAAGGAAAGGGGGAGGGGGGAAAAAAGGAGAGATTCGTCACTACTTCCGCACTTTTGCTTTTCGCTCATACACAGTCGAGCGTATTCCTATGCGTGCTGCGACAGAAAAGGGAAAGGGAAAGAAAAAAAAAGAAGGGAAAAAAAGGGGGGGAGAGGGAGAGTTCCGAAGGGGGGGAGGGTTGAACCTCCTGATTTAAATGCTAAACTTAATCTCGTCCGCAAAGAGCCAAAGGAAAAAAGGGGAGGGAGAAGAAAAATTCCTGGGGAGAGAGGAAGGAGACGAGGACGGGAATCATTTTTTCGTTGTGCGCAAAGAAGAAAAGAAGAGAAAAGGGGAAAGGGGGGGGGAAGACTAAAAAGGGGGAAGGGGGGGGGGGGGGAAAGACCGCGAAAAAGCTTCTCTGTTTTGGTCGACAAAGCCGATTTGGGGGAAAAAGGGGGGGGGGAGCCGCGGAAAAGAGAAAAAAAAACGGCGGTCATTTGCCGTTTTTCGGAAGACAAAAAGAAAAAAAAAGGAGAGGAAAGGTAAAGGGCAAGGGAGCGGGTCCGAGTCGCGGAGAATAGAGGAAAGATATCGAAGAGGATAGGGGGATAAAGCGCTATATCCATCACTTTTTCATTTTTTCCTGATCAGAAGAGTTTCCACGAGAAAAACGAAAAAAAAGAAAAAAAAAGAGGAAGGAACAACAGAGGGAAAAGGGAAGGAGAGACCGTCTGCGTCAACAGTCCTTATTACTCTCCTATTCACTTCCACCTCTCCTTGAGGCGGGCTGAAAAAAGAAGAGGATTGTTTCGGCTGCTTCACCTGGAAGCATGAAGGACAGGGGAAGGGGGGAAATTTATGGAGGGAAAACAACTGCGAGAATCTTCCTGTCCCGGACGTTGACGGGGGGGGAAAGGGGGAAAAAACGGCCAATTCAATCCGACATATTTCACGGTCGGCAAGTAGGTGCAGTAAGAAAAGGAAGGGGGGGGAGAAGAAGGAGGAGAAGAGGTTTCGTGCGGAAAAGGGAAGGGGAAGGGGAAATGGGAAGGGGAAGGGAAAAAAATCGTTTTGCTTTGTAAGAACGCCCGTGTTTTACGTCTCCTAGTGTTTGCTATTCAGGCAGCGAAGGAAGACAAGGCAGGGAGGGAAAAAAAGAAAAGAAGATGGGAGCAGAAGGTTTTATCAAGGGGGAAAAAAAGGGAGAGAAAAAAGGGGTGAAAGGACCGCGTTTTTCGCGAGGCGTGGATGAATTATTCTAGGACCCCTTGAATAATTAGTCCAGCTTTCTTTCGCAAAGGGAAAAAAAAAAAAAAGGGAGAGGGAAAGGGACCGAACACTTTAAACGGGGGGAAAAAAGAGGGGGGAGGGAAGGGGGGACGGCGGGAAAGGGCGGCGGCAATTTTTCGATCTCAAACTCTTTGCGATTCTGCAAGTCTCGCATAATCCTCACCGCATTAGGCGAAAAACAGCGGAAAAGGGAAAAAAAGAAAAAAAGAGAAAGGGGGAGAAGGGAAAAACCAATCCGATCAAAGGGGAAGGAAAAAAGAAAGGAAAAAAGAGGACGTGATTACAGTAGCTGTCCTTGAATGCGACACTCGGAAGCCGTCAACCCGTCTTTCTTCAAATCAAAAGTATTCGGGGAAGAGAGAAAAAAGGGGGAAAAGATGGGGGGGGGGGAATGGGAAAAAAGGGGGAGAAAGGGAAAGGGAGATACTGCACCATATTTTTCGACCGTGAAATATTTCTTATGCATTGGACGTTTTGAAAAAGAGGGGAAGGGGAAGGGAGAGGAGAGAGGTATCCGCAGAAAAAAAGCCGGGGCTCGAATCAGTTCTTCCATTCTTCCAGGTGAATCCCCCTGAACAAACGTGACGACGGTGAAAGAAAGAAAAGAAGGGGGAAAAAAGGGGGAAGAGGGGAAGTTAAGGGAAGGAGAAAAGGAGGAGAGAGAACACCGAGAAGGAGGCCGGTTGAGTTTCCTTTTCCTGCTCGATTTTTACTAGTCTCGTTGCCATTTTGTCTCCTTAGCAACGAGGAAGAGGAGGGGGGAAAAAGAGGAAAGAAGAGGGAGGAGGGGGAGAATGCAGTCGCTAGAAGGGGGAAGGGGAGAGTGACCAGTTCGCCTCTGACCTGCTCCCTCTCGCCTCCTCATCTTGTAGCTTTTCTTGTCGAGGGGAAGAAAGGAGAGGAAAAAAGGAGGAAAAAAAAAAGGGTAAAAGGGAGAGGAGGGAAAAAAATCGGATTTGTCGACCCACAATAGAAAGCTTTTTCTCTTTATCCCCGGCCCCAAAATCTGCACCACGAGAAGGAAAAAAGGGGAAAAAGGGAAAGAGGAGCTAGGGGGGAGGATGTGGCACCACGAACTGATCCTCCCTGCCTAGATCCTGATGCCAACAAAGTAAGGTGGGGGGAAGAGGGAGGAAAGAAGAGGAAGAGGACCTCCGGGGAAAGGAAAAAAAAGAGGGAAAAAAAAAGCCGGCCGCACACTTCCGATCCCTGTTTCTAAATCGTCACAAACGACTTCTTGTCCGCGGAGAGCGAGAAGGAAGGGGGAAAAAAAAGGGGGGGAAAAAGAGGATAGGAATAGAAGGGGGATCGCAACGAAAAAAAGAATGGGGAGACAGAGCGAAAAAAACAACGAGGAGGAAGGAAAATAGAGATATGCGCAACTAGGCTTCTCATGGGGTTCGTTTCGCTCATACAAATCAGACGTAGCACACCCGAGAGGGAAAAGAAAAAGAAAGGGAAGGGGAAGGGGGAAAGAAAAGGAGGAAGATTTCAGAAAGAGAAAGGGGAAAAGGGGTGGGAAAGACATATGGAAGCTAAACGTAATCATCTTCTGTCAAGAGCCACCTAGACGCACCATAACGAGGGAGAGGGAAGGGTGGAGGGGAGAAAAAGATCTCGGCAGGGGGAAAAGGGGGGGAAGGGGGTGAAAAAACTCCTACTCGTCACGACAATATCTTTTTCAACGGGAAATTGTTTTATTGATGCACAGGGAAAAAGAAAAAAAGGGAGGGAGACGGGGGGAGAAAAAGCCTATTTTGGGAAGGGGAGAGATCAAAAGGGGAAAGGGGGGGGGAATTTTTCTTCCGCTAAATACGAGACGGAGGGGGGGGAAGGGCTATTTAAGAAGGGGGGAAAGAAACGACAGCTCAACCATCGACCACGCTCTACACGATTAATGAGGCAGAAAGGAGGAGAGGAGGGGGGGGGAAAATCAAGGGAGAGAGAGAGTGCATCTCTAATCTCTTATATCCATCACTGTGCATGTTTGCCGATCAAAG
>Ga0179593_1621697_pt1 | contig 10185 bp, 13 predicted proteins | sample CZODoug2_1_08_16_FD_185931 | JGI IMG/M metagenome (GOLD analysis project Ga0179593, IMG submission 185931) | Vadose zone soil fungal communities from Angelo Coast Range Reserve, California, USA - CZODoug2_1_08_16fungal (PacBio error correction) | ecosystem: Environmental > Terrestrial > Soil >...
TGGTCTTTGGGAAGGAAGAGAACCTCAGGGAGGGGACAAAAAAAAAAGAGCCCCTGGTGGTCTGTTTTGGGGCAAAAGCGGAATCAATGCTCCTCAAAGAAAAGATGGCTTCAAAACACCGAGGGGGGGGGCGAAGGTCAGGAGGGAAAAAAATGCACCTTTATTCGCCCGTATGAAAAAAAGAGATTTCTAGACATACGATTCGAGAGTGCACTGTTCTGTTCACGGAAAGGAGTAGAGGGAGGAGTTGGCAGTTCCTGTGGGGAAAAGACGGTTTACTTTTGGGGATTCTGGGGGGCTATCAGCCGTTGGCGGTAATTAAAAGAGGGGATTGGGGTCAGGGAAGGTTAGTCATATTCCCAGGAGTAGTCAAGAGCGTACCTCCTTTCTTTCAGGTAGGGAGAAAGGAGGAGGGGGGGGAGGAGAGGGTCAATAACTTACAAGGAGTAACCTTCTTACCATGTCAACGGGTGGCAGAGAGTTAACTGAAAGAAGGCGAAAAAAGCACAGCGGATAGCAGAGAACAAGTTCTGTTCGTTTGGAGAGGTTATAAATCCAACAGAGCGGTCAGAGAAGGAAAAACCTATGGGAAAAAAAAAAATCATCATAAACAAAGGGAAGAGCGGCTTGATCGTGGAAAAGGAAAACATGATGGGATCAACGTCTGCGGAGAAAATTAAAATAGGGGCTGAAAAAAAGGGAATCCTCAAAGAACGCCTATGGGAAAGCCACCTTGTTATTCTCCGGTGTTGGTGAAGGGTGGGTAGGAAAAAAAAGTAAAAGGGGGTGCGGATATACTTACGGGAAAAGGGCGGGCATTTTTAACGAAAAGCCGAGGTAAGAAGCCGCCATTCTGTTACCATCGGAAGGCAGAGGGGGGAAAGGTGTGAAAGGAGGGCCTCCTGCGCTGTGCTAGCTGCTTCCTCCTAGTGGGAAAGGGGTGGGTTTTTTATGTTGAGCTTGGGGGGGGAGAAAAAAGGGGAAAAGGGCGTTTGCGAGAGGCCGAAGAAAAAAAAGTAGTTCGCGTCAGTAAAAAAAAAGATTTATTAATCGATGGTATCGAGTTTGGGGGGGGAAAGCTGATTTTTCAGAGAAGCAAAAGAAAGATGAGATAAGAAGACTCGGCCGGAAAAAAGCGATTAATAAAATTTCTAGAGAAAAAAAGGAATGCCTCCGAACTTACATCCCCAAGCAATCTCGCAAACGCCCTTGGAGAAAAAAAAGAAAAGTTTCGGAAAACAAAAAAAAAAAAAAAAAAACCCAGCCCGGCGATCGACGAAAACCGAGATTCCAATCGACCCAAGAAATAAACTAACTATATCGAACCAGGAATGGAAGAAAAGTAACAAAAAAAAGGAAGAAAAGTCGAATCGCTAAAAGCGGCTTTTCGTTAACATTCAAAAAAATAAAGCCCCGTACGTATATAAAGAAAGGAATAGAGTCCAGGGGGATCAAAAAAAGGCGTCCCATCGCAAACCCAGGGCGAATACCCACGGTGGAGACAAAAAAGGGGCTTTGCGAGTCACATGCGGGAGAAAAAAGTGAGCGGGGGAAAATGAAAATGGTCCTCTCATCGTGGAAAAACCCCGCCACGATAAAGACCGCATCTGTGTAAGGAGGCAGAATCTCGGGGGGGAGGAAAAGGGGGGGAAGCAAGGTTGCTTTGACATAACCGGATCCCACTACCAAGAAAAGAAAGGTTCGGACTAGTGAAAAGGAAAAGCAAGAAAAATTTAGAGAAGGTCAGTGGCAGTTAACATCCTCTGCAGACATGAGTGAAAAGGTGCGAATAAAAAAAAAAAGAAGCGTGGGGGGAAGAAAGGGGGGACCTCACTCCAAAACATGACCTACCTTTAAAGAAAGGGGAGCTTGACTAACATTGGGGGACTAGGGAAGAAGGGCGAAAAAAATCCATCAAGCATTCCTGTATCATGGAAAAATTAATAAACCAAAAGAAGTAGTTAGTACGGTGAAAAAAACCAGAGAGGAGAAGGGCCAAAGACCCCCTAGATAAATACGCCGAAAACGTGAAAAGAGGAAAGAGAAGGAAAAGGAGGTCTAGAAACTCTAAATTCGGGGGGAAAGGGAATAAAAGGTGAATGCGACGATGACGAACTGTCGCTGTCCCGAAAAAGGAAATGAAGCGGGGGAGAAAAAAAAAGGGTTGGTATCCAAGAAGGTTCCTCGTCAATGAAGAAAAACAAAGGGGGCGAAGAAAACCGAAGTGCGCGGTTACGGAAAAAAAAGCCCAACAAACTCTACAACAACGGCGGAGGAATTGGGTTGTGGGGGGGGAGGACGGCGTAACCGAAAAAAGACCTCGCGACGGTCCGATCAAAAAAGGGGACGGTGGAGATGAAAAAAAGATTAGGGTCTCCAACCGAGGGCAGGAAGGGACGGTCAGATGTCGATGGGGAAAGGGAAATCGTCCATTCACCTTTATGAGAAGAAACGTGGGGAAGGTGGGGGGGCTAGACTACGATTCGGGCAAAAGGAAGGAACTTTTCTGTTCACGCGATTTAGGAGGGGAATTTATCTAGGGGTGGGAGGGAATTTGGCAGGAAAGGACCACAAGGGGGTATTTTGGTGGGATCTGTTTGGAAAAAAAAAAGATAACAGCCGTTGTCTGGGGACTACATTATCCTGCAAAGGGGCATGCTAAGAGGCAGGGGACGGAAGATTCAGCAACTGTGAGGCGGTATACCTCCTTTCTTTCAGGGAGGAAAAAAGATTGGCTTTTGGAGGGAGAAACAAAAGTAAAGGGGAGTCAAGTCATTACCATGTCACTCGAAAGAGGATGTTCACTGCCAAGGGGGAAGGATCTCTCTCATCACGATCGGGAAGAAAAGAAAGTAGGGTGGGGTATTGGGTTTTTTTAGAAAAGCCAATCTGCCGTCGGCCGACAAAGGATCATCACACCGATGCCGGGAAGGCTGGAGAAAGGAGGGGGGGAAAGCGGGATCAACGTCTTCGGCTTTAAAGAAAGAAAAGAATTTCTTTCTGCCGTATGAGGAAGAACGCCGATTTGGAAGAGAACGTTCAAAGAAATGGTTGCGATGGAGAAAAGACAAACTGACGATTATCGCGAGTGGAGGATGACTTACGGGCAGGAGTTTGGGAAAGGGGGGACGGATCGACTCAATATTTCGCAAGAAGGTTTGGTTATAGCGCGAGTTAAATGAAAGGGTTGTCGGGCCGCCGAGACACTCGCTGGAGAAGAAGAGGGGAAAAAAAAAAAAGGGTGGGTTTTTATAGGCTGCGGGAAAGGGGGAGTATCAGTTTTAAGACAAAGGGGCCAAGGCGTTTTGCGAGAAAAAATACGCAGACGGCGGGGAGGCAAAAAAAGGGAGCAGAATTTTTAATTCGTGGTAAGGAAAAGGCAGGCCGAGTCTTCTTTATTCTAAGGAGAAACGGCGGAGGAGAAGAGAGAAATGAAAAAATAGCAAAAGCAAAAGAAAACGGGAAAAAGGCACCTTGACTGCCCGCGAAGAAGAAAAGTCGGAGCTAGGTCTTCGGAAAAAAAAGGGGCACAATCTGGCTTCCGGAGAGAACAGAAAAAGAGAAAAAAAAAAAGCCAACTCTGAGGAACCAGCGGGCAAAAAGCATGCGGGCCCTGACTAAAAGAGAACCCAGGTAATTTAACTCGCGAGAAGAAAACGTAAGAACAGAGGGGAGGGGGAGAAGGAAAGGTAACATGCCTACCAGAACACACAAAAGTATAGGAAAAAATACATCGGATAATCGGAAGGCACAGAAGAAACGGAAAAGAGAACCACCATGAAGAAAGGGGGAGAATCCCCCTTTGGAGACCCGAAGACGTTCGTTGCGATTCACGATGCAGGGAGGGTGGAATCTAGGAAAAGCAGGGAAAACGTTGTATCCCATCATCGGGAGAAAGCCTCTCACAATCCTAAGGACTCGAAAATCTCGTTGGGGGGATGAAAAAGGGGTGAAAAAGTAACAAGAAACTTGGTCTCAGAGGGGAGGGGTTCCTCTCGTGATGCAGAGAAAAGTCAGGAGGGCAGGAGGGGTCCTGATCGGTTCCATGAGGAGTGAGCGACTAAAGCGTGATGAAGGTTCTTAGAACGAAAAAACCAAAGAAAAAAAACGGAAAAGAAAGGAGGTAAAGAGTGACTAACAGTTTGTGAATCTTGAAGACAATTACCAGAAAAAGACCAGGCCGGGGGGGGAGATGAATACCGCCAACGCGGGGAACGGTGACAACAGAATCCACGAGGTGGCGAATTGGTGGAAAAAGGGAAAGGGGGATATAACCCCCCTAGATCAATAAGGGGTGAAAAGAACTCGCGTAACAGAAACCGTGAGAAGGGTAAAAACCGGGGGCAAAAGGGGATAGGAAGGAACCCGTACCGTGTAATAATGACGACGATGACTGCTTGCCAGAAATCCCATCGAACGTAAAGGGGGCAAGATTTGAGCCCAGGGGGGAGAAAGAAGGGGTTTTCCGCTTGAAAGGAACACCGCCCACATCGTCCGCCTAGGGGGGAGAACTGGGAAGGGCCAAATACAACAAAAAAGAGATTATTAAATATATATATTTTTTGGGGAAGTACTTCTTAACCTAACAAGGGTCCAATCTGAGAATGAAGGGAGGGGCATCGATCATTGCGCGGAAAAAAAGGGGCTCCAACCGAGTCTTAAGATGCATTTACGTGTCAAGAGGGCTGACCGCGGGAAGGACGAAGAAAGGGGTTCAAAGCATTTATGAGTTGAGAAAAAAAAAAAAATTTGGCTAGTGCCCCTGTTTCTGGGGGGGAACGTATTTATCTAGGGGGGGGGAAGGGGAAGGGAAAAAAAAAGAGGGTGGGGTATTCTGTTTGTCACAGATTAGGCAGTGGTCTGGACTGACATATCCAGGCAAGGAGGGGGGCTCCGCGATCTGGCTAATGTGGGAGATTACAAAGGGGGAAAGAGATCTCCTTTCTTTGAAAGAATCCGGAGATTGCTTGAAAAGATACTGCAGAACCTTAAAAAGAAAAAAAAAGTGAAGAAGGCACAAAAGGGAACGATCAGGACCTGGTCAGAGGAGAATTCATGAAGTGCGCTCGGATAAAGCGGACTATCCGTCGCCGGAGTTGATGGGGTTATGAGGGGGGGGGTTATAAATCCCACCTGAGTCAAAGGAGATTTTCGCGTACTACCAGGCTTCTGCGCGGCGGGAGTCGGTGAAAGGGGAAAGGGAAAAAGGGCAAGAGCTTTAACGAAAGAAAAAGGAAAAAAAACCGCTCGTGACTCGCAAAGAAAAACATGGTCCCACCGTGGGTAGGAGGAAGGTGAGGGCGGGGAGAAGGACAGGGGAAAATTATCGCGATTGTATTTCAATGGGGGGGGAGAAAAGGATGGTGTGTTTCTGGTCGGAGAAGGGATCGATCAAGCATATCCTTCGCCATGCTGTGAAAAGGTTCTATCTAGGGGGGGAAAAGGTGAGGGGGAGTCATGGCCGCCTTCGCGGGTCGAGAACTCCGAGTTGCCGCATCGCCGGGCCTGGGGAGATTCTTGTGATATCCAGTTTTAGAAAGGAGGGACCGGGCCGGGGTAGAAAAAAAAGGAGGGGATGTAAGTTCTGGGAGGAAAGAGGGGGTAGCAGAATTATTATCGATTGTAGAAGGGACTCAGGCCGAGTCCCTTTCTTTATGGAAAAGAAAAAACAAAAGGGGGGGGAGGCCTGAGCAGCATAGCAAAAACTCGAGAAAAGGGAAGCTTCACTCTTCACGGGGGAATAAAAACAAAGGGGAAGAGAGAGAGAGAAAAAGACAAACGTCCCTTGAAAAAAGAAGGGCGTGTCTTAAAAAAACTGAAATACTCAAAAAACCACCAGGAGCCGGATTAGAAAGAAGCCGGTCAGAGAAAAAAAAAGGGGAGAGAAAGGATCGAACCGCATGTAATTTTCACTCGAGGAGGGGAAAAACGATAGCTAACAGCATGGCGGAAGCTACCCCTCGCTGGGGAAAAAAACAGAAAAAAACCGTAAGTTATATCCCGAGAATCGTCAGTTTGGGATCAAAAAAGTCGCCATCGAAAAAGCAGACAAAAGGAAAAAAATCGGCGTTCTTGCGAGTAAAGAAAGAAATCTTTCGTAAGCTCGGGGAGAGCAGACGTTATCTCAAAACGGAGAGGGAGAACAAGCCTACCGGCATCTGTGGGAGTTGTCGGCCGCCGGGGGGTTAATAAAACCCATAAAAGGGAAAGTCGACAATGAACTAGGAAGAAAAGGAGAAGCCGCGACTTAAAGGGAACATGTCCCTGATCGGGGACATGGTAATTAAGGTTGACATAGGGGTAGGGGAGAAAAACTGGGGGGAGCCGGCATTGAAACCGACCGGGGGGGGGGTGGGGGGGGGGAAGGAGATATAAAGGAATCTTCCTGAATAATGACAAAGGGGAAGACCATCAAGCATGAACAGACCCTGCCTTAATACCGCCAACAAGGGCACAGAATAAAAAGTGGCGAATTGGGGAACAGGACTAGAACACCCCCTAGATAAATACAAAAGAACTCGCGTGACCAGAAACAGGGGAAAGTACAGTGGAGGAAGGGGGAAGGGGGAACCCCGTACCGGTAATACGGCGAATAAGGGAAAAAAAACTGTCCCTATCTCCATCTGAACCGTAAAGAAGAAAGGAGCCTCGGTGGGGACACGCGAAGGGGTGGAGGGGAAAGACCCAACAAAACAAGGTGATCGCTACAGAAACGATGGCGATTCAACTGAGGGGGAGGGCCGGAAAAAATCTCTCTCCAAAAAAAAACAGTAGGGTTGGGGGGGGAAGGCGTAACCGAACCCTCAGTGGGGAAAAGAGAAAACGGTCGATCCCCTGTGGGCGGGACGCGTAAACAGCGCCGCGAAAGGGGAGGGCGGAAAAAAAAAAGGAGGGAGAAGCGGGACAGTCTGGCCCGCGTCAGAAAGGATTCCGGTACGGGGTTCAAAGCAATGTAGAGGAAATCGGGCCACTGACCAAAATTGGGGAGGCTGTTAAGCAGAGAAAGGGAAAGTATATAGGGGTGTTATTATAAAGGCAGTTTCCTGTTCCCAGCAAGAGGACTTTTGGGGGATTCTGGGGGAAATCAAGTGGGAGGGAGGGGAAAAAGACAGGCATGCTTGTGGGAGAGCTGGCTACCTTGTTCGTCATGAAGAAAAAAAAAAACTGTTAGTCAAAGGAATAACATGAAGGGGGGGTCAATGCCTGAATGCTTGGGTCACAGCATACTGCAAGAAACGGAAAAGGCTTTAGTCGCTTCAACCTTCATTAAAGGAAGACTTGAAAAGAAGGACTTCAGGTAAGTTCGCGGCTGAGAAGAGATAGCCGATTTTCTGCCGAGGGGGGGGGGTTAGTTGGGATCCTTTGGGGCCAGGACAAGAAGACGAGATTTTTCGCGTACAGATTGCGCGCTTGATCGTGCGGGGAAAAAGGGGGATCAACGTCTGCGGCGTAAAGAAAAGGGGAGAGGGAATAGGGGAGGGGGAAAAAAAGTGACTCGCAAGAACGCCGAGAAAAAGGGTACTCCACCTTTGTGTCATTGTTTGCGAAGGAATTGGATGGAAAAAAGGGAGGGGGGCGGGATATCTTACGGGGGAAGGGTCTGGTCGGCATGTTTAACGAAAGGGTAGCGATCGAGCAATATCGGGAAAAAAAAAAAGGCCTTTTGGGGAAGGAGAGGGGGGGGAGTTTATTTAGTCCAGGGCGAGGAGAGGCGGCTGGCTTCCTCCTAGTTGAAAGGGGTGGGTTTTTACTAGGCTGCTGTCGGAGAGGGAGTGACAAAAAAAGTGGAGAAGACCTAGCTCCAGACGGCGGTATGTAGGAAAAAAAAGTCAGGCGGTAGCATAATTATATCGGGGGGGGGAGTCTGCTCAGGCCGAGTCTTCTATAGAAACCACAAAGGAGAAGGGTCGGTCGGCCGAGGAAAAGATTATAATCTGCTACCAAAAAAGAAGGGAAAAAAAGGGGAGGGAAAAAGGACTCTCGCAAACGCCCTTGGCTCAAGGTCTTAAAACGGATACTCACAAGAAAAAAAACCCACCAAGCCCGGCGATGAAAAGAGAACAATTTCAAAAAGGCAAAAGGGGGGGAGGAAACCAGGTAATTTAACTCGCCGCTATCACAAAACGAGATATTGCTTCGATCGCTACCGATAAAAAAGAAAAACCGTAAGTATACCCGCAAAGGGGGGGGAAATCGTCAGTTGGGAGAGGAGGGAGGCCGTCGCCATCGCAAACCAAGCCCGCGAATGAAAGGGGAAGAGGCGTTCTTGAGCGGAAATACGGGAGGAGGCTCGTTGCCAGAGCATGGGAAGGAAAGTGAAAAAAAGCGGAAAAAAGCCACGATCAAGCCGCGAGAGGGTGATGTTATAAACGCGCAAAAGGAGGAAAAAAAGCCCTGTTCATATTGTGAAGAGTAGAAAAACAAGGGGACAAGGAAAAAAGCAGATCGGCTGTCCGCAAAAGAGACTTTCCTGAGTCAGTGGGGAAGGCACTGAATCTGTTCCACCTGATTGGGAAAAAGGGACAGACCAACGAAGGGGAAAAGGGGAGGGTTTGACCGCACTGGGGGGAAACCGACCTGAAAGAAAGGAGGAAAAAAAAGGGACTAACAGTTGTGAATCTTCCGGTAGGGACGAGAGACAGGGAAGGGATCTGTCAGTCCAGACCACGGAAAAGGTATATATACTAGTTAGTCCGGGAAAAGTAAAAAAAGGGGGGGGAAAAAAAAAATGACTTTGATAATAACCAACCACCCCCTAGATAAACAATCGCGTGAACAGAAACAGTGCACTAAAGGGAAAAAAAATAGTAATGGGAACAAGGGAAAAAAAGGGAGGGGGTCGACGGGCGCTAAACGGTGACATAAAAACAGAATGTCCCTATCGCATCTGGAAAAAGGGGCGCGTGTTGAAACGGAAAAAGGGAGGGAGGCTCTTTTTTCCGTCTGGAGAAAGGGGCCCCCAGTTATCTACCGGGAAAGTCAAACTTAGGGGTTAGGGAAAGGAAAAAAAAAAGATCTCAACAACAAAGGAAGAGATTTGTTTGGGGAAAAGGACTGCGTAACCGAACCCGCAAGTGGGGGGGAAGGGGTCTCAAAGATGGAAAAGAAAAAAGAAACAAGCGCCGCGACCTTCGGGAAAACTTCAAACACTCATGCTTCCATTTAAAGGGACAGTTCTGGCCCGCGTCATCGAAAAAAGGGAAAGGATAAAAGGAAAGGGGAGAGACATCGATTCGGGCCAAGAAAAATGTTTCTTGTTCACAAAAAAAGAGTTATCTAGGGGGTGTGGAGAGCAGGTCCAAAGGGAAAAAAGGAAGAGTCTTTTGGTGATTCGAAAAAGGGACTAACTATATCTATACAGCCTTTGAAAGGGGGGAACTGACATTATCCAGCAGGAGGTTAAATAGGGAAGGGGGGTAGTCATATTCCAGGAAGATTCAAAAGTGGCGGTAATACCTCCTTTCTTTCAGGAAAGAGGAGGGCTTTGGAGTGCGGTCAAAAAAGGGGACCAAATGGAAAAAGAAGGAAAGGAAAGGTCAACTCCATGGAACCGATCAGGACAAGGGAAAAAGGACTTCAGGAAGTCGCGGCTTCTCTAGAAAAAAAAAAAAAGACGATTGCGACAAGTTTCTTGTGAGGGGGGGGGGTGAACAAAAAAAAGAAGGGGAGGGCCGACAACGAGATTGAAAAAAAAAAAAGAAAAACACAGATGCCGGTAGGCTGGAAAAAAACGTGGCGGGGGTCTTTGCAAGCAAGAAAAAAAGGGGAAAAAATTCTTGCCGTATTTCCCGCGAGGGGGGCATCCAGGGTCCCTCCACCGTGGGGAAAAAAGGGTGGTTGCGAAATGGCGACGGCCGAGAGGGAAAGTGACAATTAAAAAAGGGGAAAAAAGAAAAGGACGGGGCATTGTTGGTGTGTGGGAGGAACGAGGTACGAGAAAAGGAAGGTTTAGGGGGCTGGGAAGGGGGGGCCTGGGTTCTATATATTTTTCGTTTATTTAGTCAGGAAAAATGGCTTCCCTCCGAGTTTTGGCCGTAGAAAAGTATATGCTGCGTCGTCTTGCTTTCTTGGGGGGAAGGAAGGGGTGAAAAATGGGGAAGGATACATACGCGGGGATGTTAGTTCGAGGGGGGGAGTAGCAGAATTTATTTATCTATTGTATCGAGGGGGAAAAGCTTTATTCTC
>Ga0179593_1263597_pt1 | contig 10184 bp, 9 predicted proteins | sample CZODoug2_1_08_16_FD_185931 | JGI IMG/M metagenome (GOLD analysis project Ga0179593, IMG submission 185931) | Vadose zone soil fungal communities from Angelo Coast Range Reserve, California, USA - CZODoug2_1_08_16fungal (PacBio error correction) | ecosystem: Environmental > Terrestrial > Soil >...
AAAGGAGCGTGGGAAGGGGTATTCCCCCGGTTCTTTAAGATCAATTTGTCGTCTATGAGCTTATGAAGACATGTCAGGCCCGGGGGGAGAAATAAGTTTTGTCTATTCAGAACTCTGGAGCTTAAGTCCAACCTACAATATTTCTAAAACAGAAGAACGAAAGGAATCCCAGGGTAGCGTTGCAGAAGAAAAGAAGGAGCACTGAGATCGGGGAAACGAGGAAGATTTACACGACTAAAATGCACAACAACTGGTCAAAAACTGGATCCCCAAAGGAAAAGAGAATCAACCGCTGGGAAGGCTCAAGACTAAGAAAACCAGGGGAGGGGGTAGACGCTTTTGAGCAAGGATGTGACTGCGCCGGGCGAAAAAGGTGGAGGTAAACGCCGGTGGGGGGGAGAAAAAAAAAAATGCTTACATTGGGAAAGGAGGTTAGGTGATCATATCAGCTGTATAGAGCCGAGTTGAAGCTAGCTCCGGCAAGTGGCTATCGGGAATGTAGGGGGCAGGGATTCTAAATTGGGAAAGCCGGAGAAAAAACTACCTTTTCAAGTCGATTGGAAATTTCGGGGCTCTTTCGGCCACAGATACTAGTTAAAACGGAGCGGAAGCAATTATTTAGTCATAGAAAAAATAGTGTGTTAGTAGGGAAGGGGGGGATTGTTTTACTGCCTTCCTACACGAATGGAGTTTAGGGGGGAATTGGAACGAATGGCTTGAAGAGGGGAATGAAGTTGAAAAAAGACAGAGAAGAAAGGGAGAGGCGGAATGGTTCGCAAGAGAAATGGGTGGCTTTCTCCTTTCTGTTACTGGAAGAGAAAAAGAAGTAGCCGAGTTCAAAGAACACTTAGTGGCTGGAAAGCAGGGAAAATTTACAGTGCCAGGGGGAATGGCGGGGCAAAATCTCTCGTAGAGGTCACGTCTGAGAGGCGGATAAAACAAATCGAGCGGCAGAGAAGATGTTCATAAAGCGAGTGAGGAGTAATGGCCAGTGGGGTGCTTACTAGGTGGGTAACTGAAGAACATTGACTGCAAAGGACGACGTCGGGGAGGGTGAAGGAGCCTCAAATAGGATGACCGGGGAAACTGACGAGCAGTTCATTACCCGCGATGAGAAAAGTTTGAAAAAGTTCGCGGAGGGCCAGTTTATGAAGGAGCCGCTGCGCAAGGGTGAGAGAGTCTGCTGGAGAAAAGAGGGGAATTGATCAAACGCTGACGATCACACAGTTAAATGCGGTTAAGGCGCATCAAAGGACTGGCCACCGAAGGTTCATCTTCAACTAACACATCGCTGCACGGCTCTAGAATTGAACCGCATAAGCGGAGGAAGCCGGGAAACCATATTCAAAAACTGGAATGAAGATCGAAGGGGGGACTGATGCTGAATGAGGGAACGGGGGGGAGCGATCCTCGGCAGTGAATTGACCTAAAGAAGTCGGCGCTATGAAGAAAACTCTTCCCGGGGTGATACAGCAAACTGGCCAGTGGCAAGAGTCACTTGCATTGCCATTTTGGCATGGGTAAACAAGCCGGAGTTGCTGGCCAAAAAGCTCCGATTAAAGGGGGGATGGGACTTTCTGCTTGGAAAGCGTTTGGGAAACGAGCGGATAGCGACTATAAGAGGGGGAGAAGAAAGACTGGGAGTTTTACACGAGAGGGGAGCGGCAAAAAACGGGGACGCGGGTTGAGGTTGAGAGGAACCCCTTAATTGGGACCAAATAAATAGCCCATAGTGGGTCAAGTGCCTGGGAACTATTCCGTCGCTATAGTAGTATTCTATATAGACTTGCAGTTGAAAGGGACAAACTAACCTAATCCGAAAGTCCACAGGCCTCATTCCAAGGTCACGCTATGCCATTAAAAGAGTCAAAAAGGAAAAAGGGTCGAAAGGGACTCCAGCGGGGGGGCGAGCAAAAAAGGAAGCCGAGCTGAAGTTCCAATGCTATCCTTGAAAAAAAGGGGACTGGACGGGTTAAGACCTGGGAAAAGAAAACGAACAGGATCTCGAAAAAAAAACGAGAGGAAAAGAGAAGAAGAAGGTCCAGCAGGGGGGGGAGAAGGTTAATAAAGGCCAGTACACCGCCGAATAGTTACAAGTTAGAGAAAAAGAAAAAATCGGTCATGGAAGAGAGACACACTGAGAGTGAGGGGAGGTTTAAAGAAGGGGTGGCGGAAGGCGATTTTCGTTATCTTAATCGGGACGGGATCGGGAAAAGGAGGGGGGAGGGGGTGGTGTAAAGGGTTTCAAAAGAATCGAATAGGCCATAGGTCTAGTGAAAAAGGCAATGTAACGGGCGTCCATCCTGTTCATCTGCACGGGGAGGGAGCAACTCTCGGAACATCGCGTAATTAGACGAGGATCTTACCACGCGCGTCAGCCGGGAAAAGACCCAATGAGGCTGGAGAAACGTCCGCTAAAGATATATCACTATTCAAAATTCAAGAGGGAAGGAAGCAGAAACAACCAGTGTCCACTCTGAGGGTAAGCACAAACGGAGGGCGTTTAAATAATTGGGCCCATCTCCTGTGAGAGTGAGCCTTCGAAAGTGTCTCGGATTTCGGACGGAAAAATTTTCGTGGTAGTGAGAGCTCCGCGGAACGAGAGGGAAGCAAGGAATCCAGTGCTATTATAAAAAATATAGCAGCCATAATCTTCAGCCAGTATCCAACACGGGGAAAAGGAGGGTCAAGGCCTTGAAAAATTAACTTCGTAATAAAACCTGAACTGCAATGAAAATCTGAGGGACTTCGGGCAGTTATTTTCGCTGGAGAAACCTCAGAACCGTGCCCGAGGTTATCTTCAGAGGGGGAGGGGAAAAAGAGGGGAAAAAAAAGAGGTACGAATATCGAAAAACCGGATTCAAGGTTAAGCCGGCGGAAATTTCCCGAAAAGACCTGCTTAGTTTTCACCCATGTTTAAGCAAGACGAGCGGAGAAAGGAACAGGGGCGAGATGTCAGTTTAACAAGGAAGACAAGTGGGGGGACAAAAGCAACAATCAGCGCTCTCCGCATGGGGAAGGGGGAGCAAAGGAGGAGTAAACCAGTTAGAGCCAACACTTGCCCATATGTGAACCAAATCCGCGCGGATGCCAGAAGCGGGGCGCGAAAAATCCTCCATACTCTCGATTTAACATCCAGATGATAGAAAGAGATAAGGCGGTCAGTCTCACCCTAGCGCACACTTGACCAGAAGAGAGAAGGATTTCATAAAGAAGAAGGAATCGTAAGAAAGGTTCAGAAAGTGAGCCCCACAACACAATCCGAGAAGTGTGAGATAAAACGAAAAGCAGATGATCCAAGTGATCACTCCAAGGTAAAGAAAATCTGTAGTCTTAAGTAAACAGCGAACCAAGCGAAGGGGTTGGGGACGGGCCTGAAGGCAGACAACATCCAACAAAAACATAAGTTTCCAGACCTCAGGGGGTACGATATGCCATACCAGCAATCAACTTTGAGCGCTAAAGGTTGAAACAGCTGTGGACGAAACGACAAGAAAACTTCCAGGCTGTGCACGTCCACGGTCGCAAGGGATGACAGGGAATCTGCAAAAAAGCTTCGAGAAGATAGGGAACCCTGGTGGACAAAGCGCGATAGAAAAGGCTTGAGAAAAGGAGTGGCCATTGTCGGCGGACCAAAAGGGCAGCGGAGGGACCGAATGGCGACCACCGAGATATCTCCACAGTGGGATCGGTGCAACCGGAGTCGTTCAAGTCAAGGAACTTGAATCTGAGGTAAGTGTTTGACGGGTACTGGCCAGAGTTGTCGTAGTTCGACGTTGTAAAAGAAGAGGGTTACGGACTCCATGCTAAAGGGACAGCTAGAAAGGCACCAGTAAGTTCATCTACTAAGTTCGGGGATGCTTTTATCCACTCCTTATTGGAGCCGGCGAGCGGGAGGAAGAAGCAGACAGAACGTCACTAAAAGGGAATGACGCAAGTCACGCCCGCAAAGGTAAAATGCCTGTGGTGTTGGTCACGGGTGGGAAGAAGACAGAGAGAAAGACAAGGTCTAGGAACAAAGCAGGGGAGGGGTGGTGGGTCGATGAAAATAACTGGAAAGGAGCACCAGTCGACACAAAGCGCAATCAGGTGCTGAGAAAAGCAAACCAGAAAATTCAAATGGAAGCTTCAGTTCCAACGACGAAAAAGAACGTCAGATTCAGGGGGGAAAATCTCAAGAGCAAACATCGACGACGCGGTTCTGGACCACGGCGTATCAGAGGGAAAAAAGGTAGAGTTGAACGGTTCATTGGGGGAGAAGTAGGAGTAAAGAGCTGTCTTGCCCAGATATATCGTAGGGCACAAACTCTGGCGGAAAGGAACATGGGTGAATGGGAGGATCTCCGGAGCGGGGGTGCAAAGGTAAGACAAAGAGAGACAATTACTAAGAGGAGGGGGCCAGATCCTTGTGTTCAAATGCTTCAGAAAGACGATCAGGACGAAAAGGAAAAACAGAGGTTCCACAGCGGTGGAGGAACCGGGGTTGTAAGAACACAGGATGAATAGCACGTGCCTTCGAGAGAAAACACCCCTAGGACTGAAAGATCGAGGAAATGCCGCCACGCAGTCTTTAACATGGAAAGAACTGACCATGTAATAAAGGGCACAAGTCTGAGCGAGGTTCGTTAACGAAGCCTCTGGAATTCAGAAAACAGGCTTTTCTCTGCCAGCCAGAGGAGTAGGATAGAAAGATAAAGCGTTGGCGAAGACTCGAAGAGCGTCTCAGTTACGAACGAGACAACGGTGAACAGTTTATCTTCTGGAATGGACTTAAGACGGCATGTCCTCTTATCAGAGAACAAGCTTGGATGATTTCGAGGGCTTTGCTATGAACGTCTGGTAAAGTCAAGCCAGAAGATGGATTACCCGTGGAGGAAGGGCCTGCCATGACAACTTGGTAAGCATTGCCCGCGACGGGTCGCAAAAACCACTACGAAAAGCAACCAGGCTTGATTAGGGGGAGGAAGCCCCCCTCTACACTCCAAAATCCATGACGGCTCGCAAGTGTGAAACGAAAAAGAGCTGCACCTGCCTACAAGAGATGGTGATTGATTCGGATCTCAATGTTTCAAGTGACGAAAGGAAACGCAGATAGAGGAACTGCTCGCAAAAAACAGTCGACTGGGGTCTGATTCAGAAGGGGAATTAAAAGATGAAAGAAACCATTCCTGAGTTCTGTATACACTGGAAGCTGCCAGGGGTGCTGGTGGTGGGCTGGTGTAGAAACTGAATCAGGATGAAAGGCGGGGTGGGAAGGGGTTGACGTCCACTAAAGACAAGAAACGAGGTCTGAGTGAAGGCTCGTGCCATAACCTTGAGGGACAGAAAAAAATGAGGTGCCGCACCAAAAAGAACCAAAGGCATTCACGGGAGAAGAGGGAGATTCGCGTAATCATCTGCCGGAGAAAGGCATTGTCCGATCGAACGCCGTGCAGGACAGAAAAAAAACTAAGGGTGTCAACCCCGAACTGGACCAAGATGGGGAATGCCTGGTCAGAATCGGGAGGGAGGCTTCACGGCGACGGGGGGGAGCGAAAGCAAAAACGGGATCTTCCCAAAACTAGGGAAAGTACACACGAGGCAAGAATGGAAAAGACAAGGATAATCGCTGCCGACTGGAACATTCAGTCAAGCACAGTGGGAAAAGGCCTATCTTTTGAGGAAACTATCTCGCGAGGAAGGTTCTGGGGCGAAACACGCCGCGTGGGACAGGAAAGAAAGCGGCCAGTGCGCCGTCTTGTATCACGAGCCATTAAAGCTTTGTTCGAGGACCGGCAAACCAGTGTAAGGTAAGATGACTTGAGATGCCCTTCAGGGGGCGAAAAAACGCTCAGACTACAAGGCTTATCTGACAGGGGGGGGAAAGAGTGGGCGTCGGCTCGGACAAAACTCGAATTCAAAGGGAGCGCTTCCCAAAAAGGCTGGTGAGGAAGGCGAGGGAAGGGTCTGGAACGATGACTTTCCGTATTGGCGCGTTGTGGGACTCAGGGACCTAAAAAAACAGATGCAACAAAGAAAAGAAAAAGAAAAAAAAGAAAACAAGCCACGGTCAGAAAAACACACGCAAGAACTAGATCTTTTTACGCTTTCACTTAAGCTATAAGTACAGCAGATCTTTGGAAAGTCGTGGCGGGGAATTTCAAATCAATAAGGGATCCATTACCATTGCTATGTCGCCAACACTGGGTTCTTTTAGGAGGGGAAGGTAATAATAAGGAGCCAGATTTCAAAGCCTTCCATCTGAAAGGAAAGAAGAGAATTTCCGAGTGAAAAAAACAATTGCTTAAGAGGCGTACAGGAGCGGAGCTCCTCTGAAAGAAGGGCGGGGGGGCAAAGAAAAAGACGAACAGGGGTATTTGAAAAATCGGTCATCCCAAGGGGCGTCCCATCTGGGCTTTTGTTTCGCCTTGGGAAGGGAAGAAAGACAAAACAACGCTATGAAGGAGGTGACGGCGATCAATGCAAACCGGCTTAAGAAGGAAGAGCGCGAAAACCGCCTTCATGCTCAGATAGACCGGGAAAGAGCATAAGTCAGCGGGGAGGGCACAAAGGGAGCTAGGCAGGAATAACAGTGGAATCTATTCGTTGCATGGATTCAGAAATTGGAATTGTCAGCAAGCACAACGAGTCAAAAGGTGAGCTAGCTCAAAAAAAGACACGAAGGTGAAGATCAATCACTACACCGCCGGGTGAACGGCCGTCTCAAATGGGCGGCGAAGAAGAAAGAGGAAACCTAGTCAAGGGGAAAAATGGTTAGCTAGGGATAGTGGGGAGAAATATAGAGGCATCGAGGCAGGCGACGAGCCCCAATCGCGCAAAAGCGCGCCGGGTGAATCGAACCTGGGAGCGCAAGGGGCCCTCAAGGCTTCGACGGCAAACCGTGTTTTTTTTGGGGGGAAAAAGGTGGGGTCACAAGCAAGAGTGTACCACTTCCGAGTCGGGGGGGTTAAAAAATTCCCACGAGTGAGCAGGTTGACCTCTCACGGAGAAAGGAAGCAGTGGCTCAAGAAGACGGGTCATGGAGCGCCGACGAGCTTTGGAAAAAGTCGGCTGAAGCCCTAACTCATTCGGCAGAAGTGGTATCAAGGAAACCCTGCAAAGCGGGGGACCACAAATGATGGCGCCTGGATTTTATGGAACTAGTCAAATAATACGGGCCTCGTAAAGGCAGGAAGACCATGACAAAAACCTCTACCGAGTCAACTTTCAAAAAGGAAAGCATCACCAGCCACGACATGACCGAGGCAAGGGTAGAACCTTGTAAATGGGAGTTCAAAGGGGGAGACGCCACAACGTGAACCGAGAGTGACATGTCAGGGATGCCTGGGGAAGATTAGGGAGGTGGTTACGACCTGGGAGTAACGAACCTCTTTGAGAAAGAGAAAGAAAAAAACACGAGGAAGGGAAAGAGAGTTCTACAGTAACCAGCGGGGGGGGGAGTGCAGGTTAATACAACAAAGAAGCAAAGGCAATTCGGATAATGACATGACGTCGGTGTCCAAGTGTTTGAGAGGCAAAAAAAAAACTTCGGGGACTGCCGGCATGAGGACGGTAGTAAGTGCAGGACAGAGTAGAGGTTTGAGGCAATGAGGCCAGGGACGCGTAGTAGATTTGCAAAAAAGGGGGACAGGGGGGCGCAACAAAGAGAATAGGACGGAAAAGGTACTAGGGAAGGTCAGAAGAAGTCACGGAGGGGAAGAAGGGTGTGGACTTAAGGGGGTTCTTTAATTCAAATATTCAAACCAAAGCGTGGGCTGAAAATCGATGTGCCGCGGACCAGCTCGAATCAAGAGAACCAGGCGGCCTCGAAAAACTCCAACATCGTAGAGATGAGGACACGGAGAATATAAGAGGAAGTGAATAAAGCCCACGCACTGATTTAAAACCGAAGGGTAAATAGACACAAGGTGGAAAAAAAATGAAAAGGTGTGGGAACCAGGCAGGCGTTCCGAAACCGCTAGTTGAAAAGAGAGGATTCAATGTCGAGCGGGGATGCTGCGAGACGATATGGAAATGCGCATGCAAGCATAAGAAAGAAAAGCATCGATCCGCAAGCAGACGAAGCAGTAAAGGTTTTCAAGGGAATTGAGGTGGGTCAAGAGACTCAATCGTTGGAAACAGAAGAGGAAGGGCGCCAAGCTGCATGGGGGGGGGGGGAAGGATAAACCTTAGGGTCCAGTAGGGTTAGCGATTTAATCACCAATCTCTGTCAGTGATCGTAAACAGTCAAAGGCATCAATGGAACACACGTACGAGACTCTCAAGGAAAATAATATTCAACCTGGGGGTCCAAAAGAAGAGCGAAGGAATGCCCTGTCGGGGAAAAAGCAAACACCCTTGAGCAATAAAATGAGAAAAAAGGCGGCTAACGTAAGGTCCCAGGGCGACATTGGATACGAAAACAGCAATAAGAAAGAGCGAATAGGGAAGCACATGACGACCCCATTTGAAAACAACCCAAAATGGTCCATGTGTGACAGACAGCGCTTTCAGTATTCCCAGGGAGAGGCGCCCCACCAGCAATCGCGGGGCGATTTTGGAAAAACGACTCTCTTTCTCCCATGAAGAGAAAAGCGAGGATTCTGATGCGGCGCGGAAAAAAAGCAAGGAAAGTGAACAAGAGAAAGGCTTCGACTGCAGTGCAATTAATAATTTTTGAGAAAGTCAGAAAAAGGATGGATAAGCCACTACAAACCAGAGAAACAGGAAGCGGAATAGAACAAAAATGCGATTATAACCATAAAACAGAAGGGAAAGGGGGAACGCATACGGGAGGGAAAAACACAATAGTTTATATATGAATAAACAAGGACAAACATCGCGCGGTTTCTGCAGGACCGCAAAAAGAAAATAAAAAACATAAATCAAATAAACTACAAGAAGTAAAACTCAGGGGGCATAAAATCATAGAATGTTGGGTACGACGTGTAAAGAGGGATGGGTGCAAACCGAAAAAAAACGAAACTTCAAGAGAAATACTGTTCATCTTCATCGGAGGCTGCTGTGAAGTCAATATGCAAATTCCAACGGAGGAGACTCCACCATATACCCCTCTTACGGTAAAGAGCGCAATAGAAGCGGCGCGGGAGCAAAATAAAAAGCAATAAGAACAGGAAAAAAAACAAACGGCCTCGTAGGGGGGGTCCGCCTGTCTGCGCCAGATGGTGCACATAACAGGAGTCTTCGGAAGAGGGTCAGTAAGGGAGTCGAATGAAAGGGCGAGATCTAATGAATATTGATTTGGGGGTAAAGGTGACGGCTTATGGCGTATCGTGAAGCTCGAGAGGGTTGGGGTCGCTCCGCAAGGGAGAGGGAAGGTGAGGACCGCTCGCACGAGGGCTGAAAACCAAGGATTCATAGAGGGGGAGACTTGATAGACCCGTTCGGAGGGTGAAGTGAAGTCCGTCAAGAACGAAAAAGAGCAAACTAGGGCTCCGGCAGCAAAGATACGCAGAAAACTCTTTCACATAAAGGGGGGAGGGGGGACAGTTGGTGGCTGGGGAAATACATCACTCAAGGAGGGATCCAAAAAGGATTCCAAGAAGAGAAAAGAAGAATCTTGTAATGGTCGAGAAAAAAAGGAGAAACAGTGCTCAAAAAGCGGGACAGGGAGGGTTCACAAATCAACCAAATCAAACTGACTTTTTTTCCGAAGGATAAGACTACCTCATTATTGTAACAGGGGGGGGGGCAGCGCAAAGGAAGGAACTCATCAAAACGGACGGCGACTAGAAGGAGACTATATTGATTGTACTGGTCAAAGCATAAATGAACTTTTAGCATCAGGGAAAGCACCAAGGATGGTCATGTGAGGATAGAAACACAGATCGTAGGAAAACAAAAGCGGGGGACCAAGTGGGGTGATGTATTGAGGGAGATTGAGGTGGTACAGGGGGGGGAAGGAAAAATCACTCTAATTCGTGTAAATAGGGAGGTCAAAAAGAATTACGTAAAAAAAAGGGCATTAATGGGGGCTCCCACTGAAAAGGGGAAAGAGTAAAACACCCCCGTCGGCAGTGAAGGAAGGAACGAGGAAAACGTCAAATTAAAAAAGTCTAAAAAAAGGATGGGTTTAGAGGAAGCAGAAAGGCAAAAGCGCAGCGTGAAAAGTCCAAATGAAAAAAGGGAAAAACTGAACGCTGAGAGGAGGGGCGTAATCAAAGGAAGTGAGGGGCTCAAAAGTT
>Ga0179593_1295654_pt1 | contig 10184 bp, 9 predicted proteins | sample CZODoug2_1_08_16_FD_185931 | JGI IMG/M metagenome (GOLD analysis project Ga0179593, IMG submission 185931) | Vadose zone soil fungal communities from Angelo Coast Range Reserve, California, USA - CZODoug2_1_08_16fungal (PacBio error correction) | ecosystem: Environmental > Terrestrial > Soil >...
TACATCTATGAGTCGAAAGGGGCGATCCGGCTCCGGGCTCAACTCAAAAAAGCGATAACCTCGAACGATACGAAGGAAACTGGAGGACGAAATGAAAAAAGCGTTTCTTTAAGAGTGGAGGTTGACTGGATTCTTCCGAACTGAAAGTCTGAGGGTGAGGGAATTTCGCGACCGATTAAAATCGGGGCTAAGGGAAGATCTGCTCCTGTCTATCAGGACGCACTAGAGAGAAAAAAAAAAAGGTCACCCGGAACTCCATGAATACGATGACCCAAGGAGAGGGATCGCATCGCAAGAATGGTTCTGTAGCTAACAGGAATTCCCTTATCACGAACCAGATGGAGAAGGCGGGGTAATAGGTAGTGGGGAGGTCCCGGAAGGGAGAGGAACTGGATAGAAATATTACCTTAGGCGAGAACTCATCCCTATGTCGAGAAATTGCGGCGCTGGATAATTTGGAAAATGCCGGACGGTAATGAAATGGGAAGACGAGAGATATCGAAAAACAGAGAAACATCGAAAGAGAATCGGTCTTATGTCTTCCAAGAGTCGTATAAATGAGAGAAATTTCAAGAAAGAATCCGAGGAAGGAGGAGGGGCGACATCCTCCGGGGGAAGCTTTATAGATAGGTAAATGGAGGACTCGAACAGGGAAAATGCACCACATTAAAAGGGTAGTTAAAAAAGAACTTCGAGGAAAGAACGAATGTGACTTGTCCTCAGCAGAGTGATAACCCGATATTCGCTATCATATATAAGACGACGTGAGCGGATAGGAAGCTCACAATCGGAGGGAAAGAGGAAAAAACCGAAGTATTAGTGGCTTCGAAACGGGGGGGGTTCGAAGAAGAGTAGTGAGAAAGATGAGGGGAAGGTAGCTCTGCATGGTAAGGGGGGGTCTATATAAAATAGGAGGGCGCCATAGGAACTACCTGGAAGACGAAAAGGGTTATGAAAAAAGCGGACAGACAGAGGGACTCTTCACTAAAGGAGGTTCAAGGAGGTATCTCTCCAACGTCGTGGCAAAGAATGCAGGGTACTAAAGATAATTTGGAGGACACGGGAGAGGAGGGGTCGCCGACGGAAAAAAATAAGTAGTTACAGGTGACTGATCTAAAATCGTTTCCAAGACTGAAAGGGAACCACAAAATTTCGTGGAAAGATCAGGACAAGGGTGGAATTTTGATTAAAAGTAAAGAGGGCAAAAATGGCCTAAAAAAAACCACCGCTTTGATGATTCCTGAGCTCCTGGCAGGGCCGTATAATGCATAGTGGGAAGCTAGGGGTGTGAAAAAAGGAGGTTTGGGGGGGAAAGGAACAAGGAGGAAGGATGACTATGGGTAAGGCTCAAACTACGAAAAGAGAGGTATTCTTTTCCTTAGGGGCTGAGTTAGACCTCTGGGGGAAATTAAAAAGAAGATTTTGAATCAAGGGACTTCTCAACTAGCGAAAGAGTCTCAGTGAAGTAGGGTCATCAGACCTAGAGGTAGACGGTCAGTAAAATTCCAACTTTTTCGAGAATGAGGGAGAACGGAAAGAGGGGGGTCCCAGTGCACGGGTATAAGACAAGAAGTCCGGATTTCACGGGGGACTGAGGGAAGTCTTCCATTCGTTTTCGCGGGTTGAGGGGAGAATAAAAAACGATATATCTCATAAAAAAAAACAACTTATGAGGAAAGAGGAAATAAAAGGAAAAGATTAGGGGCACGAAAAAGTTAATATGAAGACTGAAAATACGAGTACCTGGAAAAGCCGGTGAGAAAGGTCTGGCGTTACAGGCACCTGGAACGGCTGTAGGAGGAGGGTCCCTAGGCTGCACAAAGCTTTGGAGGTATCCGTCGCATAGTGGGAAAAATGCTCTCGTGCGGAAAAAAGATAAGATTGCGAGAGCGGATCAGCCCCTAAAGACACTTGTTTGAATTTCCTCGCAGAGAGTTTGAAGAACTAAGACACTCAAGAAGATAGAAGGGGTGATTCACGGAGATTTCGCCAAAAAGGCCTAGCATGCATCCGGTAGAACCGCAACAGTGCGTAAAGGGAGGATTGTCCCACTAGAATTGCAGAAGGAAAGGCCGAAACTTACTGAAAGGGAAGAAAATATTTTAAAGAAGTGGTGGGAAGAATCAAAGAATGTTAAGAGGAAACGGGAAATATAACGCAGTTCCCTGGAAAGGAAGCTCGGGGGTTCCCACAACAATTTTACCCAATGGAGAGGGGAATGCGAACTGAGGGACGGTCAGAAGATAGATACATGAGAAGAGAAAAAAGCGAACGCCAAGAGAGAAGGGGGGGCTATTCGGGCCAGGGGGGAGAGATCCTAAGAAAATTTAGATAAAGAGAAAAAGGTAAATGTCCCTGTGGTCATCGAAATAGAGGTTAGGAGTCACTCAGTGCAAAACCTACAAAAAGGTTGATGCTCAACTACCAGGGTCGGAATGAAGAGACCACTCCTTACCTCAGATACATAACTCTCTTGATGAAGCTTACGCATGGAGAAGAGAACACAATACTTCTTAAATCGAAGACGCCTGTTATGATGGGAGGTCGATCCAACCCAGGGAAAGAAAAGGATAGAGAAAAGGATCGGTAGAGTATCAACTCTTCTAAGGAAAAGGAGTAAAAATGGGAGGTTTTTTGAAGGAGAGCGCCGGAAGGTGGACAGACGGAAAAATTGGAAGGGGTGAGAGGCGGAAGGGGGGTGATCACGGGTGAGACTTCTTCAAGGTTCAAAGAAGGTAAAGATGCATGAGGAAAGAACCTTCAGTTGATAGAGATGGGGGGCTGGAAAAAAGGGACGCTATATAAGGGGTCTGGTACTACAAGAATCGGCCGATGGGAAAACTGTATTCGAGTTGACGAGAAGCCCAACTCCGAGAGAAGTACTGAAGAAGTGGGAGAAAGTCTGACAAGAAGAAATTTAACAGCTTACCCCCGATTGAGGAGAGAGGACTACGCAAAGTTGTGGAAATCGGTATAGGGCGGGATTGACTTACAGCGAAAGTAAATTAAAAACTAAAGAATCTTCAGAGAAGATTGTTCATGGAAAGAAGGAGAGGGTACATACAAAAGGGAAAAGCCCGGAGGAGAGGAGATCATGGGGAAAGAAGGGGGCCAGGGATCCGTCGGTACCTGGAGGAGGATTCCCAGGGAATAGGAAGGAGAACGAGGCCGGAGACTATGCTAGAGAAAGCAGACTCTCCTGGAGGAAAAAACTCATACATGCAATAAAACGAACGAAATTGGGGGAAGAAACTCGCAAAGAAGTAGGTTCTGATTTTTTAATACTCAAGACGAAGAGATCCTATAGAAGGGAGAAAATGGGAGAAAATCTAGACACCTAACACAACAAGTTAGAAGATAATAAAGTAGAGGGGACAGTCGCAAAAAAGGGGCTCGTAGGGGACGTATCGGAAGAGAGATCTACTTCCACCAAAAGGGGGGCGGCAGAAGATTACAAAAGTCCGGTTAAAACTGGGGAGGGTCATTGAAAAGAAAAGGGAATGTCCCCTGAGAACCTCTTCTCTTTTCAAAATTCGGCGATTGTTAAAAAAAGTGAACGTCTATAGGAGATGGGTGTCGGCTAAACGAAACACCGAGGAACGACAGACAAAAAGACTGTAATAGTGGAAAAATCTCTTCCAGGGACTCTGGAGAAAAGGTAGGATCGGAAACTGGCACGAACCGAAATCTCTAACATACAGTTGAAGGAAGTAGTGTTAAATAGAAAAAGAATGTCTCGGAAAAAGCCAGATATCTGATTGAAAAAGGATTGAAAATCAAGGAGGGCGCGCGAGGGCCTGAGGGAAAAAGGGCGCTAGGGAAAGGGAGTGCAAATTAGGAAAAGAATACTGAAGAGAAGGATCGGAGGACTGCTCATCGAAATCCCTCAAGAGAACATCTTCTAGGAAAGGGTCAGTCAGAGAAGAAGGAGGATAGGAGAGTAAAAATAAAACGACAAGCTAGCAGGGAGTGAGGGGAGAGAGAAATCGTCAACTAGGTAAAAAGAGAGGAAAGGGGGAGGCGTAATACAAAGTCCCTAGGAAAAAAGTAAACATTCGAAAAGGAAAAAGTCAAGAAATACTCCTGACAGAAATGTGAACTTGAAACCATGAAAGAGTAGGGGGAAGCTGTAGATACATGATGGAAAAAAAGATGGTAAGAACTCCGCCTCTCCAAGCGTCTGGAGAAAAAGGAAATGGGGAATTCTTCGTGGAGGGCGAATGGAGGAACTTGGGAGATCATCGAAAGGGCATCTAGGGGCCAATTGATCAAAAGTAAGAACGTGTGTCACTAGAAAGAAAAAACCCCCAGGTTATATGAGGGTGAAAGTCAGGCGCGACCCTAAAATAGTTAAACTTACCCGAGTAAAAGGACGTAGCGGAAAATTCATTCACTAAGCATGACTTGTGGAGTTGAGTAATAGACAGACCTGGATGGTGAACCGGAATATAGAAAAGTACCCTCGAAGGGTTGATAGCATCTCAGTCAGGGGGCGCCGCTGTGCAGGGGAGAGTTCGCACAAAAGTCCAAGAACTCGAGTCATGGAAGAGGCACATTGGTTGAAAAATATGGAAAAGAGAGACGGTGGGGAGGGGGAACTAGTGAAGATTTACAAGGGAATAGTGGGGAACTTAGGGGTGCTCCCAGTAGCTGTGAGGAGGGGAGGCAGAGAGTCGAATTGGAAAATTATGCAGCTCGTGTTGGGAAACTAGTTTGCAACGTAGTGGGGACTGACCAGAGGAGGACGAAAGGTGAAAGTGGATAAAAACGGAATCCCGGGGGGAAGAAACCCACCCTGATCTTCAGCTTCGGGAGAAGGTCATAGAAAGAAAGCTGGGTAGGGGAAGAAAAAAATAAAAAACCCGCAAGTTGGGCCGGGGGATTAGAAGAGAGAAATCACGAGTTAAGAAAGAATCAGGGTCGAAACACTCTAAGAAAAAAGGGAGTTCGGAACGCTTAACTATTGAAGATCCTTAAAATCAGTTCAGGGAAGGTTCCAGTGGACGTAAATGAAAAACCGACTGCTAAAGGGCCTTTACTCATGGAAAAAGAGTGGGACGTACCATGCACTTGGCTGAGAGGGTGGTCGTTGATACATAATAGCGACTGTCTCGAAAAAAAAATTGGAAAAGAGAAAGAGATAAGGAAGTCTTGAAATGATCAAAAAAAGAAAGAAGAAAACCGTCCTACTTCCAAATCGGAAACGAGTATACCAGGACCTGGGTAGAAAATGAACTTCCTTTAAGACCTGTGGACAAAGATGAACAAGATTAAAGAAATGGGGACAGAGAGGTTAGGATTTACTACAGAGGAAAGAGGGAAGGGTCTATCTCACCAGATCTTTTCAAATAACTAAGCGGGGCAGCGATCTTATAAGAGGAGAAAGTCCTGGGGGGTCAGAAATTTCTAAGGGGCCTCTCGTCACACGAACGCCAAAAACAAGAGAAAGGAAAAGTTAGGGGCAGGGAAGAGGGAGGTCACAGAATGGAACTCGAGGGCATAATGGCATTCAAGACAAGAAAAAGACAGTGAATCAAAGGGGAATCGTGAACCTATAGGGAATAGAACTGAATCTTCAGAGACTGAACCTAAAAGAGGGGGATGGTTTCCTTCATCCAGACGGTGGGACACCTTAACTGAGAGACTCGTTTGAAGGCAAAGCTAGTGGGGTAAGAAATGTGGGTTAACGGGGGACGATTTCCATGCTTCGCATCTGGGAAAGGGGGGGAATAGATATAAAGAGTAACAAAAGAGAAACAGACGAGAGATAAAGAAATCTCACAACGTAGAGCGGCTGGAGGGTAGGACACGTGGAAAAGAGACAAACCGCTATATCTCTTGGTCGCGAGAAGGGAAAGCTGTTTCAATCTCACATGCGTGACGGGGAGCCGGCACCGACGTTCCTAACCAAAATTGATAAGAAACCACGTGGACTGAAGAAAAACACTCTATCTCAAGGACACGCTTCACGGGGGACTCGAGAAAAAGGGCGAACCGCCACGAAGACGTAAAGGGGTCGGAGCCAGCAAAAACTTAGAAAAGGGGAGTCTTAGAAAATGGTATAAGAGGGGGGGATATAGGGGGCGAAAATCTAGAGAAGCCAAGAGAATGTAATGAAGTAAACCAAATTACAAAAGCAGGGGGACCATCTTACTGGACGGGGGACATAAGGTTTTCGGGGCCGCAGGGGGGAAGGGGGATGTCACTAGGGATAACGAAGAACGTGGGAACCCTGAGAGATGAGAGAAAGCAGAAATGTGGAAGCGGGGGGGCAGTGCCGTTGCCGCTCATAAGGACTGTATGGACTTGGGGGAAAAATAATATCTCTTAGAAAAGCCTTAGAGTCACGCGCCCATGAGGGGAAAGGTAAAGTGGAAAAAGTCGAAAGACGACAGTGCAAAAAACATAATGGAGGGAGGGAGGGGGGCGATGCATGTTGGGAGAGAGTGGTTCGAGGTCGTTCAATCGAAAGGCCGGGAAGGAAACACACATCGCTGGAAGAAGCAGGGGGGAGGGACGGGAAATGGAGGGGGACAAAAAGGGTCTCAAAAAGAAAGAGGGGGTGTTTTTCACCTCGTACCGCCGGATGGAGGAGGGGAACTCTTTTTAGAGAAAAAACTCAGAGGGGGTCAACAGCGAGATAGAAGGCGCACTATTGTAAGGAATCAAAAAAAAAAGGCCGACACAGAACGACGCGGTAGACGGCCAAGTCATAAGAAAGGAAAACGCTGAAAGGGGGGATAGTAGACTCCAAAGTTTGAGGAGCAAAGTAGAGGGGAAAAAGATGGGAGGGGGGACGCCTCGACAGTCAATATCACGGAGAAGCGGTCCAATATTTACGGCTATAAAAACCAAAAACAACAACTAGGATTAGAAGGAAAAGAAAAGATAGGATAAAGATATTCCGGTCTAAATTAAGGAAAAGTGGCCTAGGAAAGAAGAAAGGAGATCCCCTCTCCTTCAATAAAAGGGAACACGGTGGCGGCGAAAGGCTCTATTTAGAGGGTTAGATGAGACTGATGGCCTAACGGCGCTTCTGGTCGGGAAAAGGTAAAGGGGCGCAGGACTTCACCTCGTCAAGAGGATTATGCTCTTTGAGAGGTATCCTTCTCGAAAGAAAAAACCCGAACTCACTCCCTGCATCGATCACCCATCTCTCCAGATCGAAAAGTGGTGCGGCTCTAAGCCTTGAACCGTCAAAAAAAGCTGGCTCAAGTTAAGGAGGAGTAAAAAATAAGGAGGACAGGAACGATAAGAAAAAGGGTCCACCATTATTTAGTCGAGACCGAAAGACCTATGAAGAGGGTATTGCGAAAAAATTTCCTAAAAAGTGGAAACGTAGGCTGGAAAAATGGGAGGATCTAAGGAGGAGAGGACCCTCCTCACCTCTGAGAGAGGGAAGGTTCTTACCTAGCCTATAGGGAAAAACTTTCAAGCATCCTCTCTCTCAAAAACTAAGGCGGGTCGGGGACGAGCCATCGCCTCGGGAAAGAGGGAGAGGGAAAAATGGCCCATACAAAGGAATCGGGAAAACCTTCCCCTGGTCGGGGAGAAATACGGTAAAGAGAGAAATTGAAAATAGTGATTAATTCCAGACGACAGAAAGGTTATGTCTCACCGATCGGAAAGCGTAGCTTCTAGAAGACTGTTGAGAAGAGAAGGGCACTCACCAAAGGAGTGAGGAGAAATAGACCCCCTGAAGGGATCACTTGTAGAGGAAGGTCAGCAAAGCAGACTTGGGCGAGAGAAGGGGTAAGGGATCAATTAGTTCCAACTTTTTGGGAATGGAAAAGGTAGGGTCGGACTTCATTCAAAGAAAAGAGGAAGGGGATCAAGGACGGCATGAAGCGCGGATTATTCCAATTGGCCTGAAAAAGGGGGCGGGGAGATACTCTTGGTTCCACAATAGAAAGGAAAAAGTACACAGAAAAAATTGGGGTCGAAGAATCAGTTTACAAAGGGAGCTGATCGTAGGAGGGAAGACCAGAAAAAGCTCATTTCCCCTCGGAAGTGGGGAAAAAAGGGAGGGTGGGAAGGAAAGCTAAGGGGAAGGAAATCGAGTATATTGGCCCGGTCAAGGGGGCACACACTGACCACCTCACTGGTGGCGGGTAAGCGAGGGAAGCTCGGCATGTCCTTAAAGAAAGAGTCGCAAAGGGCAAAGCACCGTCTTAAGGTCCTGAAAGCATTCGAGGAACGAGGGTTAAGAAGTCCCGCCAAGAAGTATCAAAAAAACCCCTCTCTTCTTAAAGAGGGGGAAACGGCGTTCTTACTAGCTCTTCAGGTAAAGTCGACAAAAAAGCTTTTACCGACGGGGAAAAGGAATCGAAACAAGGTAAGCTGGAAAGAGAGGGAATTGTAGGAAATAGATATACCTCTATTCCGACTTGTGAAGGAAAGGGAAAAGTATTTGCCCTCATGGAACGGGGGGAAGGGCGGTTTGAAAAAAAGTAACCGGACCTTCGCACCTGATGGCGGTCGGAGGAAGGGGAAAGTGACGTTCTTAAGGGTATTGGGGCGGGGGGACGGTCCTCAAGAATCTACAGTATCTCTCAACAAACAAAAACATATTATTAAGGGCTACGTCGAATGAGGGAAGAGGCCACCAGGAAGAAAGGGGGGTCACACTTGAAAAATCCACCTCTTAAGGGAGAACGTTGCGAAGTACTATAATTGCCCTGGGAACAAAGCGGGCCCGCTTCACCCAGCAGAAAAGAACGTTTAAGGGTGACAATGCAGGAAAGGATGTCGGAAAAAGAAGGACGCGCTGGAGGAAAAGCCTTGGGGAAGGAGGGAGAGACTTCTAAAGATATGGGGGGGGTCGAATTCAAGTAAAGAGATCGTCCGAAAAGACTAAAACTCGCAAGGGATCCGCGAGGGTTTATTCAAGGAACTGAAGATTGAAGGGGGCCACCCATAGCCGAAAAGCCTTAAAGGAACGAAAAAAAGAAGTCTCCCTTTCAACTCTTGCACCCGGAGATTGAAGACGCCTGCACGCGAGGGGGGTACGGGCGAAAAAAAATCCTTGGTTGGGGCCGCACTTTAAAAAATCAGGAACTGAAAGAGAAAGAGTTTCACTTCCCCTTCTAGAGGGAACATACAATTGGCATTGAGAGTCAATAACGCGCCAGGGGAAAGGGGGAAAAATATAGAGGCCAAAGAGGAACCCAAGTCTTCTACAAATCTAGAAAATTTGAACTTCTATTCTTCCGGGTCAAAAGGGAACGGGGGGACTACTTAAAGAAAGAATCAACATAACCAAAAAGGAAAGAGAGTTCTGTCTCGTCGTGGCAAGTGTGAAGAGCTGGGGAGGCTAGCCTGGAATCGTAAAGCAGAAGTTGTCTCTCAAAAAGAGGACATGAATGAATGAGCCCCGGCAGAGCGTAAGAAGACTAAGGAAAATTCCAAGAAGTCGCCCTCGAAATACTTCAAGAAATCTCCTGTTATCGAAAACGAAGGTCCGGTAAGGAGAGATAAAGCTAAGAAACGGGCCCACTATAATCAATGCCGAAGGAAGGATGGAGGTCCGGAAGGGAAAAGTATTCAGGGAAAACATCCGGAAAAGTGGGTTGCACTCTGGGGTGGTTGACACATTTAAGTGAGAGGAAAATGTTTAAAAGAGCGGACAAAATCACCTCAAGAAGGAGGGGACGGAGAGGAGGGGGAGGAAGGGGTGACTCAAAAAGAGGAGAGTTTCTTCGAATCGACCTATTAAAAGGCTCGGAAAGAGGAAAGGGGACGCTATGACGAATAAGGGGGTGACCCGAAAGCGACCGCAAGTTCCAAAGAAACCCTAGGGCGGCGGGGCGGGAAGAAGAAGTGGAATCGAAGGGAGGTTCTCCTAGACATTAACGGGAAAAAAATAAGAAGGCCAAAAGCGTCATATTTTTTCTGACGGGGGAAAGGAGGTTGAGCATCAAAATTGAGAAAGATGTCGAGGAGAAGAGGGGTGCCGAGTACTGCAAAATCAGAAGGAAAGTGAATCGGGAAGAAAGAGAGGAAAGATAGCTCATCTATACTTCTCCAGGTTAAAAAGGGGCGCAGATGCCCAACACTAATCTAGCCTTATTCAAACCTACGTAGATGCACACTCGAAGTTTAAAATTTCAAGGACGGGAAGAGGGTCGGGGGTCGAGAAACGAGAACGAGCGCATGGGAAAAAAAAAAAGAGACTGCCAAGAAGG
>Ga0179593_1309807_pt1 | contig 10184 bp, 15 predicted proteins | sample CZODoug2_1_08_16_FD_185931 | JGI IMG/M metagenome (GOLD analysis project Ga0179593, IMG submission 185931) | Vadose zone soil fungal communities from Angelo Coast Range Reserve, California, USA - CZODoug2_1_08_16fungal (PacBio error correction) | ecosystem: Environmental > Terrestrial > Soil >...
AACAAGACCTAAGAACTGATCCCAAAGACAACTCTCTTGCAGCAATGGCCCTTAATCCTCAATGGCAGATGGGAGCAATATGCTGTTTGTGGGGGGGAGTTTTTCTTGAAGGGGTCCAACCAGTAGCACCTGACTCCGAAAGTACTCTGTAGATTAGCAGGCAAGGCTGGAGAGAAGGGAAAGACACGGGGGGTTGTAAGAGTTTTGTTATGGCGACAGCCTTAATTCTCCTAAAGAGACGGGAGGACGAAGGTCCTGACTCAACTCTGTTGGAAAAGGGAGGGGAAGGGAAGTGGTCTAGCGGTATTCAAGGGGAAAACGAATGACGACAGGAGAAAATCGTCTAAACAGAGGAAAAAAAACTAAGAAAAGGTTCGATCATAAATTCAAACCTAGTGAAGGAGGACTTGGAAACACAAGGGAGAGAGGACAGGGGAGTTGTACGGAAAAACAAAGGGGAAAGGCTACTTCTGAAGAGAAAAAGGACCGCAAGTTCCGAAGGGGGGGGGTTCAGAGGGGCGAACGAACGCTGAAAGAGAAGTGTGAAGGAATGAGGGGAGGGGGATACCATATCGGGACTCCAAAAAAGAAGTAGACGTAGGGTCAAATCAGGGAGGGTAAAACAGCCAGGATCCATCAAGGTCGGAGTCCTCCCGAATGGAAAGGGAGAAAATAAAAAATGGCCAGAGCTACGAACGAAAAAAAAAAATATGAGATAGAAAAAATTTTGGCGGGGATGAGGGAATTAAACAAAATAGGAGACTGTTGAACAGAATCAGTCTTTTATCTTTACTATAGGGGCCGGAAAAGAAAAGGAGGGGGGTATCTAGCTCTCGAACAGGGTGAAGACCACTGAAGGGAAGGGACTAACTAGAAAAAAACAGGTAACGATACCCAGGAAGAAAGAAAAAACGAGACATTGAGATCTTGAAGTGAACGGGGGCAAGAGTCTGGAAACGCAGGGAAAGGAGGACAGGATAGAAGAAATGGTAGCCAAAATCACTCCAAAGGTGATGGTCTCTGGAAGCCAAGAGGGGCACGAGGGGGCCAAGGACCCGTTACATAAATAGCAGAGAATGGAGAGATTTACCTGAAAAAGATTAGGACTGACCAAAAAGGAACTATGAATCAAAGTGAGATAATGGAGTGGAACAAGTCTAAATCGGCCCTCAAAAAAGGGAGAAAAAAGAAAGGAAAATGAGGAGAGAGTACTCCAGCAGGAGGGGTAAGAAATTAACATTGGAATATCAGATCAGGAAGGAGGATTGAGAGAAAACAACGAGGCAAGAAGGGAAAAGATAGAGAATAAAAGAAGAGGGTCAAAGGAAGAAATCGAATTGAGGTGACTGAAAAAGAAACCTGGGGAAATGACGGGTGGTTGGGGGGGGATCAGGGAGTGGAAACTTAGGGGGGAAAATAGTTTCTGGAAAGAGGAAAGTGGTGAAGCCAGAAAAAGGGGGGTTAAGAAGAGGTACTCGAGGGGCTTAATTGAGGGGTTGGGAAGGGTTCATTCTGGAAGGGCTCAACTTAGGGGGGGAATTAGAAGGGGAAAATGAGTGGAAGGGGGAAGTAAAAAAGGGGGTGGAAAAAAAAGATCAATGTCGCGTCGGGGAACGTGAAAAAATCAACGAGGACAACTTGGTGCCAACCCGGAAGAGAGAAGGCAAAGAGAAGGGGCACCGAGCTGGGAGTCTGTCTCGGAAAGAGAAAGGACAGGGGGTCTGGGGTCGCAGGGGAAGCGGAAAGAAAGATTGTTGGAAGTTATGGTAAAGAACGGTTAAAGTTTGGGGGGGGGGGGGGGGTGGCTAAAGTCGGGAGGAGGGGGGGGGGTTGCCTAGGGAGCGCTAGTCTGGTCACCATAGGGGGGGGTTTGGAAAAAAAAGGAAAAAATATAAAAAAAAAAAAAAAGAAGGGGGCTTTTGACAGCGAAGGGAAAGAAAAACGTGAATCCAAAAAGGGGAAATCGAAAAAGGGAGAGGCCGGGGAGAGGCTACAAGACGAATTAAGTTCTAAAAGAAAACCTGGCGGGTCAGGAGGAAGAGACAAAAGGAAACTCACTTACATAGAGAGGGGTGGGAAAAAATCGAACTGACAAGGTGGAACGGGGAAAAACTAAGAAGAGGAGAAGACACCAAAAGGGCGGGAAGAGGAAATAAAAATAACTAGTGGCGAAATACAGGAGTTGCTGCTCCGAGGGGAGAGGGAAGGGTAAAGGGGAGGGACAGAGAGGACTACTCGGGGAGGGGATGGCCTGCAAATGACCCAAACGAACAGGAGGGAAACGAGGGGGAAGAGTATATCAAGTCCCACCATAAAGGATGGGGAGGGGACGTTGAGGTCCATCAAGTTGTGAACAACTGCAGTATGATGGAAGAAGCTCTGGGCAGGGAGAATGTTGGATGAGCGAGAAAAAGTCTCCAGGACGAGGTGGGGGATCAGTTCTATCAAAAAAAGAAAAGAGTCAGTGAGAAAGGGAAGGGGGGGGGAGGCATAAAGCGAGGGGGGGGGGGAAAAAAACCAGGTGAGGAGAGAACAGCGAGGGGAGGGGGTCAGTGTGAAACCAAAGAAAGAAAGCGTAAAAGGGTGGCCATCAAAAAAAAAGGCAATTGGGGGAAGGAGAGACAAGAAAGAAAGAACAAACACAGTTGAAAGGAAGGGCATACCTGGCTTAGGAAAAAAAGGGGGTTGAGGGAAGATACCTAAAGAGGCGTTTGAAGGGGAGAGGGGAAGTCTACAGTGGGACAAAAAACTTGAATAGAGGGGAGAGAGAAAAAAAACGAGGAGGGAATTACAAAAGGGAGATAGGGGAAGAGGGTCAAATGGTAGGGGGAAAAAGAAGAGGGGGGGAGGGAGGGCGAGAAGGAAGCACCGTAGAGGGGCGCGGAGAGAGACAAAAAACTTTAAAGGGACGAGTGATGTGAAAAATGGGGAAAAACTTCGGTTATCCAGAGGTCGGGGGGGAGGAAAAAGGAAACAGAAAAAAGGTGCGCGTTCAAACTGGGTAAAGGGAGGGATGGGTAAAAAAACCGGAAAGGTAGCTAACAGGGATCTTGGAGTTTTCACAAAAGAGAGGGGGAAGAAATTTCCTGGTCAAGAAAAAGAGAGAGGGGGTGGAGACGTCAAGCATACCAAAGAGGGAGGAGGGGTAGAGGATCAATAGAGAAGGACGTCACAGAAAAATCGGAGATTGACGGAAAAGAATACGTCCGGGGGCAAGGGGAGGCAGCAAAAGCACCTTAAGACTTATGGGAGGGGGGAAGTATAGGAAAGACCGTTACGATTTCACGGGGGGGGAAGTTGACAGAAATGAAAAACCTTCACAATAGGGGAGAAGAGAGGCAAAATGGAGATGGGACAAGTGATAATAAACAGAAGGATGTAGATCGTGATTAAAGTAAAGAAGTTAGAAAGTGGGGTGAGAGAAATTATACGTGAGGCATTGGTCAGGGAAGGGGAAAAACATATAGGGGTAGGGGGGAAGGAAAAAATGGAGTTGTAAGCCGTGCAGCAAAACCGCCTATGAGGAGAAAGTCAGAAAAGTGGCGGGGTGGCTGAAGGCAGGTGGGGAGGACAGGGGGCAGGAAAGGAAGGGAGGTAGAACTGGAAAAAACAAGATGTGGTGGTTTGCGAGGGTGGTGGTCCCGGGCAAAAAAAAGAGGAAGGAAAGAAGATAAAATATCAAAAGAAAGGAAAGAATCAGGAAACTAAAAGAAAAGGCTGAAAGAATAACACAACAGAAAGGACTATTCTAGGAGCCAACACAAAAGTCAATAGTCAAGAAAACAAGGACGGAGGAAAATGAGTTCACGAGGGAGATCTAAGGGGGGGGGGAAACAAGTGGAGTAAATGTGGAATTACACGGCACAGAGAAAAGGGAACAAGACTTTTTCTGGAATGCGTAAAATAAAAGCTCATCGAGGAAACGAAGGAGTCATTCAAAGATGAAATCGACAAAAAATAAAGTGAAGAGAGTAAGATATTTCAAATGGGAGGTAAATACTGCATAAAAAGACAAAGAGATTTCTTCCCAATTAAGGAAAGGCCATCTAACAGAAACCAGAAAATTGAATCGCTGGGAGAATGAACTTCAGGCTGTTCGGGGAGGGGGCAAGAGATGAGGATAGAGGTGTACGGAAATGGGACCTCGTGGGTTGGTAGAGCAATTAAGCTAAGGGAGAATCAGCGTCCCATGCTCAGCAAAAGTTTCGGAAGGGAGGGGGGGGGAGAGTGAATTGCTGATGGGGGGAAAAGGGGGGGTCAGGATATCTAGGGGGGAAAAGAAAGCCGACAGGGATCCTCAGTAGTTTGGGCACACATGGACTTTTGGGACCTCATCTCAGAGAGAAATGGGGAAAGGGAGAGAAAAGAGGAAATCAGTATGAAGAACGACTCTGGATGCAGGAAAAATTGTAGGGTAGGAGCGCTTGAGTCTCTCACATGCTCGTGAAGGCACTCTGGAAAGAAAAGATAGAAAATGGAGTGGAGGGAACGGGGGAGAGCGAAAGGGGTTTTGGGAAAGTTAGATGACAACGGACATTAGGCAACAATGGGCCGCGAGCAAGAGAGCCCTCGTGTAAGGATACCGCTCCGAACCAATCAAAGCTCGTTAGGGGGAAGAGCTACTGGGAGAAAGACGCCCAATTGGGAGAAGAAATCTTGGAGAGTCTGTACTGCAAGGGGAAGTGCGATGTGCAGAATGAACGGAAAAGAAGAGGAATGGATCTGGGGGGGCTTGTCCAGAAAACCCAGGTCTCGAAATTTGGAAAGGACATAATAGGGGGGGAACTAAAGGGGAGGTCAATCCGCCAAGTGGGATGTTTCAGGGAGGCCCGATGGGTCGCCTTTGGCCAAAAGAAACTGGTCGACGAGGGATTTGGGGGTAAGAGGGGAAAGGGAGTACGACAAGGCGTTCTATAAAAGACTGAGAAGGGCGAGAAAAGGGGGTGGAAATTAATAGGGACAGGATAGTCCTGAAAAGGGCGGGAGAGGTTTTGATGGAAAAGAAGTGAGAGAAGAACCTGTAGGGGGATGGGGATTCTGAACTTCTGTGCGTGCCTGCTCAAAGGCCCGGAATCCGCCGTACCAAAGCATAATAGAGGACCGAAATGGTCAAGTATAACTAAAAAGTGTCTTTCACCAAGAAAAAAATCTCAAAACAAAAAAAAAAAGTACTCCAGCCCATGTACGAGAGAAAAGGAAGCTGTTGAGGGATCAGTGGTAAAACTGACAAAATCCAAAAAACGGAAAAAAAAGGAATTCGTCTTTGGAAAGAATGCAACTCCGAAGGCAAAGGGAAAGGGGAGGTTGTCTTGCTGGAAGGAGCTTGAAACTCGAAAACACAACCACCGGAGGATGAGGAAAAATGCAAAGCATAATTCTCCATCAGCATAAGCGGGGAAAGAGAAAGTACTAAAGTGTGAAAAAGGGAAAAAGAATGAGTTTGGGGGGGGTTTGGCTCCATTTTGATTGATAAGGGAAAAAAGGAAAGAGGAGGAGGTATAGCTTCACTAGGTAAGGCGTAAGGACAGACAGGGTTCCTGTTGCCAGGGGGGGGGAAACTGGGGCACAGAACGGAGTCTAACTTACAGCGCGGAAAAAGGACAAGGATCCATCTTTTTTGGGGTCTATAGGGAAGAGGACGGCCGTGGAAAGAAAATGGCTGGAAACCATTAAGAAGTTCCACGCAAGGTCCTCCGAGGGAAAAGAAGAAAAAAAGGGCGCTAGAACGGCTCAGAAAAAAAAACCAAAAAAAAGCGAGTGTCTCAGAGCAGCCGAATCCTGACTGACTTCAACCAGTGGCGAGAATCGTGATGGGGGAGGATAACACTTTGACGGAAAGGAGAAGATCGCCAAAAATCCACTGAAGCACGAAAGGGGTTTTGGGTGGGAAAATAAACGACTGAGAGGGCAACTCGCAATTGGAAGTCGATCAAGAGACCAGTGCCAAGGAACGTCCCCAAGAAAAGAAGGTCCAATGGCCAAACCCGCTCATAACGTGAGAATATCAAGTAGTATTGAGGTTAAAACAGGGCCCATATACGGCGAAAAACCCACCTTCGAATCTCGAAAATAAAATTTAGAGGGAGATTCCACTGAGAAAAATTCACGCATCTCTTTGAGGAGAGTCGCAAAGGCAAATCCACTATGGGCTAGGAAATGCTCTCAAAACAGCCTGTCCGTTAATCGCTCAGGGGACAAAATTGAGCTCACTCCAAAAAAACTCTAACAGGCTGGTTCCGTCTTTAAGTTAAAAAGACGTGTCAGAAAACCGAGGGGAGCGCGAGCGCTCGGAATAAACATTTTTCCGCCCAAGAATAAAAGTCGCGTTCTCGGCCTCCGGCGGACAAAAGAGGTTAAGATACCTTTACCTATAATCGCCGAAAAGGGTGCTTCACCAGACGGCCGAAAGACAGACACCGGGAGAGACATTGCTCGCGTTCTTTAAACAAAGGAAGCGCCGCCCCCTGAAAAAGCCAGGAAAAAGAAAGCTCGAAGGCCTTATTTGTAGCAGGGAGAAACTGAATCGCCAGGACGAATAAACTCAAAAAAGTCAAGCCATGAATAAGTACAGAACTCGCTGCACGCCGCGCCCGAAGAATTGATTCGGAGACCTTGAAAAACCTTCGTGGGGGGTTTTGTATCTGGAAGTGGCAAATGAACAGGCGACCCTAATTTCTTTCTATGGATGCGCTGTTGGTGAGTCCAGGTGACACTAGAAGGGCACTCTCTGCTCCTCTCTGTCCTGAATTGGGTAATATTTCATTCAGTTCCAGAAAAAAATCAAGGGGAAATTATCCGGTAAAAAGGTCTTTTCCGACCTTCCTAACTGGGTGAGGAAAGGGGCAATCGGAGTGCCGTGCAGCAAGCGCACCTTGGGCCCCAAGGGTGAATCGAAAAGGAACGTGTTCCGAAACGATTGGACGTCGGCGCGGCACTAATACGGAAACTTGCGTTGGCTCCCCGCAAAAGGCATGAGCCAAGTTGTGGGGGCGTGAAGGGGGGGCCACAGGTTTGGTTGGGGGTCTCGTGAAGGGGATGAGGGGGGGGGCCGATTTTGGGATATCTGTTATGGCGGAAAACAAGTGGTGGGTGGAAAAATTGAAAACCATGCGCCAAAAGAATTGGTCAGGGTTTCAAGCCGCCTCACGGAATCCCCAAAGCACGCTGCATCGGGAGCGAAGGCGCATCGCTAACAACCATCGACATGAATGTCGACGAATAACGCGGAGGAAAGGGGCGGCCCCAACAAGAAATGTCCTCCATGGTGGCGAACGGACACAAAGGGAAAAAGTCAACGCATCCGCTGGTCGAGACCCACGGGGTCCGCATGCGTCACAAACGGAGTTCGAAAGAAGGATGTCTGCCCGGAAAAATATGTGGTACATGCAAAATGGCAGCTCATCTCACAGGGTGGTAGATTTCGTATTCCAAGAAACGCGTAAACGGTATGGGGAAGATTCGAAAAAGCACGGATTGAATTTTCTTGGACCTCAATTGGTACAACGCAGAGGAAAGCGGTAGGAACTCAGCAGTGAGGGAAAAACGTTTGCTGATCGACTACGAAAACGCCAGCGCTTGGGCGTCCGTATAAACCTAGAAACGGCTTTGCATCCCTGAAAACTGGCGGCCTAACATCGTTGGACAAACGCAAAGTGGCGTTCTCGACACCGCGCCTACTTGGTGGGAAGACGACGGATGAAACGGGGGGGCGGCAAGGTCATGGGAACGCTCGTATCAGGAGAAAACCGCAATTTTGGGAAAAACAAGTCCGTAAAACGGAAAAAGAAATGGGTTGCTCCAGTCCCTCTACGAAAAAACCCGAGGCGGTGAAGGGAAATAAGGAATTTTCGACCGTTGGAAAAAAAAAACTCGAACCGTAAGGCTCGAAAAAAAACAAAGAGGATGAGAAAATATGATCGATCTACATAGTTGACTGGAAAAGTAGGAACTCGAGGGCCTTAAAAAAACGCCCGTGCTCTAGACGCAACCAATTTAGAAAATTTCTTGACGGACAAACTGCGTCAGGTCAAAACGAACGATTCCCCAGAGCGCGTTCACCTTGAGCCGTCGGGGGGGAAGCAAGTCTAGTGATCGGAAAATTTTAAGGGTCCACCACGCGCGGGCTGGGCAGAATGCAGGTCAGCACCCGATTAGCGGATGTCTCCTGGCACCGAACCGATCTGGAGCGGTGAAAGTCTATATTTCGGACAAAAGAAAAAAGGCGGCCGAGTTAGGTATCCAGAAAAAAAAATAAACGTGTTTCACTTGAGGTCCGCAGACTTGAAGGAAAAAAGCGGCTAGAGGCCCAACCGTTACGAGTGAAGTTTTGGAAAGAGGCATTGTACCTCCAAGGGCAGAGTTGGTCCATCGTAAATATTTGCTCCGGAACAATCCTGTCGCAATCGTGGGATGGGAGACAGAAAAGGGGGTGCTCAGCTGAAAAGTTGCAGGCATTTTGCATTTCGGTCCACAAAATCGTGGAATTGAGTGGGTCCTTTTAAAACGGGCCGCAGAAAAAGAAGAAAAAAAGCGACAGGACATGAGAGTGTAGTCGATTTCGGCCTTCGACTTTGATTCCATTGGCGGGAGGCACTTTCGCTCGGAAAAACGAAACAATTCTGGGTTGTGCCTCGGGGTGGGGGGGGAAGCAAAAAAAACCGGAAAGGTAACCAATAAAAGAAAATCCGCCAAAGAATAAAAGAATAGGAAAGAACCAAAGAAACACCTGGGGAGAAGCACACAACGGGATCAGGCAAAGACGGCGCAAAAAGACAGGAACGGGTGCCGCTAACAAGCAAGAAGAACTAGAGTGAAACTCTGGTTTCGAGAGGGGTTGGACCCCTGTGCGTCCTGCAAAAAAGAACCGTAAAAGGAGATTCCTCAAAAACCCAGTTCTAGGTAGAAAATCGGTCCTTCAAAAATTCAAAAAACTAAAAAAAGAAAAAATAAAAGCGAAAAAAAAAAAAAGAGGACTCCTAGTTCCCGGGGGGAAAAACGAACAATCCGAATCGCGAAAATGGCGGCCCTGAAGACGCAGGAAAAAAAAAACAAAAAAAAGCGCGTGAAGAATAAGACTGGGCTGGGGCAGATTCGAAGTCGAGGCTCTCTTTTTTACGGAGGGCCCGTGGGGGGGGAAAAAAAGAGGAAAGGGCAGATGCCTGGGCGATAAGGTGCCCTGCCCCAAAGTGCGCGAGAACGCAATGGCCTGGCGATTTCAGCCATACCGTCGACGGTCAGCACGCGCACATGTGCTCCTCGCTTTACGAGAACCAATGTGAAAAACTGAGGCCGGATTATAGGTACCGGGAGGAAGGAAAAAAATGCTTCCGCCGAGCGAGACGAAAATCTGTCTAAAGAAGTAAAAAGTCGCTAAGAACAGGCTGAACCGGCGGCACCGGGGTACGGAAAGTCTTAGAGGGAGCCTATTCGCACACATTGGGTTTTAGAGTTACGATGAACGGAACAGGCTCCGGTTCTCGAGCATGAAGAAAAGTGGATTTGGGGCAAGCTCCGCGCAACCGTCAAAAAATGCGGGGAAAAAAAAGTACTCGACTCCGCCACATTTGGTCGAAAATGGTGGGAGGAGCGTAGCTGCCATGGATTCTTGGGGAAGGAAAAAGGCGGCTGAATCAAACTAGGGCGGTAACTGGACATCCGCCTTCCAGAGCTCAGTCCAGCGCATGGTGGAAGACAAGGATGGCTGCAAATGTCCAATGGAGATGTTTGCCTCTACGAGTCGACCGGGCCAAAAAACGTGCGGAATGCGGATTCTTTGTCTATCTGCCGAGAATGCCCCGAGTCGCTAAGCATCTTCCCCAATGGGGGCAGGGGGCACTGATGGAGTGGTTCGAACTCGTAGCGGTGGTTGGTGGTCTAGGCCCTGGCTGATCATGGGTTTTTTTTGTATATAGCGTGGGCATTAAAAGGGTATAGTACCGCTGGAAAAAAACTAGGACCAAAAGATTATTCATGAAGGCGTCACGACGGGGAGCGGTCGGGCTATCATTCTGAAAGGGACAGAAATCGGCACAGGAAGCGATGGCACTTGACAAAAACCCAGTGAATCGCTAAGGCGAATCGGTGGAGCGAAAAAGTAAACGGAAGCCAAGTCGCAAAACCGGAGAAGTCCGAACAAATCTGAGGAGTGAGAGGAAAAAAAGATTTGGCTAGGGGAAGGAGGCTTG
>Ga0179593_1364493_pt1 | contig 10184 bp, 8 predicted proteins | sample CZODoug2_1_08_16_FD_185931 | JGI IMG/M metagenome (GOLD analysis project Ga0179593, IMG submission 185931) | Vadose zone soil fungal communities from Angelo Coast Range Reserve, California, USA - CZODoug2_1_08_16fungal (PacBio error correction) | ecosystem: Environmental > Terrestrial > Soil >...
CAGGGATGCCAGCATGCGGAGCGCTATGGACTGCCTTTCGGATAACAACTCTCCTAGAAAATCATAGGAGTCGAAAGCAAAACCGAATAACCTAACGATTCTCCTTTGGCGGCAGCAAAACCAGACCATTGAGAAAAATCAGTAAACGTCGAACGCTCAAGGGGGAGTTACCAGGAAAACATTGTAAGCGTGGATTAACGCATTCGACTCTTCAAAGGGAAATTAATAGTAAGCCGGAATCGGATTAGTCAAAGGACGAGAACAACGACGAGGAAGTAAAGCGTCCGCTGATCATCAATCAGAAAGAAGGAGCCATAGGCATAACAAGGCGACTGACCGACACCAGGGATCCATCCATCTGTAATACTGCTGTACCTTGGTACAGAGCAGGCGCAGAGGGGGGCGGGAATGAAAGACAAGGAATTTCAAACTCTTCAAAAAGGGAAAGGTCGGCCTGCACGACATAATTGGGCGATGGTTTTCTGCCGTTGCCAGGAGAAAAAGGAGAGATTGTCTCTATTTGCTATATGCGGTGGCATGGGTCATAGAAGGGAGAAATAAGTAAAGACTCTTGTCAAAGCATCGGCAAGCGAACAGTCTTCGGGAAATAGTGGGGTGTTTTAGAAAAGAAGCCTCCGGACAAGGAAGAAGAAAATATTTGGTGTAGTTGTGAAAGGTGAAACTCTTCAGAAACTCACCCTCTCCAATGAGGAGGGTGTGACAAAGAACGCTTGCCGGCTGATGGGGGGTCAAGGCATAAAATAGGGAGAGAACGCTCCACAACATAAAATGGTGAACAGCGGCAGAAAAAAACGCGCGGAGAGGGTAGAGGCAACCCACTGGGGGGGACCGCTAATGACCGGTCTCCCGGAATATTGGGGCGGGGTGTTTTCGGGGAGGAGGTTAAGTAGCTCTGTTGGAAAAGAAGGCAAGGAAAGGGAAGGTTTGTAAATTGGGGAGAGCGAAATGCGTCATCATGTCATCGGTCGGCGAGTTGTAGTCTGGTGGGGAAGTAGTCAGGTCTTCTCACTAGTTTAATGCCCGTCTGGTACGGTTGCGGCCGATGGTGTCAATTCAAGGGTTGGGGTACCAGAGGCAAAAGAAAATAAAAAACCGCTGGCCTCTTTGTAAGCAGCAGGTGAGGGGGTAAAATCCGTGGGGGCTCGCTCGGTCGGGGTGAGTCAAGCGCAAAAAAGGGTAACGTAAAAATATTGACAGCCAGATTTCACTTGGATCAGAAAGATGGTGGGAGGAACTAAAGTGGGCACAACAAGGAATAGAACTCTGGGGCTATCAGATCCCGCAATACTAGAAGGTGTATGGTGCTGCTGAAGGTATCTATAGTCGTGTAGGCAGCACGGAACGCCAGAGTTGGGTAGGGTGTCCTAGTTGGGTAGAAGGTGAAAGGTTGGTGACATCAGTTAGTAAAAAATGATGTTTTAAAGAGGTCGCTGGTGTGGACTGATGAAGTTGTGAGTGCGCATCAGGAGACGGCACCGAGACAGAAAGACCGGGCTTAGCACTTGCGAAAAGAAAAAAGAAACTTTTAGCAGAATCATCAATGACGAGTGGAAGAGGGCATTCGAATTTGAGAGAAAATATTCAACAGGGGAAACACGGGATGCAAACTTGCGCGCGAAGGGATTTGGGCGTTGTTTATGGCAATCCCGCTGACAAATTTAGCCGCGCTGGAATCATGGGACCGGGAAGTTGGGCGCCATGTTGTAGAGGCTAAGAGCCGGGTTGAGGGGGGAAAAAAGAGGTACTCTTGCGCGGGAAAAGGAAAGAGCCAATTTTTTACGAATTATGGGGTGGAGTACACGAGTGTGGAACTGAAGCGGTGGTTGATGCATGGGTTGTTCTTAAGAAGAAAAAGAAATGAGGGGGGGCGTCGGGGAAAAAAGGTCGCAAGGAAGCTCAACAACACCAGTGGGGGGATCGGATTGCTTGACGACGTTTAACAATACGCAATTGTCTAGCCGATCCTGGTTTAAAAAAAAAAAGGGCGTGGAAAAAAAAAGGGAGGGGAAACGCCATCAATCCGTAATACAAACAAAGGTCACCCTAGTTGCAAGTCGTCGAAAAACCTCCTACACAAACAAAAGAAGACAGACGAAAAGCCAGATCGGGAAAAAAAGAGAAAGTAAACTAACAAGGAACAAGGGAGGGACGATGTACCATGGCAGCGGCTCATGAACGGATCCGTGATGCCAAAACAGCAAAGAAACTACTATCATGGGCGGGGAGATGGACAGGCGAAAAAACGGGACGGGGATGCGAATAACACTAGAAACTGGTGATGATGAAGTTGGTCTAAGCACGGTATGAGGGAAGAAGGGGAAGGGGGGGCCACAGAATGCGCATAAAAGGCAAAAAACGTCGGGGCAAGAGAACATCATCAACACCGAGCGCTGACAAACACCCTGCCGAACGACAACATTGCAGCCGAACAGGAAAGATGGAAACTCCAAGAAGGGAGGGGGGGGGGACTGGGTAAGAACGACACTTCTAGGATAACCCCTTCAAAATTAAACAAGAAGGAAAGGAGAGCGGGGGAAAAAAAGGGTCAGAAGTGGGGAAGAAAAGGCGACTCCACTTCGGATGACGATGGTGAAATAGAGGCTAAGCTGCATAAAGAGAAAAAGGGGGGAGCCTATGGGGTACGCAAAAAAACCGATCCCCGATGACTGAATGGCACAACCAGGGATGAGGGAAATTCATGGAGGGAGGGGGAAGTGGTAAAAAAAAAAAGGAATAAACCATAGGAAAGACGGAATTTGTCTTGGGGTTCAAGCCTGAAGCCGGGGATGGAGTTGGTAAGAGAAAAAAAGAAAAGGAAAAGAAGACGAACAAAGTCTAGAAGGGGGGTAAAAAAACAGTTACCGAAAAGAAAAAAAAAAAAGGGAAAAAAAAAAGAAGGTTTGGTTAAATTACCTCTGCAGCCAGTGAAAGCAGTTCAAAACACAGAAGGAAGCAAAGGACATGGGGGAGGACGGTCAAAAAAAAAAAAACAGACTATGGCACCTGGAGGAGAAGAAAGGGGGGAAAATGCAAGAAAACCGAAAAAAAAAGCACTGTCAAAAGTGCTATTGGGAAGGGAATCTGAACTTTGGGAAAGCGAAAGGTGTATGAAGGGGGAAACAGCAGTCACATTATCGATTTGTCAAAATGAGAAAAGAAATTGGATAACGGACGGGCAGGTGTAATAAAGGGCCAGACGAAAGAAACCAAAAGTGGGAGGGAGAAGATATTTTCGGAGAGGGAGAAGAAATCCAACTATTTCACGCTAGGCATTAAGAATGAAATGAAAAAATAGTGGCGAGAAGGGGCAGACTTCTTAAAAGGGGAATTCGACCCAGGAGGAGGAAAAAATAAACCTCATTTATTTCGCCTGGAAAACAAATCAGGAAAAAAAAAAGGAAGAAATGGGGGTAAGATCCTTTCACCGAAGACAAAGTGGACCAACATATACATCGAAAAGAGGATGGGGGGGAATGCGGGGACATTTTTACATGTTAAAAATCCAAAATAAAAGGAAAGCCGCCCTCTTCTGCAAAAAAAAAAGCGGAGAAGAAAAAGGGAAGGGGAAAAAGAATTAAATTAATGCTGAAGTCGGTCAAAATCAGAGGGGAAAATGAGGTGGAGGTCTAGGAGGGTGGTGCGGGGGAGAAGAAGGGGCTCTTGTGAAAGGTCGATGGTCTAAGAATAAGTCGATTACGGCTACGGCTCGAAGTGAAGGAGTCCGAAGAAATGGAACCAAAGTGTTATTTGGGGAAGGGAAAGGGGGCAGGTAAATAGAGAAGAGAAAAGCGCGCTACGGTTTAAATGAAAGGGGGAAAAAAAAAGAGGGAAATTTTGCCCGCCCCCTATAGGTCTGGTAGCTTGAGGCGACTAAACTAGAAAAATTATTCTGGGAGAAAAAAGGGGGGCAAGTAATAAAAAAAAGACTAAAGCACACTGCTGGAACGCAGCATTTGAAGGAGAGGAGAGCACACAACCACTTAGGATTAAAGGGTCAATGGAGGGGAAAAGTTGGTAAATTTGCTTGGGACAAGGTCTGATCAAACTCAAAGGGGACAGTCATGTATCACTACCGTAATACCCGCCCGACCAAAGAAGGGCGGAGAGTTTTACCAATAAAAAAAAAAAAAAAAAAAGAAAAAAAAGTCCAGGGAGAGAGAGGGACATGCATCAAGATCTTACCTCTGAACGTTACAGTGAAAAGTCATCGTGTTATTAACGACGGGAACTTGAACGTACCGAGCGGGAATTGATCTCAATTCAAAAAGGAAGGGGTATAAGGAGGGGGAAATCAACTCCAGGAGGAGGGGGGAATATGCACTTAACACAGATGTTTGGGGCAAGATCTGCAGTGGTGTCGGCCGTAAAAAAACTTTACCGGGCTTTCGGGCCACTGCAACTCATCGAAGGTAAAGATCGGGGGGAGGGGGGGCAAAAATCTTCATTCAAAGGGGCAAGGGAGTCACTGACCGCATGCAAATACGCAAGGGAGCTTGCTTTCGGCCTCTTTAAATCTCAAGAGAGGAGGTTGGATGACGAAAAGTCGAAATGGAAAAAGAAAAGGAAGAAAAAACTTTGGACAGGAAGAAAAAAAGGAGTAACTCTCTTTTCCAGGCATCTCAATATTGCGCAGTAAGGATGACAACCGAATTCGTATACATCGCTAATTGGTGACAATCAGGGGAGCCGACAAATAAAATACTGGAAAAAAAAAAATTGGGGGGGGGGAAGGTAGTCTTGAGAGATAGGAAGAACTCCCCGCAGTCAGCAATTATTGTTTAGAGGCAAACTTAAAAAGGGCAAGGGAGGGGGGGGGCCACAAATTAACAATAACCACTAGCTCTAAACAATGCCCACTCCTCATGGACAATCTGATGGAGGGGCAGGGCTTACAGCTAAAAAAAAAAAAAAAAAAGGGTGTTATAGGGCCGGGTTGATCCGCGTAAAAGGGAAAGTGTAGAACGAGAATATGGGGGGCTGGAATTACTGTTTGTTACGAACGCTGCGTGGGGCTACCGGCGGAGGGGTTGGGGGGAGTCAGGGGGTGGGGGTTGGGAGGGGGGAACGGAGAAAGGAGAATCGGATCCTGCGGCGTTGGGTATAGGGGGATTAATTTAGTCGGTATGACTAACTCCATGGGAAGATAATATCAATTGTGTAAAAAGTCAGGGGTTCTGGGAGTTAAAAATGGGGGGGGGGAAAGAACCCACAATCAATACAACTGAGCCGCTGCATCTGGGCAGTGCATCTTTGGGGGAATCCAGTACGGTTTTAAAAGGGAGTAGGCTGAGAGAGCAGCCACAGTTTAGCTGAATAACTGTGGAGGACGAATCAATCAGGTGCAACGCGTCTCCGTCAGCAAGATTAAAAAATTGAAAATCATGGCTCAGGAAACCTGATCTACGGCGTTTTATTGGGTTCAAAAAAGGCTGCTAGTATCGATTGCGATGGACATTCACACAAGAGGAGGCCGGGGGGGGTGGGCGCTGGGATATGGTGGGGGGAGGGGAGGGGGAATTTGTGAGAGGTCGTTTCAGGGTGATTGGAAACGCGTCGCTCTGGGGTGCGCTGTTGTCAGGGCGACGTTGATCAGAGGGGGGAAATAAAGCCCGAGACAAGAAGAAAAGGGAGCGGCACTTAGGCAAGAAGCACATAAAACTTTGGGCGAATAATCACCGCTGACCAGGTCTTACCGGGGCATTGGTGAAAGGAAGACGAAAGAAGAAAAAAACACCCACCGGGGGGACGTTAGCGTCGGCCGGCGGGGTGTTGTTGATGGAGACACTCAAACGCTTAACGATGAGGTAAACAGCGAAATGGTAGGATAGGGGGGGGAGAGCCTTGGAGTGATTGAGAGGGGGAGGCGCCGTTTCGTAATCGTCAAGTGTGCGCGTGTCAGGGTTTAAAGGAACAGAGTGGGTTACGCTGATGGTTACCGGCGATAAATCGGTGCCGCGGTGGTGGACAAAACTGGGGGGGGGGGCGGGGTGGTCGAAAACGTCTTATACAGGAAAAAAGGAGTGGCGATGGGAATCTGTCAGCATATATATAAAAAACATTAGAGTATGAAGAAAAGGGAAAGAGAGGAGACAATTTCCAGACCGCCAGTACGTTGTTCTAAAGCCGATCTTTTGGTCCACAATCAAACAATCAGGTCCAAAAGAAATCGGGCGGGAAATACACCCAATCTTCACCATCTGGAAAAAAAAGGAAGCAAACCCACCACTCTCACCACCGAACTATAAAAAATCTAGAGCCAAAAATCAAAAAGACCAGGGGAGAACCTCATTACATTGATATCAGCCTTCGGGCGGCTAAACCGGAAAAGGGGGAGCGGGATCCTTTCTTCCACCTTAAAAATGCGCAAAGAAGAAGAAAGGGGTCAAAAGGTGATACACCTTTCATCAAATCAAATGGACACCGCCTTTAATAATGCATGACAGCTCGGCGCGGGGAGGATAATGACAAATTGTTCAGGGGGTACAGTAAAAGGGGGGGGAAAAGAAAAAACTTGTATGGAGGGGGTTTTTCCGCCAAAAGGAAAAAGGCAGTCACAACTCCGCACCACGAGAAAAAAGACAAAACACAAGCAAAACTTAAAAGGAAAAAAAGGGAAAAGGAGATTTAACCACAAACCGACCTAAAGAAACCAGACACCCCAAGAGGAACGATTACAGGGTGATGCACTAAAAGCTAATACTGCCTTCATCATCAAGAAATAAAAGAGACAAAAGCCTTTCAGCGATAGCCAGAGTTCTAGAACAATGGGACTTCTCGGCTACACCAGCGGACGATTTGGCAACCAGTTGGATCATGCATACAGTCAATGGAAAGAAAATGGAAAACGTTGCGCAGATGGATCAAAGAAACTCCCAGCGATGGCAAAACTGTATGCCGACACGGCTGCACTGAAAAAACAGGCAAGCGGCGTAGGCCAGGGCAGGGTAAAAAAGAAGGAAACGCCCCACCATCGGCAACCTGAAGACGGTGCGTGGGGGGCGACAACGGGCATGATCGCGATGTTGTAGAAAAAACCTGAAGACGTCCTAAAACTACAAAAGCCAAAAAAGTCCGGTCGACGCCACTCGCTCCAAAATAACATTCCCCAACTGGACGTTCGGCTCGTAAGACACCCAGGGTCTTTACGAACATTAAGGGATGTAATCAAGGGGGGGAGAGGGGACTTCATGTAAGCGGCAAGCACAAAAGGAAATGGCACAAATTGGCGAATCGCGTGGGAGAAAGCAGCACATCTGGAAAAAAGGCAGGTTGAGACGTAACTGGTAGGGAGAGAGCAGGGGTATGCAACAAACACATAAGCCAAAGGCGGCTCGAAAAGCGACTCAACTCATTGAAGCACTGCGGGTGAATGAGGGGGTATAAAGATACGAAAGAACGGTAGTTGGAGAGGGAGAGCGTATGGTCAGGGGCTCCCGGGCTGCAAGAGGGAAAGATGTCTCCCAGTCGAGAAAAATGAGACAAGGGGAGATGAAAATTACAGTGAGGTGGATTCAAAGAAACAAGAGGGGAAAAGAACACCTGCAGTTTATATTTCCACTTGCCAACTCGTAGAGCCAGCTCATGTTTACGCAACGGCTGAGAACCAATGTGAACTACCTCAATGAGTGGTTAAGGAGTGATGAGATGGCACAAGGGGGACACAAGGAAAAACGGAAATACAGAGCAGAGAAGGGCCCTTGCTGCGCCTGAATTCATCAGAAACAAGCAAGGTAAGCAGAAAAAAAAATCCCTGATGTGAAACTTGGAGGGGGCCATAAGCTTTAAAATATCCTGGGGAGGAAAAGGCGGCGGTTGAGGCGGCCGCAGGTAACCTTGTTGAAGTGATATTCGAGCTCGGGAAAGGACGGCTACCTGCTAAATAATGTGAAAAAACCATTGTGGTCGGAAAGAAAAAACGGGGGGAAAATACCATGTTTCACTGGTATGGAAAAACGGAAGCGGTTAAGCAGGCTTCTGGCCGATCGTCCCGAAGGTAAGGGGGGGATCAAAATATTGAAGGAACGCAAAGCGATTGAGGGAATAGTCGGCTACGACTAATGATTGAAAAGGGGAGTAGACGAGTTTAATGGAAGCCTGCATCCCTACTATAGGATACTGCTGTCCCAGGGGAAAGGCTCAAAGTAGCTCCAAAAGTGGGGACAGAAAAAAAGAAGGAAAGAATAGCAGTCGCGTTTCCGCCATATTTAAGTAGGATGAGCCTTGAGAAGAACTCGCCTCAAAGAGAAGCATGGATCAAGAAAGACCGAATAAATTAGGTCGGGGCAGAAAACCAAAAAAGAGCCCCTATCCTTAAAACCGCGGCCTCGGCCAGTTCAGGCCAGAAGTTACCGAAGCCGGGTAATACCATGAACTGGTAACAGCGGGGGATTACGCAGCTTCGAACAAAGGAAAAGGAACATATAAAGCGGGACCGTGAATGTGTCTCGAAAATCATGAAACAAAAGATGGGGAAGGAGGCCATCACAAAGCGCCCTGGCTCAGATAGGGTAACACCGATGTTTCACCTGATGACTGCCAAGGAGAAAGTTGCAACCAGCAATAGTAAGGGAAAGGCTTTCTGTGCATAGGGCGGGAAAGGGAAGGAAGGGCAGTGTTGCAGGTCAACTTTGGCAGTCAAATGTGCAATCTCCTGCACCGCAGGTCAAAAAGACGCCCAGTCGAGGTGTTAGTCCATTCGTAAGTGCCATTGAAATTACACTAAAGGGTTTGGCAAAACGATTTTGGTGCCGTGGTGTTACAAAGAAAAAGGGGGAAGAGCAAACTGGGAGAGTAACGACTCTTTCCAATCTCAATAGGCCGAATTAAATGCTTCCACTGCTTCTGCTGGGATACCTCTTGCAAGGGGGGGAGGTCGCAACTTACCAGGGGGGAAGAGAGGGGGGGTGTTGGGGGAGGGTGGCTCTATTCATAGACCCCCAGTCCCCCGGTCTAAAGGAAGAGAGTTACAAAGGGACTTTCCGAAAAAAAAAGTTGTCAGGGCGAACCAAGCTCTAACCCTTGACATAAAAAAAAGAGAAGGGGGGGAAAAAAATCTGTAGGGGACTGGCTCATTCGGCGCGTGCGCGCATTTGGGGCAAGGCTGGTCCTGTAATACATTACTGTCAAAAAAGAAATGATACGACTTTGCTAAGGGAAGTAGCAGGGAGGGGGGAGCGGGATTAAACGTCCAGTTGGGAAATGTTCTGGTGGGTAGGACACTGCGCATCAATGAAATCTCGCGGTATGTTGTAATTCCTGTAATTAGAAGGGTAGCGAACGGAAATCGAAAAAAGAGGACGCGGGGAAGTCAGGGAGGGGAATGGTCGATGCCGGTTTTTAGCCAATCGCCACAATCGGCACCCGACGCCGCTGGCATCTGCAGTTCATCTTTTAGTTGGCGGAAAGGACAAGGGGGACGAGCAGCTTCTAACGCCATCTACGGCAAAAAAAAATGGTTCGCTGGGAGACGATTACTCAGCATCGATTAAAGGCCTGAATCGTCGCGAGGGGGGGATTCAGCAAACCATTCTAGCTGAGAAAAGCGGACCTCAGATGTAGTGGGGGGGGGAATCTGAGGTATCTAAAGGGTGTAGGCATCAAGTCCGTTAGTCGCCGTTTGCGACTTGTCTGATAGGGGGAAGGACCGTTGGAAGAAAAGAGTGGAAGTGCCAGCGGGGAGGGAAAGAGGGGTGCTGCTGTTTCGATGGCGACGTTGGGGGCTGCAGTCTGAGGAGTGGGCAGGCAACCTGACCTATACAGGGAGGGAATGTTGGGCTGCGTCATTGTATCAGAAGAAAAAACCGCTGACCGAGATTGCAATCGCATATCAAGGCCGGGTGTCATTTGATGGGAAATCGATATCACCGGTAAAAAAATTAAGCAGTCCTTGCAATCTTGTCAAAAAAAATTAGTTGTGCAGAGGAGAACGAGTGACGCTGACGTTAGCCGCTATATGTAATCGATCTTGGCCGAAGCCGGGTTGTGTAGTTTTACTGTCTTGGTGAAAGGAGGGCCGGGGTCTGTCGGAGATGGGTGGAAAGTGCGCAGTCCGCCAACGGGGGGGGGTGTATTGAAAAAAGGACCGCAGGCACTTCGCGGTGGTGCTGAGGTTGTGCTGGTGGCGGAAAAAGATAGTGAAAATAAGGGTATTGGGGCGGGGATGA
>Ga0179593_1391644_pt1 | contig 10184 bp, 8 predicted proteins | sample CZODoug2_1_08_16_FD_185931 | JGI IMG/M metagenome (GOLD analysis project Ga0179593, IMG submission 185931) | Vadose zone soil fungal communities from Angelo Coast Range Reserve, California, USA - CZODoug2_1_08_16fungal (PacBio error correction) | ecosystem: Environmental > Terrestrial > Soil >...
TTTACCTCACGATTCAGACATAGAAGCGCAAGAAGGGAAGAAGTAATAATTAGAAGTCGGTAAAGAAGGGCAAACAACGAACTCAGCGAACACGGCATGGGGCGCAGGCACCCCCCAGCAGAAGGGGGACTTAGAAAAGGGAGGGGGAAAAAAAATAAAAAGTAGTTAAAAGGGAAGGCCAGGTCATGTGGCAACAACCCTCAGAGTAACCTTATACGGACGAGTATCAGGGAAAAGTTCAAAATTAAGGAGAAGAGCAGATGACGGGGGCAGGAGGGGAAGGGGGGAAGGAGAGGCCAGGTAGACAAACGGTTTCAATGGAGCAGCTTTTTCAAGTGCCCGTCGCTGTTGTTTCGTAACAGAAAGGTCGGCGGGACTGGAAAGGTCGGGGGGAAAGATAGTTTCAGGAGAACTAGGAAGAGTGGGAGGTAGACCGGGAAAGGGAGCGCACAGAGAGAATGGTTTAGCATATCCCGGAGCCGCTATAAGATAAGAAGCACTAAAAGGATCGCAAAAAGAAAATCTAAGCGAAGGAGGGAGAAATCAGCCGAAAGATCAGAACCACAACAGGGGGAGGCTAAAAAAGTCAAGCGAAGGAAGTTGTGTGTCCTTGATCTCGAAAAGGACAAGGATAAAAAAGTCAGGACGCTTACAATCGCAGTAGAAACCACAAAGATCAGACTCGACGAATAGTAGGGGCGGTGGGATGGGGAGTACGCGCCTGTGGGATTCCATCGAGGAAGAAAGAAAAGACAAATAAAAAAACATAAAAAAGACAAGCATTGGGATAAGCAATGTAGGAAAAAAAGAAAAAAAAGAAGAAAAAACGTCGTGGATAGCATGCCACGTTCAGGAATAGGACTGACCGGAAGGTACAATGACGGGTCTACCCGGAGAGGTCCGTGGAGGGTTGCATGAGAGCGGACGATCGATAGCGAGACCAGTAAGGATTTCGGCGGAGGAAATGCCAGAGAAGAGAGAAACGGAGGGGGGAAAAGGAGACAAGAAAAAGAAGGAAAGGAGGCAAGCCTCGTAGAAAGAATCGTGAGAGGGAAGGTCGCTTTATGGCCTTGCAGATACTCGCGCAAAACTAATGAAAAGGAGACCCACTAAAAGAAAAAGTGTAACCACCATCTTCTCTAAATCCCGCTAGAGCGATCACGCCGCTGAATTGTTGGATTCAACGGCCAGCATACTGCTCGGGCGAAGAGGTAGTTAGGAAGAAGGGGTGCGATGTGGGGAGGACACCGGTTTGGGAACTAGCCGTCACGGAAATATCAGAAGTGGCTACCCCGGCCCGGCAGAGGGAGGTAGGGAAAAAAATCGGGGTCGAGATAAGGCAGTTCATAAATTTCAGTTGGAGAGGAAGGTGGAAAGGGAGGAAAAGATCTCACAGCGCGCTTGAAAAAAACGACCACAAGAGAGCGGTTGGGAGGGGGAAACATGGTGGATTACTTTACAACATCTTCGCGTATGCTCAAGGAAAGGAAGATGTTATCCCTTTTTCTCAGATGCGTGCGGGGGAAAAGGAAATTCTCTGCGCAGCCCCTACAGAATAAAATTACCGTTGCCGGGAACTGGACATAGAGCAAGTCTACTGAAATACTGTGAGAGCGAATGCGCAGCATTTGTAATATTTAAGAATTGGTTCAAGCAACAGGGAGGAAACGCGTTCCGAGTTTTCTGCTGGGTTCAAGATCGCAATGAGGGGAGCGGTTCGACTCGTGCGGTAAGGGCAGGGGGGTTATTCGGGGGTTGACTGTCGTATTGATACACCTGGGGAACGAGGGAATGGGGAGTCGGCAGCGGCCTGGATAATCGATCAGGCGCTTCGGTGGCCAAGAGGGGCGTTGGGGGAAGAATATACGTCTCACACAGGCCGCCACGAGGTGGGGCTAATGTTAAAATAGAGAAAGAAGTAGAGGAGGCGTGTGCGACTTGAGAGCCAGTTCGTCAAAGGCCCAAGAAATTAATTCCTGGCACAAACGTCGGAACATCCGGGACTGGTAAAAGAAGGAAAAGGTCACTTGGGGAGTGGAGCTTTACTACAACTTTCGTGGTAGGAGAGGGAGTTTGGGCAAAAGGGACAGCTGCTGGATGGGTGGCGATCGCGAAGGTGATTAGCCCGGTTCGGGGTCAGCGCGAGTAATGTGAAGTGGGGAAATCTGGATGGTCGCGGAGGAGGGGTTTTGGAGAGGAGGACGTTCGGTGGGGTGAAGTTCAGAGTCGAAGGAGTCCTAGCGCGCAGCGGGACCCGTCGAAAGGGAAACGAGGAAGCTCCATTATGTAGCGCTGATGAACTGGGCTTTGGGGGAGAGAGGCGAGTGGGCAGATCATCAGTTTCAGAGGCGACGAGTTGTGAGGTGCAGTTCGAACGGCGGGGAACTGCAAAGGGGGCTTCTAAAGTAGGGGGGCAAGGAAGTCCGTTGTTGATGAGGAGTAGAGCCGAGGAAAAGTAGGGTAGAGTGGGCTCCATGGATCGGGAAGGGAGAGTACACATGTGAGAAGTGGTAGGGGTGTCCCTTCACCAAGGGAAGTCTTCAGAAGAGGAGGGACCTATATTGAATGGCCGGTTCGCGGGCAAAGAGACACGATATCAAGTTGCACTGAGTGAGGGAGAGTCGAAAAAGCCTAGACAAAAGACGGAGCAGGCAATCATCTAAGACAGGCCCCTAAAAAGTAGTGATTTTTGGAAAAAAGGATCGTAAAGAAATCTATATTCTACGAAAAGTCACGACAACGGTTACCTAATCTCATATAAACAACAACTGATATATTAAAAAGATATATATTCCTTACGATCTGTTGGAGGGAACCCTTGTGAAGTGACTTTGCAGAGAGGACGCTATACTTCGGAAACCGACAAGGAAGAAGAATCGCGCCTTCACGTGAAATTTCTTCAGGAGGATGCACAGAGGGGGAGAGGGCGGAGTGAGGCAACTGGCACTGCGGGACCGCACGTGAAAATCGCAACTGGCATAAAACCGGGTACTCTTGACAGCGCGACACGCGGGAAGGCGAGCGAAAGACGGGAGGACAGACGCGAAGCGCCGCTAGGTTAAACAAAGGGACGAACGAGTTGAGCTCTTCATTGGAGCTAAAGGCCAACCGGGACGATTCAAGGGGGATCAAGGAGTGCCTCATACAAGAAAGGACCTGAACGCACGCAAACATCAGCGCAAAAAACTACCAGAAGGAAAGGGGGCATCGCCAGTAAAGCATTGTTCAGTGCGTCTACCGGATTGGGGGGAATTCGGCAGAGTGCAAAAACGCCGAGCAAATCGTAAGTCGCGTCGAAATAGGGAAAAAACCGACTCTAGAACAAAGAATCAGGCAAGCCAACGAGAGAGCGCATTCATAACAAAGGAAAAGAGGAGAACAACCAGTCCTAAAAAGGGATAGCATGGCGACGGGGTATGCGAAAGGACTGGTCGTCATGCTCAGGTGAAGGGCCGTCAGATTCTTTCGAATTTGGATAGAAGAGAACCGGCCGCGAGGGAATCCAACAAGGGGAAAGAGCGGGATCGGGGAGGATCCGGACCAGACTAGATACAAAACCAAGAGGGTCTGGTTTTATGCACGTTCGAGACGCGGCCGAGGGGATCAAAAATCCGATACACAGAGGCAAAAAGCGAGGGACATGCTCAGAACACAGGGCACCTGACTTAAGAGCAGACCTGAATGAGGTAGCCACGTACCTCATCTTTCCAAAACAGTCTCGGGGGAACTACCTATAAAATATGAGCAGGAAGTAACACGAAAATCAGAGCGCTGCAACGGAAAGAAAAAACTAAGCGAGAAGAGTGTTCTTACCACGCTCTTAAGGACAACAACTGGATCTGGCGATAAGAAAAAGGAAAGAAGGTGTTCGCCATCATTTCCCCAAACGGGGTCGAGCCTGAGGGCGAGGAGAGAATTTCCGCAAATAACTAGCCTTGAGCCAGCTCCAGAGAAAAGAGGCTCGGACAGGGGAAAGGTGGAAAAGGGTCCACAGACAGACATCTTTTTAAGCGAGCTCGAGAACTTGGGGCGTTCAGGAAACCGCAAAGAGAAATTAACTAGCGAAATGCGATTGGGGGCAGGAGAAAAAAGGTCTCTCGAAGGGATCAAATCACCCCCAGCCTAACGGGCTCGCGAAAAAACGAGGGACGGAATGAATATTTGCGGAGAGGTACAACCTCTTATACAGAAGGAATACGGAAAAAGCTTGCAAGAACAAGGCTAAGAAGATTTGAGCCGTTGAAATGGAAAAGAAAAAAACGGAAGAGTTATATGATCCGAATCTAGATCGGAATCTGGGGAGAAAAAAGGACGCGAAGTGGGAGAAAAAAGGTTTGGGTTTATCCGCGTGTCGCGCTTAGAAGCACAGAGGCCCGAGAGACCGAAGCTGCAAAGCCAAGAAACGGTTAAAGGAAGAAGAAGAGGAGGGGAGGAAAGCAGGGACTGATGCGAAGCGTGAGGGCGTAGGAGCGAAGGGGGAAAGGCTGCTAAGGAAGATATTTGCTCTGCCGTAGAAAAGAAGCCGGGACGCCGGAAGGGCACCCTGAGTCAAGTGGTCAGAAAACAGTCAGATCGTCTGTGATTCAAGCGAAAGCGTTGGCGAGAGAGAAGACGAAAATTCTAATGATACTCACGTGGAAACCACAAAACCCTAAGGGGTTACACTCCAAAAAACTTTCCAAAATGAGGGGAAACGATTGTCCAAACAATCCGAAAAGGTTTCAAGCCACATCGTTCAAAGAGAAAAGTCACGTGAGATCGCATAAAACTGGGTTGACACCAGGAGAGGCGGTTGAAATTTTAAATAAGATATTTTGAAAGGAACAGGGGTGGACAAGCAGATCACTAGGGACGAGAGTGGGACCAATACTCCAGCTAGCGGCCTATGAATGTGCGGAGCACAAGGTTAAAATGAAATAGGGTAAATGCAAACAATATAGGGATATTGAAAAAAAGCACGGGCAGGAGAACTGTGGGGGGGTGCGCTCTCTCTATCGCCGGTACGAAACATAGGGGGGTCTCTGGCTTAACTTAGAGGGGGGGATGGGGGGATGTAGAGAAACGGAGGATATGCCGGAACTCTGGTATAGAAGATAGAGTCCGGCGAACTCCCCCGAAGACCTTTCCACAGGGTAGACGATTCGTTACCGATCTAGAGGATAGCGACGGGGAACTTTCCCTCGGCCGAGAGTGGCTCAGGAAAGAAGCGGGAGCAGAAAAGAGAAAAAAGGACCAAAAATACTGGCCTCCGGACAAAGAAAATCGTGCAGGAAACCGCACAAACAGAGAAAGAAAGCGCCCGTGGATGCAACCAAGTAATAGGGCGGGGGCGATAAGTGGGGAACTGCTTAGAGAAGCTAAAATGTAGATTAGGGTAACAGTGGCACAGTGACACTAAATGGAGATTGACGCCAGAAGGGAAGCGATATTGTGCCTCTTGTACGCTTCGTCGTGTACTGAACAAAATGTGAGGCGGGGGTACCCACATGCAGAGAGGAAAGACCCGGTTTTTTAGGAACAGTAAGGCGAAACAGTGAAACCGGATTAGAGAGGGATCTCTGTTGGAGCATCGGTGCTCTTTTACCAGGGCTATAAAGTACGAGGAGGTGCGGGTTAGATTCTTAGGGACGAGGAGAGGTCAAATATGGAGCAGCACAACAAAACTAGGGGAGGACAATACTGGAGTAGATGAAAAGACGTCTGATGTGGAAAGAAGCTCATTCGCCAGCTTCGTAGTAAGTGGAGCCGTCGCAGCAGGAGAAAACCAAGCGCATAGTGGGACAGATCGACAGAAACCTTCTCCTCAACAAGTGAGATACGTGGAAGAGGGGGACTGGCTGTATCAAGGTAGATCTGGGGTGGAGGGTTCCACCGGAATCGGGATAGCGACATGATCCAGGAGAACCGGGTCTGCGAACGCTGTAAAAAATACAGGGGGACTCCCAAGGTTAGGTCAGCACAGTTTTTTACGTAAGATCAGGGACGGTTGTCAAGAGTCAAAAAAGGGTCGGCAGCGTGTTAAAAATATCTGCTGGGGGGGGGAGGAACTAGTGGTCTTAAGTTTGAGCGAACCATGGGGAAATGGGCGGTGCGAACGGGGAAGTAGATGTTGAAAACGGTGTGCTGGCGCCGCGACAAAGGATAGAAGGAGGACATTAGCCAAGCAGTGCAACTGGGAAATCGAGATAAGAGCGAGCACACGAGGTAGGCAAGAGGGGGTGGGGTACCTGGGAGGAGCGTACAGCGGGCACGAAAAAAGGAAGCACTGAGGACATTTCAGGGTCGCACTGGGTTGACTGAATCATGAAAGTGGGTTGGGAGGGACAGGGGGGTTAGGAGGACGCCGGTCTCTTGGAATGTCAGAGAGTTAAGAGAGACCGAAGTCCTGGGGGATATAGGATTTATAATCGCGGAGAGAGAACAGGGCGGAGCTACGCAACTTTCTATGCCAAAGATGAGTTCTTGAGATGGAAGACGAATCAGCACGCAGGAGAAGAAACGCGGCGATCGCCTTCCAGGGAAGAATCAACGAATCAGAAAACGTCTTCTTGCCATGTTTTAACGCCTACCACGACGAAATAGAGCGTCTGCCCAATGACACATATTGGAGTAAAAGAGAAATTGAGTTTACTCAAACTGAAGGCTCATGATGATCGCTCCAAAACGCGAGCATCCTGCATATCTGGGAAGAGTGTGGGAACGGGCCTAGGTACTGAGCCCCCCTATAAACATCGTGAAAAGTTTAAGGGGGGCCAAGGCATGGGTTGACAGCCAACCATCTTCTCGAATATCCTAGAGTCTCCGGGTCGCGTCAAATACCATTCGGATCTTGATATTGGTTGTGGGGAAGTGATGACACAAAGGAGTGTCACGAGGTTATAAATTAATCCTAATCTGGGTGGCATAGAAACTCTTCCGACTTTCTATTAGAGTACTTGGAAAGCTGGGACTATCCGTGCTAAAGTCTAGGCAAACAGGGCCTTAGGGGTGGAAGAAAAATTCTAAAAAAGCATTAGCTCAGAATTGTGAGCCGGGTCACGGGAGGAGGAAGAATTGGTCAAGAGCTGTGAGAATTGAGATCGTAGTTAAGGCTAATAATGTACAAGTGAAGAGTTTTTAGAATGGGGAACGAAGTTATAAGAGATGAAGCTGCTGCGCGGACGTGCTGGCTCAAAAAACCCGCCCCAGCGGTTTTGGGGGGGCGTTCCGGATGTGGAAAATGAAAAGCTCGAAACAGACACGGTACTAAGTCGCAAGGGTGGGAGGGGCTCTTAGTGAAAAGCCACCCGGTATCACCAGCGAATGCGGACAGGAAAAAATGTCCTGGGGCGAAGCCCAAAAGCTCGAAGATGAAAAGTGGGAAATTTAGTTCAAGAGATGGACGAAGTACGGGACAATAACAGAAAGTTTTATGTCACAAAGGAAAGCGCCCGTGTGGAATATAGCTGAAGGAGCGCCAAATTGTAAGTTGAATATGACAAGCTGACCAGGGTTTCTGAAAAACATGTCTGGGGCGAAGGGGAGAGGGGCGCTTGCTGAAAAATCGAATGCGCGAGGGGGAGGGGGGGGTGCAGTCAGCTATGGATAGGTTGGGATTCTGACTCATTGCAGGGGTGGGCTTTAATAGACCTTTGGACCAATCAAAACTGGGCCCAGAGAGGAAAGACTAAGAAGATTTACCGGTTTTCGATCAACTGATCAAGCAGAACTGGTCAGAAAAGGCCTGAGATCGAGAAAACGCCTAGATCTTACTAGAGAAAATTCAAGTCGCCATCTCATACAAAGAAAGAAGAGTGTCTTCAAGACCTGCTAGAAAAAAAAAAAAAAAAATAACAAAGCTTAAGAGCGTTTAGGTTGTATTACAGGGGGGTAATTCATCACCGGATTGAGAGAACCATAGTAGAGCACTGTTCACTTCTCTCGAGGGGGTGTTCAAGGCTTTACAATGGGAGGCGATGACTATCACGGGAAGGCGCGGAAAGGGAATTAGAAAAAACAGACGGGGTCTTACTCGGGCAAGCCGAAAATTCACTCCTTAAGCCGGTACCGGGGTTGCGGGGTCATTAGTCTTAGCTCAGCAGTAAAGGTTTCAACGGGGATGGGTAGGGTCCTCAGGCTAACCGCAGGTACCCGGTTGGATATTTGAAGGGAACCACTAGCCTAACAGAAAAGGATCGGTGCCTAGAAAACAGAGCAGGAAGAAAAAGAGGACTCATGGCCCAGCGTGAGAGTTGTTGAGGGATGTCCAGGGGGGGAAAGCAGTGAGGGCAAGACACAGGAAACTAGTCTACGGAGAAAGACACGAGGGGGCTAACGACACTATTGCGGGCCATGCCTTAGGGGGTATGGCAAAAGAAGGCGGGGAATGGAAAAATACGATAAGAATCAAAAATGATGGGCCAGTAGCTGTAAATGTTCAGGACTAACTCAGTTCAGATTCTACGGAGAAGAAAAAAGAAGATGGGACAGGACAATCTCTAGATTAAAGCTTAACCCAAACTGGGTACGAGTGAAATGCTCCGCATCAGCAGAAGACAACAGAAAGAGAATTATGAAAGAAGGATGGGACCTGGATGGGCAGACTTCCGGGTTTTGGGGCTGCCAAGGGGAGGGAAGATCCATGGAGAGGTTGTCGCTTCAGTTCCGCAGTAGGGGGTTTTCAATAATCTTCATGCTGTGTGCCCGTGAGGTACGGCGAGCTGCACAAAACAAGGAGTGCACATGAGGGCTTTGTAAGACAGGGATACGCGGCGAATGCAGACCGGAGGGACAGTTAGGTCAAATTATAGAGAATTATCGTAGAAGGGGGAGGAACCAAATAAGAAGAAAACTGTCAATGCTGAAGGCATAAAGATAGCTTCGTGCGGCCGGCAAGAATCAGTCGAAGCTTGTCGGGCTATTCCAATTCAACATGTAATTGCTTAAAGCTACTCATTTCAATAAAAGTACAGTTCACTTATCTGCACGGGGCCCATGCCGCATCTAGGCCTTTAGCAAGAGCAGGCGCTAGAGAATGCCGAACTGATAGGAAACAGCGACTCACCAAATTGGGTCAGAAGGGATGCGATTCGCGGCGGGAAGCTTATCGACGCTCATACTATCTTGTAGATGAGGGACTTGGGGTTTGCATGAATTACTATTAGGATCTGAAGGCCCCGCCCAGATAACAAAAATCAGTCGAAAATGGGAAGAGATTGAGACCGGCTGCCGTGTATGCGGCACGCTACCTGATCTTGCGGGGCGGGGCCGTTTCACTAGGACTCGGGGTAAAGATTGGTTCAAATCTATGGGGAATCATCCCTCAGAAAGCACGGTGGGGCCCGCATCGATCATTGGCAGCGAAACCACCTAAGCATAGGGCCAAGTTACATTTTAATTACGGGGGGTCTCGAAGGCCGCGGCGTAAATTAAGACCGAGCTAACATGAAGGAGCATTTGAAGGGAGGCGGAAAATCGGAAACATAATAAAAAGAAACGTATGTCTAGGTCACAGCCTTGGGGGCCAGGCTCTCCTTACAAATCTATTTTACGTCTCATCCAATGAGAATATGCCCTCAACCAAAGATGCAGTCCCATAACGCACTCTTGCTCCAATGTCAAACCTCAAGCGTTAAAATCGAGAGGAGAAGAGGAGGAACTAAGCAGTTCATAGTTATGAACTGAGATACCCTCCGCGAATAAAGTAGTCAACACAGGAGCTCGCGATTTACACATTGCAAGTGAAACGAAACGGATGGTATACCTAAGAAGTTGCAGATGTAAATTAGAAAGAGTGACAGGCGGTAAGCGAGAAAGAAAGAGCGGCGGCTCAAGGGGGAACAGAAAATTAGTTCCTGCAAGGCACATGGCGACTATCCCGAAGGGGTTTACATCTCTAAAGCTACCCAGGCTAGGCAAACGAACAGGGTGCTGAAGGGGGGTGTAAATAAAGGTTCAGGTAACTAAAAGTCGGTGGGGGGTTTCGAGAAGACGGGCGGCACGCGAGGCCAGCATCGGTTTTTAATATTAAAACGGCGCATGCGGCTTCAAAATGATGAGGTGAATAAATAGAAAAATGTGATGCAAAAATCACAACAAAAGTTCTCATGACACCCGGCACAGTCGAGTAACGCACGATTAGGCTCACCCTTTATTGGTCCCATTTTGTGTGAATAATGCACAGGCGCCATATAGGAAAACACAGA
>Ga0179593_1475110_pt1 | contig 10184 bp, 15 predicted proteins | sample CZODoug2_1_08_16_FD_185931 | JGI IMG/M metagenome (GOLD analysis project Ga0179593, IMG submission 185931) | Vadose zone soil fungal communities from Angelo Coast Range Reserve, California, USA - CZODoug2_1_08_16fungal (PacBio error correction) | ecosystem: Environmental > Terrestrial > Soil >...
AGCTTCTCGGTTTAAAATTGACCCTCTGGGAGTGGGGAACTGGAATGGGAAACACCCAAGAACTGAAAGGTCCAATTCCCAGTTTGATCATTACTGGCCTTGCAGCAAAGGGGAAAGCGTGATTGCTTCAGCGAAAAAAATGCTGGACTTAATGGACAACCGACGGACGCAAAGGCGTAAGTGTTATCCTATTATTCATCTTGCAGGGGAACTAATGATAATAGTGGGAGGAGAAAGAACTGGGGGGGTCGGCACGCTAGACCAAGATAAATAGTATCGGCCTACTTCATGATCTCTTGATCTTTCACAAGAGGGAAGAGCGACACAGGAAGGACTAATCAAGGGGAGGAAACGGGAACTCACTTAATATCGGGTAAGGAAGGGGGGGGGGAGGGAGGGAACCCAACCAACCAGCGGCAAGGGACTAATACAATAGCCGGTGGCCTGCCATGCCTTAAAAAAAAAAAAGAAGAAGAGGGGGAATGAAGCACATTCAAACCATATTTAAGGTTCCGGACGAAAGCCACAAGAAGTTAGGAGACCAGAAAAGAGGAGGGGAAAAACACATCAGGGCCATTGTACTAGAAAAGATGGTGTTCAAATCAATTCTGGGTAGCACTAGGGGCAGAAAAAGTAAAAGAAGCCAGTCCTTAGAGGTGAGGACCCCACAGAAAGGGGGGGGGGAGGAGAAGACGGCGTAGGGTGGGTTGGATGAGATATCCTACCTCTAGGTGGGTAGGAATGGGAGTCTTCAATTAGGAGAGAAAACGTTAGGTGAGTGTGGAAGATTTCCACGGGGTGACTAGGGCCTGAGGGGTAGGGAACCCTCGGAAAAGGATATGATGCAGAGACCCTCACACCACAAGTAAGGAAGATAGAAAATGTTAGAAATTGAAGGGAAAACGAGTAGGGACGGAAGAATACTTTCTTACCAAACAAAAAGACGCATTGAACAGGCTGCCAAAAATTGGAGGGAATCATGACAAAGAAAAAGGGAAATAAAGGGGACCAAACAAAAGAATAAAACGCGCCCATCTGTAAACTCAAGCTTTAGCATAAATATTATTGATTCTCAAAAAGTCATCTGTCAAAAAAGGAGGTGACCGGTTCAAATACCCCTGGCATCATGGGGGCTGGGTTCAATAGGAAAAGGAAAAGGAAGAGAAGCCTATCAAGGCGGAGGAGGGCAAAGGAGGTGGGTCAAAACACATCAGAGGTTGAGGAATACCCATTCTCTCCATGGAAAAAATTGGACCCCTAAAGAATTGTAACCAAGCGGGTTTTTGCAATTAATGACAGAGAACATGGCCAAACTGGGAAGGCAATTAACCACGTGTTTGGCCGACTGTAGATAATCGCATCATAGAGTCATACTACATCTGGAAGGAACTGGGCGGTGTCAAGGGGAGGAGTAAGGGGGGGTCCCAAGATATGGGTAGGAAGGGGAGGTTCCAATGGGACAGTGAACTTAAATCCTAATCAAAAAAGATAGCTAGATCAAGGGCACAAATAAAAAGGGGGTCCTTGAGCAAAGCCGGGAGAAGTTAAATATAAGGGGTTCATTATTGTAATTTTCGGGGGTCCTCTTGCTTGTGCCAACGTGTGGAAATTTGACCGTGTTAGACGATCATCTCGAAATCAGGTTCAGCAAAAAAAGGATAAGATCGAGCCTTGAAAAGGAAATGGGACTGGAAAGCTGTGGCAGGAAAAAACCACTTTAAATTTGAGACGGGGGTTAACGAAGGATCCAAACGAGCAATCGCATCACGCAACATTCCAGGAAGTGCGGAAGAGTCAGTCGGGGGGGGATTTTGAGGTCGTCTTCTTTGCGCTGATTGGTTTGGCCCTGCTTCAAGGGTTTGGCGTGGAGCAGAGGCGCGATCTTCACTGGGTGGGGGGGGTTGTCAGAAGCAAGGTCTGGAAGGGGTTTACTCTAAAAATTATGTGCTATAGAGGAGGTTCCTACTAAAAAGAGCGGCAAAGGTGTTTGGTGTGGATGGAGGGACGGAATGAGTGCAAATGCGTTTTAAAAACACCGGGAACTGCTGTAGGGGTTTCAGCTTGGGATGGAGGGGGGTGAAAAGAAAACAGAAGGATGAGCTTCAAAAGGTGTCACGGGGAACCAGAAAGGTAACCGCCCGAAAATTACGAGAAAAAAGGTCACTAGGCGATCCTCCAAGTTGGAGCTTACCTGAACACTGTTGAGGAATCTCTGCTCTTAAAGGATTATTTACACGTAACTAAACACTGTAGTTAGTCTTCATGGAGACTCTTACTTTCACGCGAAGGGCGCTCCTTTTGTGCTTCTGAAGAGTCAGGGGGGGGGCGAAATTAAAAGGGTGTAGGGAAGATTAGAAGAAGTCGTCGTCAAAAACAACATAGAAGAAGGGCTATATGAATCCACTTTTAATTCAAATTCAAGAAGAACGGGAACAATTAGGCCTGAAATATGACATTGACTCACAGGCAGTGTTAGGGACAAGATCTAGTAGCGCAGAGCTCCTACTGTGAGGGACGAGCAACAATTGGTGAGCTTAGAAGGAGGGGGGAAAGGGGGAGGGAGACGGGAACATTAAAGGATGAACCGTTGGACAATTAGAAAATCTAATTTCTTGTGGGAGGTTACCAAAAACCAATACGGAAACATCAAGTACACGCAATTGGGAAGACTGGGAGTATACAAAGAAAACACATGTAGCGCTAATTAGGGAGGAAGAAGAAATCTGATGGCAAAAAAGCAATGGGGTCTGGGGAAACCAAGAAGAGGCTACCAACCAAGATTTCGAGCCTTTATCAAGCACAAAAAGGGGGGAAAAGAACACAAAAAATTCCAGAGAAGGAAGGAACTCACGATAAAGGAGAGGGAATGGTTAAAGGGGAGAGTGCGGTGTCACTCGTTTGGATCAGAAAAAAAGAGGGAAAGGTAGAAGAAGAGTGACAATTCCAATGGAGGGTGCAAAGAGATATGTTCTTAAAGCGTAGGAAAAGTATGAAAGGATAGCCCCGACGCTTGAAAGTGTTAAAGCAAGAAAAGACAAAGACATAAGGAGACAATGAATGGACCAGCAAGTTCATTATCCCAGGGAGTGGATTCCTAAAGACAATACACTGTTGCAGGAGAAAGTCAGGTGCGGCGGAGGAAAAGCTTCAATTTTCAAAGAAAGGAAAGAAGTCGTAGAATTTATAACATACGTGAACTTGGAAAAAGCGCCATGGTGAAAAGTATTGCACGGAGGAGCGTAGGCTTGGGGCAACTCTACAGGCGCCTTCAAAACAAAAAAAGGGGGGGGATGTATACAGCAAGCTTAAACATGTATCATGCAGGGATCCAAAAAAAAACGCAATTTTACAACTTGCCGGCCCAGGGAAAAGGAAGGAAGCCAGGGGGAGGGTGCCTACTTTCAGCAGAGAGGGTTTCGGCAAAGCAACAAACACGCCGCGAGTAAGGATGATGGCAGTGGAGTCTAAAGGAACACAGGCGGGGCAGGGTATTGACAAGCCCTACCCAGGATGTCCTACAAGAACGGGTTCCTATGACGTGTATGGGGGGAGTAAAGAGAGTGGAGCAAGAGGAGGACCGAAGGGCGTTTGCTAGTATTTTTGGCCCTTATTCGAGGATCGCAGTGGTGGTGGAAGAACTGGGTGCCCAGGGGGGGGGGAACGGGTGTTGCTGGGAAGCAATTTCTTGGCAACACCTAACCAGAGGGATGGGGGAAACTTTCCCAAAGGCTAACTGCTGGAAGGGAAGAACTTAGAACGGGTGTTGCTTTGAAAAGAAGAGGGGATTCCTATATTTTCGTGTTACATACTCTTCACATCCGGGGGAAAGAAGACACACATTGAAATCTCTTCCACACCTCACAAAAGGATATAGAATCCAGGAGAACAACGGATCAAGAGAATTAGACAAAATCTGGTAGGTCCTAGGGAGGGCCGACAGTACAACATAGCCGTGTACGAGTTCCACGCACAATTTAACTGCGGTTCAATTGACAGCCACTATGTAAAATTGAAGGATTCGCAGAGAGGGGGAAGAAATCCTGGCCAACCCGTGCAAAAAGAGTCTTCCTTGCATTGAAACACCATCTTGCCTATACAATTTAACAATGACTGCAAGGGAAAGTGGGGGAGCTTACCACAGAAAAAACCGTGGTGATAAGTGGGACAAGGCTCCAATATTGAGTCCCTGATGCTCAAACACTCGGGATGGAGGAGAAAAACCCGAACGACTTGTGCGGGAGCCAACACCGGGAGAGGTTGGAAAAAGGCACTCAGAAGGAAACTTCCGGCCAAACGAGGGGCAAGGGACAAAACTAAGTCCAAGACCTGAGCGGCAGATGGAAGGAGCTAGCGCTTCCCGGGGAAAGGATAAGAAAGTAGAAAGAATAATATCTTTCTCCGGTAAGATATAGAAACGCTGAGGACCCAAACCCAGATCGACTCGGAAATAGGCTTATGAGATATTTGACCATGCAAGAAAGAAAAGATAAAAAATTAACGGATCGTCTCAAGCAGAACTAATTTTCAGGAGTAAGGGAGGAAAAGCATCACCGTCCAGGGTCTTGAAAAGGGGAAGGGACGGATAAACGTGGTGGACTTCAGGGTTGAAGTGGTGCTTCTGCACTTTCAAAACGAAAGGGGTGTGGGGAAAGCAAAGGACCTCCTCCTGTGGAAAAAAAAAGTGCCTTCGTGAAGCCCAGAAGCTGCGCGGCTGTGGTTAGCCATAGATGTAAAAGGGGGGTCCCTTGTAATCCAAAAGTGAGGGGGGGCATCCGGATAAAAATGGAGGGGGGAAATCTGGGGATCCAGGACATCCAGGCGCTTCACCACTCCAGGGGGGGGGGGAGTAAATCGGGGGCACACATGAAGAGTGGGTAGTAGGGAATTGCTGTCAGGGAACCGGGTTGCAAGGTTGAACCAAAAAAAGGCATCAGAAACCACACGAGGGGCGGAAAGGAGAAAGGGGGAAAGGGGGCAAACACGGCACCGTGAATTGGAGAGGGCCTACGGCAAACGTGTCGAGATAGCAACAATCCTAGGAGAAAAAGGGGGGGGGAATCCTGCTTGGTACTGCATGGAGGCAGGAATCGCAAATGTGAGCCCGTATCAGATTGGAGGAAACCAAAAAGTTCGGGAGGCAGTTGCAATATGGCTATCCAAAATAAGCGTATCATTGACATGGGGCACGAGGAAAAGCTAGCGAAAACCTTAGCGGGCCGAACGACTATTGGATGGGGATGTGAAGAGTAGAAGTGATCAAGCCATTCAAATAAATAAACGGTCCGAAGGAAACGGGACCTGGTCACCGTGAAGCGTATGGGAGGACTATGAACTAAACACTGTGTTGCAGATTTACATCCTACGCACGGAGAAAGGGAAAACTCATGTCAGTGATTATCAGAAATGGGGTGGGGTCACTATAGGAAAAGAAATATATTGGCGGTAAAAAGAAGGTGCGGTCACGGGGAATGAGAAACCTGAATGATCGTTCAAGCTGAAAAGGGAAAGTATCTTTATGGAGGTTCGTGACAACTCGAAAAGGAAGGAAGGAGATCAGGCTTTTCGTTCGTAAGGAGAGGGGGGAAAGGGGGGGGTTGCGGGAGGCCTCACCTTGAACAAAAAAATGAAGGGGGGAGGGAAGACAAGGGAAGGGACTTGCCATAACTTCCATAAGAAAAGCAGGGGGGGGAAGAAGCAAGAAAGAGTGCCGGTGTCCCGAACAAATTGTGTGGACTGGGGAGGGAAAAGACCTTGCTCCCCTCAGAAAGTGTAATAGGGACAAGACGGGGTGGGGGCCAGCAAAGTAGAAGAGAACGGGGGGGAGAAAACTGGGAGAAAATTAAGCAAAAGACGGATGCAAGCCTGGCTTTCACAATTAAACCACGGGGGGGGGGGACTTCAACTGATTTATTGGGAAGGTGAGGAAATGGGAAGATACCCCGATAATGGGGGTGTGGATCATGGGGGCGTACTTTCGTAAGAAAAAGGGAGGGATATTGTGGAAGCTGAAAACCGGGGGGGGCAGAAGTTATGTGGTGGGATCAGATAGAAGGCAGTGCAGAGGAGAAAAAGAAAAAAACCAGAGTAGGGATATGGGCATAAAGGGGGTAAAAAAATGGGACCAGAAATTAGGGAAAGATAAGAAAGAGAGTAGGAAAACCACAAAAATTTCACACAATCAAAGCTACAAAACAATGGGGAGATCCTTATCAAGATCAGACCGGGAAACAAAAAATAAAAGAAAAAGGAACCAAGAGGGAAGTCCAGCATTGATATATACCTCTACTCGGTGGATTAAAAAAAGCATTCGGGATAGCTCCTAGTGCTTGTCAAGGAAAAAAGGAAAAAGGCTGTGACTAGACTCACACTCAGAAGACATCAAGAGAAAGGCGGGAAGTGGCTTTGTCAAAATCAGAGGGGGTGGATGAAAGGTAGGGAATCACAGGAGAACTAGGTGACCCCTGTCAGAAGAGAAAGGTGTAACCAAGAGTTGGGGTAAGGAAAAGTGGAAGGGTAAAAAAAGCCCGAGTGACTCATAAAAAACACAAAAGTGGGGGGGGGTTCCGCTAGAGAGATAGACAAAAATATCATACGTGGGGAGGAAAGAAAGAGAAAAGGCTCAGTAATTGTAAACAAAATATGTGGTAATTAGAATGGGAAGGGGGGGACATGAAGGATCTCCTCGAAAAAGAGGAGGAGGGGGAAATCTTCAATGGGTATCACAAACTTGTAAACATGGGGAAAAAGCATAAAGAGTTCATGTAACTAGAAGGGGAGAGTTAAAAAAGTCGGTTGGTGCATCTGAGTTGGGGGGGGGATCAAAATTCAAGAGGGTGGCGTCAGAAAATTAAGATTCAGTAATCACTTGAAAAACACAAAGAGGAGAGAAGCGCGTGCAAAACTTGCATTGGGGAACTGGTAAAGGACGGTTTCTAGGGGAGGATCCTCTTGAAATAGAAAGACGGGTGTAAAAGAAAAACGAGGGTGAAAAATCAGCACCAAACAGTTGAAGGAAAGATTGGATCTGAGAAGTAGTTGTGGAGGGGGAAACGGGACGGGTCTTCTCTTGGGGCTCATGATTCAGAGCGGGGGGGGGGGGGGGGAGTTAAATCAGCGGGGTGAAAAAGCAATTAAAGGGGTGGTGGTTCATAGGCCAAGGGTCTGAGGTTAAAGTAGTTGAAGAAAACCATTGGCGGGGGGGGGAAAAGAGAAAGGGGGTCCAAAAGCCCTCAGATCATGAGATAAAAAAGGGGTGGAGTGGTAATCTACAAAGGTGTCATTCAAATGCATGTGGAAGAAAAAAAGGTAACACTTGAAGATGGGTGGCCTCGGTGGTGGGGCGTATTGGAAATCGAAAAAGCTTATATATCTAGCCAGAAAGAGGGGTTCCAGGGGAAAATACAGTGTTACAAAACGTCTAATCACTCAAAATTTGAGGGGATAAGCTCAAAAGGGGGTTAACCAGTCACTACCACGGAGGGAGAGAGTTAAAAGAGTGTTATGAAACTAACCACTTGGTAGGGGATTGAAAGAAAGGGCCTAAGGGGGGTTCGGGTGAACCGTTCAAGGGAATTCCCCCTTGGGGAACAGGAGCGAAGAGAGAGCAAACAAAACTAGACGAAGGGTGCTAGCTCGTCAGGTCCGACAAGGATTCACAACGGGGGGGGGAAGAACAAAAAGGAGGACCTTAGAAGGGCTGTCCTCAGAAAGCCTAAGAATACCTGGTAGTTACGCGATATGAAGCTAATAGAGACGAAAAGTTGGTAGTGTACGCTAAAAACTTTTGGAGATTAAATAGGAGTACACGTAGGAAGTAGCCTACCACTGCCTCAAACTGGGAACAAAGGAAACTCTATTCATGGTTATGGGGTGAAGAGACCCACTACTAAAAAGAATATTAAAGGGGGAAAAAAAAAGTGGGGAAACTTTGGAAAGGTATACTCATGGGGAAAAGAAAACCTTTAGAAACAGATTAGGGGGAAGTATTCTTACTAAGCAATTGGTTATTAAAAAGGGGAGGTCTCCGATGGACAACCAACACGGAAATCGAACCACTAAGTAAAGAAAAAAAGTGAACACACCAACGCACCTGAGAAAAAATGAGAAAAAAAATAACCGAGATGATAAAAGGGAAGGTTAAAGGGGGGAGGCGGGAAAAGGGGGGCCAAGCGTGGTGTGATACCAACAAACTAAGGGAAGAAGTCAAAAATGACCAAGTGGGAACAGTCAAACTGGAAGGTGTATAGTAAGAGGGGGGGGGTGAAAAAATCACAGCACCGAGAATGATAAAAAGGGGGAAATAAGTATTTAGAACAGAGGTGCCAAACAAAAAATATTAATGAAATGAAAAAAGGGATTTACAGGATAAAATGATGCCTAGAAAGTGTGGAGAATTGAAGTAGATCAAAAAGAATTGCTGTAGAGGAGAAACTCATGGGAAAAATTGTAACGACAGGCTTATCAGGAAAATCTTTTGGCTTTTAAACGAAGAATGGAAAAAGTTGTTATTGGAGACAGTGGGGCGGACCTCTAGAGGAAACTTTTGGTAGGAACGGAACCCCGAAGGTAGACAGGGAAATGAGGGAAAAAAAACGATGGGAACTTGACGGCCAGGTCCCCCGGGGGTCATCCATTAGATTAGAAGTTGGAATAAAAAGGAGGGACAGCAACCTCTGATCGGACAAAAAAAAGCCAAAAAAACGCCTGGGATAGGTATCTGAGTTGCAGGTAGAACAAAAGGAAAGCCGGTAAGGGTCTGTGAAAAAAAAAAGAAAGAGTTTCGACAGAAGGAGGGAATTGTGGAATAATCGTAAAGTAGGTATCGGCAAAAGAAAGCGGGGTCCTTTTGAAAGAGTAGTTTTTGCTTGGGAACTTGAGGATGCTGGGCAGGAGGAACACCTTGGTGGGAGGAAGGGCAGGGGGGGGAATTGTGGCTTGGGGTGTGGCCGCAAGTGGGGGTTATTCCGCCAGACCCGTCGTCGGAAGGCCACCAATCGGAAGGGCACGGACTGTGCGCAGAAGAAGACTGCTGGGGGGGTGTCTGCTGAGACTAAGGAAGCCTAATAGGTTCGAGGGGAGTCTACCAACATACGTCTTATAAAAAAGGGAACAATTCCACCACTCAAAAGCCGGACGAGCGGACGAAAGAAGTTGATCTCCGCATGCCAAGAAAGGAACATAAGAAGGGGGGGGAAAAAAAACACCACAGTTGCAGCTGCATGGGTCAGGGAAAAAAAAACGGGGAGAGGAAGGCGCTCATCTGCCCAGAAACGAGAATTGATCCCCCCGTGCATCTTCAGGGCGAAGTTGGGCTTGAACACCAGAGACTGGCCGTGAAGGTGACTAGGGAGATGTATATGGGTACCACAACCACAAATGGGAGAAGGAAAGTGACAGGACAATCCCTCTGGGAGGTAAAAGATCAAAAAATGGATTAGGGAAGTGAAAGTAAAAGAAAATTAGGGGAGGCAGACACCTGGGGCATATTGTTTTAAAGGGGGAATCTCAGCGCCCTTCAGGAACACCTATATAAGGGAAAGACCCGGAAAAGCCAGATCTAGAGTCAGGAAGGGGAACGTCAGATCCTGAAAGAGTGAGGGGGGGGGTAACTAGTACAATCTTAACTAAGTGCAGCTATAGAACGTAACAAAAAGGAGGGGGGACAACGCCACTTATAAGCAGAGACGTGAAAGATGGCAAGCGGACATCCTGAGGGAAAAGGACGAAATGTAGTAAAACTGAAAGGACGGCTTGCACTCGACACAGAGGGAAAGGGAGGCTCGCGAAGGGACAGACAGCAGGCCCACGGGAGGGAGGGGGGCCAGTTTGCAGACATGTCCATGATCATGCGTGAGCAAAGGAGTCAAATTAAAAGACAACCCGGGTACTTGAGGACCAGACTCTTTGCATAATAAGGGAAGCAGGCTCTCAAAAAGAAGCTCGCGGACGCTTTGTTGGGATTCAAGAAAAGATGAAAAACTTGCCCGTTTGGTAAAAGGTCATGGGGAACCAATGATTCACCATGGCATTTTGCGGGGGGGGGAAAAACACGGTCAACATCGCCCAAAGGAGCCTTAACCCGAAAGGTTGGCGTAGAGGGAGAGTTGAAAAAACTAGCTGGAGGCAGAAAAAGATAGTGACGGGCGTGGGGGAATACCTGTTGGGGGGGACGGGGAAAAAAACAA
>Ga0179593_1487231_pt1 | contig 10184 bp, 12 predicted proteins | sample CZODoug2_1_08_16_FD_185931 | JGI IMG/M metagenome (GOLD analysis project Ga0179593, IMG submission 185931) | Vadose zone soil fungal communities from Angelo Coast Range Reserve, California, USA - CZODoug2_1_08_16fungal (PacBio error correction) | ecosystem: Environmental > Terrestrial > Soil >...
AAAAAAAAATCACCGAGGAAACAAACGACGCATCACTCATCGCTTTAAAGGAAGCTGCTGGGGGGGAGGAGGAAGACACATCATCCGATAAAGAAGGGGAGGGGGAGTGGGAGGGGGGGAGAAAACGTCGGATGGGATTGGGGGGGGTGAAGATGCAAGGAAAAATAACATCATCAGAGAGGATACTCAGAGTGGGGGGGGAAAACCGCGCTCCAGAAAAAAAGTGGGGTGGGGGAAAGAAAAGTACTTCAGGCAAACAGGGGATAGCAGAGGAGTCTTAAAGACGGAAAGGCCTAATCGAAAAGAGCAGAGGGGGGGGGGAAAGGAAAAGAAAAGAAAAGCATATTAAAAAGCCACCAATCTTTTATCTGTTCGACACTAAATTTGACCATTCTTGTCAAAAAGGGGGGAGAAGCGGATTGAGCCATTGAAACAGGAAAGCGGGGAGGGGCAGAAACCATATCTTGCTGGGTACAGGAAGGGGTAGCCAAAAACAATTTGCAGAGGAAATGAGTCATACTCAGGTCGTGAGACAAAAGGACAAGCCTTGGGGTTCGGAAGAGGAACTTCTGGGGAAAAATGGGTTTCTTGAGGGGGAGGGAGCCATCATGTCTCCATGACGCTCGGAGGATCCGGCCAGGGGTAAGTGGCAAAAGGGAGGCGGGGTAATGTCCTCTCCTCACAGCGGGGAAAAAGGTGATGAAGCATAAAAGGGGCCGAGGAGGAGGGTTCAGCTCTGGCGACGTGCGTCAGCTCAGGAAAGACCGCGCAAGGTACTTAAAGGGGAGAGAAATCGTGTGGGACGAATTTTTCGTACTCCTAGGAGAAGGTTCGAAAGTGGCGTCCAAAAAAAAAAAAAAAGCTGTTGGGGGACAGGAAAAAAAATCGGTTATCTGGGGTGGGGGGGAAAAAAAAAGGTTTTATGTCCACTATAGGAAGGAGGAAAAGGATAAAAGGAACCGGAGAGCAAAAAGAAGTCTGGCCCTTCCGGAGAACAAGGCTAAGGGGGGATACAAATTAGGGAAAAAACGACGGGGGTCCACTAGGGGGGTAGGAGGGGGAAGTGCAAAAAAGACTTAATGTCGTTTTGCGAGGATTGTAAAGAAATTCTCGGGGAATATTGGAAAAAATTCCACCAAACCTGAGGATGTCGGCTCTATCTTGCACAGGGAAAATAAGCAAGGTTACAATTTTATCTCAGGAGACGAATTCCATAAAGCAAAAAGAATGCACCTTCTTAGAGCGAGGAGGGCAACTGGATGGAAGGAAAAAAAATTTGGAGCGAAAGGAAAGAGCTTGGGTGAAAAAAAGTAGGGAGGAAATAAATAACAAGGTCAGGGGAGGAAATGGATGGGAGTTCTCCCTCTTGGGGTTAAGGAGGAAAAAATGTCCAACCGCCTCTGGGAAGAGGGGGCTCGAAATGGGGCGCCGATCATTAAGAAATTGCTGTCCTGCAAGTCAGGAGGGGTCACACTGAACCAGGGGGCAGGAGCTTGTTGAAGGAAAATCCACCCGAGCACGAGAAAAACCGGACTTCCCATGCCTGAAGGGAGGGGGTCCCTCCTAAAGCAGGGGAAGTAGTCACTCCCTCCACAAGAAAATCAACAGAAATCATGGGTTAGCCAGCGGGAGACCAAAGGGAGACCTTGCCACGTCGGGCAAAATGCACAAAGGGGGGCCTCCCGATTACATCAAGGGTGGCCGCCTATACAATTGGGGGAAGAAAACCTTTCCTCCTCTATGGTGGGGGAAGGGTGGACGTCAAAACATGCAAGCTCTGCAACCTCACTTTTTCTTTACTGCGAGGACGATGCGAGGGCGAACGAGCGATGAGGGGGGGAAAGGAACTTCTCCCAGATGAGGTCGGTCTTGACTCTGTTTTCAGAAGTAAAAACCGGGACAGCTGCAACCGGGACAGAGGGAAGACTCAGCAAGGCAAAAGGTTTCCGCTTTGAACGGGGGGGAACCAAAAGGCTTGCCAGGTCACGGAGGGGAAAATTCGGAAGAAAAGGGGGGGAACACTGCCAAACCTTTCACAAACGCGCACCAAGCCAAAGTCAACTGTCCTGGGGGGAGTCCATTCCGCCGGAGAGAAGACAAGAAGAAAACAGCGGGGGGTCACAGGCAAGGAAAGGGGAAGTCATCTGACGTCTGAGCATGGGGGTGACGGCTGCTGGGGGGAAGGAAGGAAAACTTCAGGGAAAGGAGAAACATCGAAGAGCTAAAACACCACTGTCTAACAAGCTCCTGAGGAAGCGGGTCCTTGCCTCCGCCGGAGTACGGCGCCCTTCTCCCGGTAAAATCGACCGTGCGCGCGGGCAGTCATGACATGAGCCGACAGGGGCTGAAAAGAAAGCGGCGTGGCCTTCCCCCCTTAAGGCGAAAAGAAACGTACTGCTAACTCTCTGGCCGGGAAGAAGCAAGTCCAAAACTCGAACGAAGTGGATACACTTTCATTTGTGGCTGCGGGGGGGAAGCAACCATTCCAACCGGAGTAAAAAGAGTCCCTTCAGCATAAAGGGGGGAATCCGCTCAATGTTTTCCAGTCGAAGAAAAAAATGGGGGGGGACCGAAGGAACGAGACGAATACCGCAAAACGAAAACAGATCTTTGGGTATTTTAAAGGAGGTGGGCCGAGCAAAACGACCGGGTTATCCGTCGGGGAAAAAGGGGGACATACTCTCTCGCAAAAAAAAAAAGAGTCGAAGGAGAGATTATTGGGAAAAAAGCCACTCAAAAGGGAGTATGTGGAACACGCAAGCCTGGGAAAAGACCATACCTTAGAGTGGAGGGCAGTCGGCGATCGGCCATGGATGAAGCAGGAAAGGGAACACGGTTAAGAAAGGGAAGGAATGGAATAACGGGGGGAATGGGGACTACACCCTATCTCAAAGATCCTGGGGGGGTGAAAAAGTTCAGAAGAGGAGAGGAAAGGTAAAGGCGCTCGAGTAGACTGAAGGGAAGACGGGTGGCCATAAAGGAGAGAACGGGTTTAACCTCGGCAAAAAAGGAATACTTAAGCCAGAGACCGACCCAGTGAAAAACGAGATCGAAGAGAAATTCCCCACGGCACCGAGATCGCAGGGGAAGAGAAATAGGTTCGGGAAAAAGGTATCGTGAGAGGAAGGAGAGGCCGAATGGAATTGGGGGGGCGTAGAACCTAGAAGGAGGGGGCTAAACTGAAAAGATTTGCGGCTGAAAAAAAACTCCTCTTACACAATAAAAATAAGGTGCCTTGGGTCACCGAGGGGAGGAATGCAACGGTGATGCTTTCTCGGTCTAGGGAGATTAAAGGAAAAGTCCTATTTACGAAGGGTGGCTAGGAAAGGGGTTTCACAGGGGGGCAGGGGGGAAAATTAGAGGGAGTAGACAAGTGACTTCAGTCAAGCTGAAATAACTCTCCTGGAAAAGGTGCAGAGTCGTAGAGTCTCTTGCAATTGGGAGAAGGCCCGTTGAAGATATCTGACCCAGCTACGAAAGGAAAAAAGCATTAGGGTGACCTGTAATGTAGGGAAAGTCTCCGAGAGGATCAACTACGTCATTCAATAAAAGGGTGGGGGAGATTGAAGGAGGAGAAAAAAAGAAGCCTCGCCACCAACAACTCAAAACAAAGGGAACCAGTGAAAAAAATGGGGAGGAACATTTTCAAAAAAAACGGTGGACTCTTTTCTTAGACCTAAGGGGTGGGGTTCTTATAAAAAATCGGGCAAGGCAACTTCGAAAAAAAAACATTGAAAAGATGGCGTTAGGCTGAGGGTTCGGTAAGGGCTAATTAAATCTTCGCGGCGAGAAACATCTTAAAGAAGAACTGTGGACTAAGGGAGTCTCTTCCGAAGGATGGGAAAAAAAAAAGGACTACCAAGAGAAAATAATTAGATGCACCTATTCAGACCTAAAAAAAAGAAAGGACTTTATAGAGACAACACCGAATGAGAAAAAAAGCCGATGATAGTGAAAGAGGGTAATAAAGGCAAAAAGACTCCTTCATCCAGGGAGAAAAAGTTCGTCAGGGCAGCCAGAAAGGAACATGAACTGAGGGAGAACTGGGAAAAAAATGGAGGGCGTGGCAGGGAAGCCAGAGGGAAAAGTATCTACCATGAAGGATTTGGTGGAGGCAGAAGTCGCCGAGGAATCCCCATGGAAATAAAGAAGGGTCGAAGGGGAATAGTGGAAAGCGAGAAACAGTCACGGGGGATGGCGGTTCCCCATTCCTAGATTGAAGGGGACAGGAGCGCAAAATCAGTGAAATGGGGAAAAAAGGAGAAGAGAGGAAACGAGTGGCTCGTCAAAAGTGGGAAGGGCTTTTCTTTGAGTCGCAAAAGGTGGTCGGTTTATTCTGAAGGGGGACGAGGAGGGCTGCGAAGGGGCATAGAGGAATAAGGGGCAAAAAATTCTTGGCTCATCGATAGGAGAGAAACCTCGGGAAGAGCGGGAACCAAGTGAGAAAAAACGGTGGGACGCCCAATAGGAACAAAAAAAGTGTACAAGATTCTAAGCCCAAGAGTCAAGGAACGGGAGCAAAAACGAGTGTTCACAAAGCTGGTTCAACAGATCGGAAGAGAATAACCGCCTTGGAAGCTCAGCCCTAAACGATCATCCTGAAAAAAGGCGGGTCGCATCAGGAGGGTGCGCAACGTAGTAAACAATGGAAAAAGTTAAGGGAAATAAAGAAGTAGAAAAGATGGAATACAAATCCTTGACTCGGATAGTCAGGGAAAAAATTGTTTTGGTGCAGAGCGTTGGTTAAGAGCAAAGAGGAAGGGAGACATAACGCACAAGGATGTAGGGGGAAAGGCGGAACTCTTCTCAAGTATGGATGATAAGGGACCCATGTAGTTTTTGCAGGAAAAAAGAAGCCTCATGGAAAAAGAAAGTAGGGAGGGGAGGTAGGACACTGGGGGGAATGAGCGGTGAGGGGAACGGAAGTCGGTTTGGAGGGTACGTAAATAAAAAAGGAGACTAATACTGAGGGAAAAGGACCGAAGAAAGTTTTGGGGGATGTCGTAACGGCTCAGGAAAAGGAAAAAAAATAAGGGAGGATATCTTATGATGGAGAGAATACTGAAGAGGGGAAAAAAAATCCGGACCCACTTAGAAGAAAAAAAGAGCCGTCGCCAAGGGAAAAAAGTCATTTCCACGCAATTCAAAAGAAGCAGGGTCACATCAGAGGGGAAGGAACTCGTCAGGCAACCGATTTGGCTAAAACACCCTCTATTGTTGGAGAAAGCAGCAAAGAGAGAGCAACAAAGTAGGGGAGGGAAAGGAAAGGAAGAGAGATGGAAAGAAAGGCGAATGATTAACCCGCCGCGAAAGGCAGGGGACGGGAAAACGCGTGGGACTCGGGGGGACTATTTTTAGGGCGATGATCACATAAGAGAGGCGCAAGCGAATGGAGGAACGGGACGGATGGAAAGATGTGGATTTGGGGCGAAGGACTAGGAAGAGGACCAGAAGAAAGATGAGAACAATAGTTTGCCTGAAGAGCATGGACGCCCAAAACGGTTGTCTTATTGGACCTCCATTAAATCTGCGGAGAAAAAAGGGGATCCTTGGACTAAGCAAACACTCCGGAGAGAAAAGAGAAATGGGAAACCATGAAAGAACGAAAAGAACATAAGGGAATTGCAGTACCGTCTTTCATGTGTGAAAATAACACTACTGGTCAGGCGGTAAGAAGAAAGGGAGACTCGTAAAAGGGGTAAAAAGAAGAGTTGATCGGATGTGAACCCTACGCGGTACGTAAAAAAATGAAGGGAGACAAAAATTGGGGCTTCCCGGGAAAGATTCTACAAAAGGCTTGAGACGTCCAACCTCCGCGTACAGGAGACCGGGATGGTAAACGGAAAAGTGAGTCTAGATCAAGCAGGGGCACTCCACGGCAGCGCGTCAGCAGTTATTTTTTTGACCAGGGGTGCGTTTTCGGGGAGAGCGCCGGGCCAAGGCGGTAACGAGGGGTGCGAGCGGTGGGACAAGAGGAGAGGTGAAAACGGGAGGCGACGAGCGCGGAAAACCAGGGTCTCAAAAGAAAGTAGCGAAGAGGGGCAACGACTGGGGTCTTCAAAAACAGGGGGACACGCTGGGCCATCACAAGTTGTGACAGGACAGGAATGGCAAAAAAAAAAAAAGGTTTTTGACACTTTGGTAGCCTTCTAGATGAGTCCCCCTTCGACATACGCACCGGAAGTGCAAAATTAAAGGAACGGGGAGGCCAGCAACTAAAAGCGAAGATACCATTGGGTGCGCAGAAACTCTTTTCTGAAAAACGAGGATGCGCAATTCTAACAAAAACAAACCGAGCTGTGGGGCCGAAGGGTATTACGGGAAGCGCTGACGGGTTGCCCCCGCCATTCCAGTGAAACCAGGGCGGCGGAGGGGTGAAAACAAACAAGAGACCACAATACTACAGCATGGAAGGGTGCCTCTGGGGCGACGAGGCAGAAAAACTCCTTCAAACCGGGAGGGAGATCGCTTCAAGAAAAAAAAGGGTAGAGGAAGCCGACCGGAAGTTTCAACCGAGCAGTCAAAGATGGGGGACGGGGAACGTGGCTGAACCTAAACCAGAGAGGGCTAAAAACAAAGGAGACTTGGATTACCCTGAAGTTTGCCGGGGGAAGGAACAGCTTTTCCCCTAATTAATAGGGGGGGGCAAACTGTATGTCGAGCCGGGAAAAAGGGTATTTCTATACGGGTAAACAAATGGACTTAAGTACCCTTGGGTAGACGGCTCGCCATCCGCGACGCAGGGAGACAAACAACTCCGCAATAGACTGCTGACTGCGTTTCTACCGACGCCAGGAGGGTCAAGGGAGTAAAGAGAGGGAAAACCTAAGAAGGGAGCCGGAGGAGGAGACAAGGCGCCTGCACTGGGGCGAACGCATGACAAACTCGAGGGTTGGAAGCCTCCCTGAAAATGTGAAAAAAAAAAAAAAAAGGTGTGCGTGCCCCTGGAAAGAGCTGAGGTTGAGGGAGATTTTGAGAGTCTTCGTAAAAAGGGACAGACGGCGACGACACATGGGTAGACGGGGAAGAGTAGCTTCGCTGGACCTAAAAGAGAGGGAAGGAGGGCCTAGTGATCACCCGGAGTGGTGGCTTGTTAAAAGAGATGAGAAAAAAGAGATTCCCCAACTACCGAGCAAGAGAAGCCCCGCCAGTGGGGATCGGCGCGTAGAAGCGTCCCAATTAAGTCACTTTCTCTTAGGGGACTCAAAAAGTCACACACGGGAAAGCAATGCAGCACACCACAAGAAAGGGAAGGGGACGACATAAGAAGAGGCAAGAGAACATCATGCACATCTTGGATAGCCGAAAGAAAGCCAGTATCTTCCTCCTTTTTGGAACGGATAGGAGTCCGACCAGTCTGGGCAATCGACAGAAGCGAAGGGGGGAATAAAAACTGGGCAAGTCGGCAACTGGAGCAAGGAAAAGAAAAGGCGAAAAATCACTTCCGCCGCCCAGATAACGAGTCCGGGGACGTCTAGTCCATGAAGGAAGACGTGGCCTGGGGAAGATCATCGCGAAGGGGAGAAAGAAGATTGAAGCAGGGTTGGAAAAGGGAAAAGGATAACGGGACAAATTCCTTCAAAGGCGGGGAACGCTCATCCCCCTTCCGACGAACGGGCAACTGGAAAGCAAGTTGAGCTCGTGGTACTCTTCCCCAGTGAAGTCAATCTGCAGGAAAAACAATGGAAGGACAAAAATTTAAATTTGCATCCATAATGACGGGAAAGCAGGGACGAAAAAAAATTTTAACACCTGGATGGGGTGCACATCTACGGGGGAGGCGGGGACGACGTGGACCATAATCTAGATCAAAAAAAAAAAGGAGGAACATAAGAAGAGGGGAAAAAAAATCATAACCTCGGGGCACACACGCACCCGGGCCCCAAAACTCTGTCGGATTGGGAGGTGAAACGAGGGCGAGAGAAAGGGGACCATGTAAAAACCAATTAAATCGGAGAAGAAGAGAAGGGACAGGGGGGTGGAACGGTTTGAAACGATATTCAAAATCAAGGTATTCAGTCGGCCTGAGTTGCCGGAGGGAGAGAACGGGCGAGGAGTACGAGGTGAACCTGTGCTATTACGGAAAGTTTTCTAAGCAAAGCGAAAATCGCTTAGATCACAAGGCAAGACCGTCAAAGGACGCAAGGGAAGCGAATGGAAGCACCGAAGAAGCCGTACGAGAAATTCTGCAGGGACCGGCAGTCACAGGAGGAGGGAGAAGGGGAGAGTGGGGGTGGTCATAGTAAAAAGGAGATGATGGAGAGGAGTTTGACTTCCCAATATCCTCTTAAAAAAAGAAGCCCCTCCTTACTTCCCGAAGGCGTCATGGCAACGCAAGCTGAGAGTGCTAAGTGGCCTAGGACCGTAAGGAAGAGGGGAAGAAAACGGGTGGGCACGGTGGAAAGGGGGGATTGGGCAGAGACAGGCCTTCACTGAAAGGGGAAGGAGAAAAACCGAAAGTTTTAAGAGGGAGGGAGGAGCGGGGAAAGGTTGGGGAGGGACCAGGGTTCTGAGGCCCCCGCTACCCTCAATAAAAGGAATGCGGGGAGCCATCATATGCAGAGACCGAGAGTTAAAAAAGGGCCAAGAGAGCGTACGTAATAACTAGAGGAGAGAGGCAAAAGCCTACAACATAGAAAAAACCAGCAATTATTCCACTAAAAAATGAGAGCGGACAAAGGTGAGCGGAAGAGGGCTTAGAATGGGGGGTTAGGGAAACTTCCCTTCGACTTGGGGGTCCTGCAGCAAAAAAAACATGGCTTGACGGCGTGGTTTAGAGCGGAAAGAAGGAACGTCTGCGAAAAACGAAGTCAGATTTACTTTTAGGGAAGCTCACTATCGCAGGAAGGTAAAACCCGAAGCCGGGTCACAAACTTAAGGATGGGAAGGACTACCATGCATACAAGGAGGAATCGCCTTTATCTGGAAAAAAAAACTACTTGGTACAATATGTATTGCAGGGGGTTTACCGGCAGCAATGGCGAAACTTCACGAGACCGGAGATCGAACGGGCTGCAGGGAAAACCCCTGTAAACAGTCCCTTGGAATAAAAAAAGGGGGGGGGGGGAGGGATGTCAGGAAAACATCTGCAAAGCGCAAGAGAAGGCCGGGACTGTTTGCTGACATCTTCTATCAAAGGGTCTCAATGTATGTATGGGCACTCTGCAAGACACGGACAGAAATGCTTCAGTGTTTGGGAACTCAAAGCGAAGAAGTACCATTCTCTCAAAAAAATCGGGCAAAATTTTCTGGATCAATTCAAAGGGAAAAGAGGGGGAAAAGACAGGAGTAATGCTTTGGACGGCCAGAAAGGGCACGCTTGAAAAGGGTTGTCCACTTCCGTTAGGCGGGCGAATCTAAAGGGAACTAGGTATTCATAATAGTCCAAACGTTCTCACGATAGGAAAAGGTACAAAAAAAAGCACTGACGACAACAAGGGGAAAGAGCAGGCCCCAGCGTGGAAACAAAATAATTTCTCTGCCAAGACATGGAACCGTACGCTAGGGACAGGGGGAAACATCGGTGTGCAACAGATCGTCCAACGAAAGTTCCCGGGGAAAGGAGAGAGACCGTAAAAGCGCAGAAACGTGGCAAAACTGAAGCCATCTATCGCGTGGGAAGGAAAATGATGGAGAAAAAAAAAAAGGACAGCACCCTTTCCTCAAAAAGGACAAAGGGCAACGTGCCGGGCGGTGCCAAACAATCCAAATAGGCGGAAGAAAAAAGGTTGGGGTCTAGGGCGGCGGACAGGAACCCGAGGAAGGGAAGCCCGCCCATAAGACAACTCTGTCTTTGGAAGGGGCGAACAAGCGAGGTCTACCTAATGAAAAGGGTGTGACGAGAAAACCAGCTCAACGCAACTGCCCGAAGTATTGCGGAAGGAGGGGACACTGACAGAGGCTCTGTGCGTTACGGGAATAGAGTGGGAGGGAGAACGGGCACTTTTTTCGAAGAACGTGTCATGGTGCAATCAAAAAAAAGTTTTTTCTGAACCTGAGAGGAAAACTATGTGGATAGAATATGCAGAAAACCTAGACACCATCAAAAAGTACACATAAGGAGAAAGGCACGTTCAAAAACGACACTCAAAGAAGAGGGAAAGGGAGGAGTGAGCGCGCAATGACAGCTCTTTTCAACGGAGAAAAGCGGAAAAGGCGAGGGAAACAACCGTTATGGTTAACAA
>Ga0179593_1504348_pt1 | contig 10184 bp, 10 predicted proteins | sample CZODoug2_1_08_16_FD_185931 | JGI IMG/M metagenome (GOLD analysis project Ga0179593, IMG submission 185931) | Vadose zone soil fungal communities from Angelo Coast Range Reserve, California, USA - CZODoug2_1_08_16fungal (PacBio error correction) | ecosystem: Environmental > Terrestrial > Soil >...
AAATCGTCTTGGGGAAAGCTGATCGGCGCGAAAGGAACCTCTGGTTGGAGGAGACTAGTAAATAAACTCCACCGGAGAGAGATTGACGGGAAGGGGATTTTCCACAGCAAAAATGGAGATAGCGAAGACAAACAGGGTTGGGGAAAGTAAAGCACTTCGAGAAGTGTGGAAGAGGCCTCTCTCTCAGACGTCAGGTAATCGCAACGAAAGCGGGAAACACAGGGATTACGGACATTACCGTCGTGCAGAGAGGGAAACAGAAAAAAGGAAGAAAAAATTTTAACATATAGAAACGAAAGATTCACTTGTGGGAAGCCAGTGCGCATCTAACGGAAGAGGCACAGGCCTACACCTTCCAAGCGACAACCATTCTCCGGTTTTCGAGAAAGGGGACCGCTACGGCGGAGAAGGGAATTATGCGCGTCCAGAACCTTAGCCCGGAGCAACTTATGAATGAGCGCAGCGGAAAGTGCCCATCCTCTCAAAGGAAAAGTGTTCAGACTAGTTTATAAACAGGGAAACAAACCTCAAAAGTAGAAGGTGGCAGGAATGCGTTCGAGGTTTGAAAAAAACGCTGGCGAAAACCTTTGTGGGCTATCAAACAGAAGAAAAGTAGGTCCATACAAAAAAAACCTCACCGCGAAACGCGTGTCCGTAGGGTAACGCGAACAATGTGGGATTTTTCCCAACCAACCAGGGACAGGGTCCGCAAGAGACCCTCGGATGAAGGGGGTAAAGATCCGACGCATGGGAGTGCCAGGAGGGAGAAAGCTGTTGTAAATCAGAAGCTTTATTTACACCGATAATGACCTTTGAGGTCGCAACTTGGTCCGATCCCAGTCTTCGACTCCGAACTATGGAACAGCAAAACGTCCAAAAGAAAAGGGAACGAACCATCGCAGGGGGGGATAGTAGTGTAATTAGATGATTCCAAAGTCGCATTACTACTAGAACCCAATCTGGGGTCAAAACGCCAAAGGTCGTTCGTAAGACGGAGAAACACGGTTCCTTCCACAAAAGTCAATGGGTTTAACAAAAATGGTCCCGCAGAAAGAAAAAAGGAGGGGGGGGGAAACGGACCAGGAGGGGGGGGAACTGACGACAGATTATAGAACTGACCGTCACCAACTCAGGAGAGGGGGGGGAAGCTCTTACATGGCACAAAAGGTCTCCGATTGCGAGACAAAAAGATGACCGCTTTTCTCGGGAAAAGGGAAGGGCATTATGGAACGGGGAAGGTATCTTTAAAGAGTTCCACTAGGGTGGCAAATACTGCCTGACAAAGACGCTACCAGTGCCAGTTGGCGAATGAGAGGGAAGTGCAAGGGTTAAAATGTGCGAAAAGAGAAGAAAAAGATTCGAAGAAATTTTAGGGTTCCTAGAACACGTGGACTTCCCGCCAAGGGCACTATCCTAAAAAGGGGTTTCCCACTCTAGGGGGGGAAGAAGGTTTTGAAGTAGAAGCTGTATTAGGTCACGAACAGGTTTGATGCCGGCACGGATTATGAGGCGGAAGGTCAGGGCCTGAGGGAAACTCATGAAAAAAGAATTCGAAGTGAATCCCGGGGAGGAAAGCCAGCCTCCAAGGAAGAGAAACTTACCAGGGAGGCGCGTCATCCACCCAGATACATCGTGGTCTGTTGTTATCGGAGAGTTCAAGGTTCACCCCAGGGGGAAAAAAGGGAATGTCTCCCGCGATGGTACTTCAAAGCGTATACGTAGCCAAGCAAGGGACTTGCAGGGGGCCTAGGGGAGGGACAAAGTCTATTGGGAGAGGGGAAATCCAACGAGGAAAAGAAGCAGGATCCTTAAAAGAACAAAAGCAAAGCTTCACAACGGGGGTCTTGAGGGAAACTCAGAAATAAGAACTGACTAATCCCCCGGATTATTCCAATGGGGTGTCAAGGTAAAATAAGGTTGGGCTGAAAAATCGTGAAGAGGGGACAAACGTACCGGAGAAAAAACATCCCCTCCCGCGTAAAACCAGGACAAAAGGCTTGGGGGGCCGAGTAGAAAAAAGGGTTAACCTGGCTGGGCATCACAAAAACATCCAACGAAGGAAAAAAACTACTACAGAGCCAGTCCTTAAGAGAAATCGCCAAAAAGCTTTATACGACAGGTAAAGAACTGATAGTCACCCACACGGAGCCTTGAGGGAAAGGCTTGACAGAAAGGAGAAAAAAGCAGTCGGAGTGGGATGAAAAAACTGGTAGGCACCTTACATACGGGGAAAGAAGGAACCAGCGGGGTTTGTCGGGCGCAACGGTCCTGAAATTCAAACCAACTAAACCACGGCAAGTTGGGAAAAGACGAAAAAAAGTGGGAACAATACCAATAACAGGGTCAGACCCCGACGAAAAGGGAATGGGGGCCCAAAATTTGCGGGCAGGTTGTACACGAGTTCACAGGTAAGAACGTGTTCAAGGGAAAAAACGAAATCCCGGGCGAGAGGAAATTTCTCAGGGGGACGCGGGGGGGGGTCCGAACGGGTTCGTGGACCGGTGGACTTTTTGATACGAATGCTCCAGGGGACCCACGAAAAACCACGGATGAAGAATCTAACTGAGTAGGGGAAGTCGGGGTATATTGAGAGGAAGTCATCCTATTTTACTAAAGGGGCTTTTCTTGTGCACGAAGGACGGATGCAAGAAGAAAACTCATAAGGGGGGAAAACTGGAGAATAAGAGATAATGCGTGATCCAACCAGGGGGACGACAACGGGTCTTTCCGATCGTCCGAAAAGGGAAGGGGGGGAGGACCTCATAAAAATGAAACTTAAAAAGCAAGAAGAAAAAAGCATCCCAAGACTAAAATGGGAAAAAATAGGAAAAGACTAATTCAAAAAACTTGTTTTAGTTACCACGCGCCGTTGCCTACAATAAAGGACCGGTGGTAACCTCGAAGGGAGGAAAGAGTATCCCGGACTTGCCGCGTGAGGTACACAAACAGGGAAACAGACCGGACAAAAACCGGGACCATAAACTAAAAAATTTTTGGAGAAGCTCTCGGGTATCCCGCAAAAGACCATCGAGGTGAACGCAGGGGAAGTAGAGGCTCCAGATTCGGAGGCATAAAATCTGGAAATTCTACCCCCAACGAATAAGAAGCAAGCTCTTCGTCATCACCCCCGTTTATCTGCTTCCTCACGCTAGTGGGGAGGAGGGAAGGGAACTTCTTGGACGGGTTATAGTCCAGGGGATTGGAGTTAGGGGTCGTATGGGATGGGTTAAAAGCCCCAATCCTGGGAGGCGGTAGTCAACATAGAGAGTAAATCTGGTGGACTCCTTCTTTAATGAGAGGGGGCTTATTGCCATAACTGGAGTTTGATGTGGTCATAGAGCTCGAAAGAACGCCGTGCCAATTGTTGGGAAAACAAAGAGATCTATCTGGGCTCACGAAGAAAGGAGATCAATCCTTTCTAGGTTTACTCTCGAGAAGAGGGTGTACTTGGCTCAAAAAACACAGTTCTGGGTCGATAATCACGGAGTCCTCACCGGGGAGAGCACAAATCCAGGGGTGTGGCGGCCGAAGGGGAAGAGACGAGAGGTGTCCACTAATGTCTCAGTGGTGAAAAAGAGAATAAAAAGGAACTCCGATGTTTTGTAAACGAAGGAAGGACTAAACAACCTTTCCCAGGGAGAGCCAACGATATCGGACCCCAAAAGGAAATTCTTCGGGAGAGAAGGAGAGGTGACAGTACGACCTTGAGGTTTGGGGTCTCTATGGGGGGGGACTCCCAACCGAAAAAAACGGGCGAATCTGAAGGGGGGGTTAGGGACGTAAGGGGGATAGTCTCCTCAGCAGGGGAATGTTCCACGCACGCGGTCGTGTACCACTCACGAAAAGAAAGTCAGAATCGCCAAAGGAAGGGGTTGTCCACGGCCCGGGGGGGAAGGGGATCAGTCACGGTGGACCAGGAGAAAAGATCGGCAAGAATCGCATCGAGGAACATGAATGAACGCGAGCGGCAGGGAAAACCCGACCAAGTGACTCAGGGTGTTTTTTTTTTTTTTTACACCCAAACAATTCATGGCGGCCGGGGAGCCCTCGTGGCGGAAAAAAGATGTTAGGGGAGGCGGGGGGGGGAAGCCAAATAACACAAAGGGGGGTCCCGGGAACCCACACCGGGGCGGGGCAAACAATTAAAAAAGGAAGTCGACGAAATCAAACTCAGCCTTTGGGGGGGGGGGGAACAACTCTTTGAACGTGATAATCTCTCTCAAAAACAAGGAAGAAAGATGAACACGTAAACGGGTGAACCCAAGGCGTCAGAAAAAAAAAAAAAACGTCACGGAGTATTGGACGACGCTCAAAGACGGGATTTGGGGGGGAAACCTGCTATTGCCCAAAAAAAGATAAACCGAGCACGTTCAGTCACCTCTGGGACCAAAAAGACCACCTATCAGTGGGCGTGACTCAGGAAAAAAAGGGGAGAAGTGTTTTGGAAAGACCGCAGTAACCACTCCGCGCCGCCGGAGGGGCCGGGCCGCTCCCTGGAAGGGGTCGGAAAACCTGCTCGCCCAACCGGCAAAAAGGTTTACATACACTCAGTGAGACACAGGACAAGGAGGTGAACGCCGGTTTACGAAACCCAAAAAAAAGGGATACCTCTGCAGATAAAAGGACTCCGACCCAACTGAGAAAAAGGCGTGAACGTTGACCGAAGTCGCACCGAAAAAAAAAAAATCCTCTACACCAGGCTCAAGGTCCTTGCATCAGGGAGAACGGTGCTACGAAAAAGAATGGGGCAAGGGCACTCGGCGTAAAAAATTGAGTTTCCCGTTTAAAAACCCTTTCCAAGGCAGTAGGAGCCGGAAAGACATGCGAGTGGAACCTCCTCTGCCAAAAAAGGGAAGAAGGAAAATGGCAACAAGTCAGCAGGAAACAGCGTCGCCCTCAGGCAAACTGACACCTGGAGATCCTTTCCGCCAGAAATAAAACCCTGAAGTTGGGTGTGCGGGAAAGACGTCGGAATTACTGTCTTGCCAATGAGGGACTAAAAGTCGCCACGTGTAGGAAGACCCCCGAGGACACACGGGAGCTCTGCGGGGGAGTGGTTGTGTCATCTGGACAGGTCTCGGCAAGAGTCCGCAGATTGAGAACCGTGATTAGGAAAAAAAAAAAAGCCGACACAAAGAAAAAGAAAGCCTCAAGGTGATTCGCGAAGAACGGAAAAAAAGAAAATGGGGCCCTATGCGGGGGAGGGGGGGGTGGCACTGGGGTCTTCTGGGGACTCTCGATAGAGAATATAACCTACCTCCTGCAAGGGTACAAAATCATCTCAGGGGTGCCCGAAGAAAACCGGATTTCCGAAACAGACTGTCGGAAGGGGGGGACCGGGGGGGTGGTTTGACCCAGCCACCGCGTCAGTCCACAAAAACTGGCGCGAAAAAAGGACCGCATCAGAGTTAGGGGGGGGGATTAAAAACCATCAGTCGCACGTCACAGGTGATCCCCATCGCAACTAGACTTCTTTATCCCAGTTGATCGCTATGAAAGGAAGCGTGCTCTTCTATAAAAAGCCCAGTAACGAACCTGGTACAATCCTAAAACTATCGCTGGAAAACGAAGAGAAAAGGGAGGCAAACGGGAAAGTTTCCGAAAAAAAAGGAGAGGGACCAAAACTCCGGCCTAATATTAGCCGGCATCATGCAAAGAGAAGACCACAGGGATACCTCATGTACCCAGCACCGGTAGAAGCAAATCCAAAGCAAATGTAAAGAAGAAGAAAGGAGAACCAAATCGAGAATATAAATGCTCTAAAGGCTGGGAACGGGGCAACCTTAGGAGTGGAACACTCAGGCGTACGCACAATTCGGGAGAAAGTCCCAGTATTGTCGTTTAGAACACGTTATTGGGGGGGAGGGACTGTGGACAAGGGTCAGCAGGGAAGAAAGACGGGCTCCCTAAAACCAATGGGCACGCTCCGATGGCAGGGGGGGCACGTTTGAGACGGTACTACCCAAAAGACGTAGCTTTGCTGGAACTCCACCAGTAAGAGGAAATGTGGTGCAAATCGTAGAGGAAAAGGAAGGCTCAAAAAGCTGGCCGGTTCTGTCCTGAAGAAAAAGAAAAAAGAAACAGGGTAAGAAAGTCAAGAAAACGGATCAGGGGGGAGTTGCGACTGAATTTACCAGGAGGAAGAAAGCCTCCGGACCTACGTGGACAAACGCCAGGGGAAATGACGGGGGTGTACCGACGGTGGTGGGGCCACCCTCGGTGGAACGATACATTCCAACCCCCTGGCACTCTTCCCCAGGTCATGGCGGTCTTCTGGAGTTCGAAACAAAAGAGTTCGTTGAAGGGGCGGGTTGGGTGTTGGCTGCCAGGGAAGAATAGGGGAAGTCTTGGAAGGGAGCCTAGCGGGGGTGGAGACCCCTTTGGGGGGAAGAGGGGCACGTGTTGGAAGGCGGGATAAATCACCCGGGGGGACAGCCAGAGGGACGACGGAGCTCGACAACAGAACTCATAACGGCGGGGGATAGCGGGGCTGGGGGGGGAAAAAGGAAAGAAATTTCCGATCGTTCAAAAAGCCCTTGGTCAAACAACAAAAAAAAACCTAATCAACAAACGGGGCGGCCCTCCGCAGCGGTGGGGGGTCGGAATCTTTCACAAAAACGCGGACACCCACGTCCGAGGGGGGCAAACTCTAAAAAAAAAACCGGGAATCGTCTTACGTGCAAAAAGTTGCGACTTAGGGTGAGAGAAGAAATGTGGTTTCAAGGCTGCTCTTTCGAACACCGGTGCCCAAGGAACATCTAAACACCATTACAGCCCTATGGCAACGAGAAAAAGTAAAAAACGTAAAATCTAATACTAAGGGATGCCCTCCCACTTGCCTGAGCCCGGGGGTCGATACCCGCAAAAAAAAAAAAAAAAAAACTGTGCCGCATAAAAGGAGGTCGGAGGAAGTTTTTAAGAGAGCAGTTTGCTGCCAAAAGGAACGAGCAGGGACAAAGCGCGAAGGGTTGGGGTGTTCCAAAATCTGGCATGTCGGCCGGGTCCTTGAGTGGAAGCAACGTGGAGTAAGCGGACGATCGGGGGAAAAAAGTGCGGGAGAAGTGCGTGGCGTGAGGGGGAAAAACCTACGCCGCAACAAGGCCCTCATCCGAAACAATGCTCGTGGAGAGAGTTTTGCGTGAGGCACTCTGTCGGGAGGAAAAAAACGGGTAAAGGCAGAGAGTGGAACTACATGCATAAGAAACCGTCGGACCCCAGGGCCTTTTCGAAGGACTAAAGCAGAGGGGGGGATTTCGTAAAGGAAAAGCAACAAGAGAGGGACAATCCGAATTTGAAAAACACAAAACTCGGAATATACCCGATTGGGGGTGGAGAAAAAACGACACCAGGGGTCGGTTCGAGACACACAAGAGGGGAGGGTTTTCGCCACGGGGACCTAAAACATACTGGGAAAGGACGTGGAAGAACATGTATCAACTAAAAAACCAGAACCAAGACCCGTGGACGAGAGGAAATCCGAGCGGCCACAGGGATCGGGCGTACGTTTACTAGGAAAAGGGTGTCAAAGGCCTCTAAGGCATGCTGGGGGACGGTTCCGACGCCACAAAAAAAAAACAAAAAACAAAAAAAAACAAAAAAAAACGAACCAGACAAAGAGAAGGTACCGGGAAAAAGGGAGGGGAAAACTTATCCGCTCAGCGTAGGCAAAAAAGATCGAGGGGGACCTCTTTAGAAAAGCGGGAAGCGGGACGTTGTACATAACAAGGGGTCGTGGGCATGAGAAAACGTCTTCCTTATCACAAAACCCCCACAGGTTGGACGAAGAAAAGCGACTTTTGGGGGGCGAAAAGAAGTGGGAGCTCCAAACGGAGCGCCGAGGGAAAGTGCCAAAAAACGTACGAAGCGCTGAATTTTCGGATACGAGGATGGATTCAGCGGAATGGCGAGGCCGGAACGGGAGGTGTCTGTCGGGTCGAGATGAAAGCCGCTGGCGGCAAATCAAGAAAAAAAGAGGGGAAGAACCCAAGAGAGAGCGATGAAACAGAACGTATGAGGAGGGGAGAGAAAATATGGTTTGGGGAAAGCAGAAAGCTTGCTATGAGGTGCCGAACAAGTGGGAGGAGGACGTACGAACTAAAGGAACAGAAAAAACCCTGGTCCGGTAACTGCTTATTGAGAAAGGTTCAATAATCCCCAGGACAGGTCAGTCTCTCCAAGTACTTACGGAAGCGTACAACGACTCAACAAGAAGTAAGCCGACACAAAACTCGACCGCGTAAGGAGAAAGCCAGGGCGAGAACTCAACAAGCAGAGGATTACAAGATGCCACTTGGGGCCCAACCGTCACTACAAGGGGAAAGAAGTGAGGCAAGAGTGGGGGGTAAAACAAGGAAAGGCCCAGCTAAGAAATGAGCAGGAAAGCGAAAAGACATACCTGGTTTAAAAAAAAAGGACGGTCGAACGCGACCCATTGGGGCGCGGGGGTGGGGGAGAGGTGAAGCAAGGCCGAGAGAAAAAAAGAAAATATAGAAAAGTCGGGGAGTCCCCTTATAAGCAAAAGGGAATAAAAAAAAAACGTCACGAATGAGGGAGGCTCCTTACCTGAGAACTCTTAACTGAAGATGAGGTTTTTAAGGAGGTAACGGAAAACCTCTAACGATTTCCAAAGGGTCAAAACAAAATATTCTCCCAAGGACTCTGGCAGGGAAACGGGTACATCCCAAAGTAAAAAGCAAAATTTCTGCCAGGGAAAAGAAACAAAAAAAAGGAGAGGGTAAAGAGAGAATATCGACGCAGAAGGGGCTGTTCACCAAACTAAGGACAGGCAATGTCCACTAGATGAATAAACCCGAAATGGGTCTGTAAGTTGCGCAATCCCCCCAAGAAAAGAGGGGGGGTCAGTCGGAAATCCATAAGCCTGGGGGCTTTCTGAAGAGCCTAAGCACCTGATATGGGGGAAAAAAAGGAGGTACACAAAGACCACCCGGATGCCAGGGAGGGGGGCTGTCTCCTGAAATTGCATTGAACACGTTCCCCCAGCTATAAAAGGAGGAAAGGGGAGAACGACGGGGATTCTATTTGAAAAGCCGGGTTGACGATGGGTCGAGGACTACTGTCACGCCACAGGAAAAAAACAAGACACTCACTCTAAGGGCGTCAAAAATCACTCCTTCAAAAGGGGGACGGGGAAACATTTTCGAGGATCAACGCGGGGGAAAAAACAGGACAAAGAAAAAGAGAGACGGTCAAGCTCTCGGAAACATTAACGGAGGAAAAGGAACTCCCCGGGTATATAATACTTCCTACCACGGCTAAACGGATAATCGCAATCCTCGGGGGGGGGATAGTTACTCATCGTACGGGTATTATCCGGGAGACGAGATTCAGTAGTCTGGGACTACGGCAGCTTGGGGTGGGGAGGTTGAATGGGGGGGCTGTCCTATTAATTGAAGGGAAAGGAAAAAGAAAGAATCAGGTGAAACAAGTTTCCCGGGGAAGAAGTCAAACTAGTGGTGGTTCTCACAAGCCGGAAAGGGGGGGGGGGGGTTGGCCCGATCCGAGTACCGGGGACCGAATTTGCCCAGCTGATTTGTGATCCAAGGAGGGGGGATGAAGAAAAACAGTGAGGTCCGTCACTGGGGAGGAGTGGGGGATAGTAGCGCTGTCCGGGAAAAAAAAGAAACGCTTACGACAGTCCTTCCAGAAAAGGGGGAAGCCTCGACCTGCCGTCGCGAAGTGAGTTCTCGAAGACGCGTGGCTCAAAAAAAAATCTGTCCCAGAAGGCGCGGCCGCTGCGATTGAGGAAAAGAAAAGTACTCCCCAACTTCAAATGCAATGGTGAGACAAACCACGATTAACCCGTAATGGCCCCTTCATGACAGCCATCCTGGGACAGCCAGGCAAGGGAAAGAGAACAAACGCGGCCTCAACCCGGCAAGTACGCGGAGAAGAAATAAGCAGATTGGCCCCGGGGCCAGAAAAAAAAAAAAATAAAAAAAAAACAAGGGTTGTGCAAAAAAAAGGAAAACGCCAAACAGCCTCCCCACGAAAGTCCCGAAGAGTGGGGGTCATCAACGAAGCGAAGGCCTGTCAAACTCCTCCCTGGGGGGGGGAAAATCAACTATCCGCGAACTACCTCTACTAAAAGGAGGAGGGGGGAGAAGAAGGTACGGAAAAAGAAACCGCCAAAGCATCCTGGGAGGATCCCTTCCCTAAAGTGATTC
>Ga0179593_1651095_pt1 | contig 10184 bp, 21 predicted proteins | sample CZODoug2_1_08_16_FD_185931 | JGI IMG/M metagenome (GOLD analysis project Ga0179593, IMG submission 185931) | Vadose zone soil fungal communities from Angelo Coast Range Reserve, California, USA - CZODoug2_1_08_16fungal (PacBio error correction) | ecosystem: Environmental > Terrestrial > Soil >...
AGCACAGAAGATCTCAGGGAAAGGAACTATTAAAAGGCAGAAAGGTCGAAAGGCGGAGGAAGGGAAAAAGGGGGGGGGAGAAGAGCTGCCCTAGACGGAAAGAAGACAGAAATCGCTCAAATGCGGGCAGCAACACCATCGATACAACATTCTGGAAGCGTCCGGGATCTCTGGGAACTAAACGGTGCACAGTAGGAAAGAGAAAAGGAGAGTCCATAGAAGGGACACAGTGGAAGAGTGACTAGTTGTGAAGCCCGGCTAGGGGAGATTATGGACGATTAGAAAGGGCCAAAAACAAAAGAGCGCTCGACCGGGGGGAAAGAGAAGTCAAAACCTGGCCGGTACATCCTAAAGTAACATGACGCGATAGTTCTGGGGGGAATAGGTCACCGGGAACAGAACAGCAGGACAAATAGGAGGAAAAATCCAAACAATTAAGTGCCCCGGCCGCAAATAACGACCGAATGACGGAAAGGTCCAAAAGAAGCCGCATGAAATCGGTACAAAAATGTCGTGGAAAAGGGTCCGGGGAAAAACGGGGGATCAAGGAGCCATAGGAGAAAAAGGTCTGGGAGAAGGAGGGCGCAAAGGAAAAAAACGAAAAAAGAAAAAAAAAAGACCGTAGAGGAAAAAGGAGACGCAATGCAGGAAACGCCCGGGACCCTAACGCAACAAAAAAGGAATAAAGTCCTGCGCTACCCGCCGGGGCCGCCATTTTGGGAGAGCCAGTACAAAGGGACTGACAGGGTACGCTGGAGATGGAGGGGGGGAGGAAGGGGGATCAACGGAGGAAGATGCACAAAAACAAAAAAAAAAAACACAAAAAAAAAAAAAAACCACAAAAGAATTTCGCGGTGGAGGGACAGGCTTGAAAAAACTCAGAGAGGAGGGGGAACACACGACCAAGAAGAGAAGGAAAGAGTGTGGGACATCGTTAATCCGCAGACGTTTAGAGGGAAGGACCTATATCGGCACTGTTAACGGCGGAAGGAGGGGGGGAGGGTGGAACATCGTTTCTGCGAATTATGACCGCAATGGCCGCATTACGCTTACGGAAATTTGACAGCAGAAGGGAGAATACTACAAAGAGGGGGCAACAGAAAAACCAGGCACACGGGGAGGGCGGAAGGACCGATTTTGGTCACATAGGGGAAAGGAAAAGTAAAACACCGCTTTTTATGGGGGGAAAGGAGGGCGGAGCGGAAAGAAATCGACCTACCGTCCTAGGGGAAGGAGGAAGAAGAGTATCATTGAGAAACGGGGACCAAGCGGGGAAAGATAATACATGCAACCGATATTTGAAGCATAAACAGGTCAGAGTGGCCTCCGAACCTTTCGTCAAAACTAAGAAAGGGTGGGTGCGACAGGGAAAAAGGGACTTAAAAAGGAAGGGCACTTGCGAAAAAGGCGATACCCGGAATTATTCTGCAAAAAAAGCCCAAAGGTAGCAAACCAAAAGAAAGAACCTGCGGGGAGGAGGCGGGAAGATGTCAGGGGGAGTGGATAACGTTGTCAGCTCTGGCTCTGCGCTCTTAAAAAAAAAAGTGAAGTCAGTGACTAGGAACTTGGAAAGGAGGTCAAGCGGGGGGAGATAGGAGGTGGAGGGAGGTGGGTGCTGTGGGGCAAGGGAGAGAAAAAGGGAAAGCATTCGCCGCTCTAAAATTTCCACTCATCTTTGGTGTAGTGGACAGACGATAAGAGACCAGGCCGCTATGGGGTCCCTTGCAGAGCGTACAACGCAAGGAAGCCGAACGGGTCAGGGAGACGACAAGGAGAAGCAGCGGTCGCAGAAAACCACCAAGGAGCGACTAGGGGTGATGGTCACACTCGACAGGAAAAAAATGAACCAAATAAATAAAGACAGAAAACGAAAGGGGGGAGGCTACCATGGAAAAAAGGTGAGGTGGAGGGGGACAGAAAGAGGCAAAAGGCTGGAGGAGGGACAGTTGTACGGCGCAGGTGCAACAAAGGGGGGAAAAAGTCGTGAAAAAAAACACCGCGGGGGGAAAACGCATCGGGGCTAAAACTCAGCGTAACGGGGAAATGCCTAAATGCGTGGGGGGGAGCAAAAAAAACACCCTTCGACAGTAGTAGAAAGAGGACCCAGCACGGACATATGGGGGAGCATTGCCTCAAAAATGAACAAGAGAGAAAAACTCTCAAACAAAAAAAAGAGGGGAGAGGAAAAGGAAGGGGGGGAGCGTGCAGAAAGGATCTAAGAGGGAAATCGTCGGGGGGGTCGTGGAAAAAGCACGGCAGGTTAGAGGAGGTTTAGCCCCGCCCGAGAAGTGGGACATCACAAAAGACGGGGTGCGGTAAAAACTGGTGGGGGTGGATGGTCTCGGAAAGGGGATAAAAAAAAAATTGACAAGGAAGTAAACCGGAAATCCAAAGGAAGATGGGATGTTTGGGGGGAGGGGGGAGGGGGAGGGAATTCCTCATCGGAGGGGGGTCCATTAATTTGACATTGCAGGAAAAGAAGGGGAATTTCCAACCGACGGGGTAAGAAGAGCTATCGGTGACAGAACCGGAGAACTCCGGGGAAGGGGCCGATACAGCACAGAAGGGGGGGACTTAAAGGGAGGGGGAAATACTTAACGCGGGTAGACTCCGTTCAGTCAGCGGCAATCCTACAGTTAGCGAAAGCAGAAAAAAGGATTCCCCAAAAAGAAACGGAAGTGGACGAATGCACTCACGAGCAGAGGATATGAAAACCTTTAGTCTTCTGCTGTGGGGAAAGAGGGCCAAGTTCGTCGGGGCGTAGAAAGCGCATAGCGAAAAAAAAAAAAACCGCAGAAGGGGTTTAAGCCGCGGAAAAAACAGCTGTCAGCGGACAAAAACGGGCTGAGAAAAGATTCGGGCAGGGGGAAAAGAATGAAGGAAGAGCCGTGTGAGTGTTCAAATTCACGTTGGATCAGTGGAAAAAGAAAAAAGCGACATAGGGAGGATATTCGAAAGAAAAAAGAAAAAGGTAGGACGATCACAAATGGAGCTCATGTCGCGTTATGGGCGTACATGGAGGGACACCAAGTTCTTTTTCACGAGTTAAAAAAAGAAAAACCAGAAAAAAAGAAGAGGGAGGGGGAATGAACGGCCGGTACACCCAAGAGGAGGGAACCCATCCAGGCCAGCGGTCTGATGGGGGGGGAAAGAGCAGGGAGGGGAAAGCGGCAATTGGGAAAACACTCGCAAATCAAAATGCAAAAAACCGGTCCGGAAAAGGGGACGATGGAAAGTCTTGGGAAATGAACTAGGGATGATCCTTCTGGCACGGATTGACGAAATAAAGGAGGGAAAGATCGCGAAGGGAATGGTCAGGGAAAAAAAAGGTCATCGGGACGTAAAGGAACAGAACAGGGGAAGGGGAAAAATAGGGACTAAGGGGAAAGACACCGGTAAGTCCAAGGATAATAGCAAAGTGATAAAAAAGTGAGGATGGAAGTTTTGAAAAAAGCGCTCCAGGGGTGAGCAAAAAACAGATGGGGAAAATTTGTTTCTGTGCCCGTGGGTTTAGAGGGAGGATAAACAATCCCGTCAGCGCGAGAGGGGTGACGAGGGGGGAAGTGGCCCGAGACGTACAGTGGCGCGCCGAAAAGGTCGGGAAAACAATAAAAAAAGTCGCAGGCAAAAAGAAAAAAGTGGAAAAGGGGAAACCGGCCGAAGCTTCGAAAGGGCAAAGGGTGAGTGGTGGAGCCGGAAAGTGGGAACGGGAAAAGAACAGGGAGAAGAAGGACGCCGACATCAATACGAGTGGCTGCCTAATTTCGAAAAAAGGTTTTCGAACGGTGGGAACGCAGAGGTGGGGTCGGAAACAAACCGGAGCGTGAAATGTTTAGGGAAAAAGGAAAAACGGCAGGGATCAAAAGGTAATTTTGCCATAAGGGGAAAGGGTCGGTGGGAGGCAACGAAACACACGACAAAAGGGAAGAACTTTACGAGGGAACCGGATTAGTTAAAGAGCAAGGGAAGAAGCGCTAACGGCCACAATCGTGAGAACCAGGATAGCGGGATGGTACGATCGGGAAAAAAAAGGCGGAAAAAAAAAGGGGGGAAACTCGGAGAAGAAAAGGGGGAGCCAAGCTCAGGAAAGAACCAAATTCACCGGGATCGGAGAAGCTATGGAACAAAAAAGAGAGAGAAATAAAACGATTGGGAATGCGCAAAGGGAGGGACGATGTGAAAGTAATAGGGCCGCTTTGGGGGAAGGCAGTTCTCCACAATTGGGGGGGCGCGCAAAAAAAAAAAACACGCCGGAACCCTGGAATCGGAAGGGACAGGGCTTGACGAGAAAAAGGAAGTACTTTAGGAAGAGGGCCGACGGGAGCCACGAAGAGGAAGTTGCTATCGGGATAGAGAGTCTCAGAGAGACCCGGAAAACATTGGCATTCACACGCTTTGACGAGGGGGTCCAAAAGAAAAAAACGATATCAACTGGGGGGAACCCCGATGGCAGTCGACAAAGGTCAGCAGACAGAGACGAGGGAGGGGGGCGCATAATGTAAAAGGTTTCTACAAAAAGAAAACACGCCATAGGAAAAAAGATAAGGAGACATATTGAAAGGGGGAGGGGGTGCTGCTAAAAATCGCCAAGGCGAAGAAGGGGAGAAAATAAAATGAACCTCGAGGGGGGGATAGAATTACACACCTGTCATCGACAGTGCAGAAAAGGATGTACTTCGCGCCTCCTGTAACAAGGACCATTGGGGAAAGAGAAGGAAAAAATTGGGAAGGAAATGGTGCGAAATTCCACCTCAAAGAGTGGAGTTGCTTTGGGGCAAGGTCTTCGAATGTTAAAATCCAGTAGGCGTACCGAAAGAGTGAAGTGAGCACGCGGGAAACAGGGTTTGCACGCAAAAAGGGAAGGCGCTCATGCCAAGTAAGAACATCAGAGAGGTATGGAGCAGGGGGGAATCGCGGGCAGAAAGGAGGACAGTCTACATCACATGAACCAGGAAAAAGCCTTACATGGGGGAATTTCAGAAAATGAAGCAGGGGGATTAGGTGGAGACGTTTGTGAAGGGACGAGGTTAAATTTTGAAAGGAAAAAGACAAATGGCAACGCCAAAGAGGGGATATATAACCGCCGGCCAAGTACGATATGCCCACCTCGTACAATCCTCGGGGAAATCTTGGGGGGAAGGATCAATACACCCCCGACACAAGGTGCCCAATTGAAAAACGAATCGATCATATCGAATAGAGAACACTCAAAAGGGAAAAAATAAATCGTGACTCTTTCAAGTCAAACAATCAAAAAATTGGAGAAGAATAGTGGGAATTAATCATTGAGATCACAAAAACAAGGCGAACGAAGGGCAAAAAAGACAAAGCGGGGGGGAGGGGGAAAAGCGGATGATTTTACTTAAAAAAAGTTCATGGGCCCGCGGTGCCCGTGGAACAAGGCGAAGAAAGAAGGCAAACTGTAAGTAACAAAGAAAAAAAGAATATCAAAAGGGAAAAGCAGGGGGGATTAAAGGAGGAAAAATAGGAAGACTATGGCAGAGAATCTTGGACCACAAAAGCGCTGGGACTCTGTGGACAAAACAAGTATTGCGGCCAAAGCTCAGAAAAAGAGGGGGGGAAAGGGCATCGTGGGGGACTAGGGGTTGGTCGGGAAGGATCGAAAAGCGAGAACCCGTATGTAGAAAGCTACCACGGACGCGATACGCTATACAGAAAGGACGACGACTCGGGACACATGACAATAACAAGGGGAATGGATGCCAAAGTTGAAACGTAACAATTTGACAAGAAAGGTTAGCCAAAAAGGTACTCAAGGGGAAGCAACCACCAGGAACACGGACCGGGAAAAAAAAGGCCCGGCGGACCTGACAATGGAACCAAGAGGAAAAACCAAACGGGGGGGAAGGGCAAACAGGAAAAAAAAAAGTGAGTGGGGGGGAAAGGGGGAGGCGATTTGAAGAAGTCGAGGAAAACAAGAAGGGGAAAAACATTGGCCTTGAAGAGGAGTCACGAACACCGTAGTTGGTGTGAACTCATCCTGGGGGGAAACGGAGAAAAAAGAGGACGACAAGAACGAAGAGCGGAGTTTCAAGGGGGAAGAAGGGAAATCAAAGAGATTACATCGAATCAGTCTCCCTGGCAGAGAAGGCAAACACCACAAAATCTTCGCAACAACAAAATACGAGAAAAGAGAAAAAGGTGGGGGGGGGAGAGCCGTAGTCGTCCAAGACGAGCAAGTTCTCAAAGGTCGAGAGAAAGAAAGGGTCGCATGGGAAGAGGAAAATCGGAAGTGCTGGGAGGTAAAGAAAGGCAAAGGGAAACCACAAAAGGAGGGGGGTCTTGCAGAAACGAATTAAATAAACTTGTTGTGAAAGGGTGAAAGATCTCTATAAGAGTGGGGGGATCGGGACTGGAAAGTGTTTAAAGAACAGTCAAAAGGGGTGACCCGGTACCAACAGGAGCTTTCTCATAACTCGCACGTTCGTAGCCGCTCGTATGAAGGTCGCGTTGCACGCGTGAACCATTAAGGTGGGGCGGGCAGTGGCAATGTCCCAAGAAAGAAGGGGGCGTCTAATGGTGCTCTCAGGAAGATCGGAGAAGAAAAAAAGTAGGAAGGAGTGGGGCCATCAGGCCGGCACGAGGTCGGAAGGACTGTATTGGGAGTAAAAAGAGGGCTACGGAAGATCTAGGGAAAAAACGCACATAGTGAAAAGAAAACGGGGCTTGCAAACCAAAAGGGGACTTTGGACTATGAAAAGTTCTAGGGACGGGGGGGGTGAAGAAGGAAAAAAAACGATACGCTCGAAAAAAATCAGAAAAGGGAGAAAACCACTTGAAGAGGAAAACCGGTGGTAACGCTAGTCGGGGAGACAGAAAGAGGGGAAAAGGGGGAGAAGGGAACTGAAGTGTAAGGGGGGAAGGTCGATCTGGCCACCTAGAATAAGGGGGGGAGTGGATTGCCTCGGTGAAAAAAATCACGGATCGCAATAGCATGCCGGCAGGAGAAGGTTCTTGGCCCAGCGCTTTTGTCAGTACAGTTGATTATCCACGGGTCTGATCCAAGGGGGGGAGTGCGAACAAAGCTGGGAGGCGGTGAACACTGCCCAAAGAAGAGCGGAGCACCGGAAAAGAGTCGATGGCAGAGAAGGGGAGAAGGCTTAAGAAGTTAGTCAGAAATTTGGAGAGCGCTCGCATCTCGGGTCATGCGCATATCCGAGTTCCACGGTCGACAAATACGTGGCAAAGAGGGTACCGCGATTAAAACAGGGAGAAAACTCGGGTACTGGAGAAAGAAGGTGGATAACTGTAATGAGGCCACAGCTACTTCAGAATGAATGCGGGGAAACAGACGGCTGAAAACCGAACGCTCACAGGGCCAAGCTGCACATGGGTCGGAGGCGGCAGCGAAAGGAGAAGGGAGGGAGAGAGGAACGGTAGAGGTCACAAGCCAACGGGCCGAGCCAGGAGACAAAATTGAAGCTGTGTGTACGAGAAGAGATTACACGCAAAGAAGAAAAACCTGTCGGAGGGAAGGTACGACAAATGTGACCGTGAGGGGGACTAGGTGCGCGCGGGATGATTAAGCAAAAATCAAAAAGAAGTTTGAGGGAGACGATCCCGCGACAGGGACGGGGGTACAGATGCGTAAAACTAGGGCTAGAGGTTTGTGGCTCATGCTGGTTACAGACGGAGGTCGCCAGTGGGCGAAAGGAACATGCAAAAAAGTTGGAGGTGCTGGTAAGAAGGACATTTGGGATGGGGAAAAGGAAGAGGGATAGCGACACCAACCCGAATGAAGAGCAAATAGATATATTTGTAACGTGATTAAGCAATAGTAGGTGGAGGCATCGAGAAATATGCTGTCATGCTCCTGAAACTTGTGAAAAAACCCCCGACCCGATTCCAATGGTTACGGGGAAAAGGAGAGGGCGACGGGGGGAAGCGCCGTTGGGAAACTAACCCACACGAAGCCAGAACGACGAAGAATACGGAAAGTCTATGACTTCGGAGGAATCATGATTGACGTGCGAAACTCCTTAGAAAGGTGCAGCCAATGATGGGGAAGAGCAGGGAAAAACATAGGCTCGGAGGCGCAAAGACTAAAGGACGATTATCTCTCAGCCCACTACACAAATATTGCGCGTGCAACTGGGATGATCCGGACGGGGATTGCAGAATGCGAAAAAGAAAAAGCCGGGGGCCAAGCGCGTGTGAAAAAAGATTGGGGGAGAGAAAAACCGGGTAGGGAGTCAGTCGAGAAAGAGTCTAAGTACCAAAAGGGAAGGGAGCAATCGGGAAGGGTGTCGTGGTCATCTTGTGAAGACGGAGTGAAACGTCTATCGTGCGTCGCGCTTGAAAGAGGAAACCAGGGGGGATTGGAAAGAGGAAGTCAAGGGAAAACATTAACCGGAAAGAGCAAGCCAAAAACAAGCCTGCTAACGGAGCAAGAGGTGAAAAAAAGACAGTCCGCTTTACGTTTCTCCGGGAACAAAATGTCCGGGAGACCCTAGAACAAGAACCACACAACGCGGATGGGAGGAAAGGCGTCGCAACTGGAAAAATCGCAAATCGAGACGCGAAACGCAAAGAAAAAAAAAAAACTCCGAGTCGCAGAGAAGGAAGTTCCCGCTTCTCGCAATTCTGAGGAGCCGCGCCCGGAGGCACACGAAATGGGTCCGCCGCAGTGGAAAAAGTTTGGGAAGCGGGGGGACCGGTGCGAACAAAAATTCAAGAAGCGGCGGGGAGAAAAAAGGGGGGGGGCGGAGCTGGGGGGGAAAAAGACAAAAAAAGTTCGTGACCTATCTCACTTTCAAGGGACTTCTTCAGGGGTCGCGCCTGACCTTCAAGGGAGGGGCATGTGAAAAAGGACGCGAAGTCACAAGGAAAAAGGAAGGCAAAAAGGAGAAAAATCCGGACCGGATATTAAAAGAAGGGACACGCCGGGGGGGCGGATTCTAGGAAGTCGGGGGGGAACGGCAGGAAGAGTGGCGATGAAAAAGGAAAGTATGACTGACAACTAAGAACGCCATGGACTCCAGGTAACTCTATCGGGAAGGAAGAAAAATTCAGCAACGGAAGAATGGGAGGGGGAACAGTGAAATCACAGAAAACATTTAGAGTACTGAAAACTAGCCTTTCCTCCAAGGGAAAAAAAGGGTCGTCTCGAACGGTAAACGATGCTAGTAAAGGGATTTCTCTACGAAACTTGCTATGAGATCATACGAGCTGGGTCTGGTAACGGTAAGAAAAGGGGTCTTGAAAAAAGAGGAAGCATGGAGAAAGAAAAACGGGGAAACCTTAACACATGGGAAAAGGGAGAAGAAGCGTTAGACGAAGCGTTGCGAGGGAGGCGAAGTCTGCTCTTAAGAGGAAAACCGGACTCGTGCACCCAAAACACATACAAATAGGACGAGCAGTGCTCACGAGGAATAAGGAGAAGAAACTCATTATACGAATTTGGAGTTTGGACGAAGGGGGCTTATGTGAATAAAGGGACAACGCGTCAGCGGAGGAAACACGACGGACGTGACACTACACTAGCAGACGGGACCAGTCCTCTAAGTAGCTGGAATATGGGGGTGCAAATCGTGAAAAAAAAGGGAGGGTCCGCGAAAAGGGGAGAGGGGGACTACGAAGGAAAGAAAGCCGCACACAAAAACCTGACTCACAGGTGGAAAAGAAAAGAACAAGAAGAGACCAATGAGGAAGGAAACGGAAGTAGATGCAAATGCTGGTCGGGGTAACCGGGTGTGTCAGAAAAGTGGGAACGGGGGGGCGTGTAAGTTTGGATCGACCCGCAACTAACTGAAGAATTAGTACGTAGAAAAAACTGTGACAGAGGTGTCGCACGAATCTTTGGTGGATCCACGGCGGCTACCCAGCATGGTCCGGAAGAAGCTTACGGCGGAGGGGGAAGACTACGGAAGAGAAAAAGATGGGAGGAGGAAAAAAAGTGCACTCAAAAGAACTCCCTGGCAAAAAAACAATCAAAAAAATAAAAGGGACAACGGAGGAGGAGGAAAAGGGTGTGGGGAGCAGGCCCTGAGGAAAATCGGGGAATATTAAGGGAACAGTTTCTGGGGTCTTTTCCGGAGACCGGAGAATCGTAAGAGGGAGGGAGGGGAGGAGAAATTTGTAAAGAAAAGAGGCGATCACAAAAGGCGAAACGGAAAAGTAAGTGACGGGGGGGGGAGTGTTAAATTGATAGGCAGAAAGCTTGT
>Ga0179593_1724349_pt1 | contig 10184 bp, 13 predicted proteins | sample CZODoug2_1_08_16_FD_185931 | JGI IMG/M metagenome (GOLD analysis project Ga0179593, IMG submission 185931) | Vadose zone soil fungal communities from Angelo Coast Range Reserve, California, USA - CZODoug2_1_08_16fungal (PacBio error correction) | ecosystem: Environmental > Terrestrial > Soil >...
AAAACCACAGACGGAAAAATTCAAGGGAAACTGTCCGTGCTGCGCCTTGCACACGTGTTAGGAAGAGTATCTCCACGAAAATGTGAAGAAAAGAGACACAGCCCGGTCAGTTGCCGGGAACCCGGGCAAAACGTGCACTGAAAGGTGAGCTCGCCGGCGGACTGAGGGAAGTACGGGGGTAAAGCTCCACGCAGGGGGGTCGACCAGACCTATCTCAGGGAGAAGAAAAAACCGGAGGAGCGGGGGAGGACAGAAAGGAAACGCTTAACAAAGAATAAAAAAACCTTTCGATAACGCAAGGCATTTTTTCGGAACGAATCCAGTGTCAAGGATTCCTTCAGCTGTACGTTGGGAAAGAGAGAAGGGTCTCTGACAGGGACGAGTGAAAAACGCTCTGGTCTATGGCATAATTTAAAAAGGATCCGCAAAGCAATCGCAGGATCGGAAGAAAGGAAGGACGGGCGCAGACTCATTAAGAGAAAACACTTCAAATGGGAAAGAGCAGAGAAACGGCGGAAGAAGAACGAGTCTAAAAACCGCTCTTAAAACTCGCTGTGACCGGGGGAGACCGGGCCCTCCTCCCCACCATAGGAGTCATTTGGTGGGGGCTGAGGAGTCAAAGGGAAGCGAACAAGGGAAAAACTAGGTTAAAGGTCTCGCCAGGGCCCGAAGGGGCTGATGAAAAAAGGGGAGGAAGTGAAACTGGGGAAATCATCCAAGAGAGCGTCTCCCTGCGGATGAAGCCCGGTTAAAAAGGGGAGCTCGAAAAACCGCGGAAGAGGGAGTGGGGAGGAATTGAAGGCTAACTGCTCGGAGAGAGCCATCACTAGAGGAAAAGAACTGCTCAAAAAAGTCGAAAGCACAATGAAAAAGGGGAGGTTAAAACTCATCGATGTCCAACAATAGGGGGAGGAATGCTCAGCCAGTGCCTGTACTAAAAAGGAAGTCATGAAGGTCCAACAAGGGAAGGGGAGGGGCAGGGGGGTAGATCGTGAGCTGGTGGTCTCGTATCGCACACTTAACGACCACTCGACTCGCTGTGAGCGGAGAAATTTGACAAAAAAGGAAGGAACCAAAGGTCCCTCCCTTCTGCAATTATACACGGAAATGACCACTAACCATCCCGGAAAAGGATTGGCTAAAAGGGGTATAGCCGAGCTTTGCAGGTGAGACGGGATCGTCCTGCTCTGGGGCATCAGAAGTGAGTCCAGGAAAGTGTGAAAAACAACCGGAAGAAAGTCCTAACGAAGTAAGGGGGGTTTCGAGGCAGGGAGTAAGAAAACGGTAAAGAGAGGCTGTGCCAGAGCGTTCTGAGGATCCGAAGAAACCAGCGAATCTAGAGATATCATATCAACAAAAAGAAGGGCCCGAGGAAGAGGCACGAAGCCAGCAGGTACCAAACCCTCCTCCTCCATTTCAGTCCTGAAAACTACCTGACACTAGGAAAAAATCCTGAGACGAAACATGAATTTTCGCAGGGCGGAACTCAAACTCGCCGCGCATGCCGCTCAGCTCTCACGGACGAACCGTCCTACACCAGGAAGAAGCAGAGTCCGGAAGAATAACAGAAAAAAAAAAACGGCGGCGGGGGGGCCAGACGGTTCAAAAAAAGGCGGTACTCACAGTTATTTCCACAGAATTTTCGCAAGGAAAAGGGCCTCTCATAAGAGGAGGCCAGATGGGGAAAATGCGGACAAAAAAAGAGTACAGGAGAGATTAAACGGGAGTCGACGTCTTTACCTTCGATTTTTCGGAGCAGGGGAGGAGACCAGGCAAAAAAAGGGGAAAAACCGTAGGTGTCGGGAAGAAAAAAAAAAAAAATTCTAGAAAAGGGAAATGGCATTGCATTGAGGATCCTCGCCTGGTGATGGGTAAGTTGAGAGAAGTTCCACCTAGAGGTCATGAATTCGCAACTGAAGGGGACAAGCTAAAGTCAACGATGTGGGTGTTTCTCGGCGGGGAGAGAGGCTTGGAAAAGATTGAAGCCGGCAGGAGCGGTGGTCAGCTTCCGCTCCATCATATTATTGGAAGAACCTGGGGGAAGCAGGGGAGAAGAGGTTACAGGATTAGAGGTCCAGAAGGATGAGCTAAGTGGTGAAAAGGGAAATGAGGGTTCAGCCAGATGTCGGGTCCGCGAATTCGAAGAGTGCACAGGAAGAGGGGAAAAATTGCTGGAGGGATGGGGAATTGGGAGTAGCTCCTCGAAGCTCGGAAGAGGAAGGAAAACATCACTATTCAATCCGGGTGGTCGGAAGAATAGAAAAGCTTGAAAAAATTGAAAGGGCATGACCCGATGAATCGGGCACAAAGGACCACCCCTGGAAAAAATCAGAAAGGGGAGCGGGAGGTACTTGAATGGGGCAAGTCCTCCTTTACTTTCCACGTCACTGAGCGAGTGCAGGCGAGTTCGGGTAAAGGGACCGTCCAGGAATAGGGAGGACCGTCATAGCGGCTGATTCTTGAGAGACCATTGCCGCCTGCGTATCAGCGGGGGGGAACAAGGGAGACTCGCAACGAGAAAGGGGGTCAACGGGGGCATGTTCTTCACTTCGACTAACAGACAGGGCGCGCGTATACGAGTAGCCACTCAATTCAGTCCTAGCTAGAAAACTTGGGAACCGGCCCGCATTCACTGATTTGTCGCCGCAACGGCATACGCCAGTTAAGCGGTGGATGAGGGAGTCGATATACGGGCGGTAGGAAAAACAGAAAACCATTAGAGCGGCCTTGTTGGTCATCCAGATGAACTAAAGGGGTGGGGGTCAAAAAGGAAAGAGACGAAAGTGAAGAGGGCCAGCTACAGGGGCATTGGACCTCGTTCAGGTTCCCCACCCACGTCTCGTGGTTCCCCCGAAGAAAGGGCCGGAGGAAATCACAGGTAAATTCTGGTCCTGCGGGCTGGAAACTTAAAATTTTCACGTATAATGGAGTTATTCGGAGGCAGGGGGAAAAAGTACCCGGTCTGGAGACAAAAGCCGTCCTCGGGGAGTCATGAGGGTGAGCAGGGGGCAGTCTGTTGCCGATTCGAGTCGTCTTGAGGGGTAGCGAGGGGAGTCGAAAAGAGGGGGAGAACAAATAAGCCCTTAGACGCTCCATGCTAACTCCTTGGGGGGGTAATTGATGAGTCGATGAGCGGAAAGTGGATTCCTTACAAGAGAGGTGTCCAGGGGGTTGTCGTATATATCAGCAAAGGAATAAAATCAAGGAGACCGAATTTGAGTCATTCCACTCGACCTCTATGATCCTTTTCAGAACCACCGAATGTAAGGAGAGGGGGTCCAGGCGGGAAACACGTGTGGGGCGGTGGGCCTACAGTTGTAACTCTTAACTAAAAAAATTGAAGGACACAAGGGCAGAGATTTTGATAAGCGCCGGACCGGGCTCGAGATAGCCCTGTCCCCATAGGGAAAAGCATACGGATATAGAAAGAGAGGAGGACGACAGGGGGGGGATGATGCCGGAGCATCTTCGGGGCGGTAGTTAAAAGGGGGTGGAACTCCTCAAAGGGAAGGGCACACCGGAGGAAAAGAGATGAACTTCACTGAATGGGGGAGAAGATCTTTCTCGTTCCCACGAGGATGGGACAGCTCAGAGGGGATCGACTCCGGAGAGGCTCCATTGAAAAAAAAGATCTGGGAAATGGCTCCGTCAGAGAGGTGTTAAAGTTCCCGAGAACAAGTGGGATTTTTGTGTGAACCAGGGCCTTGGAAATAGGGCTAATCAGACCTGAGAGACGGGCGTAAGCGAGAGGAACACCGCCAAGGGGCCTGCGAAAGAATTCCTTGAATGACTGTTTCAACTCCCGCGTATCTGATCTCAAAGGATGAGGAAAGGGGGAAATAGACCCGGGAAAATTCAAGAAGAAGTTGAGCGCCGGGAACTATCGGCTGAGCAAGCCGTCTATCGATCAAGGCGGAAGATCTGATTTCGACAGATTTACCAAGAACCTGGGGGGAAACACAAAGGGAATCAAAAAATGGGACGAATACAAGAATGTCAGCATAAGGAAACTAGAGCGAGAAGGTCACTGGGGAGAAACGGCAAGAAGAAAAGGACGGGGGCCAACAATCGAAACGACCGCGACTAGGTGACTCACCCAAGAAACCACTTTGGGACGGGGCCCTGGGAGATAGGAGGACTAAGGGGGAAAAGAACCCCGGGAAGGCGCGCAAACTAAATGTTCGAGTCTTCTCGCTTCCCCAGATACGACAAAAAAGGATCTGGCAAAGAAGGGACGAAAGAGCCCAAGGGTGCGAAAGAGCGCGGGGGGGGGCTGCCAACCCCTCTGGATCAAAAATCCTCCAGAGGGCCTTTACTACTTTGGAGTTAATGAAGGAAAAGGTTATGGCGCGTCCAAACACTAAGAAGGGGAAAAACCGTTTTTAGAATTCCCCCTTTCTCCTGAACCAGCCGGACCCAAGGATGGTTGTAAAGGGAGGAATCATGCAGGGCTCTTTCTCGCCAACACTTGAAAAAAAGGGCTTTGAAGGGAAAAGAGGTCGACTAACAGGAACAACCGAAAACAAACCAACAAGGAGAAACTCAAACTCGAAACCCAGGCCGGGCCACGAGTAGTGGACCGGAACCGCCTCCGAACGCACGACGAGAGAAACCTCAAGACAATAGGAAAGGAAAGATAAAAAGATGCCGGCTTGACACGGGACCCAGAACCTGTCACAGATTGAGCAAAAGCTGACAAATAGTCCCCGTGTCTCCATGGGAGCACCTAAGTAAAGAAAGTAGTAAGGGGTTTTGTAAAGAAGGGGGATGTTGTGGGAAAGGTCACCTTCCTAAGGCAACTCTGTCGGGTGTAGATCGAAAAAAGTAAAAAGGGGGCGGAGGAGGGGGATATTCGGAGGCTGCGGCAATTGCAACCAGAAATGAGATCCCAAGTTGCGGGATGGAAGGCTCGCTCGTCGGAAAAACTTACCTCCCCGGATAATGCCCAGATAGCATAAGGGAACATCTTTGGGGAATCAAGGAAAGGAACGCGACAACTTTCCTGCTGTCGGCAGCTGAAAAAACCGGTTGGGAAGACACAGCGCAGGGACTACTCGACTCCCAACCTGTTTCTCGGTTGCTGTGAAGAAAAAGGCAAGCTTCCGGACGCGGGGCTGGAGTCTCCTTCTTTAAGATCGGCTCCTTGAGAGGAAGTGACGTAAATAGTTCAGGCAAGGGGTAAAAGCTAAGAACGGAAAACACATCGATCTTTTAGAGGAACTTTAAGATGCCTCGAGCTTGCTCACCGTGTCTAGAGATCAAGTGGAGATCCATGGTCATCAATTTCCTACATCCGCGCCACTGCGAAACGGCTTCCTGCGCTGGCCCTTTGGAAGATCCTGCAAGGGTCCTTCGCACTTTTCAAGTTCGCTCGTTACAAGTGAAGAAATTTCAGATACGCATACGTGGCCAAGCGCCTCCGGTACTCATCTCGTTCACAAAGGCCCGAGCTAAAGGATAGGCACAAAGGACTAAAACCCGGCAACATGCCGCTAAATCACTCGGGAAGCGGCAAGATAGGCCAAAAACGAAGTGACGTGCCAGACACCAGCTTCGTAAAGGGGGTTGATTTGCCGAGCAAGCATCTTAGCGAAGCGTAAATCCTCAAAGGTGCCACTAGGGGGGTCTACTCGGGAGTAGTATAACTCTGGAGAGGTTTGCCTTTGCATCATGAAAGAACCACACGGATCCCTTCTGGACCTCCCTTATGAACAGGTCATCGGAGCCGCCTAAAAAAAACCCAAAGCGGCGGGGAAAAAGTGCAGGAAGGGTCGGCTGGCGAATGACCCATCCTGTCACAGATTTTAAACGGCGCGAACGATATCACCATCCCAAATGGGACCAATCCGGTCTGTTTGGGAGAAGCTCTAGATGTCAAAAAACATATTTCGAGAAGAAGCCGACAGACACGGGAGCTTAGCCATAACGGGGGATGTTCATGGTTGGAGGGGACCCTGGCGAGGGCCGGTGCCCTTTGACTCCTCGAACTTGTACTGGTTTGGCGTACATGGGCTATGGCGAGCTGGCTGGGATAAGGCGGAACAAGGAAATTGCGGGGCCAGGTCACGGGAAAAAAAAAACCGTGGTTGAGTCCAAATTCCTTACCCCCCGAAGAGGGGATCACGGCGGAAAAACCGCCAGAGCACTCAAACCATGGACGTGAGGAGGGGAAGGGAGAGTTAAGGGAGAGATGGGAGGGTACAGGGATGTAGGCGCTATGGAAGGAGGTGTGGGGAGGTTGGAGGGGGAATAGAGATGGAGGGGGAGGAGATAAGGAGAGGGAATGCTAGGGAGGAGAGGGGAGGAGGAGGTGAAAAGGGGGGGAGGAGGAAAGATAGGAGGGGGGGGAGCCTGTAAAAGGAGAGGGAAAGCAGAGAGGTAAGGGAGGAAGAGGAGAGGGGAGCGACAGAGGGTGGGGGATGGGCGGGGAGGGGCCAACGAGATAAAAGATAATCGAGGAGTGAGAGGGAGCGAAGGGGAAATAGGGCGGGGAGGAAGGGAGCGGGGGAGCAAAGACAAGGGTAAGAAGGGTGGATTAGGGGGGTGAGGAAAAGCGTGCAAGGGGGAGAATTCGGCCTGGAGAGGCATCATGTGAGTGCAAGCCGGGGGAGGCTTGGTATAGGGGGAAAAAAACCAGCGGCCTTCTCCCGGAAAAATGATTCCGTGGCAGGAAGGCATAACACGGGGCGTGAGAAGCGGAGTGACCAGAGTCTTTCTTTTCATCTCCTCGCCATCGCGCGAATCCAAACGAGGAGGGGGGGGGGGAAAAAGATATATAAAGGAGTCGATGAATACTAATTACCTAGGTGTTAATCGAAGAGGAGCCTCAAAGGCATTTTTTTTTGTGGTGAGGGAAAAAAACACCGAGAATTCCCCGTTGCGCCCCCTCCCTGACTCATACTGCTGAGGGGGGATTTTTGGTCGGAATGTTGCCTCGGGGGGAGATACCCTGACCACAAAAAAAAAGAACTCCCCCCCCCGAAGGGCAGCGAGCCGAAAGGTCCTCAGAAGGGGGAAAAGCGACTCATCCTAAAGTGGGCACCGGGCCGGACCTTCCCCTCCTCACTCCGTCCGTAAAAAATGAGGTTTTCTAAAAGCGCGGGTTCCTAGGGTGTCTGTTGGTTCAGGGTCTAGGGGGGGATCGCATATAAAAAGGGCTACCCGGATTTCCACGAGAAGGGGGGCTTCAACGGTCAAAAGGGCCTCGCGAGGGAAAGAGGGGGGGCAGACGCCCTAACGACCCCTCATCTCTCTTATTACACACTGCCTACAAAAATATGAGGGAGGGGACGGGTGTCGAGAGCATCGTATTACCAGAGAAACATTTGTCTTAGAAACCTTCTCCAGCAGAATGGGGACATCGAAGACGCAGACCCAGCTGAAGATTGTAGATCGCCGGTGATGGGAGAGTTATGCCTGTTTCCCCGCGGTGATCAGGCATGGGAAGAGCCTACCCGGCGGAAAGTGTCAATTCGGGGAAACACTACCCTATGGGGGGGTTTTTCTCGAACGAAAAGTGCAGGAAGGGAAAAGAGCGACGAGACGGGTGGTCATGAGGAACAGTGCGCTTCACGGCCCCTCCAGGGGCCTCAACCCATGGGAGAGAAAAACTCTCCCGGGCTCGTTGGGCAAGGGTTTGAAAGGGCCTAATTCGAAGGGGGAGGGGAGAGCCAAAAAAGTGGAGGCGGGCAAAGGGTCACGGCGAGGTCTGATATTCAGGTTCCGCTACTTGAGATCTTGAAATTGATTCGGGGGGACAGTGATCTCCAAAAGAAGCTGATGAACTCGAGACGAGTACCGGAGGAGAGGCACGGGCGGAGGTGGAAGATAAGGAAAGACTCTGTAAGACTCTCTCATTGCCCACAGAATCGGGTAAGTGAAATAGGGCTCACAAGTCAAGCTCCTCAAGACGGCTTCCTTTCTGGTTAGGGGGAACCTGGCTGACCCTTTATGTCCTTCCTCTTCTTTAATTCTTGCCAAATACACATTAAATTCTGTGTCAGGCTCCGAGTCTGTCTTACCGAGTCCCGGTCGCATCTCCCCTATCAGAGGTTGGGGGTTATTTGTTGGGTGGGTTGATTGTTTTTTTTTTGTTGCGCAAGGTATCCGGATCTCGACGTTCGCTTTCTCTCCCTTCCGCACTCGTGAGCCGGATCAGGGGAAACGCCGAAGGGAGCAAAGGATAGCACAGCCAGGTGTTCGGTCACTGAAGTGGTAAAAAAGGGTGGAGGGCAAGGGGACTAATTCTACAACATTTCGGCAGTCTCTTCTCACACGTGTGCGAAAAGGAGATCAATTTTGTGGGGAATCGTCGCTCTCAACCCCCTTTTTCAGGGTCTCTTGCCCTCCTCACGTACATTTGCTTAACTGCAGAAGGGTCACGCGCGGTTTTGTCTTTCGTCGGAGACCTATCAATTTTCCGGGAAAAACCCCACACGTACGAGAAGTCATCCTGAACTTGGGGGGGGCGGGGTGTGCAGAAAAGGAAAAGAAAGTGGCGGGACGAAAGTTCCCACTATCGCACCCGGGACGGATTGCATAAACGATAGCAAGGGGGAATTGTCCGCGCCGTTTCCTCACCAAGAAAAAAAAAAGGGGGGGGGGAAGTCGGAGACAATGTCAGGGGCCGCTTACCAAGTTCCAAGGGCAGAATGCTTGCCTTCGGGGACGCACGAACACGAAGCTTTTCGTCCCGCATACGGAATTCTGAGAATCCGTAAAGGGAGAAGAAAACCAAATAGAATAGTAGGGGCCTCAAGTCTTTGTCCACTCTGGCTTGGGCTCTAGCTAAGGAGGGTTGAGTATTAGGAAAAAATGGGGAACGGAACCACGAGACGCCCGCGAACAGAAATCCTTTGCTAGTATTATGAACCATTCCTCGTCTGTGGGGTTCGGTCCAGGTCCCAGAATGAAGGGAAGTCGGAGAGTCCAGACTCGACTTACGCAGATTGGCGGGAGAAAATGAAGGGCGAAACTAAGGATGGGCGGGCCTTGTCCCCCCATAAGAACGGTACAGCGGTCAAAGAGAAGTGGATGAGCGACAAACGGTGTACACAGTCTGATGCGAAAGGGCACCAAAAGGTCTTCGAAAATAAAAAACGAAGAGTACAGACCAGGCTTTCAGGTTGCTACCTTAGCATGACAGGGGCCTGAGAGATTAACGGGCCGAGGCTAGACTGGTCGTGACTAAGGTAAGCTCGAAAGGCGAACCCTTGAAGGCGCAAAAGGTCTGTCATATTAGTTGGAAGATCCTCCGAAACATCGGTACTGAGTACATCCGCAATGGAAGGGAAAGGTGGTGCAACCTATTGGGTGGGGAAAAGCAGGGACGAGGAGAAACAACAGTGGACGAGACGCTGGCTCGAAGCGATTCCGAAGGATTTCCATCTTGACCTCGAGCGCGACCGAAGGATGGGCGGGGGAACTAGAATCAAAAAAAAGAAAAAAACAAGGTAAAGACCAAGGTTACCTTTTGTTGTGAAACCCCTTTTCGGGGAAATAGGTCGAATAAGCGAGATTCCGAAGTCGCGGATGGGGTGAAGAAAAAGATCCCGCCAAAAAAATTCTTGGGAGTGGGGCCTCCAAAGACTCTCTCTCTCAAAAAAACAAAAGAGAGGGGGATGGCGCCGGGAGTACAACGATTCAAGAATTACGGGGGAAAGAACTTCGGAGGGGCCGAAGAGGACTGAAGGCAACCTTCCGACGAACTATCAGGAGGCAGATCCTGATTACTTATGGGACAACCCAAGTGGGGGGAAAAAAGTAAAGGGTCAAAAAAGGGGAAATGAGAGCTGAAGGGCCGCCATTGAACAGCAGATCCCGTTCGAAGCTCGTATGTACTAAACGAAAGCGATGAAAAAGGAGCGAAAGATTAAAAGGAAAGATGCCGGAAGCACACATAGTCCACACTTGGGGGACTGCCCTGGGGCTATCTCTGATCTGTTGGACCGGAATCGGAAGGACCAAGAAGGAAAGAGTCCGCCGCGGGGAATTTACATAGTACCGCCGTCTAGCGGAGACCCTTCTTATCAACATTCCGAATGAAGAGGTCTCGGAATGTCGATCTCTAGCGCAACGAAGCGAAGAAAATAAAGAATAATAGCTACTTCGTGGGATTTCAAGGATATTGGAGTTCGCGGTAAACGTATCAACCCAGAAACGCGGTTCAAAAGTGGGGCGCTTCC
>Ga0179593_1337517_pt1 | contig 10183 bp, 13 predicted proteins | sample CZODoug2_1_08_16_FD_185931 | JGI IMG/M metagenome (GOLD analysis project Ga0179593, IMG submission 185931) | Vadose zone soil fungal communities from Angelo Coast Range Reserve, California, USA - CZODoug2_1_08_16fungal (PacBio error correction) | ecosystem: Environmental > Terrestrial > Soil >...
ATAATCAGAGGTCAGCTCGAGGGATGTAACAAAGGTTCCGGTGGGATAGGAAAGTTACACCAGGTAAGCGCTTGTAGCGAGGTTGGCAGATTGTGAGACAAAAAAACCCATCGTAGGAGAGCGCAAGAGGGAAATCTCTGCTAGTCAGGAGGATTCCATGAGGGCTGAAGAGCCAGAATCGTATCGAAAGAGATGGCGACGCAAAGAAGGGATCGAAGAAAGCAATCGAGGCCAAGCGCATGTGAGAAGGGGGGAAACGCATTATAAGCTGATCGATATTGTTCTCTGTGAAGGCCTGCGTGAGGTGGAAGTGATATTGGGAAAGTTACTGCTCTGTCAAAGGGAAAATAGATCTCCGACCGTCTCAAAATGGCCTCGAAGTCGATTAAGCCACTCTCGTCGGCACGCGCGCTAACATCTCTAAAGAATGAACTCCCTAACAGGTGGGCGGAGGGACCTGTTGTTGCAGGAGGTGGCTCGATCAGGCCAGTCTTCACTCAAAAGGGCGATAGGGGACAGAGAACTTCCGAGATTGTATACGTCGAACTAGCGAAGATAGACGAGTACCTTACAGGAGAAGGGGATCCTCGTCGTCAAAGATTAACTCGAGTGGGAACGAGATCAGTCCGTCCGGTATAAGGGATAGTAAAAGAGTCGCGCGTGCATAAGGGGCCAACGGACACACGCATGTGCGTGTTCGACAACGATTGGACTCCGTCCGGAAGTAGAGGGAAGTGATGAGGAAGGAAGGGTGGGGCTATCAGTAGGACAGTCAATGGTATTCCCCCGTAAAATCTAAGAGTCCTTGGCGAAAATTACGCGCTAAACTAGCAGGGGGAATTTAGCCTAAAGTTTTGAAACGTAAGAGAAAAGTCGTGGGCTAATATCCTAGAGCAAGGCAAAGCGGAAGTCCTTTCCCGAGATAGATAAAGGAAAGGCGTCTCGGAAAACTGCTCCGTTATCTGAGCGGGAAGCGAACAACTCTAAGATTCGGAAGATGGTAGGAGGGCGTACTGGAATTCCTAAAGGAATAGGCAAAAAGGGGGTCACTGAGAGCAATACGATACGTTCCTCTAAAAGGTAACGAAGACCGACACAATAGGAGGAAGATAAGGATCGTCGCCGTACAGGTGGAGTGGCAGGACATGAGTCAAATGACAGAGAAGAATAGACCGGTCGCCCTAGGAAGATCCAGCGTACTGTATGCAGAACGCTGTCAAGGGTGGTGATGATTGAGGCTGCCGCCTAAAACCGAGGCACGGGAAAGGAGAGGAAAAGCGAAGGAGGAAGGAGAAGAACTAGGCTCAGGAACCCGACAGTACAGGGAACAAGAGTATCGGAAAGAAAAGCCAATATGGACTGTCAGTCAGGCAGAAATGCAACCGAGACAGGGATGTTCGGCAAGAGACGGAGTCTCCCCCGGCCTTTTTTTCAAAGAGAGAGATCAAACTATCGATGTGGGAAGTAGCTGCGACCGGAGAGTCGTCCGATGCCGCAAAAAGCGGGGCACGTGGGGGCAGCGCGTTTAGGGTCGTCACGCAAAACTAGGTCGCGGCACAGCGAATGCCACTCTCGGTAATGTATCACGAAAAAAAAGTCTCCCAAACGCCAGAGTTCAGATCACGAGTAAACGCATCTGGGACTCGAGGGGGCGAGGACACTATGCCCGAAAGGGAGAGGGAGGTACACCGTTTGCCGGGGCAATCATGAGAATGGTGTGGGTCTTGGAAACTGGGGGGGGAATCAGTAGCTCGTGTGCGGCTTGGCTGGGGCGTGAGGGGCGTTGCGAGTCACGGGATCAAGTCAGAAGGTTCCGACACGTAGGGGACTGTTTTAACTGAGGTGGGGGGAAAGAACTTAAAGTCCAGTATAAAGTGACTCGTGAACAGTGATTTCGGTTAGACAAAGGGCGGCATTGAGAAAGGCTGGGGGAAGGCAAAAATGAGCTGTGGGGCCCCGCTCTTCCAATGGCAGGGACACAACTCAAAATGCCCACATGGGAGGCGAGGGATCAATGGGGGATCTTTGAGTGTGATCTGGAAGCCGGACTAGGGGCAGCGCAGGCAATACCACACATTGCAAAAGGAATCAAATTAGGAGTGAGGACATAAGCGAGGAAGAAAAGGGTGGCAAGGCTAACCGGACTAGAATGCACAAGACAAAGGAGAGATTCGAACAAACAAATGTAAGCGCACATACCGACGAAAAAAGCCGGCATGTAAAGAAAAATACAGAGTGGGTCGAACGCAGGGCTATTGGGCAGTGTACTTGGGAGAGTATGGGGTGAAGGGGATCGAGGGCGTAGAGGCACGCCAGACCGACGTATTGAAAAAAATCGCACCCATAGTGCAGATGGAAATGGACCGCAGTGCGTAACTCCGGGCGTTGGATAACAAGACGAAGGTTAGAAAGCAGAACCTCAATGGACGCCCTCTTTGGTGACCAGGAGGAAGTTTTGGACAAACCAGCGAGAGACCACGTTGTGACCGGGCAGGGGTAGCAAAACAGCACGCGGAGCAGAAAGATCAGGGACCGTAGAAGTATCAGGCCCAAAAGAGGGGTGCGCTGGAGGGACCCTGAGAGTAAAAACCGTTTATTTGCGAAGCAGTTGTGCGTCAAAGCCTCAGTACAGACCTGAAACCAAGAAAAAAACATAGGGGGGGGCGAAAGAAGATAGATAGTATCTTCAGGAGGTCGTAAAGACAAAAAACTGCTGAACAAGGTCCTTGGGTCAGAAAAGAAGCTAGAGATCGACAAGGAGAACAAGAAAGGGGAGCTTGAAGGAGAAAAGATGGAGGATTAGTACACCGGGAATAGAAAGATGAATCTCTACATCAGAAGGGATTTTTTCACCCAGAACTAGGGTTAAACACGGCGCTACCCCTCACTTTCGGGGGAGTACTGATTCCATCGGATTGAGATCTAAGAGGACGATCAGCTCTCGTCTGGACTTGATGCCCGGCAAGGTTAGTGATACCTTTCGAGCCAGCTGAAATGTGCTTCAGGGCAGATTGGTAAGGTATTCAAAAAGTACATACACAGGAGCGAGCATCTTTGGACAAGAGAGACACATTATTAAGGTGGGGTTGGGGGACAGTGAGAGGTTGAGTTGATGAGAACATCACTAGCCTCCGGATCAGGAAGGCTAAAGGCCTTGGAGAGCCAAAAAGGGTTCAAAAAAACAAGCAGAGCAAGAGACGCGGCCGACAGAGGAATTCTTGGGCGAGCAAGGTAAGTGGCTTCAAAAGACAACACTCGAGTCTGTACGCCCGATGAAGAAGGCATAATCTCTTGTTGAGGTTAACCGGGGAAAGAAGTCGACTGAACATTAGGTGGCTTTGAAATGGCTATCAAAGAGGGATGGACGGAGAAGGAATCTCCCTTGAAAATTAAAGCTCACTGCCGCCAACAAGCCCAAGCTGATGAAAGAGATGTAAGCATTGGCAGCATGTGCCTTTCAGTAAGAGAAAGGGTTGGAACAACGGCGGAACAATGCGTCGACACAGGTGCTTCGAGAGGGTCAGTGGTAATACAGTCTCGAATCCAGAAAAAAGATACTGGAGTCCCTGCAAAAGTCGGAATCTACCCGTACGCACATAGGGTCGCGAGAAACAAGCAGGGACATTCAACCAGAAAATACTCGAAGATCACAAAACAGTGCTCGTCGATGCCTTGAGGGGGGGGGGGGTTCCGTAAAAGAGTGCGGCAGATGATTCAGTCGCCTGTTAACAACTATGACCCGAAAAAATCGGGTTGCGTCACATAAAAAAAAGGGTATGAGAGCGAAAAAGAGGAGAGGTGGGTCATCTGCGGGGAATACGGAGAATACAAGAAATGAAACTCGCGAATGACTAAAACCACTACTTCAGTCAGAGGGTTGGAAGAAAGAAGTACAGGGACTGAGGTGAGGTTTTTCGGCCCGACATTCTCGGCGTAGCTTGCCTACGGGTGTGATACATCACTGAATCACCTACAAAGATTAAAAAAAAACAAACGAATGGGTGGAAGGAAGTATTGTCGGGGGGCGGGAGACGTGGGAAGGTAAAAAAAAAGACGCTAGAGACAAGGGAGACGCTTTCGATATCAAAAAAAGAAGTACGGAAAGTAAAAGGAGACACGGCGCTTACCTCCTGCAAGTAGGTGGGCTTAAGAGGGAACGAGGGAAGAGGGAGTTAAGGAGGCGAAAACCCTGCAGGACAGGCTAACTCATAAATCCTTTGGGGAAAGAATCGGACACCCAGTGTAAAAGAGAAAAGGGCTCACCAGAGAAGAAAGACCATCTGAGATGGGTCGTCAGATTCGCCAGATTAAGGGAAAGGAACAAAGAAGAGGATCGTAAAGTCGCGTGCAGCTTAATGTCTTTTCATTGGGACTGCGTCCGGGGCTTGGTCTACAAGGGAGGGAAGGAGGCAGAAGGAGCCGGAGCTATTTTATGTCGAATCAAATCACAAAGGGGGTGAACGAAAAAAAACCAACTTGCACAGGGGGAGAGAGCGGACAAGCTGCTCCGTTAGAGTTCAGTGACAGTTGAAAAGGTCATTAAAATAAAAGAGGCGAAAAGAGCGAAAAGGGAAGTGGTACAAGAAAGGGGGAATCACAAGCCCGGAGCTAGGAGAAATAAGTGAATCTATGATAGGGAAAAAGGGGTGAAAGAAAAAATGAGGAGGAAGGAATTAGAGGAGAGGGGGGGGTTAAAATAACATATATACGGAATCTCAAGAATGGGGATGGGCTAAGACGCCTGGTGCTTTGGAACAAAGAGAAAAGGGTTTACAAAAAAAAAAAATCACTCAGAAAAAGAAACAATGCCGCACTAATCAAGGACACAAACATAGAACTACAAACTGAGGTAAAAAAAATAAACGTAGGGGGGAGATCATTAAATATCACTAGATTTTTAGACACGAGGGTTCTTCCTGCCTGTTTGGATGGAAGGATCCTTTGGAATTGGCGACGAAAAAAACGGGTGGACCGTAGGCATGGGGCAATAATCAGACTAGAGAGGGGGCAACAGCTCGCAAAGAATGCAGAAATCAGGAGCCGTTTGAGGTTTGCTACAACGCGAGAACAACTTCTCGAGGGAGGGGGGGGCTGAGGAACTACATGGAAGATCTGGCAACAAAGAGGGGGAGGAGAAAGGAGAGGTTACCTGAAGGAGATAACCACCGAGAAGATGTATACGAAAGAGATGGACCATTACTGGAGGTAATGATTGTGAATGGGGGGGATCGTAACTAGGAAATAAAAAAGAATCATAACCAGAAAGGAGCGGAGAAGGGTCGGGGGCTGAACACTTCCAGAGGCGGGGGGGTCCTTTGAGATTTCCATTGGTGGCGAATCGATGGTACACGGATGGGGAAAACTGAGGTTGAATGTCAACAGGCAGGTGAAGCGGGGGGGGGGGGGGAGGCGGTGGGGGGGGGGGGGTGCAAAGAAAAGTGACCCTCGAAGTGCTAAGAGAAAAAAAGCGCAAGACGTCCGACCAATTTACGTGAGTCGGGGAAAAAAGGGGGAATACCCAAGAGTTTGAACCTGGCATGAAACGGGCGACGGACACTCAAGAAGAGAGGAACAAGAGATGGATTTCAATTCGCATCATAAAAGAAACCAGAATTGTAAGGAAGTGCATAGAAAAAGGAAGAGTATGAGACAAGTCAACGCCTAGTGGTGGCTGTAATTCGAGAGTCGTGTGGGAAAGGAAAGAGACATAAACAAAATCCGAAACGCCCGGGCGAAGTCACCCATCCCATCACATGAAAAAGCGCAATAGAACAGTAAATTACCAGCTAGAAAGAAGGAGGGAGGATGAGACAATAGGCAACGTCGGCTGCTAGCAAAGTGAGGGAGGAGAGAGAACTCGCATCTAAGCTCGTCGGAACAAAATAGGAGGGGCTGAAGACCGGGTTGAATTCTTCTCTGAGTGTAAACGCGAATCACCAACGGTAACAAAGAGGCGCTCCTCAGAAGACGAACAGAAGGTCGAAGCTACTTCACGAACAAATAGGGGACGGAATCGAGACGGGAAGGCGGGGCTAGCTATCGCGACTCCGCCTGTTCGTGCAAAAGTGCAACGTGAACGTCAAGCGTGGGAAGAGAATAGAGAAGCGTCTTCGGGTCGAGCTCGAGGGGGCTACTTCTCGTACGAAGGAGCAAAGAGACCCGGGATCAGGGGGGCGAAGAAAGCATAACTTAAAGCGGCTCGCATGAGGATATGGTCAGGGCCCGGGGGAATGCTCGCATGGCCGCTACTAATACACTGGGTCATACAAAAGAGAATAGGAGGTAAAAAAACATAATTATATCTCAAGAAAGAGAAAGGATGAGTGGGGTCTTCGGACTGACCAACTGAGATACATCGGAAAAAACAAAACAAAATAACAAAACTAATTTCACACACACACAAACATACTCATAATATATCAGCCTGAGGTAGATGGAAGGCATATGGGGAAACAACTATAGGGGCGACGTATCATAAGGAGAAACATTCAATAATAATACAAGAGGACGGGGGGGCCAGAACACAATGGGAGTAATTACTGACTCTACACGTCACTTTATTCAATACGTCAAGAGGGGGAGAGACGAACGTCGCCATGTCTTACCTGATCGTCAACATTCACGAGGAGAATCAAATGGCGGTGCTTCTCTCGCGACGATTGTGGGGGGGTGGGAAAAATAGGCAGGACAGTGTGAAAGGTAAGAGGGTGGAAAGAAGGGGTAGTGCGTTATACACAACCAGGAAGTGGTACCGAGGACGCAAGATGTGTCGGAGGGGGAGATCAAACATCAGGAACAAGTTATGGGTTGTGTGTCAGTGAGGAGGGGGGCGTGTGTGTGTCTGGAGGGGTTGAGGTCGTGGGAGGGGGGGGGGAGACAGAGTGGTGCGAATAGGTCAAGGGGAGTGGAGAGACAATAAAAAGAAAAAAAACACAACAAACAAAAACCAACAAATAAAAAGAATAGAGTTCGTCGAATCAGAGGGAAATGAAGCAGCGCTGGTAAGAATCTGAAAGACCAGGAGAAGGAAAAGGCGACATTAGGTCGCACAGAATAGACAGAGACAGATCGACAAAAGAAGCTTCGGAAGAGAAAAGAAAGAGCGAAAAGCTGAAGCATCCACGAGGGAACTGACAAGTGATCAGAAAGCTGATCGCCACAAAGAAAGGGGTCATGGAAGGAGGCAAAAACTGTAGAGCGAATCGCAGAGAGATTCGCGACTCAAGAAAATGGGGGAAAACCATCCCTAGGAACCAGACGCCGACAACTGATCATCGAGCCCGGTCAGGCGCTCGGCGAGAAGAATCAAACTAGACTAGGAATGCGGGAGGCGTTCGATGGAAGGAACGGAGTCAGGCTCGGCTCAGTGGAGGGAAGAGGAAGAAAATAAAAGGGTCTTCCAAAAGAAGAGCGGTGAAGAAAACACGCGAGAGAAGCGACACGGGAAGAGAGGGGGGGGGATCGAACGGCAGTCAAGCAAGAGGGGTAACTTCTCGATAGATCAAAGCTGGCTGGATGCGATTGCGGTAGGGAAAAAAACGAGGGGGGGGGACAAGACGAAAAAGAAACCGTCACGACTTCCTCAGCCCTAGAACTTCTAAAGAATCTGAGAGGGTCAACGTCCCCAAGCAGCGAGGATTACGGAAAGCGATGAAATGCAGGAAGCCGGGGAAAATTCTCTACGGAAGCGGCGACGGGGGCAGCGAATCTCGCTGGGAAAAAGATGGCGGAATAGGGAAACGATACTCGACTTTGATGGCCAGCACGCCTCTAAAAGGCATACAACTATTTAAGGGAGAGAGAGGCAAGGACCCCGATTCCTCAGAACGCGCGAAACTTTCTCCCAGACGAGTAACCCTTCCGAGAAAAAGGAAAACAGGTGGGAGCTTCTCGAAGGGAAGAAAGAGTGAGAATCGGAAGAGGAAGGGAGTACGCGATGTATGAAGCCTCGGGGGAGAGAGGGAAGGGAAGGGTTGGGTCAAAGAGGAAATTGGTCGGCCGCGAAAACTGGCAAGCCGCAGACCGGGATACCTTTCTGTCGGGGAACTCCATGGAAATACAAAGAGAAAGTAAATGGTAGCGACAGTAATCTGACCGTGGTATACGACGGTGAAGAGCGAGCAGCTGACTAATGGAAAAATGCGTTCGTTCAGGCCGGATATCCTTCTCTACTTGGCTGAGGCAAGAGGAAAAACGGGAGTGAGTTTTCGGACTGAGAGAGGGTAGCTAACGCGTGATAGACAATGACGGAATGAACGAGTAGGAATGTCATTAGAAGGAGGTTAGGTCCATGGTAGAAAGGAGAAGAAGGGGCTACCTCGAGCCGGTCTCGAACGTCCCTCGAGGGGAGGGAAAGAGGCTGAATGTTGGAGGAAAAACGGGAAGGTGATCTCACCGCCAAGCGGAGAAAATGTTGCAGGGCCGAGCGATAACTGTCTCCGCGATCTAAGTAGAGAGAAACGTTTGGATTCACGTCGACCCGAAACCATCGGTGCATCTTGATTAGATTGGGCGATAAAACAGCGAGTGGATCGAGATAAAAAAAAAAAAGGGATGAGGAGGAAAATAAGGAGAGAACACTAAGGGGGGAGAGACTCAAAAAAAGAAGACCTGGTTCGGATCGACGCATCCAGGCTTCGGCCGCGGAGGGGACATAGACAGAGAGCCACGGGAAAAAGAAAATAGAGTCTAGAGAGTAGAAAGCTGGCGATTGAAGACAAGGGATTGGAGGACACGAAACGAAGAACAAACCTGCTCTTCCTAAAATAGGCAAGGGAGGGGGCAGCCGAATCAACTAGGATCTTCGGAATACCGGATGAGCACATGGCCCTTCAGCGATCAGCCTACAGCGTCCAGAGAGGAAAAGTAAAGACAGGGGAATGAAAGATTTATTCGAACTGCGTGGATAAAACACACGAGAGGGGGCTACAGAACAGAGAAACTCGTCCTGAAAAATGGACTAAGGGATCCCAGAGACTGATGTCTAAGATGACAAACGTGTCCTTGTTGGTGAGGAGACGAAAGCACCGAGGAGAGAAAGGTCGTGAAAGGACCATCTTCCCAGTCACGGGCTCAAAAGGAGGGAAAAGGGAGAGAGTAACGGGGGGGGGGAAATAAGGATCTGTCGCTCTGCCAGTAGAAAAGGGGGGAACAAAGTCAGACTAGAACCCGCTCAGGAGAGACGAGCGACCTTACAGAAAGAAGGACTACCGCTTCCGGAAGGAGAAAAAATCTCCCACGCGAGAGCGAACAGGGAGATCGAGCGAATTAAATTGGAGACTACGAGGAAAAAGTTGGACTGGTGAGGAAGGTTCAGTCGATCCGGACGGCTCACGAAGAGGATGAGAAGGGTCGAAGGCGCCGGCGTAAGAAAGAGAGCAGGGAGAGGGGGCGTCCACCAGATTTGAACGCCGCCTATCGGTAGCCGTCTAGACCGTAAGGATTCATTTCATCACGGAGCGGGGTCATCGAGCATAGCTCAACGAAGTCATTCTAGCTGAGGAACGAGGACAATTAGTAGGATCGCGAGCTCTCGGAAAAAGTAAGATTATGTTACGGAATGAGCGGGAGAAACCATAAAACTGAGGTGCAGGAAGCGAATAAAATAGCATAACATAACAGCGAGAGAGATCGATGAGGATAAAAAGAGACGGCGGACAGACAGTTCGAATACCATTAGATCCGCGTGATGATTTTCTGGTCTAAAAGAGAGGCTCACACTAGAAGAGTGGGAACAATTGTGGAGTGGAGCGATTGAAGGGAAAGCGAAAAGTCTATCTAGAGAGGCGCGTCTATCTCTCAGACGGGGAGGAAAGGAGATCAGAGAGTAAGGATGAATTTAAGGAAAATGACAACTGAGCAAGGGAAGGAGAGGAATATCAGCTTTATTCTTCAGGAGGGAAGACTGCGGTGGGGCCGCTGTCTCCAAAACAGCGGAGGTGGGAGGAGCGCTCGAATCGGCGATGTACGGAGAGGAAACAGGAGGGAGACGATGAAAGAACGACAGGGGAAGGATGGTGTAAAAAGAGTTATCTCACGGAGGACGAAAACTCGCGCGCGCGGGGGAAAAAAGCCGTATCGCGGATCGATAGGGCTCGTCGAGCCGGGCTTCACTGAGAAAGAGTCTTGGTACAAGGGAATCGGACTACCAAGAAGCGACCGTCTCACTGAAAAACTCGGGAAA